>Ga0209256_1001671_pt1 | contig 21532 bp, 20 predicted proteins | sample AraplaCol_mCL_r2_2_FD_184270 | JGI IMG/M metagenome (GOLD analysis project Ga0209256, IMG submission 184270) | Arabidopsis root microbial communities from North Carolina, USA - plate scrape MF_Col_mCL_r2 (SPAdes) (version 3) | ecosystem: Host-associated > Plants > Roots > Endosphere | place...
CCGGGCGTGGCCGCAAGCGCTTCGTCCAGATCCTCGCGCGCGATGGTGTCGCCCGGCGCGAGCGCGGCAAGACGCCAGCACAGGTTCTCCAGCTGGCGCACGTTGCCGGGCCAGTCGTAGGCGACCAGCCGCTCGATGGCGCCGGGCGCGAAACGCTTGGCGGGCGCGTCGAATCGCATCGCGGCGGCCTGCAGGAAACGTTCGGCCAGGCGCGGCACGTCCTCGCGGCGTTCGCGCAATGCGGGCAGGCGAAGGCGCACGACGTCGAGCCGATGCAGCAGGTCGGCACGGAAACGTCCGGCATCCACCAGCGCCTCCAGGTCCTGGTGCGTCGCGGCGATCACGCGCACGTCCACGCGGATCAGCTCGCGCCCACCGACACGGAAGAATTCGCCTTCGGCCAGAACGCGCAGCAATCGCGTCTGCAACGGCAGCGGCATGTCGCCGATTTCATCCAGGAACAGCGTGCCGCCATGGGCCTGCTCGAAGCGGCCGACGTGCCGGCGCTGCGCGCCGGTGAACGCACCGGCTTCGTGGCCGAACAGTTCGCTTTCCAGCAGTTCGGCCGGAATCGCCGCGGTGTTGAGCGCGACGAACGGCGCCTGCGCGCGCGGCGATTCGCGATGCAGCGCGCGCGCGACCAGCTCCTTGCCGGTGCCGGTTTCGCCGGTGATGAGCACCGACAGCGGCGCCTGCGCGAGGCGGCCGATCGCGCGGAACAGCGTGCGCATCGCCGGCGCTTCGCCGATGAGCGCATCGTCCTGCGTCGCCGCGGTGTCGCGCTGCGGTGGCGCGACGGCTTCGCGCGTGGCCAGCGTGCGCGCGGCCAGCTCCACCGCTTCGTCCAGGTCGAACGGCTTGGACAGGAACTCGTGCGCGCCGCCGCGGAACGCGCCGGCGGTGCTGGCGACGTCGGTGTAGGCGCTCATCACGATCACCGGCAGCTTCGGCGCCTGCGCCTTCAACTTGTCGAGCAGGACCAGGCCGTCGTCGCCGGGCATGCGCACGTCGGTGAACAGCAGGTCCGGGGCGCCGCGTTCGGCCAACGCATCGAGCGCGTCGCGCGCGTTCTCGAAGCCGTCCACGCGATAACCCGCCTCGCGCAGCGCGGTGGCGAGCACGAATCGCACGCTGCGGTCGTCGTCGACCACCCAGATGCGGGCATCGCCCGTTTGCGTCGGCTTCATTCCGGAGCGTCCTCGACGTGCATCGGCAGCAACAAGGTGAAAACGGTATGGCCCGGCCGCGAGCGATAGGCGAGCGAGCCGCGATGCTCGCGCGCGACCTGCTGCGCGAGCGCGAGCCCCAGGCCGCTGCCTTCGGCACGGCCCGACACCAGCGGCAGGAACAGGCGCTCGGTGAGTTCCTCCGGCACGCCGCGGCCGTCGTCGACGATCTCCAGCCGCAGCGCGATCGGATGCACCGAATCGGCGATGCGCACCGCGTGTTCGGCGCGCGTGCGCAGCGTGACGTTCGCCGCGCCGGCTTCGATCGCGTTGCGCACCAGGTTCCATACCGACTGCATCAGCCGGTCCGCATCGCCGTCGAACTCGGGCAGGCTCGGGTCGTAATCGCGCACCAGACGCACCGCCCAGCCGGCGTCGTTCTCGGCCAGGCGCAGCACGCGTTCGAGCACGGCGTGGATGTTCAACGGTGCGTGCGGGCGCGGCGGCGCGGGCGTGAGCAGGCGATCGACCAGTGCGGTGAGGCGTTCGACTTCCGATCCGATCATCATTACCAGTTCGCGCGAATCGCCCTGCGTTCCGGCATCGAGCCGGCGCGACAGCAATTGCGCGGCACCTTTCAGGCCGGCGAGCGGATTGCGCAGTTCGTGCGCGAGTCCCTTGAGCGAGGCCGACAACGCCGACGGCAGCAGCAGCGCCGGATCGTCGCCGGGGAACTCATCGACCGGATGCGCTTCCAGCAGCCAACCCCCGTCGTCGCGCCGGCTCAGCCAGACATCGGCGAAGGATTCCTCGCCATCGGCATACCGCAGGCGCACGCGACGCAGGCGCAGCGGCGCGTCGGTCGCATCGAGGCGGCCCATCGCGTCGGCGAGCCGGCCTTCGCCGCCATCGAGCCCGGCCAGCGGCCAGCCCATCAGGCGCCGCGCGCCGACGCCGAGCCATCGCGAGAACGCCGCATTGCAGCCGACGATCGCCCCTTCCTCGTCGCTCCACGCGACCGGCGTGGTCAGGGCGTCGAGCTCGGGGCGGGCGGTCTCGGGCGTGGGAGGCGTGGCCATTGCACCATGTTAGTGCAAGCCGGATGCCCGCCGCGCCTGCCTTGCGGCAGGCGTGTGGGCAGAACATCAAAGTAGGTGCCTGCTGTACAAACTTTGATGTTTCCCAAGGTGCACAAACTTTTGTAGCGCCTGATGGCGCGAGCGTTAATGCATCTGCCTGGGGGGCAGAGGGTCGTCGGTTTGAATCCGGCCGTCCCGACCATCCTTTCAAGGACTTACGTGACGGTGGATTGGCCCGTCACTCTAAAGCCACCCTAAGCTCACCCTAAGAGCTTTCCGTAGAATTTGACGGCATCCACAGAATGGCTATTGTTCCCCTAGGACAGGGGAGCAGTGGATGTGACAGCGGACGACGTCAAGGCTTGGTTAGACGCAGGCGGAAAGTTGCCGATTACCAGCGAGGTAATTGAAGAGGGCACCCTAAGCACGGCGGGGGGTGGCTCCATGCCGTATCAGCTTCACTTCGGCTGGGATCTGGCGATTGCGAATCTTTGTGACGGCAGCTGGGGTGCGTTCAACGTCAAGCTGCTACGCCACATCCGTGACATGAAGGTATCAGACGACGATCGTGCTGCGATCCTGGATGGCGTGCAGATTGATGATCATCACTGGCGCTGGTTCAACAAGTCGCTAGCTTTCCACAGCGACGAGTACAAGTGGTTCTTTGTGATGGCTGAAAGCTATCCACAGGCGGCCTGCCTCATTTACCACCCAAAGCCAAGCGCTATCGACGCGGCCAACATCTTCTACATCGAGTATCTCGCAGTTGCGCCATGGAACCGCGAGAACCCTTTATCACCGAAGGTGATCAAAGGGCTAGGGCCGCTCATCATCCAAGCAGCTATGAGGTATGCAGTAGAGAAGCTTGCCTATCGCCCAGGCTACTCTTTGCACGCACTACCGAAGGCCGTTGCCTTTTATGAGCGCATGGGAATGCTGCACATTCCACAGTACGACAAAGAGGGGCTGCCGTTTTTCGAAATGCCTGAGGAAAGGTGCACACTGCGGGAGGCCTCAACGTGACTGAGACCGAAGATTTTCCGGCTTCCCCAGGTAGAACGGTCGATTCTCGCCGATATTACGACGCATTCTTGCGTGCTGTTGATATGTTCGAGCAGATTCCGGCGAAAGCGCGCGGGCCCAACCCAGATCGATCGTTGCATGACCTTACTCTTCATCTTTATCAGAAAGGCACGAAGAGCGACGCACTCTTCCGATCGACTCTCGGCGCGAGTACGGCGATGGCTGGTTTCTGGCTTTCTCAAGTCCGGACGATTGCCGAATGGATGGTAGCCACAACCGAGCTTCCTCAGTATCGCCAACTTGAAGAGGGCGATTTGGCGCGCCTTGCTGGATTGAGCTCGCAGATCAGCAATATCGCTGGCTTGCAAGAAATTCTGAAAGATCTAGGAATAATCCTCGTATATCAGGCTGCTATTCCAGGCGCGAAAGTTGACGGTTGTGCCTTCTTGCTGTCCGAGTCACGACCAGTAATTGCATTGAGCCTTCGTTACACGAGGGTGGACTATTTCTGGTTCACCGTTATGCATGAGCTGGCGCATTTGTGCCTGCACCAAGGTCAGCTTTTCTCGCCAATCCTTGATAATCTCGATGAACCTGAAGTCGAGCTCGTCGAAATCCAAGCAAATCGGCTGGCTCGAGATGCACTGATTCCGCGCAATCTCTGGCGCAATTGCCCGGCTAAGTACTCGCTCAAAGAGGAAGACGTCATTGCCTTCGCGGAGAGCATTGGTGTTGCTCCCCAGATTGTCGCGGGACGCCTAAGGAAAGAGCAGCGCCGCCATGACCTATTCAACGGTTTGGTGCATGCGCATAACGTAAGGGAGCTACTTAAAAAAGATGCGTAGATACACGCCGTTCCTGAAGCTGAAATCAAATGAGATTGGTGCGCTTGAAGTCTTGGATCCAAGTGTCCTCAAGGGCATTCGACCATTCTTTGACGTTGCGCGAAAGAAGGAGATGACGGCCGAATCCGCATGTTCGGCCGTCGTGGCCAATGCGAAGAAATTGCGGCGGGTCCTGAAGGAACTTCCCTTCTTTATCGACACCTTCGACGTTCCTGACGGCATCGAAGTGAATGGTGACGATTTATTCCGCTTCATTGTCGAGCAATTTGAAGGGCTAAACTATATTCCAGTTGTCGGCGTCGATCGGTCTCAGCGTTATATAAGCGCCGTGATGGAGAAAAAGAAGGACGGGGGCGTCGAGGGTCGCACGCTTGCGGTCCGACTGCTCGAACCTGAATTTGAGTCGTTCCCAGCTATCGCGGATGAACTGCAGGAGCTGCTGACTCAGGCTATCGCTAGCGGATACGAGCAGTTTGTCGTCGTCGTCGATTGCCGCTACTGCTTGCCGGCGGACCCTGGGCAGCTCGGCGAGATGATTACCAAGTTCCTTTCCTCTGCATTGGCTGCGCTCCCATTCGATGAGGCAATTGTCACCGGCTCTTCGATTCCCATGAAGATATCGGAGGTGCTGGATACTGATGCGGAGCGCGACCTGCTTCGCGTCGAACTTCAGGTATTCGAATCGCTCGCGACGAACTTCGATGAGCTATCTCTCGGCTTCGGCGATTACACCATCGTCAGCCCATACTACTCCGAACTGGACTTGCCCCCAGAAATGTTGCCGAACGTTACTGCGCCGAAGGTGCTATACACCCATGGAGAAGTTCATTTCGGAGCGCGCGGGAATGCCCTTAAATCCCATCCACGCGGCAATCTGCAATACAACGACATTGCCGCTGCGTTGGTTGGCAAGGATTTCTTCCGCTTGAAGGGGTACTCCTGGGGCGAGGACTTTCTGGTCAGCAAGGCAAATGGGGAAGGCAAGTTGGTCACCCCCGGCAGTATTCTCAAGCCGACGATTTGTACCCACATCACCTACATGGCGAAGGACCATCCATTGTTCGCGTGACGCTTTGCTAGAAGCGTTCCAATGTTGGCAGACACCACCTGAGCGTCCGTGTTCTCCGCGATCTGCGCGCTCAACCGATCGCGGCTGTGCTTTTGAAGGGCGCTAGGGTTCTCGCAAAGACTTAGGAGCTCGCTCTTCCAAAGTGTGAGAAGGGCCAGCTTCTTGTCGAATGCGGAGCTTTCTTGAGCACCTCGCAGTGCTCGTAGTTGGACAAGACGGTTGGGCGCATGCTCCGCGATCATTAAGCCCCAATGCGCCGGCGCCATGCGCATGGCGGTCGGCAAATGGTTAGACGTCGTGACTAGAGTAACTTTCGAGAAAACTAGATCGTAGTAGCTTCCTTGACGCGAAATTCGCCGGATCTCGTCCGTTTCGCCCTTGATCTCGTAGCAATGCGCAACGTCATGGATGCAGACGACATCTGCGATTGCATTGCCGTTGTGCACGCGCAACTCTTCAAGCAGCGCGCGTGGGTTCTGCGCTGCTAAGTAGTTCCTAAGTGTTCCGCGGATCACCTTGTCGGTAAGCTTGGTCATAGGCTTGCCGGGTTGTCGTTCGTTGGCAATGGTACCGCCTTCGGGAATGGCAGGTAACCCGTCAACCGCACGGGAGTTGGACTCCCGTCACGACCTGCTGCCAAGGCGTCTCATGGCCCTCCAAATACACCTTGGTCATCGTCTCGCTGCTGTGGCCCATCAGTGCCTGCATCTGCTGCAGCGTCCACCCCGATTCTCGCAAGAGCGCGCCGCCCGGGCTGCGGATCTCGTGGAAGGTCGGCGGATTCTCGCCGGCAAGCTCCGCCTCGTCACGAGCTTCAGCGAACGCGCGCGACAGCTGCTCAGGTAGCACCTGCGTATGATGAGTGCGCGCCTTCGCACGCTTGTCCTGCGGGCGCGCCTTCTCCGGAAGCCGAGCCACCACGAACGGCGACACAACGGAATCGCGCGCACGCGCTAGCACAGCCTCCAACTCGGCACCTATGGCAATTTGTAAGCGCACGCCGCTGCTGCCCTCGTCTTCGACGCACGACCCACAGCGAGTCCGCGCGTGCGTCGGAGAAGCGCAGGCTGACCGCGTCCTCGCGCCGCAGCAGAGTGAGCAGCGATAGGTCCATCGCGACCTGCACCCACGCCGGCGCCTTGCCCCAGATTCTCGTGTAGTCCTCGATCATGAGTCGCGCGCGCTTTCGCTCGTGCGTGAACTTGCGCTTGGCCGGCGCCGGATTGCTTTCCATCCAGCCTTACTCGACCGCACAGGCGAGGATCCAGCCCAGCACTAGGCGGAACTGCTGCCGCGCGCGCCGACGACCAAGTCGGCTGCGTGATCGCGTGCGTCCCATCATATGTAGTCGTCCAAAAGCAGTTTTGCGGCTATGCTCCGCCGGTTCAAATAGATGGGCAGGGACATCATGAGGGGGAATGTTGTTTCGCCAACCGTCACCATTGCCGTTACACCTGGGTCGGATCCGGAAGTTGTGGCATGGGGCTCGGTCGCTGACTTTCTAAATGTCGGTGTTTCATTGTTGGTCGGCGTAGCGGTGCTGCTGATGAGCCGGCAGACCAACCGCCTAGCGAAGGCAAGCAACGACACCGGGTTTGCGCTCCGGGAAATCGAGCAAGAGCGTCGCCGCTTGGAATTGGCACTGCATCAGTCCGAAAGCCGTGTGCTCATGTTCGCAATGGGGCAAGAGATCAGTGGCGTGAAGGCTGCAGCAGGTGCATTGAGGGGACTCCTCGAGAGGAACGCAAAGACGTACGCTGCATCCAAGGCTTTCAGGGAGAACGTTCGCGATACGCTCTCGAACTTCTCAGTGAACTGGTATGAACGGCATCACAGCCGACTGCATGTCTTACCTGAGGACCGGGCAAGCCGGCTCGGTCTTATGTACGCCAATATTCAAACGCTTAAGACGATAGCCGCCAATCACGCAAGGCAAGACGAGGTGCCAGTGGACCGAGTCGCGGGGTTGGTCGGGGCCTGCAACTTGATTTCGTCACTAGCTACGACTCTCCTCGAAGACTACGAAGCGCTGCTGCCGGAGATTTTGAGCGCGCCGGAATAGCGAGACTAGTGTACTAGCTGGCGTCGAGCACACGTCGGACCAAGTCCTCGTCGCCAGCGAACCATGCGTACTCGTCGACTTACCACGTGCCGCCCAGCTTGCATCCGGGCACCTTGCCGCCGCGCAGCCAGCGCATTAGCGTGATCTCCGCCGGGCGGCCTTCCGGGCCAGCACAACGGCGGCAATGCTGGCGTCATTTCCGACGCGGCGATCGCGGACGACTCGGAAATCGGTCCATGTGCGCGCAACGCGGGGCCCGTTAATGCGAGGCCCGCGGCGACTAGATCGGGTCGAAAGCTAGAGGTACTCCACCTCCTGTGCGTCAAGCTCCTCGACAACCTTTGGCTCGCGCTTTAGCGCAAGAACGCGCTCGGTTGTGCGTGAGGCAGCCTCAACTAGTGCCCCGACGTGCGTAAGATCACCGGCCTCTCGCTTCGCCCCTCAATGGCTGCACGATTCGCCACAAGCTTCTGGAGTGCCGTATCAATGTCCGCCACACGAAGCTCATGAGAGCAGGACATTCGGATGCGCAGAAGTTGTCCCTTTGGTGTACTGTCAGCCTGCTGACCACGCTCAAGGTAGTCGCTCGTATGCACGGGTTCGTCCTGCCCACCTACCGCACTATCCGCACAATCTCTTCGGACGTAGAGTGGGCGCGCACTATCGCTGCCGAAATCTACGCTCGCCAAGAGATAGGGTCGTGGTTCGCCGCAAGGGTTAACGAGTTGGTGCGTACGTTGCCTGAATCAGATATCTCAAGGGTCCGATTGGCCCTTGATGGCAGGTTCCCGTCGAGCGAGCTGTCTGAAGGCGAAAGAGATTTGTTCTTCGACTTCCTTCCCTGGGTGGGACCCCATCCCGATTCAGAGTGGTTCGGCGACCCGATATACGAGAAAGACGACTCTATTGGCCCTTGAGCCAGTCGGTGTAGGTCGCAACTCGAGTGGTTTCGACCACTGATTCCCACTGAAGCGCATCCTGTAGCACTTCATCGACCAGTAACGCCGAACTTGCATAGCGCTCAGCCACTGACAGATCGCATCGAAACCCCTTGGCGAAGCCTCTGGCTAATGAGGTAGCTGACGGTCGCCGGCGTCCAGCCTTGCGTGAGTCACTGATCTTAGCTATCGCGTAGTCATAGCCCTTTCTGGCGTAGAGAAGCTCAGTCGGCGTCCCTTGGCGTCGGTAAGTGTCTTCGTAGAGTTCATAGATGTCAGCATCCACATCGCGCGCCACTGCACGAAGGACGTGAAGAGGTCGAAGAACACACTCCATCGGAGGCAAATACTGCTTCTCAAGCTTCCATAGGACTTGGTACAGACACCAGATCGCATCGTTAACACGAGTCCTACTTGATCGCTGTGGAATGGGCATGGCGTGAAATCCAGACCACAAGTCAAGCAATGGCTTGGATGCCGCCTCCAATGGACGCAGCAGAGCTTCACAGATCGGCATGCCCTGCATGGCACACAGATTGACCAGCGTACGAAGCGATGGTCGGCGAGCCTGATTCCTGGCACGCCAGTCAACCTTGTAAATGAAGCGCCGGTAGGCGTATGGCACCCGACCCTTCGCATTCGCTTGCTTTGTTAGCGCCTCACAGAACAATGTGACCGCGTCTGCCGCCACAGGCTGCTGCCCCACTGTCGCACACAACTCGATGAGTGCAGCAATCTGATGATCGACCCACGCAAAGAAGTCGCTTCTGGTTTCCGGAACCCCTTGCCAAGCCAAGCTTTTCGAGCACCCTGAGCAGCGCATTCGAGTTTCAAGCGGTGTGGTCGAACCCTGTGAGCTACCACAGCTTCTACACTTCTCCTCGATGACACATCCATGGATCGGGCATGAGCCTAACAAGGAGACCTGCCAGATCAATGGCTCAGACGCTTCAGCTACTGAGCCTTCCCACGAGGCATAACAGGCGGGACACCAACGTCTTCGGGCGTGGCCGAGCCCTAGTCCAGCGCCGAGCACATCCTTGATCACCCAGAATGTGCCGTGACGAAGTGTGCCGTTCCCAGTGAGGCGCTCCAGAGCAATAGTATTGGCAACAAACTGTCGTCCTGGACCACAAAGTGAGCTTCGAGACGAAGTATCTTTCACACCGCCAACTCCGTGTGCAGCCATCCTCGTTATTGCACCGAGAGAAAGTCCGGTCACCCACGCCATACGTAGACAGTAGTGTTGCAGCGATTCAACCAGCGGCGTTCCAAGTCCACGCAGCTCCAGAGGCGGCAGCGCCGTCCAAGATGGCGGACTCACAAGCCTCGACTCTTGCGGCATCACGGCTGCTCTATGACGTGCAACTTGCGGGCGTGACCAGGCGGTCGAACAGCGCTGCATCCTGGTGCAATGTGTCTAGCTCCGATTCCGGGTATATCGCCTGGGCAAGATGTGCATCATCGATCGCGGATGCGCCTGCATCCAACCTGGCCTCATCGGCTCGCTCAAAATATCCCTTCACCTCACCAAATACACCTGCGGTGGCGTGGTAGGTGCGGGATGCGGTGCGGACGACCAGCTTGCTATCGGCAAACTCGTACCGCCTCGATAACGTTACAAGCAGCCGCGCAAAGTTCCTCCGATCTTCTGCAGTGTCGCTCCGGTAGCGTCGGACGTATACGAACTTCGAACGACGCCTTATCTCCGCATTCCCTTGCCATAAGGCGTTAACACGCGGCACACCAAAGAGCACGAGAGCCACTCCAACCTCCTCCGCCAAGCACATGTAGTTGACCATGTGATCCCCCGGAAGCTGATTTCCATGCACATGCGTAATCGATGCTGCTTCCTCAATGAAGATGGCACGCAGTGATCTAGCCCTCGCCGTTCGCTCAAAGACTGCCCTCATGGCCATCTCTGACCTGCTGCGACTGAGCTGGTGCCACAAATCGCTAGATAGCTTCGACTCCAACTCAAGGTGAATGGTATCGGGGGTGGCGCGACTGTCTTGCGCTCGGCGGAGCCACTCCAGGTTCGGTTCATTAACCGACAGCAGGAGTCGCCCCATGAACTCCTTCGGACTGAAGTAGGATTTGTCCGATGGTGTCGCCCTGACGGACAGCACTGGCAGCTTGCCAACACCCCATGCCTCTGGCCGCCCCGCGTACTTCCACATGGCCTCTTGCCGGAGCTCGGATTTCCCGCTGCCTGAAAGACCAATCACGAAGATGATCTGTCCGGGCGCCGCCGAATCTAGCGCGCGCATCAGTGCAGCCCCGGCCTTGTCGAACGCTGGATGCTGGACCAACCTCGGAACGGAGACCATACCTATTCACCCGCATAGGTATACGGATCAAGGTCAGCATCATCGCCCCAGTCTGAGCTCGACCTAATGTCAGGCGGGGCTTGTTGCATCTCCGATGGCAGATGGTTTGTGGCCGGCAAAGAAGCATTGGCTAGGGCAAGTCGACGAAACCTTTTATCTCTCACTAGGTCACGCTGAACACGCGCATCCGCCCTCATCTTCTTGGAGATCATGAGTTCGAAGAGCTGCTCAACCTCTGCCATGGCTCGAATCTTCAACGAGTCTGGCGATGACGCCGACACCCAACCCCGTGCGAACCGGATGTACATCATGGTCGGGTCAACGCAATCCCGACGTTTCTCGGTAGGAGACTGTCCGCTCGCAATAGCTGCGAACAAGGCGCTGCTACTATAGGTCCTTCCCTCATGCCTGATTCCCTTTGTTGGATCGACCTTGATGTCACGGGTGATTGGAATCGACGTCTGCACCAAGAAACCAGTGTCGAACTTGACTGTCAAACCACCGTCCCCAGCAAGCGCATACATGTCCTCGTAGTTCTCGCGCGGCGTACCTAGTTTCAGCCCTGTCGGCGTTGTCGGAATGTCCTCGAACAAGAACGCGTCGAGCTCTTTGACCAAGGTCACGAATGACAGCCTCGCTGTCCGATAGCTCTTGTGCTTTGCGTCGGCGCGACGCCCTGACTTATCCGGATCGGTGCTTCCGGCGAGGTACTTTGCGACTTGGCCATTGACGCGCCCCAGGATGTTCTCGGCCGGCGAGTTGTGCCGTGGTGCACCGCTTGGCGGCTGAATTCTGCTTGCGCCCGTTGCGGTGCAGAACTCTTCGAACCACGCCCCTGTGTACTCGGAGCCCCCATCTGCGACCCAGAACTTTGGTAGGCGTCCGTGACGCCACACGATATCGCGGATCAGCACTGCGAATGCGTCCCGGCAAGCGTTACCGAACAGCAAAGCCCGTCCCAAAACCAGGCCGGTCGCCGCATCGACCGCGACATAGAGCGTCGGACACATAGGGCCTAGCTCAGCACGGAGTTCACTTGGCAGAGATCGATTGTCAAACTTGGTTGAGTCGACGTGAACCTTTAAGAATGGAACCCCCGCGTCGATAGTTCTCTCGATGGGATCTACCGGGTCCTTTACCGCGTGGTAGCTCCTACGCCCCCCGACTGCCAATGCCCTCTCGCCCCTGCTCGACTTCGAGATCCTTTCTCGTAGCGTCGAGGGTGAGGGCGTCTCACACCCTCTCTGTTGGCATTTCCCTTCAAGAATTCCATGCAGCTGCGTCTTGCTTCGGATGCTAGGTGATCTCTGGAAGGCGGATACTGCTTTCGCTAGCTCGTCCTCCTGCATATGGTTCAGTCGGGGAACGCGACACCCGGATGACGCGTAGGACGTTAGGCATACCTCGAGCGGGCTAGCGCCGCTCTCTCTGCACGCGAGTACTCTCTTAACTAGACCGCTATACCGCCTCGTTACCTCCTCATCCCCTGAGAGCATCCGTTCCACTCGAGCAAGACGGATTTTTCCCTTCTCATAGTCAGTCCTGCTTGCCGTCATTAGACGAGAGTTGACAGGTTCCATGTCGTAGGACGTCGCCATCCGTGCAAGGAGGCCTTCGTCAACCATTCGCGCGTGCTCTTCACTTGGGAAGAGGTCAAAATGCTCTTGATCGTCCAGCAAGCGCGACCTAAGGGTCCCGAAGATTCTCCGATTAGCCAACGCGCATGCCGCAGCTGCGAACGACAACCCTGTCTCTGATAGAGCATCCGCCAAAGAAACCGGGCCGGCCTCAAGCATGCGTTCGACGCGATCTAACTTACGTGTTTCTACCGAATCTGCCGTTGTGTCGACGGCACCGTACATCACCATCAGGTTCGCGAGGTATATGCCGTGCGGCCTCGGGGGACTCCATATCTCATACTTCAGCCCCCGCGCAGCGCACCATTGCTCGAGCGGTGGTCGATGCCAGATGCCATCGTCCATCTGCCACTCATCGGGCTTGCGCGCAGCCAGGTGATCTAATGCACGTTGCGGCTTGCACTCGACGATCCTGATGCCGTCTACGTCGTAGACCATGAAGTCTGCTGTCATCACGTGCGTCCTACTGCCACGGCGAATTCCCTTCAGACCTACCTGGGACCAATACGCGATCGTGGAGCCAGATAGCTCGGTCTCCAGCGCAAATGCGGCCTCGCAGGTGTAGCTTTCGAGCTTCCTTCTAGCGCCATTGCAGCGCGAATAGAGATCAACTTTGATGTTGTTCAACGCATGGACGCCCACCTTTCTGGACGGCGCCTCGCATCGCATCTGCTCGACCTCCTCCACGACATTGGGAGGAAGGCGAAGGGTCTGGTAGTACATCCACAGATCGCTCGAACTGATCATTGACCGCTCCCGATCTGGACGCGACCGCTCAGGCAGTGCTGCGGGATTACAGGTGACTGAGCGTCACTGGGCGTCCGAATGGCGACAACAACCCGTGTCATGCCCTGTTCGGGCTTGACATGAGGACTTAGGAGGGGGAGAGTCGCTGGCAACGATGGAGCCGCACTTCGTCGCCGAACAAGACCCGCGAGTTGCCGCTCGCGGGTTTTTCTTTTGCCCCACCTGTAGGGTCGGACGGTGACTGAGCTAGGTCATGGCTTACCCCCTCCCACTAGGCGTTCGCTGGATTGCAGGTAACTCGCCACGTCTTCGGCGTCCGCGAACATCCCTCGCCGACCGGGCACCCTGAATAACTGAATCGAAAGGCGGCCTGAGGCGATCGCACGCCTCAGGGCTGCTGCAGTAGGGAAGCCCAGTAGGATCGCCAGCTTCTTCGTCGGGACCAGCGCCCCGTAGGTCTCGGCAACCCAGGACGCACTGAATCGGCCGTTGTTCCTTTGCTGCAATTGCATTCAGTGCCGCCCAGTGACGCGGAGTAATGCATCGCTTCTAGCACTCAAACGCACTAGCTGAGACACGACTTGTCGATCCGCGCGTCTATGCGGCAGTGATGTGCGCCTCTTCTGCAAAAGTGATCAGAATCGCAAGCCTCGCGCCCCGCGATGCTGCAACGCGTTAGTCAAGTGCGCAGCGGATACGGGTGGACTGCTGTGCCGGTTGAATCTGGGCACGACGCGGGTTCTGACCAACTGGGCCTGATGTCCGCTATCGGCCAGAAGCGGGCACCCGTGGATCAGCCGCAGCCGATCGAGGCCCCTCCATCTCCATTCGGCCTCAGGCAGGTTGTTTCACCGCCGCGCTCGAAGTAATAGACGCGCGGACACAGGAATTCGCCGCCTCGCATGGTCGTGAGTTCGCCTCGGGAGAGATGTTTCGCCGCATGGAGTCGGACTGCGTACGAATCCGAGCACAGCACCCCACCCGCCGCGGTGACAATGAGACTCACGACAACGCCGGCTCAGGCTAGCGTGAGCGACGCCCATAACGTGGCCTGGCTCCTGCGCGACGTGCGATACGCGGCTGCGCCGACCACAAGTGGAATCACGAAGGTCGCCGCGTACGCAAGAGCGTAATGCAATGGCATAGGTGGCTTCCTGCCTTGGGCGCCGTATGGTGGACATCCGCTTTGGGTCGGAGGCGGACATTAGCAGCCCGGCCGCCGGACGTCCCGCCCGAACGTCCGCCATCGGCCAGAAGCGGACATTCGCCAACGCCGGAATTAAGCCGCCCCGCGAAGCGGCGTCGGCTTGAATGAATTGTTAGAGGTCACGCACCGCCCTCTGCGAGCGCAAATCTGCACGGCGTGTCGGACCAGTTTGAGCTGAAGGACGGACGGAAAGGCGCGAATTCTTGGAAAGCCTTAAATGGTTTGAACTCCTTGAACGCTTTGAATGGCTCGAACTCAGTGTGTTGGAGATTTTCTGCCGAAGCGCACACCGCATCTCCAGCGTGATCGCGGAAGATGCCGCCGACGAACCAACCAATGTGTTTTCCGTTGAAGCCGTAGACGTCGTATCCACCGGCGTCATCACGATCAAGGTAGGCAACAGGCTTGCCGCCCCAAAGGTATATGGTGAGTTCGTCGTCTAAGGCAATGTAGGCAACGGCGTTCCCGCGGCCGTCGAACAGCGATATCTCATCCTCATCGCCGGCGGTTGCGCTGAATGGTGCGATGGCAATGAGGGCAAGAATCAGAGCTTCGAGCATCTTCATCGTGACCTCCAACTACCTACAGTATTCATACCCCTCCTGTTTCAACCACGCTCGCGGATGGAGCGGCCCCTTGGTCTGACCCGCTATGCGCAGCAGGTCGCGATCAGTATTCCCGGCACGTCACGGTGTTGCCCAGCGCGTTGCACGTCACTGTCTTCGGGCGACGCTGCTCCATTTGGCGCGCCGATTCACGTAGGCTGTCGCCGAGGTCTTGGAGGGCACGTGCGTTCCGCTCACGGCGGGCATCACGTTCCGCCTGTTCGCGCGCGATCTCGTGCTCCATGTTGGCCACCCTCCACGCACCATTGCTGGCTTCAACCTCAGCCTGTTTCTGAGCGAAGCCGCGCAGGTTCGCCAGCCGCTCCGACGCCTTGGCGACGTAACCATCCGCTGGCATGCAGTCGATCGAACGGCGCAGCATCTCGCCCTCCATGCGCAGGCGGCTGCCGTAGTACGTGTCCTGCCCGGATTCCCTTGCCATGTAGTAGGCGATGCAGATCTCGCTGTCCGGCACGGACTCGAGCGGTACTGCCGCGATGGCGGCCGCCGGCGCAAGTAACGCGATCGCGGCCACGCTGAGAGCTCGGAACATGTGCTTTCCCCCTGTTATGGCCGGATCGTACGGCAATGGCGACGCGTCAAACGTATTGCCAGGCGCCGGTGCCGCACCTCGCGGGATGTCCGCTTTGAGTCGAAAGCGGACATTAGCAGCCGGGCCGCCGGCCGTCCCGGCCGAGCGTCCGCTATCGGCCAGGAGCGGACGTTCGGGCCTGAGGAGCGGCACTCAGCATGTCCGCTATCGGCCAATAGCGGACACTCCAGAGGAAAGGGGCTTAAGGAACTAAGGCAACTTTGTCCCCGCAGCGCCCTTTTTTCGGCTCAAGCGGTAATGTTCTCTGACCCCATCCGCTCGGGTTCCTGATGGCTGTTCTCGATCAAGCCGACCTTGCCTGCCCCCAACACGAAGTGCAACGACTCCTGGGCCGATGCCTCTTGCGCTTGCAGCAGTACGAGCTATTGCTGAAGGCCATGACTGCTCTGCAAAAGCTCTCTGGCACTCCGGAGACGCTCCCGCATGCCCTAGACACCCGCAAGGTTGAGGCTCGTGACAAGACGCTGGGGACTTTGGTCGGCCGCCTGATGGGCGACTACATCATTAAGGAAGGTGGCGAACTTCCGGAAGACCCGCCGAATCCTCCCCCCGACTCGATCCATTTTAATTTCCGGCTGCAGCTCATTTTGCCAGCCGAAAGTTACGAAGCTCTCAAGGCCGATTTGCGCGAACTAGTGACCCTGCGAAATACGCTCGTGCACCACTTCATCGAGTTGCATGATCTCTGGACAGTCGAAGGATGTCTGCGTGCACAAGATGCACTTACCTGCTCATACGCAGAGATCGACCGACACCTCGAACGACTGCTCACCTTCGCCGGCGAGATCGATGAGGCAAGAAAGGCCGCTGCCGAATTAATGCAATCGCCTCAGGTCCAAGACATGGTGGTCAACGGCATCGGGCCCGACGGCCAGATTCACTGGCCCATGGCGGGCATCGTCGGCGCGTTGAGGGAAGCCTTCCGGGAGCTGTCCGTCGATGGCTGGGTGAACCTGGACGCGGCCGCGCGTTGGGTTTCCGAACATCATCCGGAGCAAACCCCGCAGAAGTACGGGTGTTCCCGCTGGCGGCAGGTCATCCACGAATCCGGAAAATTCGAGTTGCGTCGCTTCACGCACAACGGACAATTCGGCGCGTGGTTTCGGGAACGGTCTAACGCGACTGACTGAGGATTGTCTGGATCGGAGCGACCAATCGAAACGTCCGCTATGGGTCGATAGCGGACATTCGCCAGGGCAGAGCAGTACATCGCCGGCCGGTTCCACAAGCCCCGGTTCCGTGCGATGCCCTACCGCGCTGAATGGCACTCATTCTTTGATGCTCTGCCTTCCAACGTATCGCCGCTTCTCCGCCAGCCTGGTCAGCGAGCTTTCGCCAAACAGCCGCTTCCTCGTCGTTGGGCGCATACGCTGCACCAATGGTGCCGAGTACCTAGCCCAAGGGAAGGCTCGTCAGTTCGGCCAGGCGCATGCAGGTCATCGGACTGGAATGACTTAGGCATGCAAGCTCCAAGATGGGATCAGATCAAACTCGACTACTGCGCAAAAAGGTGGGCTCGGCGGCTGTCGATTTCTCGAAGAACGGAACGAAATGCGTTCGCCGCGACGGTCTCGACATCCTGGGATTGAAGCATCTGTAGCACCTCAGCCTCATATCCGTTTAGCTGGTCCAGCGACATCCGCGCGATCGCTTTGGAGAGGCAATTCGTGAGGGCTCCGAAGAGCTCAAGCATGGATTCGCCGTCATCGGCCATGGCGCCCATCTCCCGCGATGCGAAATGCTAGGGATATGGGGAAACCATAGGTCAATCCCGCTAGCGTTACCACTAAACGCCCTCGCTCCGTGCGCTCACCTGTGGCGAAAGGGAGGTCAGCCCAGCGATCGACTGGAACTCCACCAGATAGTCAGCATGGTTGTCGGACAACCATTGGACCAGTCGTGGCTTGGCAAGTAGCCGATTCAAGTACGTCTGAGCGACAGTGAGGCAGAGGTTGTCGTCGCCATACGTGTCCTCCACGAAGCGTGTGCGCTTTTGGGTTGCCTCAAGCTCTCTTTCTAGTCGCGCAATCTGCTCCCTCGCTCCATCTCGGTCCTGATCGCACGCCTTGGGGGCGACCAGTTGGTCTTGGTGAGTGGCCGCGAGTATGGATCTGGCAAAACCAGAGGAGTAGTTGTTCTGGCCGACGAGCAGCTCCGCCGCCTGGATCTGGCGGAGAGGCTTCATTCGCTTTAGGACATTGAAGACAGCCATAGGACAAGGCTTGTCCGAAAGCAGCGACACGGCTTCCGGGCAGATCCCGTCGAGCATTCGAAATCGCTGCCTGATCGTCGAAACGCTAAGATTGAGTGCCGCAGCAATCCTTTCCTCGGGGACACCCCGCTCCACAGCGCGAGCGATCATGTGATGTTCCTGTACGGCCGCAAGGCGGCTGATCCTCTTGTTGAAGGTGTACGCCTCGTCATCCAGCGAGATAATGCACTCGACTTCTGTAGCGCCAAGATCCCGTAGCGCCTCAATTCGGAGCTGTCCGTCGAGTAGGTAGTATGAGTTCGGCGCGTCCGCAGCAGGCACCACAACTGGAAGCTCGACAAGACCCACCGCTTGAACCGATGCAGCAATCTGTCGGTACTTCTGGGTCTGCTTTACGTGCGAGTTGGGCGGTCTGAGAGACCGGATCGCGCTCATTGAGATGATGCGACTCTTGAGCTCAAACCGGGCATCTCGAGGTGGCGTGTGCTGCTGCCTCATGGCGATTGCCCCAGCATCCGCTCGGCAAGGACCTTGGGTAGAGTCTCCATACCCTCGCTCTTTAGTAGCTGTGAGAACTGGCGGTCGGAGCGAAGATCCTTCAGCGCCCTGATCAGGAACATGAGGCGCGCCTGCGTAATGTCCGCCTTCTTTACAAGCAGCTGCTGCTTCTCGACCTCCCGCTCGTAGACGCGCTTAAGCTGCTCAGCCTTGAGAACCCGACCGCGAATGTGCGGCCCTGAGCTTCCCGGCTTCGGGGCCTTTCCCCCGCGCGCTCGCCTTTGCAGAAGTCTTCGAACAACGCCAAGCTTGCGTCCGCGAAGCATGCCGTTCGTGTAGGCCTCGGTAAGTAACTGCTGGGTGCCGGCGTCGTCGCTACGCGCAATGTCGATCGCCAGGGTGATGGGTATGAGTCCTGTTTCGACCGCGGCGACCAGGCGTTCTTCACCCTTCTCGAGTAGCAAGAGAATCATGCCGACCCAAGAACTGGTAGATCCGATCTTGGCGGCGATTTCCTCATTGTTGTAGCCATGCTTACGGAGAACCCCTATCTCGCGCATGCTCTCAATCGCGGGATGATGACGGCGGGCCACGTTCTCGACCAGGCTCATCACCATGCTTTCGGCTTCGTCGGCCTCCGCGACTACGGCCGGTATCTCCGCAATGCCGAGCTCTCTGAACGCTTCGAGTCGACCCTGACCACAAACCAGCGCGTAGCGTGTGTCGCCGCCATCCGTGCCGAGCCGAGTGACAGTAATGGGCCTCTTGAGGCCGATGGAAGCTATGTTGTCGATGATCTCCTTATGGTGAGCGCGGTTCCGTCTCCGTGGATTCAGGATGCGAATCTGATCGGTAGGGATGAGAACGATCTGGCGCATGGTTGCTTCCTCGCTCAAGCAGCGAGTTGAAACGGCACCCTCTCTGCGAGCCCGTATAGCGCTTCCAGTGATTCGAATCGGTAAGCATCGAGGATGAAGCCGTTGTTTTCCTCGGCAAGACGGACCCTGCGAGGCGGGATATCGATTTGCGGGAATAGGTAGTAGTCGAGGATTGTCTCCTGGTCTTCCGCCAGCCGAATGGCGACCGTGATGTCTGGATGTCGACTTGTATCGAAGCGAATGTGCCAACGATAGGCATTCCCGGGCGTCCTCTGGCATCGAGCCAGGACGATAGAGATCGTGAACTCTCCATTGACTGTCAGCAGGTCGCTGGTGGGATTCTGGTCAACGCTGCCGCCAGCCTGGATGAGCCCGTTGCTGATCTCGGCGATTAGATCTGGCCTTCGCGCACGCAGGTTCCGGTTGATTTCTACGTACGCGAAGTCACGTTCCGGCTCGAAGCCGATCAAGGAGTAGGCGCGCACGAGACCGCCGAACCGTTGGCGGTAGGTGCTACTCGAGGGCATATCGTCTTGTTCGTCGATCAGCAGTCCGGACAGTGAGCCAGTCCGGTCGAGCAGCCTTCGAAGCCTGTCAAGCATGCTTTCGTCATCGAGGTGCTCCGATCTTGCGGCAATCAGGGCGTTGGCCTTCGAGAACAGGTCTAAAGGAACGACTGGCTCGAACACGCCATTGGACCGAACCCACATTTCCGGCGGATTTCGGACCCGCTTCTCTTTGAGCTTGAAGGAGACGCGGTTGTATACGTTATTACCAATGTACTTTTCGTTGATCAGCAACTGGTGGACCGTGCCGCGGGTCCACTTGCGGTCATGGTCTGTGGCTATGCCCGCGGCGTTGAGTTCGTCTGCGATCTCACGCTCTGATCGCCTCTGTAGGGCGAACTGTTCATATATCTGCCTGACAATCGCCGTTTCTTGGGCCGGTCCTGGCGTGAGAATTACGCGATCGGTTTGGAGACTCTTGCGCTCGCCCATTCGCAGCTCGCCCTTGGATGACCCGCCTTCATCCATAAGCATTCGGCGCAACCCGAAGCCTGCCGGACCACCTTGCCGGAAACCGAGTTCGATCAGGCGGCATTGCCCCATGAAGACTTTGGTCGAGAGCTCGCGGCTGTATTCGGCCGCCATTACCCGCTTCACGCTCTTGATGACGACGGTCATGGGGCTGCCGTCGTTCTCGAAGGGCTCCGCGCAGTAGTGAACACGTATCCCGGCCCTTCGGCAGACGTATTCGTAGTAGGCGCTTTCATCAGCGTCCTGGAAGCGCCCCCACCGACTGATGTCGTACACGAGGATGGCTTCGAAGTCGGTCTCGCCCGACTCAACGTCCCGGATAAGCTGCTTCAGTCCCTCGCGATGCTCAAGGTTGAGCCCGCTTTTGCCTTCATCGGCGTAGGTCCGAACGATGGCCATCCCGTGCTGCACGGCGTACTGCTGGATGGCGTCGCGTTGGTTCTCTGTCGAGTACCGCTGATGATCGGTCGACATGCGCACGTATTGCGCGACAGCGAGTGCGCCGTCCGGCCTACGCTTTGATCGAGTACGCCATGCGCCCATATCCACGGATCCCGCGGGTGGGGGCGTTGAGATTCACACAATGTGTTGGATCAAGTCAACTATTTCGTTTGAGCGTCAGAGCCAGTCTTGTGCACCGCCAGAAGGGTTAGGACCGCTCGCTGCTGTTCCTGGTTGAGTTTCCGGTATGACTCTAGGAGCAGCCTTTCGTCGGGAGGGACAGGCTTCTCCGCGCCATCTGACAAGTGGTCATTACTGACGAGAGTCCACGGGTGGCAGCAAAGCGCCTCCCCAAGCCGGCTCAGCCAATCGACGGTCAGACGTCGCTTGCCTGTCTCCAGGTTGCTGATCTGCTGGTTTGTTGTCCCGACAAGCACTGCCAGCGCTTCGAGGGACAGGCCCCGGGCCTCCCGTAAAGCTCTAATCCGGTTGATCACTCAGAGTCGCAAATTGACGAGATTGACAGACCTTAACAGAGAGATTCGCGGCGGCGCGCTAGCCGAGATTCCTGTGATGAGTCGCCGCCGAGGGCTCCAAGGCCAAGCCTCTGAAGACCACCGCGGTGGTGATCTGTCGCCCAAACTATGGTGTGAACTCGCTATCCGTTGCCAGGTCGTGTAGCGCCTAACTCATTGATCTAGCGAGTCGGGCACATACTTTCACTCACCTCCTAAGCCAAAGTTCGTTCCGCTCATCAGGCTGAGCCACAAACTATGGCCGCCCAACAGGGACGGACTTTGGTGTTCTGACCACGTGCCCGAGTCCCGGGTTCGCGGGCGACAACGCCCGTCGTACTCCGTCATGGAGTACGGGAATCGAACGCCGATGCGACCGCGCGCGGTGGCGCGGTCAGTCGTAGCCCATGACCTTCAGATCGGCGGTCTTCGCGCCGCCGAGGATCTTGTACTGGACCGTGACGGACTTGAGGCGTCCCTTGAGTCCGGGTGCGTTCTTGGCGGCCGTCTGTCCGCCGGACTTCAGCACGCCGACATCCTTGATCGTGTCGTCCGGACGATTGTCCCAGTGCAGGACGAGGTTGGTGATCTGCACGTCGGCGCCTTCGACGGCGAGCTTGACCTCCTTGA
>Ga0209256_1001699_pt1 | contig 21240 bp, 9 predicted proteins | sample AraplaCol_mCL_r2_2_FD_184270 | JGI IMG/M metagenome (GOLD analysis project Ga0209256, IMG submission 184270) | Arabidopsis root microbial communities from North Carolina, USA - plate scrape MF_Col_mCL_r2 (SPAdes) (version 3) | ecosystem: Host-associated > Plants > Roots > Endosphere | place: USA...
TGTCTGCAATAACGACAGTGATGGCCGACAGGTCTGCCGAAGCAAAGACCCGCTGGTCACGCCCGCCGCCATGCCGAAATGCGTTGCTGAGCCCCTCCTGGACAACCCGATAAAGACAGATCTTCAAAGGATGCGCGACACGATCGGGCAACTCGTCGCACTCCGATGTAACTTTCGAACCGGTTGCATATTCGTGCCGGTCGATCGCCATGCGCAGGGCCGCCTTCAGCGGCAAATGTTCTATCTCCGGCAAGACCAGCCCTGTCGACAGTTCACGCAACTCTGTAAGCACCTGGCTTGCAATACGTGAGGGAGCAAGATCGGCCTCTTGCACCCCGGATGCGCTCTCGACGGTCGCGGGGGTCGATGAAACCGGTGCCTCTGTATTTTCCCCAAGCTTGAGGATCAGCAGGCTGAGCAGCTGAACGGGACCATCGTGAAGATCCGCACCAATGCGGTTGAGAAGCTGCTCGTTGGACTTAGAGGCATCCATGCGCGCCCGATCGGCGGCCTTGCGGAGCTCGGTATTCTGCTTGGCCAGCGTCTGAGCCTCGGTCAGTTGTGATTTCAGCGTCATCCTTTGATTGGCAATGATATTGCTCGCCCGTCGAACGATGAGGAACAGCAACGCCATGATGGCCAGTGTTGTTGCGCCGACGATTGCCCAGGTCTGACGTTGGACCCGGGCTCGCTGGACCACGAATTCGGCGGCATCCTCGTAGAGTTCTCCTACGGCAATGATGTCGCGCGTGCCGGAGCGATAGATCGGCGCGTAGATTTCGATCAACGGTCGGCCGGTGGTCGCCTCTCCTTCCTCACCGTCGTTATGGCCGTCTTCAAGCTGGGCGACGACCTGGCCCGAAAAGGCCAGGTCGATATCCGACGACGGGAAAGTTTTCCCGATGAGAGACTTGTCGGTGCTGTAGATCACTGCCCCATCACTGCGCCAGATCCTGAAGCCTTCGACACGGCGCGCGAGATCGGTGCCGATCAACAGATCGTCGAGTTCCTTGCGGCGGGCTTCGGCCACCTGGGGGTCGCTCGACGTGCCCTCGATGTGACGAGCAAGAAAGCCCTCCATGTAAAGGGCGCCGGATTCGGCCCGACTTCTCAGCTGATTTGCCGCAATCTGGCCGTTCAGCCACTCTCCCAGGATTGCCATCGAACTGCAGATGACGAGTCCCGCCACAATCAAAAATTGCTTCGTCAAATCAAGGCTGTGCCAAGTTGCCAGGATCTTGGAACTCAAGCCGCCGCAGATCTTCGTGAACGGGACGAAAGTCACTTTTTCTTCCGGGCCTAACGTCCCGGCCTCCTGAAGACCAAAGTCCGTAAATGTCTGCGGACCTTTGGAACTATCTCTTCGCCTTGCCAAAAGACAATATTTGATCGTCGCAGACAATCCTGAAGATTTTCTATCGGCTTTCGCAAATTCATCTCCGAAACGCCGGTAGAAGATCTGCAGCAGAGCTGCCTCTGTCTGCCATCGCAGGCCGGAAAGAAGCATTGCCGGAACGAACCGTTTCCTGAGCAATCCAAAGGGGGGAGTAAAATGGTCACCTATATTCGATCGGATCTCGATTTCATCTTGAAGCAGATCAAAATTGCGGAAGCCGATGCCGCTTTCCGGCAAGGCACATCGACCGGCGATCCGAACAACGTGGCAAAGCCGCTTTTCGGAGTTGGCGGCTCGATCCCGACCTATAATCTCGCCTGGGGCCTGCGCACTGTCGACGGCACATACAACAATCCGCTGCATCCGGAATGGGGCGCGGCCGACAACGAGTTTCCCGAAAACCTCGGCACGCAGTTCAAGACGGTCATGGTGCCGGGCGGGCCGGGAGGCGCTCTGGTTCCCGTGACCTACCAGCCTGGTGTCGACAATGACGGACCCGGCACGGCGGCCCCCAGCGACGTCTTCGACCCGACGGTCCGCACGATCTCCAACCTGATCGTCGATCAGACGCTCGGCAATCCTTCGGCGATCCTGACGGCCCTTCAGCGCGCCGGTATTGTCCCGGCAGCGCAGCAGATGACGGTGACCGCCCAGATCACGGCGGCCTACGAGCCGCTGCGTCCGTTGTTCAACGACGTGGGCACGGCCGAGCGGCTAAACGCCGAGGCACAGGCCGCCGCGTCCGCAAGCCCCGGTAATCAGGCCCTGCAGGACGCCGCCACCGCGACCGCGGCCAATCTGGCGACCGCGCAAGCGGCGCTTGATGCGCAAGATGACGCTTTGATGGCTCTGCTCGAAGCAAACGGCGTCGAACTCGAAGGCGTCAATGTTGTCATCACCAATGCCGCGCCTGACGAGGGCCTGTCGGCGCCGTTCAATTCCTGGTTCACCCTCTTCGGCCAATTCTTCGATCACGGTCTCGACCTCGTCGCCAAGGGCGGCAATGGCACGGTCTTCATCCCGTTGATGCCCGACGATCCTCTCTATGTCGAAGGAAGCGACACCAATTTTATGGTGCTCACACGCGCCACCCTTGCCGGCCCCGGCGCCGACGGCATCATGAATGACGACCCGGCAACGGCCGTCAACGAAGCTGCCGACAATACCGATCGTCCGGTAAACACGACGACCTCATTCGTCGATCAGAATCAGACCTATACGTCCCATCCGTCTCATCAAGTCTTCCTCAGGGCCTATGTATTTAACGCTGCCGGCGACCCGGTCTCGACCGGCAAGCTCATCGAGGGCGGCAATGGCGGCATGGCGACATGGGCGGACCTGAAGGCGCAGGCCGCTTCCATGCTGGGCATCCAGCTTGCCGACGCCAATGTCGGCAACGTTCCGTTGCTCGCCACGGACCCCTATGGCGAATTCATCCGCGGACCGAATGGTTTCCCGCAGATGGTGACCACCACAGGCCTTGTCGAAGGAAATCCTCTGGCCAATGGAGGATTGGGCGTTGCCGTGCCGGCAAATGCGATCCTGACCGGCCACGCCTTCCTTGCCGATATCGCGCATAATGCGGTGCCGGGTGGACTGGCCGACGGCGACATCGAGATCGGACTTGATAACCCGGGCAACGAGCCTGGAGTCTACGACAACGAATTGCTCGATGCGCACTATGTCGCCGGCGATGGCCGAGCCAACGAGAATATCGGCCTGACTGCGGTGCATCATGTGTTCCACTCGGAGCACAACCGGCTGGTGGAACACACCAAGGATGTTGTGTTCACGGATGCCGTTGCCATGCTGGGCGGCGGCGCGTCGCAGGCAGAGGCTGTGGCCTTTCTGAACGAATGGCTCATTGACGACGTTGCCGAGGTTCCAGCCACGGCGGCTGGCCTCGTCTGGGACGGCGAGCGCCTCTTCCAGGCTGCCAAGTTCGGCACCGAAATGCAGTATCAGCATCTCGTATTCGAAGAATTCGCCCGCAAGATCCAGCCGAACATCAACGTCTTCCTGGTTCCCGACGGCTACGACGTCACCATCGATCCGTCGATCGTCGCCGAATTCGCGCATGTGGTCTATCGTTTCGGCCACTCGATGCTGACGGAATCGATCGACCGCTTCGATCCGAACTTCAACCCAGACCATATCGGCCTGATCGAAGGTTTCCTCAATCCCCTGCAGTTCGAGAACAACGGCGGCACGGAAACTGTCGATGCCGATATTTCGGCAGGCGCCATCGTTCGCGGCATGACGCGGCAGGCGGGCAACGAGATCGACGAGTTCGTCACCAGCGCCCTGCGCAACAACCTGCTCGGCCTACCGCTCGATCTTGCCACCATCAACCTGGCCCGCGGCCGTGACACCGGCGTACCGTCGCTGAATGCGGCCCGTACGCAGTTCTACAACGCCACCAATCAGGATGTCTTGCTCAAGCCCTATGAGAGCTGGGTCGATTTCGCCGGCCATCTGAAGCACGAGGCCTCGATTATCAACTTCGTCGCGGCTTACGGCACGCATTCCCTGATCACCGACGAGACGACACTTGAAGGTAAACGTAACGCGGCACTTACCCTAATCACCGGCGTGTCGGTCGGTGGAATGGAGGTTCCGCTCGATCGGCTCGACTTCCTCAACGCAACCGGGGCCTATGCCGGCGGTTCGCTTGGCGGCCTCAACGATGTCGATCTCTGGATCGGCGGCTTGGCCGAAGCGATCATGCCCTTCGGCGGCATGCTTGGCTCGACCTTCAATTTCGTCTTCGAAATGCAGATGGAAAAGCTGCAGAACGGCGACCGTTTCTACTATCTGCAGCGCCTCGATGGCTTGCATCTCTTCGGCGAGATGGAGAACAACTCCTTCGCCGCGATGATCATGCGCAATACCGATGCGACCCACCTGCCATCCGATGTCTTCTCGACCCCCGGTCTCATTCTCGAGGTCAACCAGACCCGGCAGTTCAACGATCTCGACGGCGACGGAACTCTGGAGAGCACCGATCCGGTCGGCGACGGCATCCTGACGCAGCTTGTCATCCGCAACAATCCGGCAACACCGGGCGCAGACACCAACTACCTGCGCTACACCGGCGGCGACCATGTGGTCATGGGTGGCACTGAAGCCAATGACACCATAATCGCAGGTATCGGTGACGACACGCTATTCGGCGATGGCGGCAACGACCGGCTCGAAGGTGGCTTCGGCAACGACATCATCAACGGTGGCGACGGCGACGACATCATCGTCGACAGCGGCGGCGACGACAATATCAAGGCCGGCAAGGGCAATGACGTCGTGCATGCCGGGCCTGGTCTCGACCTCGTCATGGGCAATGACGGCCAGGACTTCATCTTCCTGGGCACGGACATGGGATCGGAAGTCTTTGCCGGCACCGGCAACGACTTCATCTACGGCAACAAGAATGCCGAACGCATCCTTGGCAATGAGGGCAATGACTGGATCGAAACCGGCACATTCGACGGTGCACCCGGGGATAACTTCGACGAAATCTTCTCGCATGACGAGATCGATGGCCACGATGTGTTCCTCGGCGATGGCGGCTTTGACGAGTTCATCGGCGAGGGCGGCGACGATATCTTCGTCGGCAGCGCCGGTCGCGGCAAGATGGTGGGCATGTCCGGTTTTGACTGGGCGACCTACAAGGACAACCCGAACTTCGTGAACGCCGATCTGTCGATCCCGATCGTCTTCGACGAGGCACCAACGCTGCCCCAGAATGCTGCGCTCGACGAATACGAGTCGGTCGAAGGTCTGTCGGGCACGAAATTCGGCGATGTCCTGACTGGCACGAACACGCTCGCGGCAGAGCGGCTCCCCGCTACTCAGGGCGGCACCGAGGGCTATCAGGGCAGTGCGCTGACGGCCGAGGGCATCGCTCTCATCCAGGGCCTCCAGGAAATCCTTGGCGCGGGAGTGACGGAATTCAGCGCCGGCGACATCATCCTTGGTGGCGACGGCAGTGACATCATGAAAGGCCTTGCCGGAGACGACATCATCGACGGCGACAAATGGCTCGACGTCCAGATCGGTGTCTTTGCACCAGGCGACACGCAACATACCGGTCAGCCGATCGCGCTGCACAACAGCATGACGACGCTGGCTGCCGCGATGTTCAACGGTTCGATAAACCCTGGCCAACTGGCGATCGTGCGGACCATCCGGACCGATACGACGGCTGGTGATGTCGATACGGCAGTGTTCCAGGGTGCGAGGGGCGACTATACGTTCGGCGCGACTGCCGATGGGCAGGTCACCGTCACAGACGTTACCGAGCTCAACCTCGATGGCTCCGACCGGCTGCGAAATGTAGAGCGCCTGCAATTTACCGATGGCAGCGTCGGCATAATCGTCGGTACCGAAGGCAACAACGTTCTCAATGGCACAACCGGCGACGACCTGATGCTAGGCCTCGGCGGCAACGACGTCCTCAACGGCGGCGACGGCAACGACATCCTCGTTGGTGGGCCGAGCACGGCGGGCGCCTCAGGCACTTATGCCGATAATTTCGACAACACCGTGCTGAATGGATCGACTGGGACGGCAGTATGGGCCACGTCTTGGGTTGAAACAGGAGACAACGGCAATACGAATAGCGCAGCCGCAGGCCAGATCCGCATTGACGACGGTACCAACGAGTTGCGCCTGCGCGATGATGACAACGATCCGGGCAACGGCACGGCGACGATCACGCGATCCGTCAATCTGTCGGGTGCATCGAGCGCCACCATCAGCTACACCTACAATGAGAGCGGCTTCGACGCGGGAGAAACGGTCACGGTTCTGTTTGCCGCCGATGGCGTCAACTTCAATCAGACGATCCAGACCATAACCGGCGCATCCAACACAGGATCGATAATCAACTTGCCATTGAACGGACCGTTCGGTGCCAATTCGGCAATCAGGTTCGTAGTGGCCGGCACGAATAACAGCGGCGATTTTGTCGGGATCAATAACCTGTCGATCGCCTTCTCCAGCGCCACCGAGACACTGAACGGCGGCGCTGGCAACGACACCTATGTCATCAATCTCGGCGACGGCATCGACGTCATCAACGAAACAGCCGGTACCGACCGCATCACTGTCGGAGGCACCGTGCCGCCGGCACTACCGGCCGCTCTTACCGGGCTCAACATGTTCGAAGTGACCGCCGGCGGCGGCAACGACGACCTGGTCATCCAGTTCAACGGCCAGCAGGCAACCGTCACCGATCACTTCGACACCGCCGGCGAAGCGGTGGAGTTCATCAACTTCAACGGCAGTACCTTCGAAGGCTATGTTCTGACCGGCGACTATGCGCTTAGCACGGATGACAACGGCGAGCGGACGGCGGCTGTCGGCATCAACACGGCACTCGCAGGCACGACGGCTAACGATACCCTGACCGGCAATACCGGCTTCGACCTGCTGTTCGGCCATGAGGGCAACGATACGCTCAATGGCGGACTTGGTGAGGATCTGCTCGTCGGCGGCGCCGGTAACGACACGCTCGACGGCGGCGACGATATCGACACGCTGGTCGGTGGCGCCGGCAACGACACCTATGTCGACGATACCGGCGAGGATCTGATCGTCGAGGCCGCGGCTGGCGGTACCGACACGGTCGAGACGACAGCGGCACTCTACACACTGGCCACTTTCGCCAATGTCGAGAACCTGACCTATACGGGTGTCGACGCCGACCAGTTCGTCGGCACCGGCAACGATGGCAATAACGTCATCACCGGTGGCGATCTCGCCGATACGCTGACGGGGCTTGGCGGCAATGACACGCTGAACGGCGGCCTTGGTGCCGACGCCATGCTGGGCGGTGTCGGGGACGACATCTATTCTGTCGACGATGCCGGCGACGTGGTGACGGAACTGGCGGCAGGCGGCACGGACCGTGTCGACTCCAGCGTCGACTACACGCTCGGGGCCGAGGTGGAGAACCTCAATCTCATCGGCGCCGCGGTCACCGGACGCGGCAACACGCTCGCCAACACGATCAACGGCAATGGCGCCGCCAACCAGCTCTTCGGCGGCGGCAACAACGATACGCTCAATGGTGCCGCCGGAGCTGACCTGCTCGACGGCGGCGACGGCAACGACACGCTGAATGGCGGTGACGACAACGACACCATCATCGGCGGTGCCGGCAACGACACGATCGATGTAGGCGGCGGCGTCAACACCATCATCTACAATTCGACCGGCTTCGGAGCCGATGTCATCAACAGCTTCGATGCCACCGGCGGCACGCCGGCGAACCAGGATCGCATCGACCTCAGCGGGCTGGGGATAACGGCGGTGAACTTCGCCAATCGGGTGTTCGAATCCGCCAGCGGCGGCAACACGATCATTACCATCCGCGAGAACGGGCCGGCCTCGACCATCCAGGGCACGATCCAGATCAACGGGGTCAACAATGCCGGTATCGACATCTCCGACTTCACGCTCGCAACTGCCGGAAACGTGATCAACGGCGCTGCAGCCGGCCAGACGCATAATGGCACCGCTGGTGCGGACACGATCAATGCGCTTGGCGGCAACGACACCGTCAATGCCGGAGCCGGCAACGACGTCGTCAACGGCGGCACAGGCAACGACACCCTCAACGGCGATGCCGGTGACGATACGTTCAACTGGAACGCCAACAACGCGACAGCGACGTCGCTGGCGAATTCCGACGGGCGCGACATCGTCAATGGCGGCACGGAAGGGCAGGCCGGGGACACTTTCGTGATCACAGGCAACAGCGCGGTCGCAGAAACCTACCGCATCTATACCCGCGCTGCATGGGACGCATTGGCCGGCAACAATGGCGCAAGCCTGAATGCCGCTACAGAGATCGTCATCACGCGGGGCGCCAATACCGATTTTGCCACCTCTGTTATCGCCGAGTTGCGTGAGATCGAAGAGATCCGGATCAACGGTGTCGATCCGTCCGGACCCGGCTCTGCCGGAGGCGATACGTTCCAGGTGATCGGCGACTTCTCGGCAACAAGCCTGCGGCTGAACACGATCACAATTGATGGTGGCGCCGGTGATGACACGATCGACATCTCGGCACTCACCTCTGCGCACCGTATCGTGTTCCGCTCGAACGGTGGCAATGACACGATCGTCGGCACCTTGCGACCGCAGGACGTCATCGACCTGCCCGCGGGCACGAGTGCCGATGATTACGAAATCACGACGGATGAAAACGGCGTGACCACAATGACAAGCAGCCAGCACAGCATTCGCTTCACCAGCGAAGGTGGCCTGCCGCAATTCAACGGCGAGGTCGATGCAGAAGAAGAGGTGCCGACGCCAGAAACGCCGACACCACCCGTTCCCGAAGCAGCAACGGGAACCACGATCGTCGGCACTGTCGCCGCCGATGTGCTTGTCGGCACGGCAAGTGGGGAAATGATCATAGCATTCGCCGGCAATGATGTGGCGACCGGCGGCGCCGGCAGCGACATCATGCGGGGCGATGACGGTGACGACCTCCTCAGTGGAGAGGCAGGCAACGACATGGTCTTCGGCGGCGCCGGAAACGACGACCTTATGGGCGGCGGTGGAAACGACATGCTCTATGGTGATGCGGGATCCGACCGCATCTTCAGCGACGAGGGCGCCGACATGGTCTTCGGTGGCGCCGGCAACGACACGGCCCATGGCGGCGACGGCGACGATACGTTCATCGCCGAGGCAAGCGACGGCGACGACATTTATTATGGCGATGCCGGCAGCGACACACTGGACATGGCAGCGATAACCGCCAACCTGACGGTCGATCTCGGAAGCGGCTTCAAGGGCAGAGGAAGTGTATCGAGCAGCCAATCCGGCAACGACACGCTCTGGAGCGTAGAGAACGTCGTCACGGGCTCAGGCAACGACACGATCACGGCCAATGCTTCCGCCAACATCATGGATGGCGGGGCCGGAAACGACAGGTTCGTGTTCCAGTCCGAAAAGGATGCCGATGGCGATACAATCATCGGCTTCCAGCCTGGAGACAAGATCGACCTCAGCGCCACGGACGCCAACAACGGTGTCTCCGGAAATCAGACGTTCACGCTCGTCGCAGGATCCACCCTCAGCGGCGCTGCGCAACTGATCGTCACCCACGAGACCCGTGACGATGGCGATTACACCGTCGTCCAGGCAAGCGTTGACGGCGACAGCAGTGCCGAGCTTCGCCTCAGCGTAAAGGGGAACCACAACCTCACCACTTCGGACTTCAATCTGTAATGCGCCAAACGCGGCGCGCCGGTCAGACCGGCGCGCCGCTTAGCTCAATATAAGCAGGAAGTGGTGAACGATATGCGTCCGAAAACTCCGCTCACCGGCAGCAAGCGCAAACAGATCGGGAAACTGACCCATGGATTAAGGGGCATATTGGTGTTCCTGGTCATCACGTCAGGGGTTATCAACGTTCTGGCGCTGACCGGTTCCTTCTACATGCTGCAAATCTATGACCGTGCGCTGACCAGCGGCAGTGTCCCAACCCTCCTTGGACTTTCGGCACTGGCAATCGGCCTCTATCTGTTCCAGGGATTCTTCGACATCATCCGATCGCAAATTCTGGTGCGCATGGGTGCGCGGCTCGACAGTCGGATCGCTCCCATGGCGCATCAGGTCGCGATCGACATGCCGCGGTTCGGCTTTTCGACAGCTGAATCGCTGGAGCGTGGACGCGATGTCGATACGGTTCGTGCCTTCCTCGGCAGTCAAGGCCCGGTTGCCCTATTCGACCTGCCATGGGTGCCGCTCTATCTGATCTTCGTCTACATGCTCCATCCCTATCTCGGAGCACTCACATTCGCCGGCGCGTTCATCCTCTCGATACTGACGATCGTGGCGGAACTCATGACGCGCCGTTTGGCGAGCGCCACGCATAAATCGGGGATAGAGCGCAACGCCATTGCCGATTCCAATGCTCGCAACGCCGATATCCTCAAGGCGATGGGCTTTGCAGGGCGCGCGGTCGATCGCTTCAACCGCGCCAATCAGGACCATCTCGAGCTGCAGACCCGCACCAACGATATCAGCGGTACCTTCGGAGCGATTTCGCGTGTGCTTCGCATGATCCTGCAGTCTGCCGTGCTTGGCCTCGGCGCCTGGTTGACGATCAAGGGAGAGCTGTCGGCGGGTGCAATCATCGCCGCTTCGGTTGCCTCCGCACGCGCGCTTGCGCCCGTGGATCTCGCAATTGGCAACTGGAAGGGTTTTGTCGCCGCCCGTACGGCCTTCAACCGGCTGAAGGAGACGGTCATCGCGCTTTCGGGCACAGTTGCGCCGATGGCGCTGCCAGCGCCTGCCCACTCGCTGAAGGTCGAGAAGATAACAGTCGCTGCGCCTGGCTCGGGAAGGGTCCTTCTCAGTGAAGTCAGCTTCGAGATCGCCGCAGGCCAGGCGCTCGGCATCATCGGTCCAAGCGGTGGCGGCAAGACGACGCTCGCACGCGCCTTGACCGGTGTCTGGCCGACCCTTCGCGGCAGCGTCAGGCTCGACGATGCGGAACTCACGCAATGGTCGGATGCGGATCTCGGCCAGCACGTCGGATACCTGCCGCAGGATGTGGCGCTCCTAGACGCGACGATCGAGGAAAACATCTCGCGCCTGGAGCCGCAGGTCGATCCGCGCGCGATCGTCGAAGCCGCTCAAACCACGGGTATTCATGAGATGGTCGTGCGCATGCCCGATGGCTACCGCACAGCCCTCGGGCCTCAGGGCATCTCGCTTTCTGCCGGGCAGCGCCAGCGCATCGGTCTTGCAAGGGCGCTCTACCGCAATCCCTTCATCGTCATCATGGATGAGCCCAATTCGAACCTTGATGGCGAGGGCGAGATGGCACTCACCCAGACGATCAGGGCAGTGCGCGCCCGCGGTGGCATCGCAATCGTCATCGCTCACCGGCCGAGCGCACTCGCCGCCGTTGATATGGTTGCCGTCATCCAGAATGGAAAGATGATAGCGTTCGGACCCAAGGACGACATCCTCAAACCATCGGCTGCGGACACTGGCAGCAAACCTGCGGCCGCAACACAGGTCGGCTCGCGTATGACAGCGAGGATGTCAGAATGATCGAGGTCAAGGCAACCAAACCCGTCAAGGAAGATCACGACGCGCACGATCGCTATGTTCTCAAGAATGAGGACAAAAACAGCAAAGTGCCGATGTTCCTGACGCTCTTTCTCACGGGATTCGCGCTCTATCTGAAGAGCGCGCTGTCAGCGCAGCACGAAGGTCTGCCGGCAGGAGAGACGGCTCAGCGCCCGTCCACGGATGCCGACGAGGGCCTGCCTGCGACCGATCCCGCCACCGCTGGCTCCTTGGCAGGAACAGCGATCGAGGAGGAAGCGGCACCGCCTCCAAGAAAGGCGGGAGGAGTGCATCTGTCCAACCACAAGAACGCTGTGAGCTACCTGCAATCGGACTCGCCGCCGATCGAATTCGGCAGGCTGAACCTGCCGAGCCTTGCTCTCCTGAAAACGTCAGGCGGGATCTCCGTTTCCTTCCACGCATCCAACGATAATGCCTGGACCGTCGCCAAGCCAGCATCGATCGTTCCGGTGCGCATGTCCAAGGATCAGGCCTGGACAGGTTCCGACGGAGCCGCTTCAGCGACACCGCAGGCGAAAGAGGACAAGCCGGTTCAGCAGGAGAAGGCACACAACCGTGCGCCACGGGTCGGCAACCCGGTGACACTCGCCGATGTTTCCGGCTGCACGATTGCCTTGATCGGCTTGGCCGATTTTTTGCGCGGCACATCGGACCCCGATGGGGACGCACTGTCGGTCAAGGACATCAAAGTCTCATCCGGCAAGCTGGTGCAGGCAGACGGTGGATGGTCTTATCAGGCCGAAGGGCTTGGTCCCGTGACCATCCACTACCAGATTACCGACGGCACCGCCTCGGTGCAGCAGACTGCCCATTTCTCCGTCGTCGAGACTGCACCAATAACCGGCACTGACGGAGACGACCTGCTGGTCGGTACCAGTTGCATCGATGATATCGACGGATTGGCCGGCGATGACAATATCGACGCCAGAGACGGAAGCGATACCGTGGATGCCGGCGATGGAAACGACAATATCGTTGGCGGCAGCGGAGACGATACGATCTTTGCGGGCAGAGGCAATGACATCGTTCTCGCCGGTCTCGGCGACGACCACATCTTCGGAGGCGCCGGCAATGACCGCCTGTATGGCGAGGAGGGTCGCGACAGTATCTTCGGAGACGCCGGCGACGATCTGCTGAGTGGCGGTGCCGATGGCGACATCCTGCACGGCGGCGCCGGCAATGACGCTTTGAAAGGCGATGACGGCAACGACGTTCTCGAGGGGGGAGATGGAAACGACAGCCTAGCCGGCGGCACCGGCAACGATGTGCTGCGCGGCGGCAGCGGCGAGGACACGGTCAACGGCGAGGATGGCAACGACACGGTTGCCGGTGATGCCGACCGGGTGAACGATACTTACGACGGCGGAGCCGGGACCGACAGCCTCGATTATTCTGCGCTTGTGGAGGTAGCCGAGATCAATCTGGCAGATGGCATCGCTTCCGGAGCCGAGATCGGCACCGACTCGATTTCGAACTTCGAAATCGTACGCGCTGGCGCAAACGATGACATGGTTACTGGCAGTGCCGGGGCCGAAGAAATTCATGGCAACGGCGGCAATGACCATCTGAGCGGCGGAGGCGCTTCGGATGTCGTCAACGGCGGCGATGGCGATGATGTCGTCACAGGCGACCTCGATTGCGTGGCAGATAGCTACGATGGCGGAAGCGGAACGGACACGCTCGATTACTCAGCCGCACTCATGTCCGTCGTCGTTGATCTCGCTGCTGGTAGCGCATCCGGTCAGGAGATCGGCACCGATGGAATTAGCAACTTCGAGATCATCAGCACCGGCGAAGGTGACGACCTCCTGCGCGACGGCGACGATGCCGATTGTTTCCTCGCCGGCAAGGGCGATGACACGGTCGCCGCGGCTGCCGATGCGGCGGATGACGACTTCCGGGGTGAGGACGGTTTCGACACGATCGACTATTCCCAGGCCGCCCACGGCGTGATTATCGACCTGACGACCGGCAAGGCCACCGGTTTCGATGTCGGTCATGACAGCATCGAGGGATTTGAAAAAATTATCGGTGGTTCGGGCGATGACGTCGTCCGGGCCGGACCGGTGGCTATTGTCGTCGAGGGCGGGGCGGGCAGCGACACGTTCGAGTTCAGCGTTCCTGCAAGCCAAAGTGCCGAGGTCGTCCATCAGATTCTGGACTTCATGGTCGGGGACCGTATCGACGTGTCCAAGTACAAGATCTTCGAGGAGGTCATGGACGGGCTGGAGGATCGCTTCGAGGATATTTACGGCGAGAAGGCCGACTCCGAGCCCCTGCCGATACGTGTACGTCATGAGGGAACGGATGACATGAGCCGCACCTTCATCGAAGTCGATATGGACAAGGATCAACATTACGAAATGACGATCAATCTGACGGGGCACCATCTCCTCGTGATCGTCGAGAATACCTGAGGGGGAGACAAGACGTGTCTGCAAAGCAACCGAAAACTCAATCTACTCCCTCACCCGAGGTAAACAACACTTTCCCTGTCACATCGCGAGTTCTTGCCGGCATAGCGCTCGGCCTCCTGCTCTTTGCAGGAGCAGGCGGCTGGGCAGCGACGACCCAGCTGCAAGGCGCGATCATCGCGTCAGGCGTCATCAAGGTCGATCGAAACCTGAAGTCGATCCAGCATCGCGATGGCGGGATCGTCAGTGAGATCGCAGTCAAGGAAGGGGACGTCGTGAGCAAGGGGCAGGTCATGCTGCGCCTCGACGACGCCCAGACGCGCGCCGAATTGTCGATCGTCAAGACGCAACTCGTCGAGCTCGCGGCACGCCAGGCGCGCCTGATCGCCGAACGAGACAATCAGGAGGAACTCGCTTTCGAGCCTGCGTTCAGCGCCGAGTTTCCCCTGATCTCATCCGGCGAGCTGCGATTGTTCGATGGCAATCGTCGCAACCGGCAAAACCAGAAACAGCAGCTCCAGTACGGAATATCCCAACTTGAGGAGGAACTGAAAGGCCTCGTCGCGCAGCATCAAGCAAAGGCCGATGAACTCGATCTCGTGAGGGTCGAACATAGCAAGATCAAAGGCCTGGCGGACAAGAAACTCGTCGACACGTCCCGCAAATACGTGATCGACCGCGAACTCGCCAAGTTGACGGGAGAGAGCGGGGAGATTCAGGCCAATATCGCACGATCGCGAGCGCGGATGAGTGAGATCCAGGTCCAGATCATTGCCATCGATGAAGCTGCGCGCACCGAGGCGCAACGAGAGCTGAGTGTCGTCGAACCGAAGCTATCCGAATTGCGGGAACGACGGATCGCTGTCGAAGACCGGCTGTCACGGACAGATATTCGGGCGCCACTGACCGGGACAGTGAACGAGCTTTTCGTGCATACGATCGGCGGCGTCATTACACCGGCTGAAAAGCTGGTGACATTGGTGCCGGCTGACGCTTCGCTGAAGATAGAGGCGAGGCTCTCCCCCACCGATATCGACCAGGTTTTCATCGGCCAGGACGCCAGGCTGCGTTTCTCCGCCTTCAACCAGCGTGCAACGCCGGAACTTGACGGCAGCATCGCCTACGTCTCCGCAGCCACCAGCACAGATCCAGCGACTGGCCAGATATTCTACCTTGCCGACGTAGCCGTGACCGCAACAGAGCTCGCAAGACTTGGAAACAAGAAGCTTCTTCCCGGCATGCCTGTTGAAGTCTTCGTCTCGACCAAAGAACGGACAGCGATGTCGTTTCTCGCCAAACCGCTCACTGATCAGTTCAGCCGGGCATTCCGCGAGGAATAATTCCTTATTCGATCGCCCTGCCGCAGGGAGTGACAAGACGAAATATCCCCTCGTGTCCGACCCTGCAGACCTGGGCGGAGCCCGTTCGACTTGCAAGCCCGGACCTGAGGGTGCAAACTCGGTCCGGAGCGAAAAAGGGACGTCGCAGAAGCGTCCTGGAATCCGGCGTTACGGCGCCTGGTCCCCCGAACTCGATGAAGCCGGCGCATGTCGCGGCGGCCGCGAGAAAGGGTGACCAGAATGTCCTCGCAATCCAATTCCCGTTTCGTTGTCGTTCACGAAGACGACGTCGGCATCAGCCACGGCGCCAATACTGCTTTCCTCGAGCTCACCCGCCTGGGGCTGTGCACCGCCGGCTCGGTGATGGTGCCGTGCCCGTGGTTTGCCGAAATCGCTGCCATCGCCCGCGACAATCCGGAACTCGATCTCGGCGTGCACCTGACCCTCAACTCGGACATGAAGCCCTATCGCTGGCGTCCGCTGACCGGTGTTTCGGATAAGGGCCTCACCGATCCCGACGGTTATTTCTGGGCCGACGTGCCCGACGTGCGCCGCAACGCCGATCCGGCGGCGGTGGAGCGCGAGCTGCGCGCCCAGATCGAGGCGGCGCTTGCTGCAGGCATCGACGTGACCCACCTCGATTGCCACATGGGTACCGCGATGATGCCCGAGTTCGTTACCGTCTACGAGCGGCTGGGTGCCGATTACCGCCTGCCGAACCTGCTTATGAAGGACTACATGACGTTCTCCGTCATGGACTATGTCGGTCCGGTGACGACTGCGGAATTCGACGCAGCATCGGGAAGGGCGCGCCAGCGCGGGAATCCGATTGTCGACCTACAACTGGAAACGCCCTGGGCATGGCCGCAGGGCATCGAGGCGGCCTATCGCGACCTGTTCTCACGTGTGCCAGAAGGCGTGAGCTGGCTTGCGCTGCATTTCAATGCACCCGGCGAGATTGAGCACATGGCGAGCGATGCGGCGTTCCGGACGGGAGAATATGAGTTCTTCCGCAGCCGGCGGGCCGCAGAGCTGATGGCCGAATTCGGCATCGTGCCGATGGGTGTGCGGAATTGGCGGGACCGGATGCGCGGAAAGGAGACAATCCATGGCCAAATCAACGAGGTATGATCCATGAACATTTTCATGGTCGTTCTAGATCGTGCGAAGTGCGCTGCCGGATGCGCGCTGACACCGCGTGCAGCTACAGATGTGATTATGGCAGAGGATCGCCGCCGACTTCGAGGGAACGAGCGCCACAGGGACATTCCTGCATGCTAGGTGGCAAAAGGCCAATTCCGCATTGCCATTGGCTGCCGGTCCTACGACCCGGAATCGGCATGGCCTATCACATTCGAACTCATGGCCTCGGAACCGCGTGGGCGGCTACCAGAATGCCTGAACGGCGACGACGACGATAAATGCAACCACGACCACTGAAGCCATCCGTAAAACAGTGCGATTGGCTTGGGCGAGTACCTGTGGCTTCGGGTCTCGCTTGGGATTGAATTTGTGGCGACGTTTCTGTGGTGCTGCCGCCTGGGACGGTTTGTTTCCTGCTGCCATGGCTGTTTCGCTCGACGTGGTGGATTTCTGCAAAGCTAATTTAGCATGAAAGCTACTTGACGCGGCGGTGACGTCAAGCATTGCGGCGAACGGAGAGCGCCGCCTGCCGAGACGAAGAGGAACAAATGAGAGCTTGTGCGGTTCATGCCTCACACAACAAAGGAGGAATCTCATGGACCATAGCAATCATGTTCGGCTGACACCGGATGAACTCACCCCGACAAACCTCGAAGGCGCGACCGTCTACGGAGCCAATGACCAGAAGGTTGGAACGATAGATCACATCCACGGGACCAGCCTCGCCGTTATCGACGTAGGCGGGTTCCTCGGTATTGGAGCCAAGCCAGTTGCCGTCTCATTCAAGGATTTCGACTGGATGAGAGATGAGGACGGCGTCATTCACGTCGTGACTGGCTGGACCAAGGATCAGCTCAAAGACATGCCCGAGCATCGGGATTGAAGCGAAGCCCGGCCCAGGTGCCGGGCTTTCCGCTCCGCGGGTGTATTATTCCGCATTGTTCGTGTGATGGGGGAAGACATGGAAGCGCAAACGATCTTTTTTGATAAAAGCGACTGGGTGCCCAACAACCAGACGCTTCCGGTTATCGTCTATCGTGAAATCTTCATCTGCGATGACGGGTGTGAGGAATTCGCGCGTCTATTCACCTCGCACGGATGGGAAGGTGTCTGGCGCGATGGTGTTTTCGATTATCAACACTATCACGCGGGTGCGCACGAAGTGCTGGGTATCGGAAAAGGAACGGCGAAACTTCTGATCGGCGGCCCTACCGGTAAAGTGTTCGAGGTACACGCGGGAGATTGTCTCGTCCTTCCAGCGGGGACGGGACATCAAAACCTGGGCGCAAGCAGCGACTTTCGAGTGGTTGGCGCCTACCCGCCAGGCCAACACGCTGACGTTCAGACAAGCGCTGCGACCGCAGAATTCCTCAAAACGATCGCCGAGGTCGCGTTGCCCGAAACCGATCCGGTGCAAGGCGCCTCTGGCCCGTTGTTCGAGGCCTGGCATCTCGGCAATAGATAAGGCAGCCGATTCAGGCGTTGATTCAACTCGCATCGGCTTCGTGCGGGTTCGACCTGGAGGGGGCCAAGAGTGTTGATCTAGGCTCGGTGCCACCTGGAGCAGGGAAGATCCGACCATTGGCCGCGAAGACATCATCGATGTCGCTCGCTTGCGCAACCGGGCAGGTGATATAGAACGCGCGTGCATGGGCGGTTGTCTACCACCGCGAAAATGCTCGACGAAGAAGGCCCCGCTGCTGGTGAGGCCTTCGATCTTTATCATCCGCGCCTCGTCGCAACCGAGAGCCCGGATTTCGGATCAGAACGTGCGCTGTAGGCGCAGGAAGCCCGACGTGACGTCTTCGGCACCATCCGGATCGAGATACTGAAGGGAGATCTTCGCAGCAAAATTGTCGACGAACTGGTAGTCGACCGTCAACCCGACCTTCCAGGCATCGTTGTCGTCGTTGAATTCGTCACCGACGATGCCGTAGTGGCCATAATACTGGAACGCCGGAGTGAACTTCAGCTTGTCGGTCGCCTTGACAGCATACTCGCCAGCGACAACCCACTCAGCCTTGTTGTAATAGGCATTCGGGTTGCTGGAGTAGATACCGGCAAGGCTGAGAATGCCGGGGCCGATAGGAACCGTACCCATGGCGCGAACGGCGCCTTCTTCGTTGTCGGTGTCGTAACCAGCCGTGACCTGATACGTGAACACACCTGCCCTGCCAGCGACGGCGACTCCTACGCCCCAGTTGTTGGCGGCTTCACCATGGTAGAACGGGCTATCTTCCAGTTCGTCGACGCTGATGCCGGCGTAGAAGTCGCTCGTCTCATACTGGTAACGGATGGAGTTATGCAGGGTGACCGGGGAGCCGATGTCGTCGGTTTCGCCGGTGAGACCATCGTCCCACCAGGAGTAGAAGAGACCAGCGCGGAAGCCGGCGATATCGATATAGGCGGAGTCGAGCTGGGCCTTCTGGTCTGTCGCGTTGTCGGCATTCGTCTGGATGACGACGAGACCGGTGAGCGGGCCGTATTCGGTATCGCTCTTGGCCGTGAACTGAACCTGGCCTCGCGTGCGGGCGTCCCAGTCGGAATCATTCGGAACAGAACCGCCGCCGCTCGCGCTGATGGAGCTTGCGTTCGGAGCAACGTCAACCTGAAGACGGATGTAACCGTTGATCTTCAAGCAGGTTTCCGTACCCGGGATGTAGAAGTAGCCGGTGCCGTAGGCGTCGCAGACGCGGACGTATTCAACCGGTTCCGGTTCTGCAGCGACGATCGCGTCAGCAGCCTGAGCGCCGGAAACCACTGCCATAGCGGCTGCAGCGGCAAGGAGGATACTCTTGATGTTCATGATGATCCCTTTTCGTTGAGGCGCCGATCCTTGGGAAAACGAGGCGTCACGATAACGAGATCGGATCGCATGGACTATGAGCTCACGCAACAATGTGACAGTTTATGACAGGTCGAGCGCAAGTAGTGTATCCGAAACCACACATCACACTCACCGACGGAAACGTCGTTGATCGGGAGAGCGTTGCGCTGCAAAAACTTCGTCTGAACCGGGCGCGCCTCCGGAAATGCCTGTCACCAAAGCCTCTTCATATCGAGAAACTCGTCCACGGCGCCTTGTGCTCTGGCGGTCAAATCGGCTTTCTCGGGGTGAGGAGCAGGCTGTCTGCAGCTGATATGCCAGGATGGCTTAGTCCTCGATGACCTCGATCTCTGGTAGGCCGGCGAGCGACAGGCGTAGGCGGCCGCGCTCGGCACGTTCCAGCACGATAGGCCCGGCCTTCTCCTCCAGCCGCCGGCGAAGAAGGATGAGCCGGGTCTCAAGGTTGTCCTTGAAATCCGGCAACTGTAGGCGCCGGTCGCGGCGGAGCTCGCGGTTCAGGAAGTCCTGCTTGCCGCTACGCCGGTAATCTTCAAGAAAGTGCAGTAATAACCGGCCCGGCACGCCGCGGATCAGGTATTCATCGTCAACGAATAACGAGCCGTCGCGCTGATAGAAGCGCACTGCGATCCGCCGACCGGCCGGCACGTGCTCCACCGGCGAACCGCCCTCGGCGCCCCGGCTCGTCTCGGGCCGCTCTGGTCCATCAGACAGGAAGGAGAGGGCGGTGGCGAGGTGTGCTGCCACCACCGTCAGCGCTTCTTCGTCTCGGTGCCGAAAGGTGAAGCGTTCTGTCGATTCCAGGAAGAGCACGCCCACGAGCGTTCCCCGTGCGGCGAGCGGCAGCGCGATCTGGCTGAGCGGCTTGTCGAGAGCCGGAAGCGGGATCGGCGTCGCATCGTCGACGCCCGCCATGGCCCGCACCGCCTGGATATAGCGCAGGCCGCGGCTGAGGTCGGTGATCCGCACGTTGCGCTGCTGTTCGGCTGCGGCCCCGATAATGCCGCGCCCGAGCGGCACCTCGGCACCGAAGCCGAACTGGTCGTAGCCGCGGCTGGCGATCGTCGTCAGGCCGCCGCGTTCGCCGTCCGGCACCAGCACCATGGAATGGTGATAGCCGAAGAGCTCGCCCAGGCCCTCGAGCGTGGCGTCGAACAGGGTTTCCGGATCGATGCAATCCGACATCCGCGCCGTCAGCCGCGCCACCTTGCCCATCAGGTCGGGCAAAAACAGTGGCTCCGGCTCGACCAGCGGATGGGCCGCAGGCACGGCCCGACAGTCCTCTACCCGGTAGATGTCGACAGCGCGCAGCTTCATGATCCCGCTCATCCGGCTTTCCAGGATCGCCAGATGGATCGCTACCCGCTCGAATGTCTCGCCCTCTGTTTCGGAGCGCGTGAATACCAGGTCGAGCACGTGCTGCTGGCCGCTATAGCCATCGACCACCATCACGGTCGCAAGCCCGTTGCGCGCCACATTGATGGCGGTCTTGGAGAAGAACTGGTTGGAGAGCGCGACATGCGTCTCGTCGACGTAATGCACGTGCGAGAGGTAGGAAATATTGGGCATTCCGTCGTCATCGGTGGTGGCGATGACGGAGGGGATGACGCCTTCAAAACTGTCCCGCAGCCTATCGAGCGGGATCATGCGGCAGCTTCCGGCGTCAGCCTGCGTCCGGCGCCCGGCCCCGGCGTCTGCTCGAAGATCGCCTGCGGTGCGATCGTCAGGCAGACGAGTTCCTGATCCGAGAGCGTGCTGGAGAGCTGCATCCGGGTGACACCGAGCGCCATCATGCGCGCGAGCTGCTCTGCGACATAGGCCTCGCCCCGTGCCCGATGGGCCTCATCTGCCGGCCCCGCCTCCACGACCCGGCCCTTGATCTGGCAGGCCTTGTAGTCGGTGGCCCGCACATAGGTCGTGGCAATCGGCCGGCCCACCAGCGCCTCCCCCACGGCTCTTGGCCATTGGCTGCGGGAGGCGAGA
>Ga0209256_1001703_pt1 | contig 21170 bp, 25 predicted proteins | sample AraplaCol_mCL_r2_2_FD_184270 | JGI IMG/M metagenome (GOLD analysis project Ga0209256, IMG submission 184270) | Arabidopsis root microbial communities from North Carolina, USA - plate scrape MF_Col_mCL_r2 (SPAdes) (version 3) | ecosystem: Host-associated > Plants > Roots > Endosphere | place...
GAGCGAGTTTGAGCCATGAAGGGACACACAAATCTTTCGCATTTCGGCCAGCATTCTTCAGCAGTCGTGCTGTCGTTGGTCGTCGCAGCAATCGCGCTTGTCACCACGCTCGTTGGCGATGAGGCCATTGCAACCTCCGTCACAGAAATGCTGATTAGAATGACGCTGGTGGTCGGCCTTTACATCTTCATTGGTAACTCAGGGATCACTTCATTCGGTCACGTCGCGTTCTCCTGCTTAGGCGCATACGCGGTCGGCTGGGCGACTGCAGAACCGACGTTCAAGCAGATTATGCTGTCGGGGCTTCCGACGTTCCTGCAGGAAAACCAGTATCCATTCTGGATGGCCATGATCGGTTCGGCGCTACTCCCCGCTGTCGTTGCTCTACTGTTTGGCCTGGCGATTATGAGATTGAACGGGATCGCGGCATCGATTGCGACCTTCGCCTTCCTCATCATCGTGAACAGCGTTTTTGCCAATTGGGATAGCGTCACCGCCGGTGTCAGCTCAATCATCGGCATTCCGACGGTCGTGGGTCCTTGGGTAGCAACTGGTGGGGCAATTTTGGCAGTCCTGGTCGCCAACCTGTTTCAGACCTCGCGATTTGGCATCATGCTGCGAGCCTGCCGGGACGATGAGGTTGCTGCCAAAGCTTCCGGCGTTCGCGTGGTCCGGGTTCGACTAATTGCTTTCGTACTCAGCGCTGCCGTAGCCGGTGTCTCTGGCGGTCTCTATGCCCAGTTCCTCGGAATTCTGGCTATCGATGCCTTTTACCTCAACCTGACATTTATCGCCTTGGCGATGCTCGTCGTCGGTGGAGTAGGCAGCCTGACCGGGGCGGTATCCGGAGTAGTCGTCGTGACGGTGATCGTCGAGGTTCTCCGGTTTCTGGAACGGGGTTTTACGCTCGGCAGCACTTCAATTGCTTTGCCGCCCGGCAGCCAGGAGATCGGTCTTGGCATCATCATGGCCTTGATTCTGATCTTCAGACCCGGTGGCATCGCTGGTGGACGCGAACTTTTCGCCCTGACCGGCAGAAAGCGCCACTCGGAAAAATTACTAGCGGATGCCAGTCAAACGGCGACTGCCACACACTGACAGTTCGGATTTATCGTACGCGGCAATCGCTCTAGGGCGATATTTCGTGAAGGCCTTTGTTGGCGGCGCTGCCGCACGTGAATTTGACGGAGAACCCAATGACATATCGTATTTCGGTCGATACCGGCGGCACCTTCACTGACGTGGTCGTATCCGACCCCGAAGGCAATCTGACCATCGGTAAATCGCTGACCACGCCGGATCGAGCGTTCGAAGGCGTCAGCAACTCAATCGCCAACGCAGCAGAGCAGCTCGGCAAGACGCTGATCCAGCTGCTTGCGGAAACTTCGCTGTTCATCTACGGCACCACGCGCGCCACGAACGCGATTGTTACCCGCCAGGGTGCAAAGACCGCGTTCCTGACGACGGATGGTTTCCCGGATGTCTTGGTGTTCAAGGAAGGTGGAAAGCGCAATCCCCACGACTTCAGTGTCGATTTTCCGGAACCGTACATTCCTCGTCGCCGGACCTTTGAAATCGACGAGCGGATGAGTTCGGAAGGTACCGTAAGCCGTCCCCTCAACGAAGCTCACGCCGTCAAGGTGTTGCTGCAGTTGAAGGAGGAGGGCTACGAGGCCATTGCTGTGAGCCTGATCTGGTCCGTGGCGAACTCTGCGCACGAACGGCGCATTGGCGAATTGATTGAGCAACACCTTCCGGGTTTGCCATATACATTGTCGCACCAGTTGATCCCTATTGTTCGTGAGTATCGTCGCGCTTCCGCCACTTCAATCGACGCGTCGCTGAAGCCCCTGATGCAACAGCATCTCCGTCGCCTGAACAGCGATTTGCGCGAAGCGGGTTACGAAGGAGACGTCCTAGTCTCGACCTCAATTGGCGGCTGCAACCAGATTTCCGACGTCATCAGCAAGCCAATCCAGCTCGCGAAGTCCGGTCCTTCGATGGCACCGGTAGCCTCCCGTGCGTTCAGCACCATCGAGAACTGCGGCGGCGACATCATCGTCTGCGATACAGGCGGAACGACCTTCGACGTCGGTCTCGTCCGAGAGAATCAGCTCGTCTACTCGCGTGACACCTGGCTGGGTGGAGAATGGACCGGTCATCTCCTCGGAATCTCCTCCGTCGATATCCGCTCCGTAGGCGCTGGCGGTGGTTCCATTGCCTGGATCGATGACGGTGGCCTTCTGCGCGTCGGTCCTCACTCGGCTGGCTCGGTTCCGGGGCCGGCTTGCTACGGACGCGGGGGTCAGAAGCCTACGGTATCGGACGCCGCCTGTGTGTTGGGATATTTCAATCCTGATTACTTTCTGGGTGGTCGGATGACGCTCGACAACGAAGCCGCCCGCAAAGCTGTGGAAACGGTTGCGACAAGCATTGGTCGGTCCATTGAAGAAGCCGCATACGGCATCCTGAACCTGGCTTCGGAAGTAATGATCAAGGCGATCCACGACATCACCATCGGGCAGGGTATCAATCCGCGCGAAAGTGTCATTCTTGCCGGGGGCGGGGCCGCTGGCGTCAACATCATGCTGATTGCGAAGGAGTTGGGCTGCAACAACGTGCTGCTCCCGAAGCAGGCATCTGCCTTGTCAGCGTCCGGTATGCACTTCGCGAACATTCTGACGGAGGAGTCTGTTACCCACTTCACGACAAGCGCCAACTTCGACAGCGCCGGTCTGGCTAACACATTGCAGGGTCTGACCGACAAGCTTGACGCCTTCTACGCCGGTCTGAAGAACCTACCGCCAGGCACCAAGCACCGCATTGAGTATTTCGTCGAAGCTCGTTACGCGAGCCAGGTTTGGGAAATCTCGACACCGGTGCTCGATCCCGACTTGTCGTCGAACGAGGCGAGGAACGCACTCATCGAGAGCTTCCACCGCACACACGAGCGTCTCTTTGAAATGCGTGACGAAGGAAGCGCCATCGAATTCATCAGCTGGAAGGCCCGCTTGAGCGTCGAAACGGGCATCTCGCAGACAGCCAAAGAGCCGGTCGGATACTCGGAGAATTTCTCCGGTCCGGAAATGTACCGCAACTGCTTTTTCGGTTCCAGTAATCCAGCCAGGACCAGGATTCATCAGGGCGACAACATTAAGCCCGGCATGATCTTCCATGGCCCATGCATTATCGAAGAGCCCACGACGACCGTCGTTGTGTTCCCTGACATGACCGCCCGCGTAACGGCCAATGGCCATTATCTTCTCACGTTTTGATCGAGGCCTGATATGACCGACACTAATAACTCTAAGCTCGATACCGTCCTAACGGCAGTTCTAGCCAACCGGGTCGATGGCATCGTCCGAGAAATGACCAATACGATGCTGAAGACGGCACGATCCGCCGTCATCAACTCCGCCCGTGACTTCTCGTGCGCTATCGTCACCGGCACGAACGAGTTATTCGCCTGCGCTGAGGGCCTCCCGATCCACATTTTCGGAACAGACTTGCAGACCAAAGTAATGTGCGACAATCATCCGGACATCGCCGAGGGCGACTGCTATCTGCATAACGACCCATATTCCGGCAATACTCACGCTGCCGACCACGCTTTCATGGTGCCTGTGTTCTTCGAGGGCGAGCACCATTTTACAGCGGTTGCAAAGGCTCACCAGGCCGATTGCGGCAACAGCCTACCGACGACCTACATGTCGATGGCTAAGGACGTTTACGAAGAAGGGGCGTTGATTTTCCCGGCCGTACGCATCCAGCGCGATTACAAGATGGTGGGCGACGTCGTGAATATGATGCAAAAGCGCATCCGGGTTCCATCGCAGTGGTACGGTGACTTCATGGCCGGGATCAGTTCTGCTCGCATCGCTGAGCGTCGTCTGAAAGAGATGTGCGCAAAGTACGGCAAGGAAACGATCAAGACTTTTATCACATCCTGGCTTAATTATTCGGAGCAGCGCATGGTCAACGCCGTCCGTTCTCTTCCAGCGGCTAAACTTGAAAATCATGGCCGACACGACAGCATGCCATTCCTTCCTGAAGGTATCCCGCTCCAGGTGAAGGTCATGGTCGATCCGGACTCGGCCTACATCGACATTGACCTTCGCGACAATATAGACAACGTCGATTGCGGTCTCAACCAGAGCGAAGCCACAGCGACCTCCGCCGTCTTGGCCGGTCTGTTCAACAGCTTGAACAGCGACGTTCCGCAAAATGCGGGTTCATTCCGCCGCGTTCGCGTCCATCTCCGCGAAGGTGCGGTGGCTGGCATCCCGAAGTTCCCGCATTCCTGCTCGGTCGCGACAACCAACGTGTCGGACCGTATGATCAATCTCACGGGGGCGGCATTCGCTCAGCTTGGGGATGGGCAGGGGTTGGCCGAAGGGGCGGTTGGCCCAGGCGTCGGTATGGCCGTCGTATCCGGTCGAGACCCGCGCTTTAATGGTGCTCCATTCATCAACCAAATCCATCTCAACATTAACGGAGGTCCGGCGTCGCCAAAGGCCGATGGTTGGATAACCTACGGCATCCCGGTCGTTGCGGGTCTAATGTATCGAGATTCTATCGAGATCGATGAACTGAAGCATCCGCTGGAAGTTCGGCGTCTCGCTCTTATCCCAGGCACGGGCGGGGCAGGGCGCTTCCGTGGAGCACCGAGCGCTGAAATCGAATTCGGGATTAAATCAGACGCGATGACCGTAATGTACCCTGGCGATGGTCAGGAAGAACCACCAAAGGGCGTGCGGGGTGGTCTCGATGGTGCCCGTGCAGAACGCTTCGTCATCCGTAAGAACGGTGAGAGCACCAAGCTGACTAACGCAGCTCGCATCGAGCTGGCCCCAGGTGATGCCGTTCGCGGAATCGATTGCTCCGGCGGCGGGTACGGTTCGCCGTTGGAACGTGATCCCGAGCGCGTGCTAGACGATGTCCTCGAACGATACGAGACCGAGGAGAGGGCCGCTGACGTCTATGGGGTTATCTTCGACAGCTATCCCGTCCGGGATGGTTCCAAAGTTGATGCGAGGGCCACCGACGAGAAACGACGTGCTCTGGCGACCATCTGAGAACAACCTTTATCACTTCCCTGGCCCGCACACTAAACGGCGGGCCTACTTTGCCGCGCCTTGGGCGCGGCTTTTTCCTTCGTCGAGATGTAACGACGCGTTTCTTCAAGCGATAAAAATGAGGTCGGAAAGTCGCGGCCCTCAGTGAAGACAGAGCGCTTGATGGACTGCGGGGTAATATTGTGCTCGAATTGGAATTTTGTAGCGGCCGGCTGTGTGGACAGAAAAGCCACCAAGCCGGGCGGGGAGACCAAAAAGCTTACTGTGCAGCACCTGAGGTCGCTTGATGATCGCGCAGATCATCAGGAGTGACGCTTGAGAGCCGGTGGTTATAGGTAGGCGCTGGAACTCAATCAGGAGGGTGGCTAGGAGTGATGCTCTCGAACGGCATGAGATCGAGAAGCGGATAAGCTATCCCGGAATAAAACTGTGGTGTCACCATCCATTCCGCCCATGTCAACAGGCGGTTCAGCGTGACGAAGAAGTCCTTCCAAATCTCACGTCAAAGACGTTTAGGCTCAACCGCCGGCATAGGCGATCGAGGACATCGGGCCCACCAATTCCTTTGGCGGGCCATCTACGAAGTCAGTACCGTGCTCCACGGGGCAGATGACGACGGGTTTTATTGGAAGGATAGTGGATGGGCGAAGGTTGCCCATGCCTTCCCGCGGCTGTTCAACGGCTATGAGCGGCGGCTGGCCGATCGCACACTCGCGACTATTCCCCTACTGCCTACGAGCGCGTCACGGGCATCACACTGAACGGCCGTCAGTCTCATGTGCGCGACAGGCAGGAATTCGAATGTCGCCATCTCAATGACTGGGTCGTCATCGCGGTTCTCAAGCACGATCTCGGGCAGCCCGCCAACTCGACAGACAAGCCGCGACTGCCCAGATGTCAGCCTTTGAGTAGCCGAGCCGCGGGGCTTCGACCCCGCTTTTCTCTAATGCCTTCAACACCGTGCGACGTATTTTGGTAAAGAAAAAAGGGCCGACGGAAAACCGCGGCCCATGAGTGTGAAGGACATGCACCTCCCCGACCGAGAGATATGACAATGTCTAGCTTTTTTCGTCATCCCAAAGACGCGGTCGTTCCCGACCTCTGCATTGCCTGCCAATTGCAACGCTTTCGCTCGCCGCATGATTTGGGCGGTTGCCGTTACGCCGAGCGCCGCGCCAGCCATGAACCGGGAGCCAAAATCCCCAGGCAAAGCTGGCGCGTGGCTCATTGGTGCTATCGGTGCCTAAAAGAGCAACTACGGTCTATTGCATATCAGACATCACAGAAGGGGCTGTGTATGCAGGTCAAGTCCCAAGCTGTTTCCCCTTATCCACCGGTGTGACCTCCCAATCTATTAAGTCGATAGTACGCCGAAGGATCGCTTCAGCCCTAGTGAGGTCGGCCGAGCTGGCGATAATATGTCCGATTATATCCGAGCAATCGCCTCTCCGGACAAGGGAAACACCGGGCTCAACATAGAAGGCGACCTCAGCGATTCCTGGTACAGCGGCGGCAAGGTCGATACCGCGGATGTGGGCTAGCGTGCCGTCGCAATCGGGCGCTAAAAATTGGGCTACCGAAGCGCGGGATTGTCTTATGGGGTGATCACACTCTTCTCCAATCACGCACTTGATATGCTGCTCAATGATGTCCACACCGTGGGCAAGCTGAATCAGCCGTGGAGTGGTCCACCCTGGAAGACGTGGATTGACTTCCATTATGACGGGGCCGCTTTTCGTCCAAAGCAATTCGATGTTCGCTGGGCCCCAGCCAAGACCTAGTACTTGCAGGCATCGTAATGAGATATCCGAAATATGATCATACTGTTCCTCGGTCAGCTGGGCCGGGAAAATACTCTGGTAGGGGACAAAATGCGGTGGGGGACCGAAGTAGCCGGAACCGACTGCAACAACCTCATTTCCCATTGTTACGACGTCGTAGAAAGGGCCTTCTGCGAATTCCTCGACAAGAATCGTTTGCGAAGAACGCCGTGGGATCGTCTCTCCTAGCAGGTGGGCCGTATGTTCGGCGAGCTCGCCCGCATCGCGGCATAACCGGACGCCGCTGCTGCCGTTGCCCATTGCTGGCTTAACAATAACCGGCAGCCCTATGTCGGTGGCTGCCATATTCACGCTTGTTGCACTAGTTGCCCGCCGGAAACCTGGAACCGGTAAACCGGATTGCATGAGGAGTTGACGTTGAGCGTATTTGTCAGAGCACCGTTCGACACATTCAGGATCGGGGCCCGGCAGATTGAAGTGTTGGCATAGTTTTCCGACGGTCACATAGATTGATTCGCCGCGAGTGGTAAAACCCGTAATTCCGGCGATATCATAGGTTGCAGTTAGCTTGAGGCATTCATGCAACATCGCATGGAAATCCTCGGTATCAACCGCTATCGCCTCACTGCTTTCCGCAATAATGTAGTGATAGTCGGTTGGATCAGTGGCCAGCGTAATTGGATGAAGTCCCTGGCGTTGTGCCGCCTGAACATACAGTTGACCATTATTCCTCGAACCTTCAACGAGGATGAGTGCTTTTCTTTTCATCGTGGTGACCTTTGACGTGCGAGCTTTATCTGGGCGTCCGCGACGGTTTCCAAAGAAAACCGGTTTCTGCAGCCATTTCTCCGGATGCAGAGGTTCACGTGTACCGATCGAGTTTCTCCGATCATTGAGTGGTATGATTTGCAAGTCTCAGTCATGGTATGCCCCCCGCCAGAAGTCTGGTCTGGATATCGGATTGAAGCTGCGGCAGCTTGGACATAAGATATTTGTTGTTCTCCGCTATACGCTGGAGAAACTTTTGATCGTACATGGTCACATAGTTGAGCCTCGCAACTGCGGCTTCCTGCAACACCGGGATTGACGAAAGGTCTATTACAATCCGCGGTGCCAGCCGTAGAAGAGCGTCTTGAAGAACAGCTTGGTATTCTGCGTTTACGTCAGCGGTTGCGATGACAACGGCGGAATGCGGTTCCGGTTTGCACCCGATCTCTCCTGGACGCATCATGTCGACTCGTATTTTTGACCTGGAACCGAGACGTTTGCGAAGATTTTTAGGATTCCGCGTAACGACGACAGTTGAGCGAAACATTTTTCCCGGGCCAGTACTGACAAGTTCGCGGCCGAGCATACCGGCGCCGATCACGTAAAGGCGATCAGGTACAACTGAACCCGCAAGCTGCTCCGCAATCATGTCATAGACAATTCGATCGTAGTTGAATGGTGCCGTGAAGCGCTGCCGCTCGCGTGACCCGCAACTCACGTCAATTGCTAATCGCGCGATGCGGCAAATCCGAAGGTCCGGATCAAGCAGTCCCACAGCTTTCGAAAGTTGCTCTTGAATGTAGGGCTCCCCAAGGATCTGGGATTTGGCACCTGCGGAGATCTCTGCTAATCGCTGGGCGACAGCGTTTGGTCCTTCAACAACCTTGTGTGGAAAACCACGGAATACTTCGATGTCCGTGCTTTCGACGTCGAACTTTTCGCCATAAACTTCAACTCGTAAACAAGTCGTCAGCAAAAGAAGTCCACGTCTTGCGAGATCGACACCCAATGGCTTTATCTGCGCAGAGTGCCGTGCCATTTGAAGGGGTGAAGTCATTTCGTAATCTACGTAATGGCCAACAACTTCGTTCATAGCCCTACTCCTGACGTTTGTATGTGGCTTTCGGGTTGTCCGGAATTTCGCGGAAGCCTCCTGTGCACCTCTCCGAGCGGCGACTTGCAGAGCCACCGTGCTGGAATCTTAGGTACCGGATCGCCCTTGCGATTGACGACGAAGCTTTGGCTGGGATCAGCGCGGCGCTGAGGTATTGCGTTATAATCACTCCTCATTTTCGATTGCTGGTCACAACGGTCTTTCTGATCGTCGTGCCAATTGACTGATTCCGAAGAGAGAGGGACCTTAAACTCCGCAGCGGGTCGATGCGAAGTTGCAAGGCCAATGCATAGAAGAATCGTCGGCCGAGCATACCTTCGACGGCAGTGGCTTATGATCGTATTTGTCACCGGGTGGACGCGTATCTGCGCAGAGTCCGGCACCTGTTTGATACAGACCACGATGTGCATAGTCGTTTAAGCTCCCAATCAGATTCGGGCTTTAGGGACCCGGCTAACTCTGAGCACTACTCGTGCCAATCAGGTTGCGCCGGTAACCTCTAGAGATTGAACGTGTTTCGTTGTCGCTGTACGGAGGGTTTTGTAGGGTCGCCGACATGTGCTGTCGTAATTGGCCCCGGCTTTCGCCCGGAGAGTAGCGACGGAGCGTTCGCCATATCCTGGAGATCAAACTTAGCAGCAGGTATTTTTCCAAGCACTTGCGGGAACTGGGAAGCAATGCAGGTTCAGATATCTGGTAAGCCAGGGCGACGCTGGATATCGGGTTGAATGGTCCTGCGCGACACAACGATGGCCTCGGTCGTGGGCAAGCTCGCCCTTGGTGTAGGGGCGCATAATCGTACGTACGAGCAGATTTCTCCGGATACCGGCGCTGGAGCGTGTATTGATCGCAATGGTTTCGATCATTAATGCGCCCGCGCAAGGTGCTCGGGCACGAGTATGTTGATCGCGCTCTCGGCAGTGCCGATGATTTCTCCCGGCCCTTCCAGGATGTTCTCAATGAATATTGCTGGGGTGCAGCCTGGACCGACAACGGCCTCGACCTGAAGCAGCGCAGCCTTGTCAACCTTGGAATGCTCGCGGCCTTCAATCGCATGCACGAGTTCGGGATACATGTCCGCGGCGAAACGCCTGCCGGCGCGCGGGCTACTCCTCGAGCGGGACGAACGTTCCTCCATCCCACAGAGACCTCCTGCCGGTCGAGTGACAAGCGCAGAACAGGCAGCGACGCGCCGTGGATGGCGGCCTGCAGCAGCATTTGCCAAACGCTTGATGATCCCAGTCAGCAATGACACGCTCATCCGCGCGGTGAGAAGAAAATCCATGACGCAGGATGATGCTCTAAACGTCGTCGGCGTTGACGATTGGGCTTTCCGCCGCAATCACCGCTATGGCACCGTTGTATGTGATCTTGAGAAGCGAAGGATTATAAAGCTTCTGCCCGATCGGGAGATCGCGACAGTTTCCACCTTCCTTGCTCAGCACCCCGAAATTGCGATTGTTTCCCGCGACCGAGGCGGGGGCTATCGTGAAGCTGCCGCTAAGGCTTTACCACACGCCGTTCAGGTCGCAGATCGTTGGCATTTGATGGAGAACGCCAGCGCGGCGTTCCTCGACGTCGTGCGCAAATCCATGCGAGCGATCCGTACCGAAATTGGTGCTACGACGATCAATCCTGCGCTACTCACCTGCGCTGAACGACTGCAATATGACAGCTATCTGCGGCGTGAGGACGTGAATTCGACGATGACCAAGCTCTCCTCCGATGGCGTTCCAATAAAAGAAATCGTTCGACAACCTGGCTATAGCCGCGGAACAGTTCGCCAGATCGTCCGCGGTCACAGAACCGATGTCTTCCGTGTCAGACAAAGTTTTCTTGAGGCCATCTTACAGAAGCCGAATTGGCTAAAGCTTTACGTGCATAAGCTACTTATCATATTCCCTGGTGAGCAGAAATGGACGGACCGATAATTTTCAGGATGCGGCGATAACGACAATTGCGTCCTGTTCATATATCTAAATGAGTAGTGGTTAATTCCGAAGGAAGTTCGGAAATTCCAAAATACGCAGCTGCCGGTGCAATGTAGTTTCGGGGCGCCGGCAACATAAAACGATATTTATTCAAAACAAAACATGCACAAATAGGAGGATAGGTCGTGAACTATCGGAGAATTGTTCTTGCGCGCTTTGCGCAAGCGTTGGCTTGCAACAGGAATCATTCTACGTGCACCCGCTCAGGCGCCGGGAAGAATTCCACCGCCTATTGTGCAGATACATGCGAGACGCTCCTGATGCCGGACATCGGCAAATAATGGCGCGCGAGGGGTTGCGCGCAGCCGAGGCAATCTGTGTCGATGCGTAATGGCTTGAGGCTTGCATGCAACCCCTACCATATCCACCCATTGTCGAAATTGTTGACGCTGCCTTTCATATGGCAGAGCGGACGCTAAGATGACCACGGCATGTGATGAGAAACATATCGAATTGAAGCCGATTTCGAACTGCAGACGAGAAGTCGAAGTCGCGATGGTGGAAATGCTCGTCAGTTTGCAGAAACGTGGATGGTCGGCTGCGGAATTGGCACTGGCGCTCGCAGATGCCTCCGAAGATCTCGTCATGCTGATTGCGACCAAAAGGCTTCGACCGAATTAGGTCGTGGTGACGATTTAACGGTTTGGGATTCCGCCAGAGGCGCAAATCAGATTCAAGGCTGACTTTTGGATATCGGCCGTGGATTGTGATGCGCTTCGGGATGACCAGTGGGAACGGATCAAGGATTGTGTGCCGGGCGGCACGAAGGGCAAACGCGGCCCGCGCACGAACAACCGGCTGTTCCTGGACGCGCTGTTGTGGGTGGCCCGTTCCGGCGGTCGCTGGCGTGACCTGCCCGAACGGCTCGGCGGGCACTGTAAACTTAACGCTGCGAAGACAAGATCTGGGAGTGAGGCTTTGGTTCATTCGGCGTGGCGCGATTTGGCGCCATGCTTGGATGGCAGTTGCTCGCAATTCTCGATGGTGGTGGATGGAATATCGTGGCGGGGAACGTTAAAGAGGTTGGCGATCGGGTCGTGTACGGAAACGAAACGCTGAAGGTGTCGCGCTGACTTGAAGCGCTTCATGATCCTCTCCCGCCGTCGGACGGGTTGATGAGAGGGTACTGTCACATTGATTGAGCGGTAAGGAAATTGAGGTAGCAGCGCACCCATGACCGTGAGTGCACCGACAAGGCGGCCAAGCGCCTGCTGACGCGACTTCTGAAGAAACAGGGCATGCCGCCAAAGCGTATGATCACCGACAAATTGCGCTCCTACGGGGCGGCCAAACGCCAGATCATGCCGAACGTGGAACACCGCTCGCATAAAGGCTTGAACAACCGGGCGGAGAATTCTCACCTGCCGTTGAGAAAACGGGAGCGAACGCGACAGGGTTTCCGGTCGGTTGGCTCATTGCAACAGTTCGTGTCGATCTTCTCCGCCGTCCGAAACCTCTTCGTCCCATCCCAGACCAACCGCTCCGCAGCACAAATTCGAACCCATCGACGCCAGGCAATGGCCGCGTGGGAAGCCGTGAGTGCACGGCCTGCCTGAAAAGCGCAGGCTCGGCCTCACGTGGCCACATTCAAACAACGTGACACCGCCCATCCGGGAGCCGGCGGCGCAATCATCTCGAAACAAAGGACGACCTCATCGGAAACGGCAACAAACTGAGCAATAGTACTTATTTACGACATCACAAATATAGCTAGTCTAGCGGCGTCTTGTCCCGCCAAATTTCAATCAATTGTGGAGTCAGCCGATGACAGCAGCGTTTTGGAGTCAGCCGACGACAGTTGCGGATTTGACCAGTACAGGCGTGGCCATCGGCGCTCTTGCGCGTGTGGTTACTCTGACACCTGCCTTCGCGCAGACCGACTTGGTTGCGTTGTCGCGCTATTTTCCTGATGCGGCTTTGCTGGAATGATGGAGGATCAAAGTGCTTTTCCCACTCGAATCAGCGCTGAAGGCGGATTCCAAGTCTGTCGCAGCGTCTGGCGACTACGATATCGTCGTCGTTGGTTCCGGCATTTCCGGAGCTATAATTGCCAAGCAGGCTGCAGAAGCTGGCAAGCGTGTCCTTGTGCTTGAAGCCGGAACCGGTGCCAATAGCTCTTTGGCAGGCTATAACGATCTGCTGACGACCTTCTATTCGGCAGCCACCAAGGATAACCAGTCGCCCTTTCCGCTGAATGCGAACGCGGCCATGCCCCGCAGCACGCAGCTTCGCAAGCTGCAGGCGGGGGAAACCGATAGCTCGACCTATATCGTTCAATCCGGACCTTATGCGGCAATATGCGGCCCATCCTGTCGTTCACGGTTCCGGAATATACCATGAAGGGTGCCGCCTATGGCCGCCAGTTTGCGCGCACCGTCTTTACGCGTCTGGGCGCGCAGGATCATACCCATTACGACCCTAGCGATTTCGGCTGTGTGGCCTATGAGGCAAGGCTATGCGATCCGCGGCGGCAATCATCTGGCCGGCACCCACATCATGGGAACGACGAAGACCAATTCCGTCGTGGACAAGAACCAGCGCAGCTGGGACCACGAAAACCTCTATCTGGTGGGCGGCGGCAGCATGCCGACGATCGGCACGGCCAATGTCACCTTGACGCTGGCCGCCATGTGCTTCCGAAGCGGCCGCGACATTCTGAAGTCTCTGCACTGAACAAAGACCAATATCCGATACGCGGAACGAACTGCGGGACTCGACGCAAGCGACACGAAGCCGGACTGTGCACCTAACTATATTCCAGGGAGCTTGAGGATGGATCCTTATGGCATTAAGACGCTCGATGAGCTGAAAGAGTTTCTCCACCGTGCGATGCAGCTCGAACATGCGACGATTCCGCCGTATCTGACTGCACTTTACTCGATTAAGCCCGGTGTAAACCGGGATGCGGCGCAAGTTCTTCGCGTGATCGTCGTGGAAGAAATGCTGGATTTGACCATTGCGGCCAATATCCTCAATGCCATCGGTGGCACGCCGGATCTTACTAGGCCAGATTTCGCGGTTAACTATCCCGCCTCGCTCCCTGACGGCGAGACCGACTTTAAGGTCAGCATACAGGCTTTCAGCCGTGAAGCGCTGGCGACATTCTTGAAAATCGAGCGGCCGGCCCGGCGCCCCGAACATCTCGCTGGCAAGGGCCTGATACAACGCAAGAACTCCCCGCATATCACAGCGCTTGGCAGTGATCCGAGGCACGAAGATCTCCATTTTTACAGTATTGGCGAGTTCTATTCGGCAATCGCAGACGGCATCAAATACTTAGAAGCCGAAGCGCGCCGGGCGGGCACAACGATTTTTATCGGCGACAAGTTTCGCCAGATTACCTCGGAATATTATTATTCCGGCGGCGGTGAGTTGTTTCCCGTGACCGATCTGAAAAGCGCCCTCGAAGCCATAGAGCTCATCATGGAACAGGGCGAAGGTGACGGTGGTGGTATCTACGACGATGACGAGCACGAACTGGCCCATTACTATCGTTTCGATGAACTGGTCAAAGGCCGCTATTACCGGAAAGGTGATCAGCCCGACCACCCCACGGGTCCGCATTTGCAGGTCGACTGGGAAGGCGCTTATGCCATCAAACCGAACCTCAAGGTGGCGGAAATATCCAAAGGCTCGGAATTGCGTGAGGCGGCGACCGACTTCAATACATGTTATGGCGAGTTTCTGGAGCTTTTGACGCGTGCCTATAATGGCCAGCCGAGCTTGCTGCTGGAAGCCGTTCCGATCATGTTCGAATTCCGCAATATAATCGTTGAACTGATCCGCAATCCCCTGCCGGGCCATCCCGGTAAGTACAGCAGCCCCACCTACGAGATTCCCCACAGTGCCAAACAGGCAGCTGTCACCGGGCAGGCGGAGGTGATCGCATGAGTAGCCGTTTCGATGCATTTCTCGACCTTTCTGTCGAATTGACGGCCTTTTCCCGCTTCGATCTTTTGGGAGGGGGCCTGGCGGAACTCTCGACACGCTCGACACGGTGGTCGGGAGCGAGGTCGCCGACACGCTGCTCACCGCCCTTCGTCACCTTGCCCCATCCGTTCAGTTCCACATCCGTGCACCAACGCCAGAAAACATAAGACATAAAATCACTGTTCCTCTTCGCATTCAGATGGGAGATCGCACGACAGCCGAGCCGTACTAAACCGCGCGGGCCGCGGGCCGTTCAATCCACGGGGACCGGCAATTTTAACAATGATTGCCGGTCGATCTTGCCTGTTCCGGTCTTCGGCAGTTCGGCGACATACTGAATTATGCGTGGGTATTTGTGGGGCATCAAAGTCGATTTCACGTAGTCGCGCAGGATGCGGGTTTGCACATCGCCGTGCACTGCGCCATCGCGCAATTTCACCGCGGCCCGCAATGTCATACGGCGATCCTCCAATTTCATGTGCGAGGATGGCGCACTCATGCACGTAGGGATGTTCGTTGAGGCAGCGTTCAACCTCCATCGGCCAGACCCATTGCCCGGAGACTTTGATCAAATCGTCGGTGCGACCCAGAAAGTAATAATAACCATCCAGTCTCCACGCATCGTCTCGCTCGTCTTGTCGGCGCGGTTCCAATAGCAAGGCGCGGAAGAATGACCGCGGATGAGCATTGCGCCCTCCTCGCCCGGTTCTACCGGCTCACCATCTGGCGTGACGAGCCTGATTTCGTAGCCCGGAACGCGCGCGCCGGCGGCACCGATACGGTGATCGTCGAGTTGATTGGAAAGATAGATGTGTAAAAGCTCGGTCGAACCCAGCCCTTCGGTCGGACCGTGCCCGGTAAGATGTTTCCAGGCATTGTAGACGTCTTCCGGGAGGATTTCGGCCGCCGACATCGATTGCCGCAGCGACGAGAGATCCGTTGTCTTGGCTGAATTTGCGCGAACTAGAGCAGTGTAGAGGGTCGGCAACCCAAAAAGTACGGTTGGTTTGAACGTTTCGACCATGTCCAGCACGGCCTCAGGCGCGGGGAACTGGCCTTCCGCACAGTGCCAGTTTGATCCCTTGTTGCTGGTCCAGTCTCCCACTTTGCATCCGAGTGGCTGTCATGCAGCACCGCCTCTCGCATTTTCCTCGGTTTTGGCGATGCCGAATGCAACTGTCAGAATTGCCCTTTCACTGTGTCGACCGCTGCCAGAAGGAGATGAACCCCCTTCTCGATCTGCTGTGGGGTCAGGGCTGAATACCCCATTACAAGCCCGAGCTTGTCTGCCGTCGCCTCATCTGGTTGTGGCTCATAAAGGGCTGAGATGCCATGAACTCCAATGCCGGCGCGTTGTGCGGTTTCCTGCAAAGCCGTCTCGGACGACTTCGGCAATTCGTTGAACCAGACCACAACATTCAATCCGGCATCAGCGCCTTCCACCGTGACCCGCTCGCCGAATGCGCACTGCAGTGCTTTCAACAACGTCTCACGGCGGTCTCTGTTCAGCCGCCGTACGCGGCGCACATGGCCTTCATAACCGCCGCGTTCGATGAAAGCCGCCAAGGCTTCCTGCTCGGTCACCGGCGAATGTCTGTCGAACAGTTGCTTGGCGGTTGCGAACACGTCCTGCAGTTTCGGCGGCACAACGAGATATCCGATGCGCATCATCGGCGACAGCGTTTTGGAAATCGTACCGAGATAGATGACGTTGCTTCCAGCCTCCAGACTATGAACAGGAGGCACCGGACTGATGTCATAGCGGTATTCGCTGTCGTAATCGTCCTCAATCACGTAGGCGTTGTTTTCCCGCGCCCATTCGAGAAGTTGATGACGGCGAGAAATCGGCATCACGCCGCCAAGCGGAAACTGGTGGGAAGGGGTGACATAGGCCAGATGAGCCCGTACTCCCTCCAAGAGCTCGGTCTTCAGACCCTCGCCGTCGACGGCGAGGGGGACCGGAGAGGCGCCGGTGCTGGCGAAGATCTGACGAGCCATTCGATAGCTAGGGTTTTCGATGACGAACTCGCTGCCAGGGTCGAGCAGAAGCCGTGCGCAAAGGTCTAAGCCTTGCTGGGATCCGTTCACGATGATGATTTGCTCCAGATCGCACTGCAATGTTCTGGCGCGCCAAAGATATCCTCGCAGGGCTTGCCGTAAACGCCGCGATCCTCGCGGGTCATCATAGGCAAGTCGGCTCGGTCGCTGAGCGATGACCGCATTGACAGCTTTCTTCCAGGCAAGCGCCGGAAAATCGGATGGAGCGAGGTCTCCGTAACGGAAATCAATCATAAGTGAGTTGGGCAAACAATCGAGCCATGGCGGTGTCGCCCGAAGTCTTTCGCCATAGGCCGACAGGCGCTGAGCACCCTGCTGCTTGAGCCTGGCATCGCTCGGACGCTGTCCGAATGGAAACGCTGCAACCCGCGCGCGGGCACCTTGGCGCTGCTCCACGAAGCCCTCCCCCGCAAGCTGCTCATAGGCGACTGTCACCGTCGTTCGCGACACACCAAGTTCATTCGCCAGATTTCGCGATGATGGCAACTGACCGCCAGCTTCATAAACGTGGCTCAGGATCTGATCCTTGAGCGCCTCGTAGATCTGGCGTGCTCCCATTTTCGCGTGCTTGGCTATTGCCTGGCTTTCCAACTGGACCATTTTCTTTCCGCAGAACTGGATGTTTCGAGCGGACCAGTATGCTGCCACTGTGGTAGGAAGCAAAGAGGATACCGAACCAATGACGGCCAGCAGCGAACAAGACAATGTCCAGGACCACTCCGATCCGTCGCATGGCGCGCGTCTCGGATTTGATACCCGCGCAATCCATCACGCGTTCGATCCTGCTGACTTCTCAAGAGCAGTGCAGCCACCTGTCTTTCTGACATCGACCTATGGCTTTGAGAGCGTTGCGGCAAATGATGCCGCCGCAGCGCTCGGGGGCAGGCTGTATGCCCGCGAATATAACCCGACCACAGAGATCCTCGAGAAGAGGCTCGCCAACCTGGAAGGGGCCGAGGCAGGGCTTGTGGTATCGACCGGAATGGCCGCGTTCGGCACCCTGGTCCTATCTTTGCTGTCGCAGGGAGATGAGCTTGTCGTGCACAAGACGCTCTATTCGAATACGGTTGCGATGGTCGAGCAGTGTCTGCCTCGCTTCGGGATCAGGGTAGTCCCGGTTGACCTATCGAATCCGAACAATCTCGACGCGGCGATCACAGATAAAACCCGTTTGGTCTATTTCGAGACGCCGGTAAATCCGCTAAGCGCCATCCTCGATATCTCCGCCATCGCAGCGCGCGCCCATGCGCGGAATGTAAAGGTCGCGGTCGATAGCACTTTCGCTTCGCCGTCACTGCAGCGCCCGATCGAGCACGGCGCAGACATTGTGCTGCATTCGCTGACGAAATACATCAACGGGCACGGCGATACCCTGGGCGGAGCGCTGCTTGGAGACGCTGAAACACTCCATACGCTGCACGAAACCGGCCTGCGCTACATCACAGGGGCGACATTGTCGCCGCACTCTGCATTCCTGATCCTGCGCGGCCTGAAGACGCTGTCTCTGCGGATGGAGCGACACAGTGCTTCGGCACTGATAATCGCGCACATGCTTGAGGCGCATCCCGCCGTTGCCTGGGTGAGCTATCCCTTCCTGGACTCCCATCCCGATCATACGATCGCCCACAAGCAAATGACGCAGGGGGCCGGCATGCTTGCTTTCGGCCTTCATGCGGGCTTCGACGGTGCACGGACGATGCTGGACCGGCTTCAACTGCTGACGCGCGCCGTGAGCCTGGGGGACACGGACAGTCTCATCTATCATCCGGCCAGCATAACCCGGGCGCGCCAGGCGCTCCGGAAAGATGCTCATCTGATCGAAGGAGTTGGGGAAGACCTCGTCCGTCTCTCGGTCGGGCTTGAAGATGTCAGCGACCTCGTCGCCGATCTGCGTCAGGCTCTGCAAGATTTATGACGTGGCAGGGCTCAATCGATAACCAACGTCTCGGCAAATGAGACGAACCCCGGAGTATAAAATGAAATTTTTGAGCGGCCTGTCCGCGTTCCCTATCACGCCCATGGATCGCGACGGCCAGATCGATGCGGAAGCGGCATCGTCAACTTAACGGAATGTGGAATTCGATGTGCGATGAAGGTTGATGACAGACCGTGATCCACTCTATCGTCGACATTGCTTTCCCGCTGAAGTTATTGCCCACGCCGTGTGGCTCTATTTCCGTTTCCCTCTGAGCCTGCGAATGGTCGAGGACTTGCTGGCTGCCCGTGGGATCATTGTCTCGCACCAGACCGTCCGGCTGTGGGCGGAGAAATTCCGCCACACCTTTGCCAACGAGATCCGTCGTCGATCATCCGGTCGGCTTGGGGACAAGTGGCATCTCGATGAAGCCGTTGTTTCAATTCCGCGGCAAGAAGCATTGGCTGTGGCGCGCAGTTGATCAGGACGGTTTCGTCCTGGAGGTTCTCGTACAAAGCCGCCGAAATGCAAAGGCCGCCAAGCGCCTGATGCGCAAGCTCTTGAAGGGTCAGGGACGGTCGCCGCGTGCGATGATCACCGACAAGCTGCAGTCCTACGGCGCAGCAAAGCGAGAGATCATGCCGGGTGTAGAGCATCGCTCCCACAAATGGTTGAATAATCGGGCGGGGAATTCTCACCAACCAGTCCGGCGGCGAGAGCGGATCATGAAGGGCTTCAAGTCACAGCGACATCTACAACGCTTCGTCTCCATCCATGATCCGATCGCCAACCTATTTCAAATCCCGCGCCACGATATCTCCTCCGGCCACCATCGCGAACTGCGCACGGCGGCGATGAGCCTGTGGGCGAAAATTGCCCGAGCATGAGAGATATCTGCGGATGGCGTCTTTCGCTGGCCTTTCATCCCTTAAGTTTACGATGCCGGCGGGATTGGCAGATGCGCCTGCCATGATCTGCCTAACAGGTACGGACAGTTAGGGCTTGGTCTTAGCATGCAGTCACGACTTGATGTAAGGTCGCATCAACTGCTTTGCCTCTTGAAAAAATCCGCTCATTCGTCAGGCGAGCACATCAGCTACGAGGCAATACCAGCAATCGCTTCCAGGAATGCATCGATCTCTTCCTCGGTATTGTAATAATGTGGCGACGTTCGCACCACGGGCGGGAGTTGTCGCGTAGAGGCGTCGACGGGTGTACTGGAAGGAGGGGAAACTGAGACGTTGATTCCCTTGCCTGTCAAATAAGCCATGACAGCTGACGAGTCCCAGTCGTTGACAGTGAATGAGATGATGGACGCAAGGGGCGTCCCGAGATCATGTACGGACACGGCACGCATCCCCCTCAGGCCTTCGCGAAGCTTTGACGAAAGGTGATTGCAGCGCTCTTCGATATTTTCGAGCCCAATGTCGAGCGCGTAGTCCACTGCTGCCCGCAGGCCGAGACGAACCGAATAGTTCTTCTCCCACGTTTCAAAACGCCTGGCATCAGGTCGCAATTCGTATCGATCCGGACCAGTCCAGGGCGCGCCATAGAGATCGATCATCGCTGGCTCGATCTTATCCACGAGTGATTTACGCATGTACATGAATCCCGTTCCGCGTGGCGCTCGGAGAAACTTCCTGCCGGTAGCAGTCAGGATGTCGCACCCGAGCGCGTTGACATCGATCGGGATTTGACCCGCAGCTTGGCATGCGTCGAGAAGATAGAGGATGCCGTTTTTTCGCGCTATTCGACCGATCGCTGCTGCTGGATTGATAAGCCCGCCGTTGGTGGGGATCCAGGTAACCGCTATCAACCGAACGCGATCATCGATCATTTTCGCTAGTGCGTCCGGATCGAGGATCCCAGAAGCGTCATTCGGAATGACTTCGATCGATACGCCGGTGCGCTTGGCAACCTGCAGAAAGGCGATGTAGTTGGCTGCAAATTCGGCACTTGCCGTCAGGATCCGGTCTCCAGGTCGGAAAGAGAGGGAATAGAAGGCTCGTTGCCAGGCGATCGTCGCATTTTCAGCTATCGCAATCTCGTCGCGGCCACAGTTTACGAATGTAGCCAAGCTGTCATATGTCCCCTCCAGTAGAGAGTTGGACTCAGCCGCGGCTTCGTATCCGCCGATCTCCCCTTCCCGCCTTAGGTACCCTACCACCGCTTCAATAACAGGGCTCGGCATCAGCGCAGCGCCAGCATTGTTAAGGTGGTTTCTGTTTTTTGTGCCGGGGGTATCAGCACGCAAGCGAAGAAGGTCCAAAGTCTTGCGAGCGTTGCGGCTGATTTGCGACATGAGGGATTCCTTCCTTTGATTGAGCGTCAATCTTGTTGACGCAATCGGCGTTGTCACGGAAGCTGACAACTTCGCAACCCGATGTGCAGAATTGAGCGACGGGGCGTAAGCGTCCGCCAATTCAGCCGGCCAGAGCGCTCCGCACAGTCCGATTTGCGAAACTTCACGAAGACCAAGGTGAGTTTCTCAGAAGGCGTTGTTCGTCACGACGTACCAGCTCTTTCACGAATTGCTTT
>Ga0209256_1001738_pt1 | contig 20834 bp, 20 predicted proteins | sample AraplaCol_mCL_r2_2_FD_184270 | JGI IMG/M metagenome (GOLD analysis project Ga0209256, IMG submission 184270) | Arabidopsis root microbial communities from North Carolina, USA - plate scrape MF_Col_mCL_r2 (SPAdes) (version 3) | ecosystem: Host-associated > Plants > Roots > Endosphere | place...
TCGGCGTGCGAGGCGGCGTGGGTTCGCAGAAATTCGGCGGTGTCTCGTATGACGTGTTTCTGGGAGTGCCCGTGTACAAGCCGGAGCAGTTCCACACGGCAGGGGTGACGGGTGGGGTGCAGGTGGTTTATCAGTATTAGCGATAGCGGCGGCGATGCCAACGTAATCTGAACCCAAGGGGAAGCACTCCGAAAGCAAGAGTAATGGATGCTACGCCAACGTGAGGGGGCTATCCGGGATTCTCGCGGGCGATGGTAGCTTGCGGGTGCGGTCGGGGCGGGCTTGTCTTCGCTGGCGGCCGACAAACTGGCGTCAGTGGGCAGGTCCGTCGCCGATGGCGTGGACAGTGGCAACAAGAATCTGGACGAGGCCATTGGCAATCTGGCGGCGAATCTTGTGGCAGGAGGTATTGGCGCTGCGGTTGGTGGCGGATCGGGAGCGGCGACTGCGGCGAATGTGGATCGGTTTAATCGGCAGTTGCATCCGGATGAGCGGAAGTGGGCAAAAGATAATGCCAGGAGCTTTGCGCAGTACTACAAGAGTGCGAAGGGCGAGGATCTGACCCTCGATCAGGCAGAAAACATGTTGCTGGCCAATGGCTATCGCATAGTGGATGCTGCGGCCAGCAAGGGGCCAGGTGGCGATTCGGTCGCGATCAACTACATCAGCCAATATGCCGGTAACTTGTTCTCCAAGACGCCTGAGGAGTACAACAAGCCATTTCTCTATGGCAATGCAAACGGTTCGCTGACGCCGGAACAACTTGCGTTGCCTGGCGCGAAGGGAAATCCGGCAGCCGGACTAGCAATTGTTTCGGGGATTGTCACTGCGGGTCTCGCACCGGAAATTGCAGCAGCAATTGCAGTTGCTACGAGAGCTTGTGCGTCTAATCCAGTGCTGTGCCTGAACCAGGCAGGTATCGTCGCTGGTGAGGTAGCCGCCGGTGGTGCGATGCCCTTGGGGACGGGGGCGTCCGTGCCAACGCTTGGGGGAAAGGCCGCCGCAGAAGCGGCCGCTGCAAAGCTGAATAATTTCTACCGGGATGGGGCTTCGCCGGAACTTATTCAGCAGACGTACAATCAAGCCGCTCTAAGCTCGACGCACAACAGCCGTGCATCGGAAGTCATTCTTGGTAAATACATAGCGGGCAGTCAGAATTCTTATGAGGCCGTCGCGGAGGCTCGGGGTGCTACATACTTCACCATGTCTGACGGGTCTTCCGTGCAAGCCCAACTTGGAGAAAAGAACATGTGGAGCATAAACCAAGCCTTCTTGGATCAGCAAATAAGTCAAGGTAAAACGTTTATCTTTACCGCTAACCCGGCTAACGCTGCTTCAGGAACATACGCTGCAGAGGAATTCAAATACCTGCAGGAGAAGGGTTATCTAATCGTTCCAGACAAGTCGGGGTTTTATCGTGCAATTAAATAATGATTTTGAAAGTTTCGAAGCTTTGTATGCTGCGATATATGCATATTACAAAAAAATGGGGGAGCGCACGGTAACTATATTTGCGGATAAGCCACCGGGAAACGATGGTGAATTTTATGCGCGATTTCTTGTCGATCGAAAGCACGTTGTGGAGTACGGTGTGGTGCAAGACCGAGGATCTACCTTAAGCAGCGTCTCGCTGGCAATCGGACCCCATTATTTTGGTCCAGCAGATTTCTGGTCATATGAGGCTAGTCAACGTTTCAAAATGGACGCCAGCCTTGACGCCATTGTGCATAATCTGGCATTACTTGATGAATTTTTCGGCTACTCGGATGCCTTAGAGCGCGCATACGGATTGAAGATGTAGGCGTGAGAATTTCTCAAGTGACCGGCTACTGCGAGAGCTTTTCGGTGCAATAGGTCTGCATCGGTGCACGGTTGAGCCGATGTCAAACCTGCGGCTGATTTCTCGAAGTATCGTTCCAAGATTTTTCCACGTCCGGGCGGGTGCGAAAGCCCCGTCTGGCTTTCCTTTTCGCCGATGTACTTCAAACCGCCGCACACTGTCACCGCTGCGTTACTCGCGGTTAGCCTCTCGGGTCTGTCGTCGTCCGTAATGGCACAGATCGCGCCACCGTCCGGTCAGGCCACCCTGACCAACGCCGAACAAGACCAACGCAACCGCCAGCAGCAGGAAGCCCGCGAACGCGCCGCAGTGGTGAATGCTCCCGCAGTCCGCGCCGAGGCAATCGCGCGCGCCGAGTACGCAGCGCTGCCAACGGAAACCCCTTGTTTCCGCGTTGACCGCTTCGCACTGGAAGTCCCCCAAGATCTTCCGGCGGACCTCCAGTCGGCTGGCGCTTCGGCCTTGCCGATGGACTCCTTTGCATTTGCGAGGCAGTGGCTAGAACACTATCAAGGCCAGTGCGTTGGCAAACAGGGCGTCGAAACCTTGGTGAAGGGACTTTCGCAAACGATCCTCTCGAAAGGCTACGTCACCACTCGCGTACTGGTGCCCGAGCAGGACCTGTCAACGGGCACGTTGAAACTCGCACTGATTCCCGGCGTCATCGGCGATATCCGTTTCAGTGATCCTGATTTGTGGGGCACGTGGAAGACTGCTTTCCCGACGGCACCGGGCGAACTGCTGAACCTGCGCGATCTTGAGCAGGGGCTGGAGCAGATGAAGCGCGTGGCGAGTCAGGATGTCGATATGCAAATCGTGCCGACCCCGGTGCCGGGGCGCAGCGATGTTGTCATTGCCATCAAGCGCAACAAGCCGTGGACGCTCGTCGCATCGGTCGATAACTCGGGTTCGCGTTCCACGGGGAAATGGCAAGGCAACCTGAGCCTGGGCATCGACAATCCGCTGGGGCTGAGCGACATCTTCAACATTGGCTACAGCCAGGATTTGCAGTTCAACAACAAAGAACACGGCACGCGCGGCTGGAACGGCTACTACTCGGTGCCGTGGGGATATTGGACAGCCACGCTGTCGGCTTACAGCAGTAACTACTTCCAGCAGATTGCCGGGGTGAACACCACATTCATATCAAGCGGAAAATCCGAGAACGTGGATTTGAAGTTGCATCGCGTGCTGAGTCGCAGTCAGAACGATGTCTTCGGCATGCAGGTGCGACTGACGCGCCGATTCGGCAAGAGCTATATCGAGGACACCGAGATTCCGCAGCAGCGCCGCAACAACACGATCCTCGAACTCGGGATGACGGATCGGCACTACTTCGGGCAATCGCAACTGGACGCGACGCTCTCGTTCCGTCAAGGCATCGGGGCGATGGGCGCGCAGCCCGATGCGCTGGCCGCAGACGATGGCCCCACATGGCGCTTCCGCATGGCCGTCCTCGACGCCAACCTCTCGGTCCCCTTCAAGATTGCCGCGCAGCCATTCCGTTACGTGACAACAATCCGCGGCCAGTTCACGAACGACCGCCTCTACTATGTCGATGACCTGACCATCGGCAGCCGATACACCGTGCGAGGCTTCGATGGAGAAAGCCTGCTGGCGGGCGAGCGCGGATTCTATTGGCGCAACGAGTTGCAGGCACCACTCGGTTCAACCGGTCAGGCTCTTTACGCCGGCCTGGACTATGGCCGAGTCTACGGTCCAGCCACCGCTGCGCTGGTAGGCACTCAATTGGCCGGTGCAGTCATCGGCGTGCGAGGCGGCGTGGGTTCGCAGAAATTCGGCGGTGTCTCGTATGACGTGTTTCTGGGAGTGCCCGTGTACAAGCCGGAGCAGTTCCACACGGCAGGGGTGACGGGTGGGGTGCAGGTGGTCTATCAGTATTAGCGATATCGGCGGCGATGCCAGCGGCTGGTTCATCGGCACTGGGAAATTCGTATAGTGCGTTGCTTCCAAAGCCGATGCGCGCAGCGGAAAAATTAAATTATTCCGGGATCGATGTAGACAGAAATTGAGAAAAGATTTGAGCAGGAGAAAAATCATGACTGCCGAACGAAAGAAACTGTACCGTAAATTCGTAATTGGCTATGTCGGCTGTTTTTCGTTGCCGCTGTTTGCACTGATATTTAGTCTTGCGCAAGGAGCGAGCTGGAGGCCAGTTATCGTTGGCATGCCGGTCTACTTGACATTTCTCGCAGGGATAACCTATCAGTTCGCTAAAGAATTCAGCGCACTGCGTCGAAAGGAGCGAGGTGAGTCGGATCTACCGAAGAGGAGAGGCTATTGGGAGGGTGATTGAGTAGCGCAAACGACCGCCGCCTTTATTAAAGCTGAACAAGATCAACGCACCCTCCAGCGGCATTATTAAAAATGGAAAGGCTATTTTGATCGGAGGATAATATGTCAATCATGATGGTATTTGAGGCCGAGACCGGGATCTCAGAAGTCGATTTTCGAAAAGCTTTGGTCTCATCTGGTGTGAAAGATTTTTATGTGAATGGTCGCAGTATAAGAGGGAATTTTCCACTCTCTAATATGTATTTTTCATTTCAAGGTGAGAGTATTGAGAAATCTAAAATTAACGCCGAGGGCTATGAAGGGAATTGGGTCGTAGGGATGCGGTGTATTTTTGTTTACGTCATCGAAAACCTTGATGAATGTCGGAGGCAATTAAAAAATTTTTTAGCGGAAATTTCCAGAGTGTCCGCTGCAAATTGGGTGCTATCTTTTCAGTACGAATCAATTTACGCGACTCGAGACGATCAGGGAATTCGGCATTTTTTGGAGTTTTGAGTGGCGCTGGTAGAAGTTCTTGGATGCGAGGGTCTTGCACGTAGTCGGAACGACAGCGTCGTTAAGCAGTACCCGGAAACAAGCTGGCAACTGCTTTGGAGGATGATGCGGACCCTGCGATCAGCTAGTTAGTCCATTCCCTATCAACACACTCGTCCGGCGAACACCAGAGTCCCGCCTGGCACTTGTATCGTCCATGAACTCGTCGCTATTTGCCAGGAGCGCGTCACTTGCGCTTGAACTGTTCCTAACCCCGTTGTTTGCGCTGGCACAGGTCCCACCACCGTCCGGTCAGGCCGCCCTGACCAACGCCGAACAAGACCAGCGCAACCGCCAGCAACAGGAAGCGCGCGAACGCGCCGCAGCGGTGAATGCCCCCGCAGTCCGCGCGGAGGCTATCGCACGCGCCGAGTATCCCAAACTGCCAACGGAAACCCCTTGTTTCCGCGTTGACCACTTCGCACTGGAAGTCCCCCAAGATCTTCCGGCTGACCTCCAGTCTGTGGGAGCCTCGGCGTTGCCGATGGACCCCTTTGCATTTGCAAAGCAGTGGCTGGAACACTATCTAGTCCGATGCGTTGGCAAGCAGGGCGTCGAAACCTTGGTGAAGGGACTTTCGCAAACGATTCTGTCGAAAGGCTACGTCACCACTCGCGTACTGGTGCCCGAGCAGGACCTGTCAACGGGCACGTTGAAACTCGCGCTGATTCCCGGCGTCATCGGCGATATCCGTTTCAGTGATCCTGATTTGTGGGGCAATATCTCGGAGCGAAGTGATGAAACTTAACAATGAGATGCAGCGCCTACTAGTGAGTTCTCCAGTAACCCGCGAGCTCACTCCTGAATTGGTGTCGATAGCAGAACGGGGATTTCAAGTCGTCGGAGACTGCTATCTTCTGGCTTCTTTGCTTGAAAGAGAAATAAACGTTGGCCGGAGAGACTTCCAGGACGCTACAGGGTATGAATGTTTCATTAATTCACTTCATATCGAAGATTACGATGAAACATTTCCTCTACCTCAAGCAATCCAATTCATACACCGCATCTTTCAAGTCTGGAACAAATTCACAAGTCGCGTTCTCGTCGCCGTTCTTTCCGCTGACGAACTTTGCGTTGTTGTGAAGTTCCACGTAAAGAGAGATGGGGAAAGCTGGCTGAGTGCCGATCTTGAAGGCTACATTGATGCAACGATGTTGATGAATTCAACCGAGGACGTGAAAGGAGCTATTAGTGCCGTTGCAGGTCCATCAAAATCGAAGAAATAGCTCACGAATCCACGTCGTTATTCGAAGATCGAGTTGCGCGATGCGCAGCGTTGCTCTGCTGTTCCGACTTCGAAGACTCCGGTACGTGCGGCATTTCACTAGTCCGAAAACCTTCTGTGGCGCGTTAGTAGGGGCACGAGACTACTTCGGTGCTATACGACCTACTTTTCCCTTCGCCTCATCTGGGTGTTCCGCTGAGCGAATGAGTCCATTCGCAAAGCTATTGTTGAAAAATCTAACGGTATCATTAGTCCAACAGCGATAAATTTCAAAATCAAATGGAAAATGTAGCCTTCTATGGCGGTGGTAGCATTTGTGAACTCGGGCCGGCGGATGATGTTGCCTTCTTCTTTGATTGTGTGCGGCAGCTGGCAGATGCTCAGGATATCGAGAATCACGATGACATTACTGATCGGTTATTTAAAAGATACCTCAGGAAGGAAGAACTAGATGAGGCATCGAAGTTCATGAATACGATGTCATACGCCTTCGCTTGGACAGCTGCTTCCGAATGGATAGGCTCATCTGGGAAAAAATCGGACACGCTAGATGGGACCGGGACGCTATACGATGTGTTTTCGGAATATTTCAGGCAGTTCTCGTTCGCTGTGGAATCGGCGCAGCTTTTCGAGAAAAGCTGGAACATTTATCAGCCTGTGAGAATTGTTTCCTCCGATCGTGCGCAATTTTTCAACGATAAAACGCGTCTGTTGTCTGATTATGATCAGTTAGTCGAGAGCGATCCGCCTTTCTGGCTTCGTTAGTGAATCGGCGGTATTTTTTTGTTTACTTTTCGCGGTTGGCGGGATATTTGCGCGTCGTAGGAAAGTACGACTCTGCTGTATGCGATGCTCACTCTAAAGAACAACATATATATTACGGGATTTGGCTTTGATATCGAAAATTTGGGAATTTTGGAAGCGAGGATGGTGGGCATGGCTGCTGGTGTTTTGTCTCAATATTTGTGGTGCTGCAATTGTCTTAGTACCCTCCTTGTTTTTTGGCAACGACACGCCTGCGTTTATCCTTAGCTGCATTGCGCTGTGGTTTATCGTCGGGGCCCCGGCGTGGGGATGGATTTTTGAGAAGTTCGCTGCCGGATCTGCGCGTCTTACCGACACGGCTTAATGGATGCGTTTCTGGCTTTCTTTCATGGCTCCGTCCTTCAACCCGCCGCACATTGCCACTGCCGCCTTACTCGCAGTGAGCCTCTCGGGTCTGTCGGGCGCCAGATGAGTCCCTTCTTTGGATGCGGTAAAGCAATAGCCCAAGGCACTCGCAGCGTTCAGTGCCATCATAGGTTGTGCTGGCGCGTCGGCAGCTGGGCAGAGTCAGGCATGCCCTTACACAGAACAGCATCAGCCTCACTAGCCATTTATGGGGCGAGGAGGCCAACCGTAAAAATTAGGTCTACCGGAGAATGACGATGGCCGTACGGAAACTGCGATGCAATGAAATTCATGAAGTGATGCGGCAGCTCTCTCGACATCTTGACTTCAAGATTGATTTACCTGGTAATGTTTTTGTAGGTAACGTTTTTAATTTCATTTTTTTTGAAAGACCGTTGCTTTGCTTTTCCGATGTTTTTTCTAAATTGATATCCGAAAATTTTAGCGTGTTTGATGAGAAAATATACGTTAAATTCTCGGGAGGGGATCTGCTAGAAGATTCTTGTTTGATCATCGATAAATATGACATGGGCTCGACTGTAGAGGTTGTTGAAAGCTACTTTTCTGATTTCATGGGAGGGCAGATTGGCTACCCAATAGTCCTGTTCAATGCTGCGTTCGATTGGATATCCTTCGAAAGTTCACGGGAGGAGATAGGTGTTATGGCTGTGAAAAATTCGGAAAAAAAGGATCGATTTATATCTGGCCTTGAAGCTGATTTTATTTCGATCGATTCACTTCGGGAAATGCGATCTCGATCTGGAGCGGAAGGCTTGATCGCGAGGTCATTTCTTAGGTCGTATGCTCTAGCCTCATAAAAGAGATCTGCAAAGGCCCTGCTTGATCCACTTGCTCGGATGTTCATCAAACCTTTATCCGTCGCCCTTGAGGTCTCACTTTCGTCCGGCCTTCTGAGTTTGTCATTTCAACGTTGAGATTTTTCGGGAATAAACGATGCCTGCACCCGTTTGCCACGTGCTGATCCCAGACAGGCGGGATCGAGCAATTCCTTTTGTAGTCGCATTGTTTGAAACATTCGGATTGTCAGTCAAAAATCCGCACACCGGAAGAATTACGACTTGGAATGATGATGGAACGCAGGAGGAGATTGCAGAGGCGCAGGCATATCAACGGATAGCGGGTGGACATGTACAAAATACTCAGTTTTGGAAAACTGCGAGTGATGACGTCTTTGTTTCGTGGGAGGAGCGAGCAGACGGATGCATGCTGTCGATCTTTCTAGATGGCGTGTCGGCAGATTTGGCCGCTGGGTTGGTAGGTCTATTTACTAGATCCGCACTAACGACATTCAGAGAAAAGTACGGGGAGACGATAGTTCTTACCTTTTCTTTCCAATAATGCCACATCGTCATGGATGAACCAGGACCGCTATCGGTATTACTCGGTTATTATGCCCGGGCGCTGCCGTTAACCCGAGAATCTATGGCATTTCCCAGACATAAAAGCGGAGCGACCAATGGCAGGACCATCATTCAAGCCAGAGCAGTAGGAGTAAATTTGGAACGGGAGAACCCAGTCACTAACAAATGAAGCTTAAATCTATCCTAATTATCGCGAGAGGCATTCTCTCACCCTGGATACTTTACGCCATCGCTTGGTCGCCAAAGATCTTGGGATTCAACGTGGATGCGAAGCAACTGCATCTCGTATTTCTATTTTGTCTCTACTTCATGCTGGGGCTAATCGCAATTGGATTCGTAGTTTTCGTACTGAGGGTGTTGCATCGCGCTAATTGTAAACGTTGAAATTTTTCCTTGGCATCCTCTCATTCTCCATAATGCCGATGTCAAAAAAGCCGGGCGATGGCAGGCGTACCTATTACCATTCTCATTCCGGCAATCCGGGGCGGGGCTGCATGCGTAGAAAAGGACAGGCAACGTAGCTATGAAATTGAAAAAACAAAACTTAGAAATTTCATGCGACGGAAAGTCAATTTGTTATTCTGATAAAGAAAATAATTTAATATGGAGAAATACTGCGCCGAGTCTTGAAAAATGGAAGTCGCTTAATCGTGGCTCGCAAACTATTGAATCTTTAGAGAAGGGAGTCTATCTTTGGTTGAACGGAATAAGCGCGGAAGAAGTAATCATCGTATTTCGTCCATATAAAGGGTTGGACTTCAATTTGGTGTATTCTGCATTAACCGGAGAGTTGGTGAGAATCCACGAGGCGCGCTAATAAACTTAGTGTGCCACGGTAGGGATCGGAAACCTGAAATTCGCGATGTTGAAGCGGAAATCCAATATCCCCCTTCTTCCAATTAGCCGAATTTCCGTGCAGAGATCATCATCCCTCACCCCATGACCCCCCGGCATGCCTGCCATGAATGCCAGTCCATGGCGTCCGACGCATCTGCCTTCCATACTGCGTAGTTTCCAAAAAACTACAAAGCACATACCGTGAAGCGCAATCTAATTCGGGTGGGTCTGATGGCCGCCGCATGCATCCTTACCTCCATGGCTCACGCAGAGGTTATCAAGCCCATCAAGGACTCGCGTGCCGACATCGGCGGTGCGATATTCAAGCAGCCGGAAGTGAAGGTGGAGCGTGCGCCGGATGGCTCGGTGTCGGCGGATGCGCAGCGCTATACCTCGGCGGATGGTGCCTTTCAGACGGGCATGTACAAGTCCGGACCGTTCCGGGAAGAGATCGCTGCGAACCCCGGTTTTCCGTATGACGAGTTCCTGTATTTCGTCTCGGGAAGCGTCAAGCTGACATCGTCGGATGGATCGTCGATGACGGTTCGCGCGGGCGAGTCCGTGACGATCCCGAAGGGATGGAGCGGGGTATTCGAGACCCAGGGCTATACCAAGATCTACGTGGTCTACGATGCCGCCGCGGTCAGCGAATCAGCCAAAAAGTAGCGCAAGAAGTCAGTCAGCAACGCCGCCGTTCGCCACCACCCGGATCAGCATTTGGCGGAACATGGCGATCTCTTCGGGGCTGAATCCCGCAAAGCCCCTGTGCGTGACGTCGATGAATACGGACGGAAGCCTTTGGACGATTGCATGGCCGTCATCGGTCAGCGTGAGATGCACCATGCGGCGGTCGGCCTCGCCGCGGCTGCGCGCGATGAGGCCGCGCCGCTCCATGCGATCGACCAGGCGCGTCACGGCGCCGGCATCGATGTCCAGCCGCCGGGAGAGTTCGGTAGGTGTCGTGGAGTGGCCATTTGCCAGCATCATGAGGCAGCATGCCTGCGCATGCGTCAATCCCATATGGCTGGCTCCCTGCTCCACGTACTGGGACAGCGTGTTCTTCGCGCGAACGAGCAGATAGGCAATATTGCCGCTCAGGTCAAAGTCACCGGCATCGATCAGGCTGCGCGGGACTGTGGGCAAATCTGTCAATGCGTGGCCTTTGCGCAAGTGGCCTGTTCGTGGGGCTGCGATGCCGTGGCGTTGGCCTGACGCGCGGCTGCCCGGGCGCGCTCGATCACTGTCCAGTCCGGGCCGGCGAAGGCCGAGATTGACAAGCTGGTGAACGCCAGTGCAATGAGAACCTTCATGAGTCGCATATCTGGAATGTTGAGGGTGCCGATGTGAGGCGAGATTGTGGCGCCCGTAGTGGTTGCGAGCCACCCACGGACGTTCATAGCTGCTATTGCGTTTCTACATGTCCTGCCGGGCGCAAAGCATCTGGACGCTTCGACGCATTGGGCTGGCCGTGGTCGTTCACGGTCCAACCGCCACCTAGTGCCCGATACAGCGACACGCTGGCGGCCAACTGGCGTCGATGAATGGATTCCAGCGCGCGCAGGTTATCGAGCGTGGTGGCTTGCACGACACTGACATCGAGATATGCAACGGCTCCCAGACGATAGCGTTCGGTCACCTGCTGGAGCGCGCGCTCCGATGCCGCCACCGCCGTCTCCTGGCTTCTGCATTCATCGGCGAGAATCCTGAGGGCGGCGTAGTTGTCCTCCACGTCTTGCACGGCCTTCAAGACTGTGTCGCGATAGTCGGCGGCACTGGCATCGAATTGCGCCTGCGCGCTGTTCACCCCTGCTTCACGCTTGCCGCCATCGAACAGCGTCGCGGCCAATGCCGGTCCCACGGCCCAGAAGCGGCTCGGGGCGGTTAGCCAACCCGCAAGGCCGGAACTCTCCAGGCCGCCGTTGAGATTCAACATCAGGGTAGGGAAGAACGCTGCGCGCGCCACGCCGATCTGCGCATTGGCCGCCGCCACGCGTCGCTCTGCGGCGGCGATGTCGGGCCTGCGTTGCAGCAGCGTGGCGGGTACCGCATCGGGCGTGGGTGGCACCTGAAAGCGCTGTCGGTCGTTCTCGTCCGGTACGGAGAAGGACGTTGCAGGCTCCCCGACCAGTGTGGCCAGCGCATGAAGAAGCTGTGTGCGCGCCAACTGTGCGTCGGCCAGTCTGGTTCGAGTGGTTTCCAACTGGCTGCGCGCCTGATCTACGTCTGATTCTGCAACGATGCCGCCGCGATATCGGTTCTCTGTCAGTTGCAGCACGGATTCGTAGGTGGCTATCGTCCGCTGCAACAACGCCGCGTCCCTGTCGAGGGAGCGGATGCCGAAGTAGTCAATGGCGGCTTCTGCCTGCAAGGCCAGGCGCACCGCAGCCACGTCATCCACACTGGCTTGCTCGCGGTCCTTCGCTGCATCCACGTTCCTTCCGATACGACCGAACAGGTCGGGCTCCCAACTGGCGCCTAGGCCCAGCAGATGATCCGGGGTGGTCCGTCCAGCCAGCGAATGGCCCAGCACGTTGGCAGACAGATGCGTGCTTGTGACGCTAGCCCCGGCGCCTATCGTAGGGAAGTAATCCGCTCTCGCCGCTGCAACCTGCGCGCGCGCATCGTGCAGCAGGGCGATCGACTTCATCAATGTCGGACTGCCGGCGTCGATGCGTGCGATCAGGGTGTTCAACGTCTCATCCTGATATGCCTTCCACCAGTCTTGCGTGATGACCTGATGGACGGTATTGCCCGCCTCGCGATACGCGGATGGCATTGGCATGTCGGGTGCGTGATACGGAGCCGACGCGCAACCCGCCAGCACGACGCAGGCCAGCAGTATCGAGACCCCCTTCATGCCGGTGCTCCCTTGGCCTTGACGGCGGATGCGACGCGGACAGTCGCGCCAGCCACCAGTCCATCTCCAGGGTTCGTCACAAGTCTTTCGTTTCCCTGCAGTCCGGCAAGGATCTCGACGTGAGAGCCGTAATCGCGACCGAGCGTTACGCGGCGTGTGGCCAACCGGTCCTGATCGTCGACGATCAGGACCGCTGCGCCATCCTTGCCGAACCTCAGCGTGTTGGCCGGCACATCCAGCCCGGCATGCGGATTGGCGATGACGAGGTGCACCTCTGCATAGGTGCCCGGCAGTATTTCCACCTCCTGGCTGTCTACGTCCAGTTCCACGCGCAAGCTGCGTGTGACAGGATTGATCGCGCCAGCCGTGCGCGCCACGGTTGCCGGGTAGCGCTTCGCGGGTGATTGCGGCAACGTCAGCCACGCCTTGGTGCCGGGTTCCAGTGCTGCGCTGATGTCCTGTGGCACCTCGGCATAGACGCGCAGCCGTGACCCTGCCGACAGGTGGAAGAGTTCGGGGCCTTGGCCCGTACCGCTTCCAGCATCCACCAATGCCCCCGTGTCCACGTTGCGCTGCGTGACCACGCCGTCAAACGGCGCGCGAATCTGCGCGAAGCTGGTCAGTTGCGCAAGTCGGGCTGTGTTGGCGTGCGCGGCGGTCAACACGGCCGCCTTGGCGTTCATGTCGGCAACCTTCTGGTCGGTATCCTGCTGCGCCACGGAATTCGTCGCCTGCAGGGCCTTCCATCGCAGCGCGGTAGTCCGGGCAAGGTCATACTCGGCCGATGCCGTGGCCTCGGCGGCGCGTGCCTGGCGGAGTTGGTCTGCAATGTCGGGCACGTCGATGTCTGCGAGCAACTGACCTGCCTTGACCGGCGTACCGATATCCACGTACCAACGGCGCAGGTATCCGCTCACGCGTGCGTGGATGGCGGTGTCCTCGTAGGCGCGGACGTCGGCAGGGAGCACGATATCGTAAGCTTGCGCCCCATTGCGAGGCGCCACCACATTGACGATCGGTGTCTGCGTTGCCTGAACGCGTTCCTGCAAGACCTTCTGTCCGTGCAAGCGTGGCACAAGACCGACAGTCAATGCCGCCGCAGCAGCCAGTGCCATGACAAGCAGCGCAAGCAGGCGCCCACGGGAGCGGCGCATTGGCGTGGTACTCGTTTCCAGCGCGCTTTCGGAAGGGTCTTGCGGCGGCTGTTCAGACGCGGAGCCAGATTGGGGCGAACTCATGCCGTGCCTTCATGAAGGTTGGGAGAAGCTGCGGGGCGCGAGCGCGCTGCCATCCAGCCATGCAGCGCAGCGAACAGCACCGGTACAAGCACCAGCGTGGCAGTCGTGCCGAAGGCGAGTCCGCCGATGACCGTACGGCCCAACGGGGCGTTCTGCGCGCCGGCTCCACTGGAGCCCAATGCCATGGGGACCATGCCGAACAACATCGCCAACGCAGTCATCGCGACTGGACGGAAGCGGCTGAATCCCGCCTCGAAAGCCGCATCCCGCGCCGATTTGCCGGCAGCAAGAAGACCCCGTGCATGACTGATGACGAGAATGCTGTTGGCGGTGGCTATGCCGACGCAGATGATGGCCCCCGTCATTGCCGGAACGCTGATAGTGGTGTGCGTGGCAAAGAGTATCCACGCCATGCCGGATAGCGCCACCGGAAGGGCTCCGACAATCGTCAACGGATCGAGCCACGACTGGAAATTGACGACCATCAGCAGGTAGACCAGCACGATTGCGATGGCCAGCCCGGTCAGCAGCCCGCTGAACGATGTGTGCATGGTTTGCACCTGGCCGCGCACGATGATCTCCGAGCCGGCAGGCAGATGAGGCCGCGCCTGATCGACAATACGCTGCACATCGGCAGCCACACCTCCGAGGTCTCGTCCTCTCACTGCGCCAAAGATATCGAGTACGGGCTGGACGTTGTAGTGCGAGACGACGCCCTGCTGCGAATACCGCCTGACGCTGCCAAGCTGGCCGATTTCACCTGCCCCGCCTTGCTGGCGCGCATTGACCCCCAGGCGGACGGGAATGTTCGATAGCGTCTGGAGGGAATCCATCGCGTACTGCGGTACGGACACGGCAACCGGATAGCTGACGCCATTCTTCGGATTCAGCCAGAAGTTTGGCGAAGTCTGACCGCTGCCGGACAACGCGATCAGCAGGTTCTGCGCCACCTCCCGTTGCGTCAGGCCGGCTTGCAACGCCCGCGTCCGGTCTACGTCGATGGCCAGGGCGGGTTGGTCCGCCGGCTGCTGAAGACGAAGATCGGCCAGCCCCGGCACCGTCGCCAGGCTGCGCAGCAAGGAGTCCGCAACCTGCCGGTTGCCATCCACGTCATTGCCAACGATCTGGATGTCGATCGGTGCGGGCAGGCCGAAGTTCAGGATCTGGCTCACCATGTCTGCGGGCAGGAACGCGAAGCTCACACCTGGGAAGGATGTCTGGAGCGCAGCGTCGAGACGTTCCACGAGCGCTGCGGACGAACCGGCACCGGGTTTCAGGGAAACAAGAATCTCGGCATCGCCCGTGCCGATGGGCAGCGAGGAGTCGTAGGTGAGATTGATGCCGCTTACCGGCAATCCAATGTTGTCGACGATGCCGCCGACATTGCCGGGCCCGGCAATGCGGCGTATCTCGTTCTCGACTTCATCGGCGATGCGCGCCGTCTCTTCGATGCGCGTGCCAGTGCGGACGCGCATATGCAGTCGAAGCTCTCCGCTATCGATGGCCGGGAAGAAATCCTGTCCGAGAAACGGCACGAGCGTCATCGAGCCCGCACACAGCAATGCGAATGCCAGCGCGGTACGGCGCGGCGCGGCCAGTGCGGCCGACAGCATCGCGGAATAGGCGCTCCGCACGCGCTCGAACGCCGCTTCAAAGCGCTTGTGTGCGACATCGAACCAGTAGGCGGGGCCTCGGGTAGCTGCGGGGGCGCGGCCTTCGCCACGCAGAAGATAGTGCGCCAACGTGGGAATCAGCGTGCGGGACAGGAAGTACGAGGCCATCATGGCGAACACGACGGCTTCGGCCAGCGGTACGAAGAGATAGCGCGCCACGCCGCTCAGCAGGAACATCGGCAGGAACACGATGCAGATGCACATCGTGGAAACCAGCGTGGGAAGCGCGATCTCGCCGGACCCGTCCAGGATGGCCTGCTCCAGCGGCTTGCCCTGTTCCCGATGATGCGCAACGTTCTCGATGGCCACCGTCGCGTCATCCACCAGTACCCCGACGGCCAGCGCCAGTCCGCCGAGCGTCATGATGTTCAGGGTCTGGCCGAAAGCGGCGAGGGCGATCAATGCCGCAAGCACGGATAGCGGGATCGTGATCGCGATGATCAGCGTCGCCCGCCAGCTTCCAAGAAAAAGCAGGATCATCGTCGCTGTCAGGCAAGCCGCGACCAGCGCCTCGTGCAGCACGCCGTCGATTGCGGATGTCACGAAGACCGACTGGTCCGATAGCGGCTGCACTTCAAGGGACTTTGGCAATCCCGCCGTGATATGGGGAAGCAAGGCCCGGATCTGGGCCACGACGGTCAGCGTCGAGGCACTGCCCGTTTTCTCGATCTCCAGCAGGGCGGAACGCAAGCCGTTGTGACGGACGACGTTGGTCTGCGGCGCATAGCCATCGTGTACCTGCGCCACGTCGCGCACAAAGATGGTGCCATCGGGCCCGGAGCGGACCGGAAGGTCGTTGAGCGCCGCAACGGTCTGCGTGCTCCCGTTCAGGTCCACGCGATACTCGAGCGTGCCAATCTTCGCTGTGCCACCCGGCAACACCAGGTTCTGGGCATTCACAGCGTTGACCACGTCAAGCGGTGATAGGCCGCGCGCCTGCAATGCGGGCACGTTCAGGTCGACGGTGACCTCGCGCACCTTGCCACCGTACGGAAGTGGAACAGAGGCGCCTTCCACTGTCGCGAGCTGCGTGCGGATAAAGCTGTTGCCAAGGTCGTAGAGTTCCTGCTCGGGCAATGTGGTGCTGCCCAGGGCGAGTCGCAGGATCGGCACCGTCGAGGCGTTGTAGCTCAACACCAGCGGGGGCGTGGCGCCCGGGGGCATCTGTTTCAAGATCGATTGTGCGCCTGCGGTGGCTTGCGCAATGGCCCGGTTGATGTCGGCACCGGGATGGAAGAACACCTTGATAACCGCTACGCCCGCCAATGACTGCGACTCGATGTGCTCGATATTGTCGACATCCGTGGTCAGGGAGCGCTCGTAAGGCGTCACGATGCGTTGCGCCATGTCCTGCGCCGACAGCCCGTTGTAGTTCCAGACCACGCTCACTACAGGGATATCGATCGCGGGAAAGATATCCGTTGGCATGCGCAGGACGGCCAGCGTTCCGCCCAGCATGAGCAGGATCGCGAGAACGATGAAGGTATAGGGCCGACGCAAGGCGAGCCTGACGATCCACATGCCTGTTTTATCCGGTTGGGGGACTTCCGTGAAGATTCGCGAAGTCTAGGGATACCGCGTGGGGGCGTTTAGCAGCCAGATCGCAGGGCTTTTCAAATGCCACTTCGATACGACAGAATCCCCGGGCATGTACGATACGCAAGCGGTTGATCCGCAACCTGCGTCATCCTCAATCCTTTGCCCCACCCAGCCCATGGACAAGTTGCTCGCCCTGAAAATGTTTGTCGAGACCGTCGATGCCAAGGGTTTCTCTGCGGCTGCGCGACGCATGAACCTGGCGACCTCGTCGGTCACGCGGGCGCTCGACGGACTGGAAAGCGATCTGGGCGCCGTGCTGTTGAACCGATCCACCCGCCAGGTCACGGTGACGGAAGCCGGTGCGAGCTACTACCAGCACGCGCGGCAGATACTGGAGGCGGTGGAAGAGGCCGACGCGCTGATCGCGGACCGTGGCGAGGCGCCGGTGGGTCAGTTGCGCGTATCGCTGCCGGTCGCATTCGGCCGGTGTTGCGTGTCGCCCTATCTCGGTGCGTGGATGGCGCAGCATCCTCGGCTGGAAGTCGAGGTCCAGCTCACAGACGAGATTGTGGATCTGCTGGATGCACGCGTGGACGTGTCCGTCAGGCTGGGCAGCGCTGCAACTTACGACAATGTCGTGGCAAGGGAAGTCGGGCGGTTTCGCCGGCTGGTGGTGGCAAGCCCGAAATACCTCGACCAGCATGCGGCGATAGCGGAGCCTACCGACTTGCTCGATCACTGCTGCCTGCGCTTCAGTTTCGGACGCCGCGATCAGGTCTGGACGTTTCGCCAAGACGCGCACAAGGTGGTGGTGCCCGTCAACGGCAGCCTTCGCAGCAACAACATCGAAGTGTTGAGGGATGCGGTGCTGGCGGGCCTGGGCGTGGGATTGCTGCCAGACTGGCTTGTGCAGGATGACATTGCCGAGGGCAGGCTGGTGACGTTGCTCGCGTCGTGGGACGTGACACCCAACGATTCGAGTTCGGTCATTACGGCGCTCTATCTTCCGAATCATCGCGGATCGCGCCGCGTGGCCACGTTCCTTGAGTTCCTGTCGTCGCTGCCGGGGCCGACCGGCCAGGCAAGGCCCACTGCGGAATAAGCAGCGGTCAATCCACCCATTGCCCTGCGCGCAACGCTGTCTTGCGCCGTGTTGCGATTCCCGCAACGTCGCCTGACGACTAACCTCCGGTCATTCCCTTTCAGGAACCGGAGCCATGTCTACCCAAGCCTCTCCCTCCCCCGCTGGCAATGTGACGGTGTCGCCGATGTCACCCGCGCTCGTCGCGCTGTTTTCGCTCTGCGCCGGCGTCCTGGTGGCCAACCTCTACTATGCCCAGCCGATTATCGAGCTGATCGCCCCTGCGATCGGACTCTCTACCGACCGCGCGAGCGTTATCGTTTCGCTGACGCAGATTGGATACGCGGTCGGGCTTTTCTTCCTCGTGCCGCTTGCCGATCTGCTGGAGAACCGCCGCTTGCTGGCCATCAGCGGAGTGGCCGCCGCTGCCAGCCTTGCCGGTGCCGCCTTGTCGTCACAGCCGAGTGTCTTCCTGCTGGTCTCGCTGCTGCTGGGGCTCAGTTCTGTGAGCGTACAGATCCTGATTCCCCTTGCCGCCCACCTCGCGCCGGAGGCGCTGCGTGGCCGCACCGTCGGTACGATCATGGGCGGCCTGCTGTCGGGCATCCTGCTGTCGCGCCCGCTTTCGAGCATGGCGGCGCAATGGCTGGGTTGGCGCGCGGTATTCGTGATCGCAGCGGCCCTGACGTTGCTGACCGTCGGGATCATCGTGATGACCCTGCCGCGTCGCGTGCCGCAACATCGCGCCACCTATGGCAGCTTGCTGGCGTCGCTTTGGCATCTGCTCGCCCGCTACGCGCTGCTGCGTCAGCGCGCGCTGTTCCAGGGTCTTCTGTTCGCCGCGTTCAGCCTGTTCTGGACCGCGGTGCCGCTGGAACTGGCTGGGCAACATGGCCTGTCGCAATCGCAAATCGGTTTGTTCGCACTGGTCGGTGCGCTGGGTGCCGTGGCCGCGCCCATTGCTGGACGCCTGGCCGATGCAGGACACACACGCATCGCCTCGCTCGCGGCGATGACCGTTGCTGCGCTGAGTTTCCTGCCGGGGTTGATAAGCGGTAGCGGTGCAGTGATTGGCCTTGCGCTCACGGGCATCCTGCTCGACTTTGCGGTGCAGATGAACATGGTGCTGGGGCAGCGGACTATCTACGCACTGGATGCGGCGAGCCGTGGGCGCCTGAACGCGCTCTATATGACGGCCATCTTTGTGGGCGGTGCCGCAGGTTCGGCGCTGGCCAGTTCGCTCTACACGCACTTCGGCTGGCACGGCATTGTCGTGGCAGGCGGCAGCATGGCGCTGCTTTCACTGGCGGCGTTTAGCGCGACGTCGCGCCGTTGAATCGAGTCGGATGCGGTATGCCTTTGGGATGCATCCCTAGGGCATATCGCTGCATCGCGCTTCCGGACAACGCCAACGATTTCTGAATCGCACACCGCACTGAGCCCGTGCACAGACCGCCAAGGGATTGGTTTATCGCAGCCCATACCATGGTGTCAGCCGTGCTCCACTACGTGCCAGTTGTCCGCCTTCCCCGTGTTTTCTACGATTGCCGCAACCCACAGAAGAGATGGCGGAGGTCCACCACATGTTGTCCAGATTCCGATGGAAGCCCATCGTCATTACCGGAGCGGCCGTTGCCGTGGTCGGCATAGCCGTGGCGGCATGGCTGATGTGGGAGCCGGCCATCGCGCCGATCCAGCCGCCCGCACCCTCAACCATCGACCGCGAACTCGCACTACGCGGCGCACGCGTGGTGGCACTGGGCGATTGCGCGGTCTGCCACACCGCACCAGGTGGCAAGTCCTATGCGGGCGGCCTGCCGCTGGCCACGCCGTTTGGCACGCTGTACACCACCAACATCACGCCCGATGCGGAGACGGGCATCGGCACGTGGTCGCTCGACGCATTCAAGCGTGCGCTGCGTCGTGGCATTGCGCGCGACGGTCACCAGCTATATCCCGCGTTTCCGTATGTGCACTACACGCGCATGTCCGATGACGACATCGCTGCGGCATATGCCTTCCTGATGCGGCGCGATCCCGTTGTTGCCAAGGCGCCGGCCAACGACCTGATGTTCCCGCTGAACTTCCGGCCGCTCGTCGCGTTCTGGAACGTGCTGTTTCTACGCACGGGTCCCGAAGCGCCAGATACCACGCAGAGCGCCGCATGGAATCGCGGGCGTGAACTCGTGACCGGACTCGGCCATTGCGCAGCGTGCCACAGCCCGCTCAATCCGATTGGCGCGGAAAGCTGGGGCAAGTCCTTGCACGGCGGCGTGGTCGATGGTTGGGTCGCGCCTTCGCTGGTGTCGCTGGCGAATGCACGCGCACCATGGACCGAGGCCGACCTTGTGACGTACCTGCGCACCGGCATGTCGGCGCGCCACGGTGCGGCGGCGGGTCCGATGCTGCCCGTCACGCAAGAGTTGGCCACGGTGCCGCTGGCCGATGTGCAGGCCATGGCCACCTACCTGTTCTCGCTGCAGCAGCCCGTGGAGCATCCGGCCGCTACCACTTCAACAGATGCCGACAGGCAATCCATCGCACGTGGTGCGGTGCTGTTCAACGGCGCGTGTGCGTCGTGCCATGGCGACAAGTCACCGATGCAGAGCGTGGGCGACCGCCCGAGCCTGTCCACCAGCAGCGCGGTGCTGGCCAGCACGCCGCGCAACGTGATCCAGATGATGTTGCTCGGCGTGCCATGGCAGGGCGAGCAGGCCATGCACTACATGCCCGCGTTCGGCGAGTCGCTGGACGATGCGCAGATCGCCGATCTGGCGTTGTACCTGCGCGCCACCTATACGACGCTATCGCCGTGGCAGAACGTGCCGCAGGCGGTGGCGGATATCCGCAAGGGAGATGCATCGCGATGATCCAGCTCACAGTCAACGGCGTCAGCCACACCCTCGACATCGACCCAGCCACGCCGCTGCTCTACGCACTGCGTGAAGACCTGGGGCTGAACGGCGCGAAGTTTGGCTGCGGCATGGGCCAGTGCGGCGCATGCACGGTCATCGTCGATGGCAAGCCCACGTTCTCATGCGTGACACCGGTGGCGGCCATCGGCAAGCGGCCCGTGCGCACGATCGAAAGCCTCGGCACGGCGGAGAAACCTGGCCCCTTGCAGAAGGCATTCATCGATCAT
>Ga0209256_1001739_pt1 | contig 20831 bp, 22 predicted proteins | sample AraplaCol_mCL_r2_2_FD_184270 | JGI IMG/M metagenome (GOLD analysis project Ga0209256, IMG submission 184270) | Arabidopsis root microbial communities from North Carolina, USA - plate scrape MF_Col_mCL_r2 (SPAdes) (version 3) | ecosystem: Host-associated > Plants > Roots > Endosphere | place...
ACCGATGACACGCGAAACCCTGCGCGGAAGCACGCGCGCCAAAGCCGAGTTAACCCGGCGGAATACGACCAGAAAAAGCGATGCAACAGCTGACGCGCAGACAACAGTTATTGCCGCCACGAGTAGGATCAAAAACGAATAACTTCGGGAAACGCGTTCAACATTCATGAATTCTCTTAGAGAATTCTGCCAATCCGTTGCCAACCACAGAAACACCATCGCAGAAGCCGCGCATATAAGCACGGTGAAGGGTCGGATTATGCTAAGTTGCTGCTCTCCCAGGTTAGGCAAGTGCATGTATTCCCAAAGCCGATGGCAAAGCATTCCGATTGTGATACCGAAGCTGAAGGCCAGGCCAGACAGTACGCCTTCGACGATGTAGGTACGAGGAATTAGGCTTGGGGTGAGCGACGCCGAAAAGAAGAGCGTTCCGATCAGGATGGCTGAGCACGGCATCCACCGGGGCATCAGCACTGGCCAACGGCCCCCAGCACTTGCGTTGAAGGATGTGAACAACATTCATGTCTCCCCGGTGTCGCAAGGCCGCTCGACCGATAGTGGTAGAGCGCCGGGCGGCTGGCGTCAGTCTCGCCCGCAAATGGAGGCTGGAATTCATTTTACGAGATAATGTTTGAGCTTTCTTTCGGAGTGACGCAACGATAAATTGGACGTAGATTTGGTTGTGATATGTCCGACATGAACCGCCGACAGGTCTGGCTTAGGCGCTATATAGGTTCTTCTTTCTGAAACAATGGAGTGAAGAATGTTGAATGACAGTCTAGCTCGCAAATTGCAGTTCGCCGGTAGAGTTGGTTTTTGGGCCCAACTCGGAGTTGGATTGGTGTCTATGCTTATGGTCATTTCAGCATTTGTTGTCGACCGAACCGCCGGGGTCGGCACCCGTGGGACGGTCGCACTCATTCAGTATCTCACCATCGGAAGTCTACTCATCCTGCTCTTCACGACGGTGTGGTCTTACCGGTATATTCTTGCGGGTAGGGACATTGACGACGGCAGGCCAGCCCCAGAAACGCTACCCCGAACGGTGTGGACGGGGGTGGTAGCGAGTACGATTGGAATTGTCATTTCCATGCTCATCATCCTGTTTGAGGTGACCCAGCTGTTTCTTTACTTTCTGCGAGCGCCCCAAGCTGGCGTTCCTGTCGTGCAGACCACGAGTGGGCCGACGAGCTGGGTTTCTGCGGGGGACATTCTAAGCCTGACAGTCATCATTCTCACCACCTTCGTTGAAGTCCTGGTCCTTGCCCTGGCTCTTTGGCTTTTGTTTTCATTGACCTATCGACAGAACGAGGCCCTGTAGGGTAATCGATGCAAATTGGTACAAGGGTCGACACCACGGAAATGTCTCCAGTCCACTGAGAACCCATCGTTTGCCTAGACCCGTCCCGCTATTGCCCAGTCGGTCAGCGGCGTGTTCGGTTGGTTCGCTCCAGGCGACTGGTAGGTGAGCACCGCTGCTCCTAAAGGATGTGGCGGGCCCTCATTTTTCATGGCTCCGACGTGTCTATGCTGGTGACCACCGACATTCCCGGCCGCAACCTTTCGGCAATAGGTTGATCGTGATCAATGGCGATGCGGATTGGCAGCCTCTGGACGATCTTCGTGAAATTTCCAGTCGCATTATCCGGCCTTAATATGCTGAATTCCGATCCGGTTGCTGGTGACAGTTCCTCCACTGTGCCGGTAAGTCGTGAGCGATTGAGCGCGTCGACGGTGAACCAGGCGCGTTGCCCAACACGAATGTTGTTCGTCTGGGTCTCCTTAAAGTTCGCTACGACCCAGATGTCAGGTGGCACGAGAAACATTAGCTGCGACCCGGACGTCACAAATTGCCCGAGGCGCACCGAGGCCTCGCTGATTTGGCCGTCTCTCGGAGCAATGATCACCGTATTCGACAGGTTGATGCTGGCTAGATTGATTTGCGCATCGGCCATTCGTAAAGCCGCCTGAAGTCCCTGCTTGGAAACTTCCGTCGATTTCAGCGTCTGCTGGGCGATGGCGATAGCGGCCTCGGCGCGCTTCACTCCCGCTTCAGCAGCTCTCAGGGTCGCCTGAGATTGTTCGGCTTGCGCTTGCGGGGTAACTCCTTGGCGACCGAGCGCTTCCACGCGATTGGTATCCGCCTTTGCCCGCTGTAGCTCGGCCTGAGCCTGCAGAAGATCCGCTTGCCGCGCAACGATCTCTGCTTGGTTCTGCGCAGTCGTTTGGTCCACTGTAGCCAAGTTGGAAACAGCTTGATCACGCTGTGCCTGGGCCTGCATGAGCTGCTGTCTGTAGACGCGATCATCTATCCGGACAAGAGGGTCCCCGGCGTGGACCCTTTGAAAATCTTGTGCCAGTACGTCGACGACATAACCGCTAACCTGCGACGCCAAGACGGTTATCTTGCCGCGGACAAAGCTATTGTCGGTCATCACTATATCCGATGCAAAAGGCCATAGCCGCCACGCGTATAGGATGAGCGTGACGCCGATGACCGCGACCACAGACATCACGGCGATTGTCAGAGGCTTTGGCGTCAATTTCTTCGGCGGAAAATTGAAGGCTTCTGCCGGTTGGGCGACAGAACTCTGCCTGTCACTGGGCCATGCGGGTGTCTTTCCACTGTCCTGAGACGGATCGAGGCCAACCGGGGCGCCGCGATGCGGTTCCGTTGGCAATGGTGGCCGGTCCTCGGGATCCTGCATCTCTGGGGCACTCCTTCGTTCTAGGAATTACTTGGCAATGCCGCCACCCGCGCGAGGATAATCGCGCGTATCGTTGTCCAAAGGAGGAAAATGACCGCTAGAGCCGTATTCAAGACAACGACGTCGTTATATGCGCGAACATTGGATTCGCGCGAAGCTATCTGCGAGAGCGCAGCGACACCGAGCGCACTTCGGAGTGCAGGGTCGGTAACCACAGGGTTATATAGCTGCGATTGAAGCGCCAGCCGCAATGCGACATTTGGATCGGTCCGCTGGGTATGGGCAGTTATCAGCACAGAGTACTCGCGCTCGCGATATTGTTGGAAAGTACTGAACAATGCTGGCCCCGCCAAGCCTCCGACACCCTGAGTGATCGAAAACAGCACGATAAAGGTGACCATATGGTCTGCGCCCTCTGCCAGTGCGCGATTAACACCGAACAATAGTAGCGGTCCGATGAACATTCCTGCAGCGCAGGAAACGAGAAATTGGCTGAGATAGAGATCGTGGGGTCGCGTCAGGTTAGTGGCATGTCGATCCATCAGCCCACCGATGATGATCAGGACAACCGAAGCAACGATCAGAGGGGGGACGGTCTTAGGTCCAAACAGTACCGCCGAGATGACGGTGCCCGTCAGCGTTCCGATGAATATCACCGTATAAAGCGACTGCAGTTGATCAGGCCCCATTCCCAACGTACGCATCAGTCCTGTTGCGGCATAGGTCTGTTCTGAAAGAAGCAACCGGATGCTCAGCGCGCCCACCATGAAGCGTATGGTGCCTGACGTTCCCAGCCATCGTGTGCGAACCAGCGGGCGCTCCCTGTGATGCTCGAGATAGAACGCACAAAGAAGAAGAAGAAGGGCTGCAATCAATGCATGCGCCATCCAGGGTTGGTCTGGCCACCATTGAACACGACCTTGTGCGAGCACGGCGACAATCAGCGCCAAGGCTGGGGCAATCAGCAGGAAGCTGAGGAGATCCAGAGGCTCGAAGGCCTTTATGCGGATACCAGGCGGCAACTTCAGGACGACGACGGCGGCAAGCGAACAGAGGGCGAGGCCAAGTTCAAAGACATACAGGACATGCCATTCGCCTATATCGAGCAGCCGCGCTGACATTATCCAAGCCAGCGGCGTAGCAAGCTGGCCGACGCCAAGAGCTACACACATGCCCGCACCTAGTTTGGCTTTGGGGAACGCCTGCATGATATAGAAATTGGCAAGCGCGCTGATGGGGGCCGACGCAAATCCAGTAACCGCGCGGGCAAATATTGTCATTGAGTAGCTGTGGGCCGCAAGCTGGAAAGCAGTGGCCAAGACGTAAGCCATCAGGCCCAGCTCAGCGAAGTGCCGTATCCCGAATTGCTGACGGGACTTGAACAGGATCAGGTTGGAAGAGACATTGACCATCACCCATGCGGCGGGCAGCCACGCGCCTTCAACCGGCGTGAGCCCCAATTCTCCTTGAATCTGAGGAAGGTTTGCCAGTACCATCGCATTGCCGAGGCCGCCAGTTATGCCAACCAGCCCCCCCACAAGCGCATAGGCTAACCTCATCACTGGCGAATGATACGGCGTCGATGGTGAGCCCGCCATTCGCGGACGCTCATCGGACGTCCAGTTCGGAAGTGGTTCCAAGTCGCGCATCTTAAGGACAAGGTTCACGGTGTCGGACGCTAACAGTACAAGATATCATCGATTGATGCTACGGAACGAAACTCGTTCCAAAAAGGTTGCCTGGCTCACTCGAAGGCCGCCATCTTCCAGCTCGACGCTGGTTAAGCAGCAGACTGCTACGGCCCGATACTCTAGCTGCAGTTCTGGTTGCTGTGTCTGGCCGCTGCGGGTAATTTCGCAACACGGCAAAGCTGCGAGATACATTTGGTCCATTTGTGCTTGATCGAGCCGCCGGGCAGGTGCGTCGGGGCGTAGACCTTATCCCGCTTGGCCACCGTTGCATCGCCCTTCTCGACGTCCTCCTGATCGCCGACGGACAGACCGTTAATAAGGACGATTTACTGGCCTCGGCCTGGCCGGGCCAGATCGCCGAAGAAGCAAATCTAACGGTACAAATTGGGGCTCTGCGAAAGGCGCTCGGCAAGGCACCGAACGGGTTAGAATGGATCGCGACAGTACCTTGAATTAGCTATCGGCTACCGCATACACATTCCTATGAAATTCCGCTCCGGTCAGTGCGCCCGACAATTGCCGTGCTGCCGTTCGAGGACCTTTCTGGTAATGCAGAGTACCAATACTTCGCCGATGGCATGGTTGAAGACGTGATCGTTGCACTGTCTCGTTTAGGACCTTTGCAGTGGTCGCTCGCGGTTCATCCTTCGTTTACAGGGACTTGAACACACCGATTAGCGACATCGCGAAATCGCTTGGCGTGCCCTACAAAGGGCAGTGTCCGTCGCCATGGCGAGCTACTCCGCGTCGCTGTTCAACTGATCGATGCAGATGCAGATACGCATCTTTGGGTGGAGCGGTTCGATGGAGACATGTCGAGCCTCTTTGACTTCCAGGACCGCATAACAGACGCTGTTGTCGGACTTGTTGAGCCGGAGGTCCGCAAGGCGGAGATCGAACGGGCGCGACGGAAGGTATCCGGACAGTCTCGACGCTTATGACCTCTATCCTCGCGCCCTACCGCACTTCCGTGGCACCAGCGCCACCGTTCGGGCTGAAGCGATACGCCTGCTAGAGGAGGCGGTTCAGCTTGACCCCAGGTTCGCCACCGGCCTTGCTCACGCTGCCTGGGCCTACGAGCGTAACGAGACATTTGGCTCCGGCTTGAGCGAAACCGAGCGGCAGCGCTGTCTCCAGCTTGCGGAATCGGCCCTTGAAACGGGATACGATGATCCGCAACTGGTGGCTATCTGTGCACTGGTCTTCACCAATGTGGGCCACTTCGCCCTCAGTTGATGGCTCCTGTTGGTGTTCCTCAATCTCCCATAATCTTGAGCGGCTTCGAACCCTCTAGGAGGGGGCGCCCGGCAGGTCATTCGCCGGGCGCTCCCCACTCAGGTGGCTTCAGCCCTCATGGCCGCCACCAATTCCTCATGCGTCCGAATTCCCTGATTAAAGAGATGTGCGACGGCGTGCATGATCTTGCCCACCGCTGATCCATCCTTTTCGCACCCGCGTTCGCGGGTGATCGCCTTCACGACGTCGACGCAAACGCGGAGCTCTTCCTTCGTCAAATGACTGCTCGTCAACTCAACCACCATGGCTCGGAATGGCCGCTTAGAAGTCCATTCCGGCGCCCGCAGGCATCGCCGGAGCGGCCTCCTGCTTCGGCTTTTCGGCAATCATAGCTTCGGTCGTGATCAGCAGGCCTCCAACAGACGCTGCGTCCTGAAGCGCTGTGCGCACTACCTTGGCCGGATCGATGACACCCTGCCCATACAGATCGCCGTACTCGTCCGTCTGAGCGTTCCAACCGAAGGAAAAGTCGGGCTTCTCTCGGAGTTTGCCGACGATAATTGAACCCTCAGCGCCAGCGTTTTCTGCTATCTGCCGGACTGGAGCTTCGATGGCGCGACGAATGATGTCCACCCCGACCCGCTGGTCGTTGTTGGCAGTCTGGATAGAATCGAGTGCTTTCATGGCTCGCAGCAGAGCCACGCCGCCGCCCGGAAGTATGCCTTCCTCGACCGCTGCGCGCGTTGCATGGAGGGCGTCGTCGACGCGATCCTTCTTTTCCTTGACCTCAACCTCGGTCGAGCCGCCAACGCGAATGACAGCAACACCTCCGGCGAGCTTGCCTAGTCGTTCCTGCAGCTTCTCGCGGTCGTAGTCGGAGGTCGTCTCCTCGATCTGAGCCTTGATCTGCGCAACCCGCCCATCGATCTCTGACTTGGAACCTACGCCGTCGATGATAGTGGTGTTCTCCTTCTCGATGGCAACCTTCTTCGCGCGGCCGAGCATGTTGAGGGTAACATTCTCCAGCTTGATGCCGACGTCTTCCGACACGACAGTGCCGCCCGTCAGGATCGCGATGTCTTCGAGCATCGCCTTGCGGCGGTCGCCGAAACCAGGAGCCTTTACGGCAGCGATCTTTAGACCGCCACGGAGCTTATTGACGACGAGCGTGGCAAGAGCTTCGCCTTCGACGTCCTCGGCGATGACGAGCAGCGGCTTACCAGACTGGACCACGGTTTCGAGAACTGGAAGGAGCGACTGCAAGTTCGAAAGTTTTTTCTCGTGGATCAGGATGTAGGGGTCCTCGAACTCCACCCGCATCTTTTCCGGGTTGGTGACGAAGTAGGGGCTGAGATAGCCGCGGTCAAACTGCATGCCTTCAACGACTTCGAGTTCGGTTTCGGCGGTCTTGGCTTCCTCGACGGTAATGACGCCTTCATTTCCGACCTTTTCCATCGCCTCCGCAAGAAATTGGCCAACTTCGCGGTCGCCGTTGGCCGAGATCGTCCCGACTTGAGCAATCTCGGAATTATTCGAAATCTTGCGAGCGTTCGTCTTCAGTTCCTTGACGACGGCGTCGACGGCGAGATCGATGCCCCGTTTCAGATCCATCGGGTTCATGCCAGATGCGACAGCCTTGGCGCCTTCGCGAACGATAGCCTGTGCGAGAACCGTTGCTGTGGTCGTTCCGTCTCCTGCGAGGTCGCTGGTCTTGGATGCTACCTCGCGCAGCATCTGCGCTCCCATGTTCTCGAACTTGTCCTCGAGCTCTATTTCCTTGGCGACAGATACGCCATCCTTGGTAATGCGGGGTGCACCAAAGGACTTGGAGATCACGACGTTCCGCCCCTTGGGGCCGAGGGTGACCTTCACCGCGTCCGCCAGAATGTCGACGCCGCGCAGCATCCGCTGACGCGCGTCCGTGCTGAATTTGACTTCCTTCGCAGCCATTTTTGTAACTCCTTAGATAGGCAGCTATCTGGTGACTGAGCAGCGGCTTAGGCCGCCAGCTTTTGCTCGCTCTGACCCTTAATGATACCAAGCACGTCGTTTTCCTTCATAATCAAGAGGTCTTCGCCGTCGATCTTGATCTCGGTGCCGGACCATTTGCCGAACAGGATACGGTCGCCAGCTTTCACCTCGAGAGGCTGGATCTGGCCAGCCTCGTTGCGTGCGCCCGAGCCTACGGCGACGACTTCACCTTCCTGCGGCTTTTCCTTGGCGGTATCGGGGATGATGATGCCCCCTTTGGTCTTCTCCTCGGACTCGACCCGGCGCACTAGGACACGGTCATGCAGTGGGCGGAACGACATTGTTTTCCTCCATGGACAATCGATGTTGATGTGAATCCCAGGCCGAACCGGATGACCAGTCCGGGCGGGTGAGAGGTCTCCTCGAGCGCCTCGTCCGCAAATTTATTTTGGGATTTTTCGGGTTTCAAGATGGCCGATCAAAATTTTTGGCACTCTCCGCAATGGAGTGCCAGCCCCCGACGCCCGGATGTTCCACCGTACATCTTTTCCCACTTCGAAGACGATGTCGTTAGATGAAAACCTTGCAGAGATAAAGGAACAAGACTCGGTCGCCGATTTAATCCGCAACGCTGTCTGACCACCTGCGCTGTGCAAGTCGCCTCTCCGGTTGTCGGACAGCGCCTTTCCGCCGATCCGATCCAATGCTTTGGTTGCTGGCAGCCAGTCGGCCTTTTCGCTCCTGCTGCCGGAAGCACTTGTTGCGCGGCGACCGAAGCCAAGAACCAGCACCAGGCTGCGGAGAGTTATCCGCGCCTGGTGCCGCCATCGATCATTTGATGAGCTTCGACCGCACGACGCGGGGCTATCCAGCCCCGCTGTCTTAATTGGCGGCGGGGTAATTTGTGTTTAAGCGATCGTTAATATTAATAAAACATGGTTGCAGCCGATCTGAGGGAACGATGACATGTTTCGATCAAAGCTGCTCTTTCTCATGCTGGCTGCTATGTACATGGTATTTTTCTTCGTCCCGCACTTATCAGGATGAAGTTAACGCTGAGATATTATCCCAGATAGTTAGGCCAAGGGCCGATTTTACGCAGCACCTTGACCAAGGATCAAAGACCCTACGTCGCGACCGTCAAATACGTGATCGACGCCCACCCACGATGACCTTCCTAGGGCTTTAAAAAAATTCGTAAAATGTCGTATTTTTCGGTCTGCCAGCGAAAAAGACCCCGCTTGGGTACAAGCGGGGCAGGAGATCGACAGCGAAACGGCAATACGCCATTTCAACTACGCGGTCGGGCTAGAAGCCTCGATGAACTGTCGGTGAAGAGTTATGGCTATCTGGTCGCATGTTGTTTCGAGCCGCAAGGCCAGCCTCTAAACATGCCGCAAGAAAGAGTTCCTTGCTGACCGCGGGTGGCGTCTGGTGATTGAGGGCCTTTCGACAACTGATGACCGCCGCATCGTGATAAGCTCCGCGGGGGGAGGGCCATTCATTTTCGAGGAAGTCCAAGGTGTCGTGGACACTCTGAAAAGACTTCTCGGTGCCATTCTGTAGTCGAACGTTAACAGGGATATTCCAGAGAACGTCTGACGTCGTCATTTTTTCCTCCTTTTCTTGCAACGACAACGTAAGAAATATCTAATATTCGGTGCGCTCCAGCTCAAGAGGCGGCACACGAAATCTTAACGGTCGCCACCCGCGACACCGCGACAGAGACCCTACCATTAGACAAAACGTGCCCCGCCTGGCGAGGAGGCCAAGCGGGGCTGGTAAGCAGAGCAGATGCATTCAAGGAAACGGCAAGGAGGGGCAAGCCGTTCCACGCGAGATAAACCAGCGACCGTCCCGATTGTTCCGTCGCGAGACTGACCGGCTTTCCGGTGCGCACGGCAGATGCGACGGCGGGGATGCCGGTGGCGTCGGCCTGTGGGTGTACGATGTCCAGAGCGACAGAGCGTATTCCTCTCGCCTTGACCATGGTGTGGAAGGGCAGGCCGGGACCGATGGGCGGAAGCTGGCCGGGATCACCGATGAAGATCAGGTTGACCTCAATGGGCAACTGGGCGAGCACCCGGTAAATCGACGGGGTATCGAGCATCGAGGACTCGTCGAAGATGACGGTTCCCGCCTCGATACGATGACCGGCATCCTCGATGTCGTGCACCAAGCGCGACAGGGTGCTGGCCGGACGACCGGTCGCTTCGCTGATCCGCCTGACGGCGCGGCCCGCGAGAGCCACCTGCAGGAACGCCATGGCGCTGCGAAGCCGGAAGAACGTTACGGATGACGTTCCATAACCCATGTTATGCCATTTTTTGGTGTAAGAGCTATTTAGTAATGCGACAGTTGGGCCAGTTAGAGATGCGACAGTCTCGCCTTTCGACGCACTGGTCAAATCCAACGTTGGGAGCAAGGATGACGATCTTCAGCCTGGTCGAGACCATGAACGGTCGGAGTCGTGATGTCTTGTTTGATCACCATGTCGCAGAAAGAGTTGCATCGTCTTGAACTTATCCAGAAGATCCGTGACCAACGCCTAAGCGTTGTCCAGGCTGCCGAACGGCTCGACCTCAGTCGAAGTCAGGTCCATCGGCTGCTGCGGGCCTATGACCGGGATGGTCCGGCCGGCCTTGTTTCAAAGAAGCGATCACGACCAAGCAACCGGCGCCATAGCGAAGAGTTTCGCAATGCGGTGCTGGATTTGATCCGCGAGCGCTATCTGGATTTCGGTCCGACGCTGGCATACGCAGGGCTTCCGATGAATTCGCGCGGCGGACGAACGACGGCATATACAGGTGACAGCGGCTCGGCTCACAAACCTATCGTGATGCGCCCCGTCGCTCGGGGATGGTGCGCGTGGTGCGGTTTGGTGCAAGTGCCTGCAGCATTTGCACCACGGAGGCATTCGTACCAACGTACCATCTGTACCAACGTACTATCATTACCAACCACCCGACCCTATGAAACGCATTTCGACCGCCCACGATCGGAGACGTCGCAGCGCTTCTTCCAACGCGACGCTTCGAAGGCGTTTGCCTCCAGAAAGGACTCGAAGCGAGTCCTGGTCAGCCGCGAACTATTCGAGTCCTTGGCAGTCGCGCACCGTCCTCGGGATTTTGTTCAAAATACGCTGTGCCCGCCCCTCGAACAACCACCCATCCCGCTCAGCCTGAGGAATCAGGTCATCCCCTACCCTCAGTGTATGGAATCCGACGACGGCGCGTTCACGTGCGTTGTTGCCTGGCCGTCCCACGCCACGTTGTAGTACAAATACCATTCCTTGACCGCCTTCGACATGATCAAGCGGTCATCTTGTGCTGGCTTGGACATGCGCCACCTCGCCTTTAGTGGCGGCCGATCTGCGCTTCGACTTTCTTCCGGGAGTTCCCAGCTCTCTTCACCGCCTTCTTGACGGTGTCCTTCGAGACACCTTCCTTCGTTGCTTCGTAGTTGACTTCATGATCCTGGCCGCCGGCGACGCGGGCGCGATCCTGTGCACGGCCTCGAGGTGTCTGTTTCTTGCCATCGGGTCTCTCCTTTGAATGAACGTCCGCTGGGGAAACTCGCCGTGATTCCGGTAGTTCCGGGAGATCTCGCATATCGTGCTCACTACGCTTGAAGCTGCTGCCGAACCCAGCATGAACCGTCCGACGAGGCAACCTGGAATGATGATGCGATATCTTTGGACACTCGAACGGAACGGACGTGAGCCACGCGGTGGCCTCGACACCGTCGACGTCCTTCTCGAAGTCCTCGCCGATGAAAGTCTGCCCGGTGTCATGCCGCCGGACTGGATCATTGCCACGCTTCAGATGGACGAAGACGATGAAGGGGTTGCCGTTCACTCCTCGCCTCTTGGGTGGCGGCTGCGTGTTAAGCAGATGGCCTAGGAGAAATGGAAAGGGCGATTCTCGACATCCGTCGGAGCGCTTAGGTCGGGGACGGCGACGTTGCGGCGGAGCAGAGCGTACGGGATCGGGACATAGAGCCCTATGGAAGGGCTTCCTCAAATTTGGTGAAATGAGCTGCGGCGTCGCCCTCTATACGGCAGCGTCCACGAGCGACCGCATAACCTTCAACAGGATCAATAAGGCGTCCGGCAATCGGGTAAACCGCGTTTTCATCGTCGTGGCGGCTCAAGAAAAAGTGTCGAGCTTGTGCCGTTGGAGGAGGTCTCGAGCGTGCATCAACCATGCCATTTCAGCCGCGTCGTCAAGCGTCATCCCGTCCAAAACTAAGCCTTCCTGAACAACAGGTCGGCCTAGGAACACGTCCTCGACGGCCCACATTCCCGGGAACTGGGAGCTTGCCCTGACGACGTACCGACGGTGTGCCCTTTGCTCTTCCATTAGACCACGCTAACACCACCCAGAATATTTGGTGGGAATTTGAGCGACCCATCGGATACATAGCACGCGCGGCGCCCCCCCGGTACCCCTCGATCTGCCACGGGTAAAAATGTAAAAATAACGCGGGCTTTACTGGCGGCCCGTCTACCGGATGGCCCGACGAGCCCCGCGTTGCTTCGACAACCTCACTGGGCGAAGACGACGCGAGATTGCGCCTGAATACCTGGCCATCTTTATTGACGAATGTGACCATGCATCCCATTGTGCCCTCGGACAGGTGGAGATGATGCCATGGACGCGAGGCTACTCAAGAAGGTACAAATGGCCCGCAATGCCAGCAGACAGGACATCACTGAAAGCCTCGTGGAAAGCATTGTCCAGATCGGGGGCGGTCCTCTGACTGTCAGGAAGGCCAAGGATGAGCTGAGCGCAGTGCTCGGGAAAGCCCGAAACGGCGTTCCGCAAGTCATCGGCAATATCAAGAAGGCCGATGATATGGCGGTGGTGATCTCCGTCAAGGATCTTGCAGAACTCGTTACCGCGGCGCGGCAGCAGGAGACCTTCGGGGAGGCGCTGGACGCGATCGGCTTCAGGCCGTATTCCGGTGGCCGCATCATCGTCGGTCAGGGCCGCAAGCGCGAGCGCCTGCAGCGCAGCAACGCCTCCGGCGCGAAGATGGCCCTCTGACTGCGGGCTATTACTGAGTGTCGGCCATAAAAGCCTGAGCAATCAATGGAGTGTCAGCGACTGGGTCGGAGACTCCGCTATGCCGTCGAGCAAAACTATTAGCTTCTCGAACTCGACGAGGATGCTGAGAAGGTCGTCGGTCTCCATTGAGGCAATCTCATCCACCGAATATCGAACAGATGCGATGAGGGTGTCGATCCAGTAGCGTTTTTCCGGCGGCACGGTCTGAAGTATGGTGGCCTGCAGGCTTTCGAGACGATCGAGAATCCGCTCGATCAGTGCGCCACGGTCCGCTCGGTCAAGCTCCGGCAGAATTAGACAAGCATCCTGTATGTCAGTCGCGAGCGCCATTCATTGCCTCCTCAAGGGCGATCAATAGCTACCACGACCGACCCTTTTGTTCAGCGGACTTTAGTCTGACCTCTAACGGTTGTCTGGTCCCGTACCAAGAAGCCCTCACAACACCGGAGCCCCGTCTCATGGTCGCTTAGAAGCACCGCCCTGCCTGACAGGCTTCGGAAAGTGCGCGCGACAACTGGTCTTGGCTGAAGGGCTTCGTCAACCGCACGACATCGCCCAAGGGTGCGGTGCCTTCGGGAAGTTCGGCATAGCCCGTAGCGAGAACCAGAGGGAGCGTTGGGAAGCGCTCTCTGATCCGCTGACAGAGCTGTGCTCCGGTCATTCGCGGCATCGCATGATCCGTCACCACGACCGCGGGAAGCTGACCCGTCTCCAGTATCTCCAGAGCTTCTTCGCCCGATGAGGCTTGGATGGTCTCCATTCCCAGATCCTCGAGGAGCAAGACACTGTTCATGAGAACGAGGGCGTCATCGTCGACGACCAGCACAGTCATCGGCGTAGGTGCCGGATCAAGGGTCGCCTCCGGCGTCGAAGTCGCGACCGTCGAAGCCTCTGTAGCAACCGGAAGCCAAAGCTCCGCTCTTGTTCCCTTGTCCGGCGAGGAATGCAGTACGAGCTGCCCACCGCACTGGGCCATAAGGCCGTGCACCATCGCCAGCCCAAGGCCAGTCCCTTTGCCGATCCCCTTCGTGGTGAAGAACGGAGTGGTGGCGTTAGCGAGTGTTTCTGCGTCCATCCCCTCCCCTTGGTCCGTGACCGACAAACAGACGTACTCACCTGCTGCAATCGAATGGTTCTTGTCAGCCTTTGCAGTCCTACGCTCTGCGGCAATCGTTATCTCGCCACCACCAGGCATGGCGTCGCGTGCGTTCACTACCAAGTTAAGGAGCGCGCTCTCCAGCTGGTTTCCATCAGTCAGGGCAAGCGGAAGATCGGCGGGAAACGAGGTGCTGATGATGAGCTCGGGGCCAATCGTCCTGCGCATGAGGTCTGCCATCCCGCCGACAAGATCGGCTATCCGCACGGGGCTGATCTGAAGCTCCTGTCTCCGCGCAAAGGCGAGAAGCCTTTGCGTCAGGGTTGCGCCGCGCTGAGCGCCCTGGATCGCGTTTTCGATCAGATCCGCGACATCCGCCCTGACGGCCCGCTTCTTTGCGATCTGCAGACTGCCTAGGATTGCGGTGAGAAGGTTGTTGAAGTCGTGAGCCAGTCCTCCTGTCAGTTGCCCGACAGCCTCCATTTTCTGCGCCTGGAAGATCGCCTCCTGAGCAGCGCGCTTCTCACTGATGTCTCGCGTAATCTTCGCGAAGCCTATCAGTTCGTTCTCGGCGTTCCTGATAGGGTCGATGATGACGTTCGCCCAAAAACGCGAACCGTCTTTGCGCAGACGCCATCCCTCGCGCTCGAAACGCCCCTCCTGTGCAGCGATGCGAAGCGCGTCTTCCGGGAGACCCGTGGCTCGATCTTCTGCTGTGTAGAAAGTCGAGAAGTGCTTGCCGACGATCTCCGCTTCCGAGTATCCCTTCAGGCGCTCGGCCCCAGGATTCCAACTTGTGATATTCCCGGCCGGATCCAGCATGTAGATGGCGTAGTCGGTGATTGCCTCTATGAGAAGACGGTAACGCTGTTCGGCGCTCGGGCTTGGTTCCTGAATCATAGACTTGCTGTAGCTCTTTTCGGAGAGAAGCTCTACAGCTCCCGGTCTGCAATACTTGTTTTATTAGGATCCTCAACAGGGAGCCTGCCTGATCTTATTGAACTCAGGCGGCTGGCCAATCGTTAGACGGCTCTTCAACGTCGCCGGGTTCGTCGGCTGGGTCGGGATCCTTCGCGGAGGCGGCTCGCAAGATTTCAATCTCTTCGCGGATCGCGTCGTAGACCTCGTTTGGCTTGGCGCCTTGCACAACCAGGCTATCTACGAAGTCCTCAAGCTTAAGTCTGAACTCGGCCCGCCAGTTGTTCTTGTCTGCGCTCCCGACGGCCGACAGATAACCCGGCACAGCAGGATCCACGTGGGGCAGTGTGAAGAGGTGCGGACCATCGGATTGGCGGGCTCGTCAGGTTCCGGATCGGGAGGCGGCTTGTCTCCAGGCACGCGGTCGGGATCTCGCGGTGGGATATCGATGCGCGGCGGCGCTGGGGGCGGCACAATGGGTTCATTCGGAACGGACATTGAGAGATCCTCCTCCGCCAAACGTCGGGAAAGGCGCGCGGTTCCCAATTGACGGCGTCGGAGCTATCGTGGACACGGACATCGGAACTTGCTTCTCAGCAACAACATACGCGCTTCGATATGGTTGGCACCATTACAGAGTCTTGGAGCTTTGAGGACCTTGTGGAACTCTCCGGTTACCGCAATGTGGTCTCGACCAATTATCCTCCAACGGCTCTGGTTCATGATGGAGCATCGGACGAGAGGATCGTCACAAACGGCGTGGCCGCATACTACGTCTCTCAACGAGATCTTCCCCTTCATGAAGCCGATCGCGCGCGCCAGCTGCTTGAGCGACTTCATGACCTCGGCGACTGGGCGTCGGGTGAGATAGTCGAGCGACATCGCCGTGACGAGGAAAGGCTTGCGAGCGGGTATCATGATCTGAAGCCGAGATTAACCGTGCACCAGATGTTTGTGCGCCGATATGTGAAGGCGCACCCAGGCGCCTCCATTGACGAAATCGCTGTAGGCACAAGCCTACAAGTTTCAGAAGTGCAAGCGCTGACCGCGGAGCTCTGCGGCCACGGGATCCTCGTCGCTATCGGTCAGAGGGAGACCCGGTACGAGTTAAGCGCCAGCGAGGTGGCCCGGTATCGAGAGTTCGACAACGACAGGTCCGCAGCAACAACGCCATAGCTTGGAAGCCTAAATTTAGTGGAAGTTCCTTGCTTTCACCTTGAGCGTATCAATGTGCAAATCCCTGACGAAGATGTCCCTTGGCTGCGGCACGGGCTTCGGACGGTCGCGGGAGTCTGGACTTCCAGGCGATCCATGAGCGAATTCATCACCCCTTCCCGTCGGGATCTTCACGTCGATATCGCGGTCGGCCAGGCCTGACAGGTCTCCCGATAGATCGAAAAGCTGCTGCGCGACGAGATGCACCACATCACCTTCCCGCTGGATCTTGCCGTTGATTGCCATCATCGAAGATCCGAGCACGACGCGGCGTCGTTTCTCAAACAAGCTCGGCCACACGACCACATTCGCTGGCCCGGTCTCGTCCTCGATCGTGATGAACATTACCCCCTTCGCCGAGCCGGGCTTCTGCCGGACGAGTACCAGTCCCGCCGTCATCAGCCACCTTCCATCGCGACCGTTCATGGCCTCCGAGCACGTTACGATGTTGCGCTTCTGGAGATCCTTTCTGAGGAACGCGATAGGATGGTCTCGCAGTGTCAGGCCAACGTGGCTGTAGTCTTCGACCACGTTGTGGCCGTCCGTCATCTGGCGGAGCTCGACCTCCGGCTCCTGCTGCTCGGCGATGACTGCAGCTTCGCGCTCGGCAGCGGCGGCAAACAAAGGCAATGGCTCATCACGCAAGGCTTTGATGGCCCAGATGGCGTCGCGGCGTCGCGGCGTTGCAGCTTCAGCGACGGAAGGAACGCATCCGCCTCGGCAAGCTGGTTGAGGGCTTCGGTTGGCACATTCGAACGGCGCCAGACGTCGTCGACGCTCTCGAAGGCCTTGTTCATGCGGGCGGCGACGATACGGGCCACATCGGCAACGGCCAGTCCCTTGACCATGCGCATCCCCAGCCTCACTGCATGGCGGTCGGTGTTGCCAATGCGCTCGAGCGTGCAGTCCCACCGAGACCGATTGATGCACACCGGACGGATCTCGACGCCATGGTTTCTGGCATCGCCCACTCTCGGCGAACTCGGCGGAGTAACCATTCTTGATCATGCCGCTGACGAGCTTGTCCTTGAAGCGACTGACCCCGCCTGTGAACTTGAAGGTCGCCATCGACTTGCGCAGCTGATCGGCCTCGCCTCCGGTAAATCCAGCACAGACCATCGCCACCTTCATCGCGGATTCCTGGAAAAGCGGGACGCCTAGCGTCTTGCCGAGAACGGCCTCGAGTTCCGGCGTAGGGCATTCGACCTTCTCCTTACCCTCGCGCCTGCGCAAGTACGGATGCACCATATCGCCTTGGATTGGGCCGGGCCGCACGATGGCCACCTGAACGACGAGGTCGTAAAACGTCCGCGGCTTCATTCGCGGAAGCATTGCCATCTGTGCGCGGCTCTCGATCTGAAATGTTCCCAAGGTATCCGCCTTGCGGATCATCGCGTAGGTCGCCGCGTCCTCCTGCCAGATCTTGGCCAAATCGAGGTCCTCGTCCTTATGCTCGCGGATCAGGTCGAAGGCCTTCTGCATGCAGGTGAGCATGCCCAACGCCAGTACGTCCACCTTCATGAATTTCAGGGCCTCGACGTCGTCCTTGTCCCACTCGATTACCTGCCGATCCACCATGCTAGCGGGTTCGATGGGGACGAGATCGTCCAATCTGTCATGCGTCAGGACAAAACCGCCCGGGTGCTGCCCGAGGTGCCGGGGCGCACCCATCAGCTGCTGTGCGAGCTTCAGTGTCAGCGCCAAACGACGGTCATCGGGATTGAGATTGAGTTCGCGGATGTTTCGATCCGGGAGCTCCTCGGACCAGGACCACATGCCGCTGGACAACGCCTTGATGACGTCCTCGGGGAGCCCGAGCGCCTTGCCCACATCGCGGATCGCTCCCTTGGCGCGGTAGCGGGTAACGGTTGCGCATAGTGCAGCCTTGTCCTTGCCGTAGGTCTTGTAGATCCACTGGATGACCTGCTCTCTCCTTTCGTGCTCGAAGTCGACGTCGATGTCAGGTGGCTCGTCGCGCTCTTTGGAAACGAAGCGCTCGAACAGAAGGTCATTGGTTTCGGGATCGATGGAAGTGATCCCCAGGATGTAGCAAATCGCGGAATTCGCTGCCGATCCGCGACCCTGACACAAGATACCCTGGCTCCTCAAGAACTTCACGATGCTGAAGACCGTCAGGAAGTACGGTGCATACTTCATCTCCTTGATCAGCTCGAGTTCATGCTTCACCGCGCGGACAACCTTCTGCGGGAGCCCCTCCGGGTATCGGTTGGGGATGCATTCGCGGACGTAATGCTCGAGCGACTGCTGGGCATCCATACTCGGTACGATGGCTTCCTCGGGATACTGGTACGTCAGCTCCTCAAGCGAGAATTTGCAGCGCTCGACTATTTCTATCGTGCGGTTCGGCACTTTGCCAAGCATCTTTCTGTGTCCCGATCAGTTTGGCCAGCGCGTCGCCTCGCTTCACCTTGAGCCTGGCGGGCGGGGTGATCCGACGCATGCTGGGTGGAGGACCGTTCGCCTGTCGCGCTGGAAAAGCGCGACGTAAGCGCCGACCAGCGGATGTTCTCGCCTTCTGTTGCGCGAAATTCGGCGCCGATCCTCGCTGTCCTAAAACGTGTCCTGCCAAAACATGGCACCGTGCTGGAGATTGGCTGTGGGACCGGCGAGCACGCCGTGTGTTTTGCGGAAGCAATGCCCAACCTCACCTGGCAGCCGAGCGATCCGGATGCCGATGCCCGTACCAGCACGTCTAGCTGGATCAAATTCGCAGGGCTGAAGAATGTGCTGGCACCGAGGGATATTGATGTGTGCTCAGGACAATGGGGCGTCGAACAAAGGGGGCATTTTGACGCTATCGTGTCGATTAATATGATCCACATCGCGCCATGGGCGGCAAGCTTGGGATTGTTCACAGGAGCTGGCCGTTTGCTGCGCGCTGGTGGACTTCTGGTTCTCTACGGCCCATTCATGCGCGACGGCGCACACAACGCCCCCTCGAACGCTACTTTCGACGCGGCTCTAAAGGAGCAAAACCCATCCTGGGGTGTGCGTGACATCGCTGATCTTGAACAAGTGGGTGAGGCCGCTGGCCTTAATCTCCGCGAGACGATCGAGATGCCTACCAACAATATGCTGCTGGTCTTCTCCACCGGAAGTGCCTGAACGACAATCGTCCCAGACCCAGGAAGATGGTCGGACCGCAAAGGAACCAGCGGGTGCTGCCCTGCGACAAGAGATGGGAGAACGCGCCAACGGCAGAGCGCCGTCTAGTTTGCGTGCAAGCGCTTTTCCGTTCTGGCGTCGAATAGATGGATCTTGTCCAGGTCTGGTGCCAGCAGCAGTGAATCCCCCGGACGGACGTCAAGTCGATCCCTTACCGATACGATGACATTGTCGGAACCGAGCTTGGCCGTGAGCTGCGTTTCGGCCCCGGTGGGTTCAGTCAGGATAACTTTTGCATCAGAACCGGCACCGATCGAGAGGTGCTCGGGCCGAACCCCGTAAATGATGTCGGTTCCAGGCTTCACACTGACATTTTCGGGCAAAGGTAGCCTTGCACCGCCACGAGCGATGAACTCAAGCGGACCCAATGTATTGACTTTGCCGTGGATGATATTCATCCCCGGGGAGCCGATAAATCCGGCTACGAACAAGTTTGCGGGGCAGTCGTAAAGATCGAGTGGCGAGCCAATCTGTTCAACAGATCCGTCGCGCATGACCACAATCCGGTCGGCCATGGTCATGGCTTCAATCTGATCGTGGGTCACGTAAATAGTCGTTGTCTTTAGCCGCTGGTGCAGTTGCTTGATTTCGGAGCGCATCTGCACGCGCAGCTTCGCGTCCAAGTTCGACAACGGCTCATCAAACAGAAAGACTTGCGGGTTTCTCACGATCGCGCGGCCCATCGCTACACGCTGCCGCTGTCCACCCGAGAGATTTCGAGGGTATCTTTCCAGTAGTGGCTCGAGACCAAGAATTTGTGCAGCTTCCCGAACACGTCTCCTTGTTTCTTCTTTCGGGGCTTTCGCAAGCCTGAGCGAAAACCCCATGTTGGCTTCAACGGTCAAGTGCGGGTAAAGCGCGTAGGATTGGAACACCATTGCGATATCGCGTTCTTTCGGTGCGACATTGTTCACGATCTTGCTGCCTATGGAGATCCTACCGCCCGAGATCTCTTCAAGACCTGCAATCATTCGCAGGAGGGTTGATTTGCCGCAGCCGGACGGACCGACAAGAATAACGAACTCGCCATCCTGGATATCAATATCCACCCCGTGCAGCACTTCGAAATGACCATAGCTCTTTCGGGCATTCGCGACTGTTACTGACGCCATCATGTTCTCCGGCAGTTATTTCTGTTCGATAGTCGCTCGTTCGAGGGTCGGTACTGATCGTTACCTGCTCGTTGCCATTGAGTAAGGGGCAAGTGCTGCATCGATCGCTGCCAGGCACAAATCGCGAGCGCTCGCACCCACCCTCTTTGAAACGACATCGGAGTAGACCCGGCCGAGGTATTGGCTGATCAAGGTCTGCGGGATATCACCTTGAAAACGGCTGAACAGCTCGTCTACCGCGGCGCTCGCTCGCGGATCTGGCCAGTAATAGCGAATTCGATCGCTGTAACTGAAATGACGTTGAAGCTTTATTTCTTCGGCGCTTCCACCGTAGTGGCCCACCCAGTTCAAAGGCCGATCCAACATGATGGATTCCATGGATTCGACCAGGGTCGTTTCGCGGTCTGCGCAAGTAATCGAGGCAATGGCATCGAGGCCATACAAGGCCTCCCGAAGGGCAAAGGTGAGACCAGGCCCAACCTTGAGGATAGCAAACCCGCCCTCAACAAGGGCAGCCAGGCCCTCGGTTGTCTGGTAGTCGGTGGAATGTGCTTCGAACAGCAACCCGGGCATTTCATCCAGGGCCGAAATCAGGCTCTTTGCTCGTTCGGGTTTGTAGAGCACAACAT
>Ga0209256_1001740_pt1 | contig 20811 bp, 20 predicted proteins | sample AraplaCol_mCL_r2_2_FD_184270 | JGI IMG/M metagenome (GOLD analysis project Ga0209256, IMG submission 184270) | Arabidopsis root microbial communities from North Carolina, USA - plate scrape MF_Col_mCL_r2 (SPAdes) (version 3) | ecosystem: Host-associated > Plants > Roots > Endosphere | place...
GTCACGGCAACACTTCGGCCGCCTCGATTCCGCTGGCGCTGGCGGTGGCGCGCAAGGACGGTCGCATCAAGCGCGGCGACATGGTTCTCATGGAGGCCATGGGCGGCGGCTTCACCTGGGGCTCGGCGATGGTGCGCTGGTAGAGCCACAGTCGATAAAATTTTGCCGGAATCAGCTGGGATTATCGATGCGCCTGCATTGATGAGCGCTGTTGACCGCCGTAACGTAAGCTCATAATTTCAGACAACAATTGTTCGCCGTGATGTGGGGCAGGGCGATGACCGATCAAAGTAAAACCGTAACGCGTGTCGATCTGTGCGAAGCCGTCTACCAGAAGGTGGGCCTGTCGCGCACGGAATCGTCCGCCTTCGTGGAACTCGTGCTGAAGGAGATCACCGACTGCCTGGAGAAGGGCGAGACGGTGAAATTGTCTTCGTTCGGGTCCTTCATGGTCCGCAAGAAGGGCCAGCGCATCGGCCGCAACCCGAAGACCGGCACCGAGGTGCCGATCTCGCCGCGCCGGGTCATGGTGTTCAAGCCGTCGGCGATCCTGAAGCAGCGGATCAACGCCCAGCACCGCACCAATGGCGATGCCAGCAAGGCTCAACCTGAGGCGTAACGCCTTTCGCGAAGGATTTGGCATTTGGACAAGGCGCCGGATGCGTTCCGAACCATCAGCGAAGTAGCGCAGGAACTCGACATTCCGCAGCACGTGCTGCGCTTCTGGGAGACCCGGTTCTCCCAGATCAAGCCGATGAAGCGCAGCGGCGGCCGCCGCTATTACCGCCCCGACGACGTCGACCTGCTCAAGGGCATCCGCCGGCTGCTCTACGGCGAGGGCTACACCATCCGCGGCGTGCAGCGGATCCTGAAGGAGCACGGCGTCAAATCGGTGCAGGGCCTCGCCGACAGCGCGGCCACGGTCTCGTTCGGCGCCATCGAGGACGCCATCGGCGCCAGCCTGATGGAGCCCGAGGACGAGGCGCCCATCAAGGGCGTCACGGACGCCGACGATGACGATTACCAGGGCGATGAAGAGGAAGGCATCGATTTCCGCTTCACCGAGGTCGACGACGAGGACATCCTCACCACCTTCCGCAAGAGCGGCACCTCCGCCGCACCCACTGGGCCCAGCGCGCTGGACCGGGAACGCCTCGGGAAGGCGCTCGCCGACCTCGTCGCGTGCCGGGAGATGCTGGATCAGGCGCTGAACGAGGGGTAGGGCGGCTTCCACCGGTATTGCGGCCAGTTCCGGGTTTGGACGGCGCCACCAAAATGGTGTCGCTCGCCTTGCGCATCGCGCCGATCCTAGCTAATGGAACGACGTTCGGAGCGTGGCGCAGCCCGGTTAGCGCACTAGTCTGGGAGACTAGGGGTCGGAGGTTCAAATCCTCTCGCTCCGACCATTTTTTCCAAATGATCTATCGGGTAGATTGCCCGTCGGCGTAGAGAGCGCTCCGGCCGGTGCCGTATGTGCGGCCATCGGGTGCGGATGGTTTGCCTGGATTGACCAGTCATTCAAACGTCGAAAATACCCCATGCACAGTAGCGAAGCCGTTGACGGAGTGCGGGTTTTCCGAATATATCTGAAGCGGGCGCAGGATGTCATTATGCCAGCCTTGGGGGCAGGGGCAAACTGATCGGCTCATGCAAGCGCTTTGTGACGAGATCGCGCACGAAAACTAGCGCTTAGTTCGACGACCGCCTTTTGCTTCGCATGGGACAGCGCATGCGCCAGCGCGGCGACTTGGTTCGGAACGAGCGTGGCGAACCTTGCTTAACTTATCATGACAGGGCGGTGCCCAACGTCGTCAAGGTAGCTGTATAGCTCTCGGTGAGGTTCATTGCGTCGAGCAGTAGGCAATACAGAGTCGGTCAAGGTTGTCTTCGGTCAGAGAGAGCTGGCTCGATGGCAACCTTAGAACGTAGAGACCGCCTTTCAAATCCGAGTTTAAACTTCCGGGTGCTCTTCGATTGCCATTGTTAGATCTCTCCGAGCTTGTAGCTCAAGCAAAGGGGAGGCGTTCTCTTGCCAAATGTATTTTCTCCCCAACGCTGAAGTTTTGCGGGCGGCCTAATCAGGCACTGCTTGCTGTTGAAATATAACCCGACCTGAATCCCCACTATCACGATGTATATAACCCAGACAGTCAATCGAGTGCGGCTTAGAAGTTCGAGAAAAACGAACTTTCGTCTTATAGATCGCAGTTGCCCTGCATTTTTCGCGAATTTGTGCTGCGCCCCTAGATCATCGGCCCAGAAAAGTATGATGAATGAAAGGATTGCTAGACACAGCGACAAAGCCTGCCAAGGATAGATGTGCCAGTCTGCCAAGAAAAAATAACCAAAGATGACCAGCAGCGGATTGCCGTCGAAAAAGTTCGGAGTCAGCATTAGATTGGTCGTGAGGAAGGAAGCAATACTAAACGCCGAAGCAAAATAACTCGCCCAAGCCGCAAGCCCATAACGATTGCGCCAGTGAAACAGCTCTGGCTCTCTCCACTTCTGAGGCGCTGATCCGAGATAAACTATCGGCCACCAAAACCATACGGTTGATTTGATCGAGAAGCGGAAGAGCCACGCAGGCAGAAATAGAATAAGCAAGATAAGCGGCGCACCGATGACCCAGACCACACGCTGCTCAATTGGACCTTTCTCGATTAGAAAGCGGTATCTACTTAACTCGCGTTCTAGAGTGAATGAGGAGTCGGTTTTTCCAAGTCCCGGCACGAGCTCAGGCAGCTCACTTGGTGAAGTACAGAGCACCAAACGTCGAAAGTTATTAGGAAGAGCCTTGATGCCGTCTACGATGTGTCGAGCGGTTGCGGAGCACCGGATCAGGAACGCGACAAAGAACACGCCAAGGCCGAGGGGAATGATAAGCGCTCCCAGGCAGAAGATCGCTGGGATCGAATAGACGATCGCTCCTGAAATAGATCCGGGCCACTTAGTCGCGATCCACCAGATAATTGAAAAAGGTAGAGTAAGGGATATCAGGACACTGCTCAGCAGACGTCCGTCTGGATCGTTGACCTCAACTGATACTGCGGCGTGAAACATCAGACCCGCTATGATGAGTATCACCACGGAAATCCATGAGTCCGGGACTAAAATGAAAACGAAGAAATCAAAAAATATCATAAAGGACGAAGCTGCGATCGTGAATGCCGCTATGTCTTGAAAAAGACCGTGCAGTGAACCTTCTCCGATCAAGACTCGTCTGCCCCTGTCTACGCGGATCTCTTCAAAGGTACGGAACCATTTTACGCCAAGGGCTATCGACTTTTCCGACCTGAGAAGCACCAGAGGCGCGATCAATGTGCTGACAATCAGCGGTGTGTAGTTCTCGAAATGGATAGCGTAGTACCAATAGAGCGTCACAGCAGCTACTGTCTCAAAAATGGCCGCGATCGAAGGCGTTTGGTCTGCGATACTCTTCGGGCTTGACCAAAATTTCCACCGCATGCTGCATTTGCCAGTTTGAACTTGAGTATCGCTTCAGTATCGTGGAATAGTTTCTCAACTACGGCGAGTAAGCAAGAAGATATGTTGCAAGGCTCTGGTGGCTTGTCGCTCCCGAGCGAATCGCGCGAGATAAAGCGCAAATTCGTCGTCCGCCGGCCGCCTGACGGTGCGTGGGAAGCAGAGGCCAAATGAGTTCTTGACTGAAGGCCGGGCAAATCACGAACCGGAAACCTTGCGCGGTTTCGGCGTTGGTTGTTTTGGCGTTACCGGAGGGGATACCTCAAATACCCCACCACCAGCCTCGTCGTCTCGTCCACCAGCACCTTCACCATCTTCTCCGACAGCATCTCCGCCCCGTGCAGCACGGTGTTGTGCGCGACTGCCTCGATCGCGCTGACGCAGATGAAGGTCGCAACGTCGAGATCGACCTTCCGCATCTCCTTGCGGCGGCTTTCGAGATAGCTGCGCACTAAGGTGTGGACCTCGCGGTTGAAGGCTTCGACCTCGGCGAGTTGCCCGGTGCGGGGGATCTGCTCGGCGAGCACGCGGTGCAGTTTCGGGTTGACGCGGTGGGCTTCGATCGCGACGGTGACGAGTTTTCGCACCGCCTTGTCGATCGGCAGGTCCGCGACTTCGCCGAGGGCGGCGCGGACGATGCCCATGATCTCCTCGTTGTGACGCTCGATCACGGCGGCGACGAGCGCCTCCTTGCTCGGGAAGTACTGGTAGAGCGAGCCGACGCTGACGCCGGCCACTTCCGCGATGCGGTTGGTGCTGGTCTTCTCGAAACCTTCGCGGACCAGAATGCGAGCAGTCGCCTCCAGCAGCGCGTCCACGGTGGCGCGCGATCGCGCCTGCAAGGCATTTTTCCGCGGCTTTGTCGGCGGCGTGCGCGCCATGGGCGTTGCGATCCGAATGCGAGTAGGAAAAGCGAGCGAATGCTCGCATTATATCCGCCCATGGCGGCCTTTCGGCAAGCCTTCTGGTTGCCATATGATGCCGAGCCAGGTGGAGAACTGACCATGAGCGTCGCGAGGCTTGTGTCGGCCCTGCAGTTTTGTCCTGAGATGTGCGGATCGCGGAGCCGCGATTCCGCGCCGAGCCTGCAAAGCCGCGCCTTCAACCTGCTGCTGCGACAGCTTCCGTACAAGCAGCAGCTCGCCTCCGCCGAAGCCGTGCAGGCGCATGTGCAGAAGCTTGCCTTGCAGCCGGCCTCGTTCGAGCCAGCCGGGCTCGGTCGCGGCGTCGAGGCGATCCTGACCAGGATGGGCGGCTGGCCGGTCTATTACACCGCGCCGTCGTCGGGCCATGAAGGCTGCAACTACGTCATGTTCCTGCATGGCGGCGGTTTCATCAACGAGATCGTGCCGGCGCATTGGCGCTTCATCGGCGAGATGACGCGCAAGGCGCGCGTCTCGTGCGTCGTGCCGATCTATCCGCTGGCGCCGCGCGCGACCGCTGGGGATGTCGTGCCGAGGACGGCCGAACTGCTGCGGATGCTGCTGGAAGACGCCGGCACCGCAAAGGTCACGGTGGTCGGCAATTCCGCCGGCGCCGGCCTCGCGCTCGCCGCGTGCCAATGGCTGCGCGATCGCGGCCATCGGCAGCCGGCCCGGCTGGTGCTGATCTCGCCGGCGGCCGATGCCTCTGTCAGCCGTCCGGAGCAAATGGAGATCGCCAAGCGCGATCCGATCCAGGACATTGCGGGCATCGTCGAGGCGGGACGGCTCTATGCCGGCGAGCTCGATGTCGGCCATCCCTTCGTCAGTCCGCTCAACGGCGCGTTCCGCTTCCTCGCGCCGATGACGATCTTCTCCGGCACGCGCGATCTGCTCTATCCCGACAGCGTCGATCTCGCGGCGCGGGCGAGGGCGGTGGGCGTGCCGGTGGAGCTGCATCTGCTGCGTGACCAGCCGCACAATTATGCGCTGATGCCGACGCCGGAGGGGCGGCAGGCGCGTGCGCTCATCATGCGCGCGGTGGCGTGATTGGAGAGGCGCGTGAGCATTGTCACAGAACGCGCCGTCATCATCGGACTGGCGCTACACGGCCCGTCGGAGGCGGCCCCCGGGGCGTTTCCTCGATCCGTCGTGTCGGATCAGTAGTTTTGCGGGGCCTTAGGCGTGGCCCTTGATCTCGTAATGGCCGGGCACGCATTTGTACCGATCCAGGCGCCAATTGGCGTGATAGATCGGATGCTCGCCCATCCATTTCGCTAGCGGTGCCTGTGCGCCGACCGCACATTGCATCATCGAAATCTCGGGCGTCATGTTGCTGTCGGTCACGATTTCCTCGACGCAACTGCCTGAGCTTGCTGCGCTAAGCCGGCAGAGCACGGCAACGACGGTCACGAACATTCCTGTCACCTCATCGGTAGTTTCAGACCACGACAAGGATGCAAGCGGAGTGCCAGAGCCTGTGACACGCAAACCACACGCTGGCCTGGCCGACTCGACCCAGCGTCCGGAGTCCATTTGACGATTCGGATTGTAAAAAATTTACCCATAAACCGAAGCCGGACAAATACGGGAACCGGAGGGTATGTCCGATTGCGGGGTGTGGCTCGGAGGGGCAGCGGCGCGACGAAGCATCGGAATAGTCCATCCGCCGAAATAAGCGATGTCTGACACCGCGGCGTCCTGCTTTTACCTGCCAATGCAGCGCTGCTACATTTCGCGCGCGCGTCCCAAGCGGCGATGCGACGAAGAAACATACCGACAAGGGGAGGGACCGAAGTCCCATGAAGGATTTTGCTGGAAAGATCGCGGTCATCACCGGCGGCGGCACGGGAATGGGGCGCGAGCTCGCGCGGCAGCTCGTGGCCGAGGGCTGCAATGTCGCGATGTGCGACGTCTCGGAGGCCGCGATGGCCGAGACCAAGCGGCTGTGCGAGGCCGAGAAGCTGCCGCAGGGCCTGCGCGTCACGACGCACGTCGCCGACGTCGCGATCGAGGATCATCTGAAGCGTTTTCGCGACGAGCTCGCCGAGCAGCAGAAGACGGACAAGATCCATCTGCTGTTCAACAATGCCGGCATCGGCGGCGGCGGCAGCCTGTTCACCAACACACGCGAGCAGTGGGAGCGCACCTTCAACATCTGCTGGGGCGGCGTCTATCTCGGCGTGCGCACCTTCCTGCCGATGCTGGTCGCCGCCGACGAGGCGCACATCGTCAACACCGCGAGCGTCAACGGCTTCTGGGCGTCGATCGGCATGGGCCAGGCTCACACCGCCTACAGCTCGGCCAAGTTCGCGGTGAAGGGATTCACCGAAGCGCTGATCAACGACCTCCGCCTGCACGCGCCGCACGTCAAATGCTCGGTGGTGATGCCCGGTCACATCGGCACCTCGATCGTCTCGAATTCGCGCAAGGTGCAGAGCGCCGATGGATCGGAGCGGCTGAGCCCCGACGAGGTCGCGCTGACGCGCAAACGCATGGTCGGGGCCGGCGTGCCGGGTGCTGACAAGATGTCGGACGAGGACATCCAGGCGGCATTCGCCGAGCGCGCCCGCAGCTTCCTCGAGGATGCGCCGACCACGGCGGCAGAGGCCGCGAAGATCATCCTCGACGGGGTCAAGGCGGAGCGCTGGCGCATTCTGGTCGGCGAGGACGCCAAGCGGCTCGACGCACGCGTGCGCGCGACGCCCGAGCAGGCCTATGACCGCGCCTTCTACGAAAGTTTTACGCAGGAGGTCGGCTGGCGACTCGGTTGAGACCGCCCGGCCGAGGCCGGCGTCGAACCCGCGCGGATGTAGGTATGATGGTCATCATTTCAAGAGGTGGGCGTGTGATTTTCCGTGCCACCTCTTGCCAATCCCTCGGCTCCCCATGCCGGATTGGAATGCCATGCATGCGTCATGGATCGTCGTTCAAGCGATGTTGATCTCGAACGCCTGTAACGCCGCGCGCGGCGTCTTGGTCGGGGGACTGAAATGGTTTAGTCAGTCGGGGGTAACGCGAGATAGAGCGTAGCACCCGATGATACCCGCATGCCTCTCCGACGACTGGATCCTTTGCCCGGAGCGAGAGGACATCTCCGCTGAATTCACGCGGCTGCTCACCGCGGCTCAGGAGGGCGGCGCCACGATCGCCGAATGCCTGATGATCGCGCGGCAGCTGAAGCGGGGCGACGACCGCTCCTGGCATCGCGAGTGGAAGCGGCTGGCGCAGGCCAACCGGCAGCGCGCCGAGGCCGCGTTCGCGGAAGGTCACATGGCGAGCGCACAGCGCAACTGGCTGCGCGCGATGAACTACTATGGTGCGGCGGCGATGCCGCTCGAGCCGGACGACGAGCGCCGCTGGGTTGCGGTGCTCGCGATGCAGGATTGCGCCCGCCGCTATCTTTCAGTGCGCAGCCCGGCAGGCGAGGTCGTGACGATCCCCTGGCTCGACGGGCACGCGTTGCAGGGCTACTTCCTTCCCGCGCCGTCGGGAAGTGGCCAGGCGCCGACCGTGATCTGCATCGGTGAGCCCGGCCACCGCAAGGAGGAGTTCCTGTTCAAGCTCGTGCCGCATGCGCGCGAGCGTGGATTCTCGATGCTGGCGCTCGACCTGTTCGGCGACCAGCGCGACGACTTCATGGATGCGCTGGTGCGGCGGAGCGATCTCGAGAGCGCGATTCCCTGCGTGATGGACTATCTGGAAACGCGCGGTGACGTCGATTTCGCGCGAGTCGGAATCATCGCCGACGGCTGGGGCTCTTCCTTCGTGGCGCGTGCGGTGATGCAGGAGCCGCGGCTCGCCGCCGCCGTTTGCGACGGCGGCCTGTGGGACCTGCACGAGCGTGCCTTCTTTGCCAGCCGATTCGCGATGAGCGACCTCAGTATCGTGCCGGTGCCGCATGCGCCGCTGATGGCCTCCAGCGCCGACTGTCCGGTGCTGATCACGCTCGGCGAGGACGGTTGGCTCAAGGCCGACCGGGCGCGTCAGATCGTCCAGAGCTCCCGGCTCGGCAGCTCGAATGTCATGTTGAAGGTGTTCACTGCGGCCGAGACCGGCGCGGCACAGTCCCATGCGGACAATCCGAGCCTTGCCAACGAATACATCTTCGACTGGCTCGAATCGCGGCTCGGCACCGCCGCCCGGCGGATCTGAGCGCGGCGACCAGGCCCTAGAAGTCGAGCGAGATCCGGACGCAGGCCTTCTCGAGGCGATTCTTCAGCGTCGCGAGCTTGGCGGTGAATTCGGCCAGCTCGTTCTCGTCGAACTCCTGGAACACGAATTCGCGGATCGTCTTGTACTGCTCGTTGAGGCTGGCGATGTGCTTTTGCGTCTTCTCGGCCAGCGACAACCGCACCACGCGGGCGTCGGTCGGCGAGGGGCGGCGGCGCAACAGGCCCTTCTTCTCGAGCAGCTTGGACTGCGTGGTGATGAAGGACGGATCCACGTGAAGCAGCTTGGAGACGACGTTGACCGGGACGCCGTCGTCCTTGTCGAGGTCCGAGATCGCCATCAGAATCAGCCATTGCGGGCCGCTGATGCCGAGCGTCTTCGCCCAGAACTGACGCAATTCCTCCAGATGCATGTTGATCGACGATATCTCCCAGGTGAAGCGCCTGATGATATCCAGGTTGCCGATCGAGCGCATTCGCGCTCCTTCTTTCCTCGTCGCGGACACAGCGTCACTCCCGTGAACGATAGTTCAGGTCGGTGTTCGTGGAGGGCCATAGTCCACGCAAGCCTGCTCTGACGCAAGTGCAGAGCAGGGTAATTTCGTCATTAAAATTACAAAGATGATTTGCTCAGCGATTGTCCCGTGGACCTACGGTGTGGCGCGCGGAGCACAGGTCGGGTGAAACCATAAAGCTGATCTAATAAACTATTTTGATTAGCGAACGGCGCACTGCATATTGTTCCCCGACGGTGGGGGGTACTCGATCGTCCCGTTGCAGGTGGTTCGCTCACGTTCTTCGCGTCGACAAGCGGGGGTGTCCGAAAGCGGCCGAGCGGATTGATAGAGACGGGGATCTTGGGGGGCCTCACGGTCCGATCTCCGTAAAATGAGCAACTTGGAGGTTTTAAGATGAAAGTGGTGAAGAGCCTTTTGCTCGGCACTGCGGCGGGTCTGATCGCCGTCGGTGGAGCCCAGGCGGCCGATCTTCCGGTCAAGGCCAAGGCGGTCGAGTACGTCAAGATCTGTTCGCTGTACGGCGCGGGCTTCTACTACATCCCGGGCAGCGACACCTGCATCAAGCTCGGCGGCTATGTGCGTGCCGAAGTGGCGCTCAACGCCGGCGGCAATTACAGCGCCCAGTACAACGGCGTGTTCGCGGCCAACAACCGCCTGACCAACTACTACTCGATGCGCGCTCGTGAAGACCTCAACATCGACACGCGCACCGCGACCGAGTACGGCGTGGTCCGCACCTATTTCGACGCGGTCTTCACCTGGACCACGGGCAACTACGGCGGAACCGGTTCGGGCACCGGTGCGACCCAGTACAGCGGCACGGTCGGCATCAACGCAGCCGGCACCGGCCTCACCGGCTCGACCAACATCAACGGCACCGACGGCAACCTCTCCGGCGGTGCGCTCGGCGTCTACTACGCCTTCATCCAGTTCGCCGGCTTCACCATGGGTAAGGCCGTGTCGCAGTTCGACGCGCCCTGGATCAACTACCCCGGCAACAATTTCGACCAGCTCGTCGGCGGCAGCGGCACCACCAACGGCGTGACGCAGTTCACCTACACCGCCGATTTCGGCCAGGGCATCACGGCTGCATTCTCGGCGCAGGACCAGACGCAGGTGTTCCAGACCAACGTCTGGAACACGGCCGGCATGTCCACCACCGGCGTTCTCGGCGGTGCCTATGGCTCGAACGACCTCGGCGGCACCCGCGCGCCCGATCTCGTTGCCATGGTTCGTGTCGACCAGGCCTGGGGCGTGTTCCAGGCGTCGGTCGCAGCTCACGACAACCATGTCGCCTATTACGGTGCGACCGAAACCACCGGTCATCCCGAAGACAAGTGGGGCTGGGCCGTTCAGCTTGCACTCGGCATCAAGAACATTCCGACCGGCGCAGGCGACGTGATCAACATCTCGGGCGTCTACACCGAGGGCGCTAGCCGCTACAACTTCCAGGAGCTGGCCGCGACCAGCTACTCGATGTTCGGCAGCTCGAACGCCGCCTATCAGAGCATCGGCTTCGCCGGCGTGTCTGACGCGGTGTTCGCGCCGGGCGGCAGCCTCGAGCTGACCAAGACCTACGGCTTCCGGGGTGCTTACACCCACAACTGGAGCCCGTACTGGAACACGGCGCTCTACGGCGCGTGGGCTGCGGTCAACTACAACGGCACCGCGAAGGGCTTGATCTGCGGCAGCGCGGCGTTCGCCACCCTGACCGGCACCTGCAACCCGGACTTCAACATCGGCCAGGTCGGCGTCATCACCCGCTGGACCCCCGTGAAGAACCTGACCTTCTCGGCTGACTTCACCTACAGCCACCTCGATCAGAAGTATTCCGGCACGATGACGACCGGAGCGCTGACGGGCGTCGCCAAGCCGGCGGCGACCTACGAGCTGAAGGACCAGGACACCTACAGCCTGCTGCTGCGCGCCCAGCGCAACTGGTAAGCTCTCGGGTTCTTCGATGCGACACAGCCCCGGCGGGATACCGCCGGGGCTTTTTTTGCGAGGACTTTCGGACATCCCGATGGCCCGTGCAGTGGACGAAGACGAGCCATGCGATTCAATCGCCTCAAATTAATTTACTTACATGAGTTACTAAGCTATATAGCTCCAAGCCAAATACGAAAGTTGCGGCTCTTAGCTTCACGCTAAGCCTCCAGAAACCTCCGGCGATGCCCCGCCGGAGGTTTTTCGTTCTGGAATGCTGCCGGCTCGTCGCGCAACGATCTAGCCGCGCATCACGCGGGCGCGCGCGTTCGGCCGGTAGGCGAGGCGGCTGTGGCCGGCGCAATAGGGCTGGCCGTCGGGCGCGGAGTTGCCGCAGAAGCAGAAATCCTCGGCGCCCGGCGTCGAGATCGGCCAGCGGCAGCGGTTCTCGGCAAGCTCCAGCAGCGAGCAGCGATTGGCGTCGTCGATCGGACCCGTCACCGCGGGGACGTCGGCATCGCCGTAGATCGTGGCGAGCATCTCGTATTGCAGCCGCGGCACGGCCCGTGCCGCGCGCGCCGGGCTCCGGTCCTGAACCTTGCGATCGTCGTTCGTCCTGCCGCGCGTCAGATTGAGGCGGGACAGCTTGCCGATCACGGCGTTGCGGCTGACGCCGATGTCGGCGGCGATCTCGCGGCAGGAGAGGCCGGCCTCGAAGTGCTGCTTCAGAAGTTCGATGCGTTCGTCGGTCCAGGTGGGTGAGAGAACAGGCATGTGGTGCGGTCCCAGGTTGCAGATGCGGCCATCCGCCTATCGAGATCCGTCCGCATCACGCACCGCGTGCGTTCACGTCCTGCCATTGTCGCGGATCGACAAGAGCCCGTCCTTGATGGCGAGACGGATGCCTTCCTCGATCAAGGTGCGTGCAACGCCGGGAACGCTGGTGCCGTGGGTGCCCTGTCTCACCAACTTCTCCAGGTAGGTGATGGTCGAGAGCGCCAAGGTTACGGGAATGCGGTCAGTCTCGGCTTTTTCGGTGGCCATGGCCGAACGCTAGCCTCTTACTCGGGTACATAAAAGTAACGATTAAGACTCTATTTAGGTTCAGGGGTGGAAGTCAAATGGAGCCTGAGCTTGAGGCTCAGCGTGTTGGAATCGCACGGAAAATTGGACACGATGGAGCCCGCCGCGCGGCAGACCGGGCGGCGTCGGGGCGTCAACAGGTCGGGAAGGGGCGGCCGAGTTCAGCCGTGCACGATGGCCTTTTCGATCATGCAATGGATGCCCTTGGAGCCGTTGACGGTCTGGGTCACCCTGAGATCAGCGGCGAGGCTGCACAGCGTGTAGGCATCCTCGCGCGACAGGTTTCGCGTCTCGCCGAGCAACGCGATCATGTCGCGCAACGCGCGCACCACGCATTGGTCGAGGTCGGGGTCCATCGCCATCGTCATGTAGTGGGTGGCGGTCTCGGCGCGGGGATAGTCGAACTTGAGGTCCTTGCGCAGCGTCAGGCGGAAGCGGCCCTGCAGCGCGGTCTCGATCGCGGTGACGCAGACCTCGCCGTCGCCTTGCACGCCATGGCCGTCGCCGCAGGAGAACATCGCGCCCGGCACGAACACCGGCAAATACAGCGTCGCGCCGGCGCCCAGCTCCTTGTTGTCGAGATTGCCGCCCATCGCGCGCGGAATCAGCGAGGAGATGCGGCCCCAGCTCGGGGGCGGCGATACGCCCATCACGCCGAAGAACGGCTTGAGCGGCAGGTCGAGGCCCCACGGCATGCGGCCGACCATCCGGGTCCGGTCGAGCGGGATGTTGAGGATGCGCGTCTCGTGGAAATCGTCGGGCAGGGTGCCGGACAGCGGCTTGATCATGTTCCAGCCCCAATCCTGCCGGAGCTGAACGTCGAGGATCTCGACCGCGAGCACGTCGCCGGGCTCGGCGCCTTCGACGGCGATCGGGCCGGTGAGGATGTGGCCGGGCAGCATGCGCTCGTTCTTGGCATGAACCTCGTGCATCTCGGGCGGAATGTGAAACTTGTCGCGGTCGGGCAGCATGTCCGGGCCGCCGCTGATGGTGTCGACCGTCACCTCATCGCCGCTGGCAATGGTGAGGACGGGCTTGAGCGCGGCTTCGAAGAAGCCCCAATGGCAGGTTTTGGGGCTGGAATGCAGGTGGTGATGGGCCATGTGACGCGTCCGGTCGCTTTCATCAGGCCGGGCTTGACCCGGCGATCGATCCTCTTTCAAGAAGATTTCGAGGATCGCCGGGCAGGTCAAGCCCCGCGCGGACTGGCAAGATCATTCCAGCGAGGCTCCCCTGTTTTTCTTTCTGTCCAAGACCATCGGCACCGCGCTGCTGCCGATCAACCTTCTGGTCGAGCTCGGCATCCTGTCGCTGGTGCTGATGGCGACGCGCTTTGCCGCGCTCGGCCGCAGGCTGGCCGTGACCACTCTGGTGCTGCTGGCGCTGGCGGCGTTCTCGCCGCTCGGCAATCTCCTGATCTATCCGCTTGAATCGCGCTTTCCGGCGTGGGACGCCGCGCGCGGCGCGCCCGACGGCATCATCGTGCTCGGCGGTTCGGTCGACACCGACCTGTCGGCGGCGCATCGCACGCCTGTCGTCGCGCACGCTGCCGATCGTCTGTTCGCGCCGGCCGAGCTCGCGCGCCGTTATCCGAATGCACGCATCGTGTTCACCGGGGGCAGCGCCAACATCGTCTCCAACGACGCCAGGGAAGCCGACTACTCCGCGCCGATCCTGGAAAATCTGGGCATACCGAAGGACCGCCTGATCCTCGAACGCAATTCCCGCAACACCTGGGAGAATGCGATCTTCACCAAAGAGCTGGTGACGCCGAAGCCGGGCGAGCGCTGGCTGCTGGTGACGTCGGCCTTCCACATGCCGCGCTCGATGGGAATCTTCCGCAAGGCCGGATTTGACGTCGAGGCCTATCCGGTCGACTGGCGGATGGGCGGCCGTGACGATCTGTTTTCCTTCACCAACATGGGGGCGGACGGCCTCGGCCGAACCGAAGTTGCGGTGCGCGAGTGGATCGGCCTCGTCGCCTACCGTTTGATGGGCCGGACCGGCGAGTTGCTTCCGGGCCCCACCAAGGACTAGAACGAGGACGCAAAACAAGAACACGCGGCGCGCGATCGCCGGGCTGGAGGACGCCATGCAACAGCAGAATGCAGACAGCATCGATCTCGCCGGCCTCGTCGCCGATCTCAACAGCCTGCTGCGGCTGAAGACGAATGTGATCGGCATGAAGCTGTTCGCGCAAGCGGCCGAGATGGAGGCGATCCCGAAGATCCGGCGGCCGAATGCGATCCACACCACTGATCAGATCGTTTCGATGGCCGCGCGTCTCGGCTGGACCGTCGGCATCACTGCGGACGATCTCGTCGGCGCGCAATGCCGCGCGGTGATTGGCCTCAGCCCCCAGGACGAGAAATGGCTCGCCGGCGAAAATTATGTAGGTGTCTGGCACGGCACGGCGGAGGACGCGCGCAAGCGCCAGGAGGCGCTGGACGTGGTTCCGTTCGGACATTATCAGGCGCTCGCCGTCAGTCCGCTCGCGAGCGGCCGGCTCGATCCGCCCGACATTTGCCTCGTCTATGCGACGCCCGGGCAGATGATCATCCTGATCAACGGGCTGCAATATACCGGCTACAAGAAGTTCGAATGGGGCGTGGTCGGCGAGACCGCCTGCGCGGATTCCTGGGGGCGGGCGCTCAAGACCGGCGAGCCCAGCCTGTCCTTGCCATGCTATGCCGAACGGCGCTATGGCGGCGTGCCGGACGAGGAGATGCTGATGGCCTTGAAGCCTTCGCATCTCGCCAAGGCGGTTCTGGGCATGAAGGCGCTGGCCAAGAACGGTCTGCGCTATCCCATTCCGCCCTATGGCATTCAAAGCGACGTCCGTGCCGGCATGGGCGTGAGTTACGCAAAGAAGTAAAGGCCCACCATGAGCTCTGCGAAATTCGATATCGTCGTCTATGGCGCGACCGGTTTTACCGGCCAGCTCGTCGCCGAGTATCTGACGAGGCAATACAAGACCGACAATTCGCTCAAATGGGCGATGGCAGGCCGCAGCCTCGGCAAGCTCAAATCGGTCCGCGACGCGATCGGCGCGCCCGGGAATACGCCGCTGATCGTTGCGGATGCGTCGGACGCAGCCTCGCTGAAGGCGATGGCGGAGCAGACGATGTCGGTGATCACCACGGTCGGTCCGTATCAGCTCTACGGCGAGGAATTGTTGGCTGCCTGCGTCGCCACCGGCACGGATTATTTCGATCTCTGCGGTGAGCCGATCTGGATGCGGCAGATGATCGAGAAGTACGAGGTGGCCGCGAAAGAGAGCGGCGCGCGCATCGTGTTCTCCTGCGGCTTCGATTCCGTGCCGTTCGAGCTCGGGACCTTCTTCGTGCAGGAAGAGGCCAAGCGCGTGTTCGGCGCGCCCGCCGCGCGCGTGAAGGGCCGCGTGCGCGACATGCGCGGCACGCTCTCGGGCGGCACCGCGGCGAGCGCGAAGGCGACCTTCGACGCCGTCGCCAAGGACATCAGCCTGATCGCGATCCTGAACGATCCGTTCGCGCTGACGCCGGGCTTCACCGGCCCGAAGCAGCCTAAGGGCAACAGGCCGGTTCTCGAGGAGGACCTGCAATCCTGGGCCGCGCCGTTCATGATGGCGCTGATCAACACGCGCAATGTCCATCGCTCCAACATGCTGATGGGGTTTCCGTACGGCCAGGACTTCGTCTACGACGAGATGGTTCTGACCGGTCCCGGCGAGAAGGGTGAGGCCAACGCCAAGCGCGTGATGGCCGCCAATTCCGAGAAGACCGGCCCGAACGCGCCGAAGCCGGGCGAGGGGCCGTCGAAGGAAGAGCGGGAGAACGGCCGCTTCGACCTGCTCTATGTCGCGATCGCGCCAGATGGCCGCATGGTCCGCGCCGGCGTCACCGGGGACCGCGATCCCGGCTACGGCTCGACGTCGAAGATGATCTCCGAATGCGCGATGTGCATGCTGCGCGATACCACGGACGTCGCCGCCGGCTTCTGGACGCCGGGCGCAGCGATGCAACACAAGCTCATCAAGCGGCTGCGGGACAATGCGGGGCTGACGTTCAACGTGGAAGCGTAAGGTCGGTGTCCACGAAGATCGACATCGTCGTCTACGGCGCGACCGGCTACACCGGCCAACTCGTTGCCGAATATCTCGCGGCGAACTACGTCGGTGACGGCGCGCCGATTTGGGCGATGGCGGGGCGCAACAGGGACAAGCTCGCCTCGGTTCGCGATGCTATCGGTGCGCCCGCGGATACGCAGCTCATCGTCGCAGACGCATCCGATCCCGCCTCGCTGCGCGCGATGGTCGATCAGGCGAGATTGGTCGTCACCACCGTCGGTCCGTACCAGCTTTACGGGTCCGACCTGCTTGCCGCCTGCGTCGCATCGGGGACCGACTACATGGACCTCTGCGGCGAGCCGCTCTGGCTGAAGCAGATGATCGACCGGTATGAGGCGGCAGCCAAGGTGAGCGGCGCGCGCATCCTGTTCTCGTGCGGCTTCGATTCCATTCCGTTCGAGCTCGGCGCGTTCTTCGTGCAGGAGGAAGCAAGGCGCGTGTTCGGCGTCCCGGTGTCCCGCGTCAAGGGGCGCGTCCGCGATCTCAGCTGGAAGTTCTCCGGCGGCACCTCGGCGAGCGCAAGGCTCACTTTCGCGGCGGTGGCGCAGGATCTCAGCCTGGTCTCGATCCTCAGGGATCCCTTTGCGTTCACTCCTGGATTCGAGGGGCCGAAGCAGCCGCGCGGCAATAAGACTGTTTTCGAGGAGGACCTGCAATCCTGGTCGGCGCCGTTCGCGATGGCGACGCTCAACACGCGCAACGTCCATCGCTCCAACATGCTGATGGGATTCCCCTATGGCCGCGACTTCGTTTATGACGAGATGGTGCTGACGGGCGCGGGCGAGCAAGGGCAGGCCAATGCCAAGCTCGTCATGGCCGCCAACAGCGAGAAGACCGGCCCCGAAGCGCTGAGGCCCGGCGAGGGACCATCGAAAGAGGAGCGCGACAACGGTCGTTACGACCTGCTCTATGTCGCGATCGCGCCCGACGGTCGTCAGGTTCGCGCTTCGGTGAAGGGCGATCTCGATCCCGGTTATGCCTCGACGGCGAAGATCATCTCCGAATGCGCGATTTGCCTGCTGCGCGACACGCCGGACGTTCCACCCGGTCTCTGGACCCCGGGCGCAGCGATGCAGCACAGGCTGATCAAGCGGCTGGTCGAGAACGCCGGGCTGAGGTTCGAGGTGGAGGGGTAGGTGGCCGCTTCACAGACGCTGTCATGCCCCGCGAAGGCGGGGCATCCAGTACGCTGCGGCCTCTCAGTTCAATCACTGCCGTCTCTGGAATACTGGATCGCCCGCCTTCGCGGGCGATGACACCGAGGTTGCCGCTACACCGCCCGCGCATCATAGGCGTACATGAAGTCCATGCTTTTCGATCCCATCGGCAGCAGCCATTTCAGCATCTGATTGCGCATCCACGCGCCGGCGGCGCTGAACTCGCGCTTGTTGTTGCCGTTGCGGCGGGCGATGGCGACGATCTTTTCCGTGCGCGGACGACGCTCGGTCTCGAAGGCCTGGAAGGTGGCGCCGAGCTCCTGGCCTTCCTGCATCAGGCGCGCGAGCCGCATCGCATCTTCGAGCGCGAGCGAGGCGCCCTGGCCGGCATGGGGGCTGGTCGCATGCGCGGCATCGCCGATCAGCAGCGAGCGCTTGCGCGACCAGACCGGCAAGGTCGCGACGTCGAGCGTGTCGGTGACGACGATGTTCTCGGCGGCGTCGATGATGGCGGGGATCGGATCGTGCCAGCCGCGGTGGAAGCCGCGCAGATGCTGTTTCAGCGTCGCCGGATCGAGCGCGCGAAACATCGCCGCGTCCATGCCGTGCGCGGGCTGGGTGCTCCACCACATCACGCCGTCGTTCGGGTCCGGGCTGCAATAACCGTAGCCGAAGAAGCCGCTCCGGCCGAAGGTGGTCTCGACGTTGCGGCCGATGGATCTGCCGTCGAGGATGGCGTGCGGCACGAAGCCGCCGAAGCCGATCAGGCCGGTGTCGAACGGCTGCGGACCGTCCAGCACCACTTGGCGGCGCGTCACGGAATGCACGCCGTCGGCACCGATCAGGAAGTCGCCTTCGGCGGTGGTGCCGTCGGAGAAGTACGCGATGATCGGCTGGTCGCCGCGGTCCTCGATCTTGATCAGGCGTTTCTCGAAATACAGCGAGACGCAGGCGCACCAGGCCTTGTCGATCAGGATTTCGTTCAGCGTGGCGCGGGAAATGTTCACCGCGGGCTGGCCGAACCGCCGCGCCATGTCGCGGTTGATCGAGCCGAGCTTCTGGCCGCCCTGCGAATAGAAGTCGAAGGACTCCGCGACCGAGCCACGGCTGATCACCTCGTTCGCCAGCCCGATCTCGTCCATCACCTGCATGCCGTTCGGCGCGATCTGAAGGCCGCCGCCGATGCCCTTCGCATAGGGCCAGGCCTCGTAGATCGCAGACTCGATGCCGGCGCGGCGCAGCAGGATCGCGGCCACGGGCCCGGCAATGCCAGCGCCGATGATCAGGGCCTTGCGGGGACGGTAGGACATGGCTTGCTCCCGACGTTTCCGTGGTGCTAGGAGAAATTACGGTCGCTAAATCTCTTAGTGACTAAGATATATATCGCCTAAGATATGAGGCCGACCTTGTCAAGGACGAAGGCGCGCGTCGCGCTGTTGCAGGAGCTCGAGGAAGCCATGCGCCGGTCGTCCGCGCAGGGCGTGCTCTACGGGCAAACCGTTGCCAATGTTGCCGGAATTGCCAATTCCGACCTCGAATGCATGGACATCCTGTATCTCGAAGGCCGCGTCACCGCAGGCAGGCTCGCCGAGGTCACGGGACTGACGACGGGCGCCATCACCGGTGTGGTCGACCGGCTCGAAAAGGCCGGACTGGTGCGCCGCGAGCGCGACGAGAAGGACCGCCGCAAGGTCTTCATCGCGGTGGTGCCGGAGGCGGCGATGAAGATCGGCCAGTTCTACGTGCCGATGCAGCAGGCGATGGAGAAGGTCTTCGTTGGTTATTCCGACGAGGAATTGCGGCTGCTGCTGCGTTTCGCCAATGAGGGCTACAAGGGCGTCCTCGCGGCGACGGAAGCCCTGAAGGGCCTCCTCGATACGCCGCCGGAGAAGCGTCCCGCTCTCAAGCTGAAGACGCGTCCTCGCCAGTCCTGATCTTGTAGATCTGTGCGGCGGCGATCATGCCCCACATCACGCCCAGCATCATCCAGAAGTGCCGCCAGTGGTCGGTGTCGATCACGAAGCTTTCGCCGACGGTGCCGACGAAGGCGGCGAAGACGGCGAGATAAGCGCGCTGCCAGGGCACACGGACGAAGACGTGCCGGAAGCCCATGATGACGGTGGTGAAGACCAGCGCGGGATAGCACACGCCAGCCAGCCAGCCGCCGGACATGAAGGCGTTGAGGTAGGAGTTGTGGGTGTCCTCGGGGAAGAAACGGTGGAATTGCAAGGGGCCGATGCCGAACGGCAGGTCGAGCGCCATTTCCGCGCCGAGGATGTGGCGGCCGAACCGGCCGAAGCGGCCTTCGTCGTAGCTCTGGTCGAAGCTCGCGCGCTGCTTGAACATCTCGGCGGTGGCATCGAACGACAGCAGCACCGCGATCAGTGCGAGGCCCAGCACGGCGGCGACGATCGCCATGATGATGATGCGAGAGCGCTGCGCGTTGGTGCGGCTGGTCAGCACCATCAGCGCCAGCATGAAGGCGGAGGTGAGCACCAGCCCGCCCCAGGCGGCGCGCGAGAAGGCGAGCAGGATCGCCAGCGACATGATGGCGAAGGCGAAGACGTTGCGGAACGCCTTGCCGAGCTTGTCCGAAACCACGCTCTGCAACGCGAACAGCGCCGGCAGGATCAGGAAGGCGCCGAGCACGTTCGGGTCCTTGAACGTGCCGCGCGCGCGGCCGTAGAGCGTGAGGAGGTCGTTGCCGCCGGGCACGAGGTGGAAATAGCCGGCGACCGCCAGCACCGAGGCGACCATCGCGCCGACCACGAGGCCGCGGCGGAGCATGTCGAGGCGGGCCTGCGTATCCTCCGACATGACCATGGCGAAGAACACCACCGTCACCGCCATGTACCAGGAGGTCGCGATCCAGCTCACCACCTCGGACTTGTCGAACAGCGGGATCGCGCTGATGGTGTAGCCGATATTGAGCAGGACCAGCATCAGCACCAGCGGCATCAGCGCGAGCCGCAGCCGCAGGCCGGTGGCGAAGAACGTGACCGCCGCGAGCAGCGTCATGACCTCGTAGGGGCTCGGCTCGATGAAGACGACCGCGCCGGAGGCGCCGACCAGCCACACCAGCGCGCGCTGCAGCGCCAGCACGCCGGGTGCAGCCGGTGCGGCCAAATTCACTTCACCGGCTGTCGCCGCATACGCCATCAGATGCTCATACGCTTACGCAAATCGTTGTCACAAACACAGCTGCCATCGTCCGGCTTGACCGGGCGATCCAGTACTCCAGGGCGGCCATTGGAGAAGACGGCTGGCGCTGAGGCGTACTGGATGCCCCGCTTTCGCGGGGCATGACGGAGAAACTCAACTCAATACGCGTTCTCGTTCTTGGTCAGCAGCGAGATCGGCGTCTTCAGGAGAATGACGAGGTCGAACAGCACCGACCAGTTCTCGATGTAATAGAGGTCGAACTCGACGCGCTTCTGGATCTTC
>Ga0209256_1001754_pt1 | contig 20644 bp, 18 predicted proteins | sample AraplaCol_mCL_r2_2_FD_184270 | JGI IMG/M metagenome (GOLD analysis project Ga0209256, IMG submission 184270) | Arabidopsis root microbial communities from North Carolina, USA - plate scrape MF_Col_mCL_r2 (SPAdes) (version 3) | ecosystem: Host-associated > Plants > Roots > Endosphere | place...
ACCGGACGAACCTACGTTCATCCCCATATTGCGTCTCCGGGACTGCTGTGGATTAGCGGCCGGCGACCTTGCGGCTGCCCATCAGGACGCCGTGCAGGTCAGCAGCGAAGGCACGGACCTGGCCCATGACCGACTTGTTGCGGTTGACCAGCCAGTTGTAGCCCAGCACGGCCGGAACGGCCACGCCCAGACCGATGGCGGTCATGATCAGCGCGGCGCCCACGGGGCCGGCGACCTTGTCGATCGAAGCCTGACCGGCCACGCCGATCTGGGTCAGCGCCTGCAGGATGCCCCACACGGTACCGAACAGGCCGATGAAGGGGCTGGTCGAGCCGACGGTGGCCAGGAAGCCCAGGCCGCCTTGCAGGCGCGAGTTCACTTCCTGCACGGCGCGGTCGATGTTCATCGTGACCCAGGTGTTGTGGTCGATGTTCTCGGTCAGCGCGCCTTCGTGGTGTTCCGAAGCTTCCACGCCGGTCTGGGCGATGAAGCGGAACGCGCCGGTCTCGCTCAGGCTCTTCAGGCCTTCCTGCAGGGAGGCCTTCTTGAAGAACGAGGCGCGGACTTCCTTGGCTTCACGGGCGATCTTGGAGGTGTCCCAGAGCTTCGTGAACAGGATGTACCAGGAACCCATGGACATGATGGCCAGGATGGCCAGCACGGCCTGGTCGACCACGTTGCCGTGGGCGACGATGTTGCCCAGGCTGTAGGGGTTGTCGACCGGCTTGGCGGCGGCCGGTTCGGCGACGGCGGCGGGAGCGATGTCGGCAGGAGCGGGAGTGGCTTCAGCGGCGGAGGCGGCGGCCGAGGCAGCCTGGTCCTGCGCTTGGGCGGCCAGCGGGGAGACGGCCAGGGTCGCGGCGCAGGCGACGGCCGCAAACAAGGCAGACAGACGAGAGATCATGGAGTTAGCTCCTACGCAAAAAGTCTTGAACTCAGGTTGAGGGGTCCGGAGCGCGTCGGGCGCTCCGTATTCAGTCGATCGCGGGTCGGACGGTCCCGCGGATCATTCCATGTTGAACACGAATTCCTGTTCCAGGACCGCGTCCACGCATTCATAGGTCTCCGACAGCGTCGAGGTGATCGCGTTCTTGAGCGCGCGATCCGCCTTGCGGTCGCTGGCGCCACGCAGGGTCGCCAGGGAGATCTCGACGACCTTGCCACCCCTGACGGTGAACGTGGCCTTGTAGCTGGCGGTGCCGCTCCAGTTGAGCGCCGGCATTTCCGGCTTGCCCATCTTGCTGCAGCTGCCGATCGCCGAACGCACCTTCGGGGCCGGCGGGGCCGGCGGCGCGGGAGCGGCCGGCGGCGGTGCCGGGCGGAACTCCTGGGCCGGCGGCGGCGTCGTCGACTGCACGGCCACCGTCTGGGTCGGCGGCGGCGGGGCCGTCACGACGACTTCGGGCGGCGGCACGAACGGCGGCGGCGGCGCCTTGATGTCCGGGGGCGGCGGCACGACCTTTTCAGGCGGCGGCGGCGGCTTGACCTTTTCCTCGACGACCTTGACGTCGATCGGGCCCTTCACCGCCTCCTTGATCTTCGTCGCCAGGCCGCTGGCCAGGGCGCCGACGATCAGGACGTGGACCAAGACAACGAGGCCGAAGCCCGTCAGGCGCGATGACCCGCCTTTATCCTGCGCAAAGTTCATGCGCGCTCCTTCATCAAACTGCGAATTACTTTCATCGAAGCTACAAGGGGAGTTCGACTCAACACAGCGTCTGGTCGGATCAGGCGTTCGCGCCGCAACCTGGGGTCAGCAGCGCCTGTCTTGCCGGCTGTGCGAGCGACGGAAGCGAACGGTGCCAAGCCGCCGAAGCGCCACGGACCGCCGACCCGCCGAATGCAGGATGGACACACGAAGACTCGAAAACCCAGGGCACGATACGAACCCGACTCAACAAAAATGCCCGTCAGCTTGTGGCCGCGGGCGTCTCAAGGATCAGTCAGAAAACCGTAGGAAAACTACAGATTTCGGCTACCTTTCACGACCTTGATCATAAACGACATGCGCAAGCCGCCAGCCATGGGGTTTGCCCGAGCATGCGGGCATCGCCCATCGCACGGGTCACCTGCGGTTACAGCGGCGCCGTCGCCGGAGGGTCACCCCTCCTACCCTGGTATTCTACTGGTATGCCCTCTGCTCACCTTCCTCGGGGTGCTAGGGCTAACCCGCGAAGAGGTTACGGAACGAACAGCCGCTAGCCCCCAGCAATCCGCGTGCCGCTTACGCCGCGATCAGCCAGCCGGTGATCGCCTGGCGCTCCGCCATGGCGAATGGCGGCACGTAGGAGACGAAATGTCGCTGCGGCACAGTGAACAGCGACAGTGAATTGAAGTGGGGGAAGAAGGTGTCGAGCACCGATCCATCCTCCGCGGTGAAGTGGAGCATCCCGCCCCAGTCGGGCCGCCAGCGCGGCGTGAGGTTGATCACGTAGGCGATCCGGCGGTCCTCGCGGTCGACATGGTCGTCGTGGGTGGTGAGGAAGTTACCGCGCGAGTACATCGTCGCCTGGGCGAAGACGCCATTGATTTCGGGGTCACCGCTGAGCTCGCGCATCCGCGACAGGAAGGCGTCGTCCGCCATCCAGCGCATGAAGCGGGCCAGCAGGTCGGAGCGGCCGTCCTTGACCGCGCGGACCAGCGAGTCGGAGAAGAAGGAAAACTGGAAGCCCTCGCGCGCGATCCCGTGGATGCCCTCGGTCAGCTGCATGCGCTGCTGGGGCGTGAGCGCGCGCAGCTGCTCGCCGGTCAGGCGGCGGTCGCCGGTCGCGTCGCGATAGACCAGCTCCCAGTCGATCGCCTGCAGCGCCCGGTCCAGGGCCTCGGCCACCTGCGGGGTGAAGAAGTCCCGGATCAGCACCCTGCCCTCGGTCCGCAAGGTGCGGCCCAGGGCGGCGAAGTCCAGGTCGGGGTTCAGGTAATCCATGGTGGGCGTCGGATCCGCGGTCGGCCGGCACAGTGCCGGCCTCAATGACCGCAGGCCCCGAAGGGCCTGCGGCGTTGGAGGGGAAGTCGCTAATCTAAGTCAGATCAGCGACGGCCCCACCCTTAGAAGCGGTAGTTGCCGCGCACGTAGAAGGTGCGCTGCTGGACCGCTGCGTAGGTCGGGTCGAAACCGACCTGGAAGTAGTCTTCCTGGTTGGTCGTCGGCGGCTTCTTGTCGAACAGGTTGCGGATGCCGGCGGTGATGGTCACGCCCTTGATGCCGCGGAACTGCCCTTGCACGTCGAACAGGTCATAGGCCTTGACGTGGCGAACCTCGTCGTAGTCCTCGTAGCCGTTCTGGCGGAAGTAGCGGATGGAAGCGCCCCACTTGTCCTTGTCCCAGTCCAGCGTGAAGGTCTGCTTCAGCTTGACCACCGGGCCGCCCAGGTTGTACTTGCCCAGGTTGTCGCGGGTGGTGCCGGTGCCGACGATGCTTTCCTCGCTCTTGGTCAGCAGCGTCGCTTCCCAGCCCGGGGTGAAGGTGCCGAACTCGGTACGCAGGCGGGCGCGGGCGCTGAAGTCGAAGCCGGCGGTGCGCAGCTTGCCCACGTTCTCCCACGAGGCGCGCACGTAGTTCAGGTAGCCGGTGGCCGGATCGACGACCAGGCGGTCCGCGAAGATCGACGTGCTGGTGAAGGTGCCCGGGACGCGGTGCTTTTCCCAGTCGCGCATGATGTCGTCACCCGACAGGAAGCGCAGGCCGTTGGTGATCTTCATGTCGAAGTAATCGACGCTGATCGTGGTGTCCTTGATCATCTCGAACACCATGCCGGCGGTGAAGGTCTTGGACTTCTCCGGCTCCAGGTTCAGGTTGCTGTTGTTCTGCACCGTCAGCTGCGTGTCGCAGTAGTTGGTGTTGGGGAACGCCGTGCAACCGCGGATGCGGTCGTAGTTGGGGTCGGTGAAGTTGCCGCCCGAGTTCGTGAACGACGAGGGGGCGAACAGGTTGTCCAGCGCCGGGGCGCGGAAGCCCTTGCCGGCGGACGCGCGGAACAGCAGGCCCGTCATCGGGGTGAACTTGACCGACAGCTTCGGGCTGGTGGCCTGCAGGTCCTTGGTGGAGAACGTGCCGTCGCGCGAGCCGCCGTTGGTGCTGCTGTACTTGTCGTAGCGGACGGCGGCGTTGATTTCCAGCGACTTGAGGACCGGGAAGTTCGCTTCGCCGAACACGCCGCTCACGTCACGGTTCGCGCTGACGCGGCCGGCCGTGCCGGAACCGCCCACCACGTCGCCGGAACCGGCCAGCTCGGAGTAGCCGTCCAGATACTTTTCCTTGCGGAACTCGCCACCGAAGGCGACGCCCAGGTTGCCGGCGCCGACGTTGAACAGCTCGCGCGACAGCGTGAAGTCGCCGCCGGTGTTGCTGGTCTTGGAGTCGCGGTTGTTGCCCGAGAGCTCGGCGCTCTTGAGCGCGGCCAGGCCGGCGGCGTCGTTCGGGCCCCAGGGGTTGATCAGGCCGGTGCGCAGCGCCTGCACCAGGCGCGTGTCGGAGAAGTTGCCGCTGACGAAGTCGTCGCGGGCCTTGCCCTCGGCATAGACGAAGGCGGCCTTGTAGTCGAAGCCACCGAAGGTGCCCTCGGCGCCGGCCACGGTGCGCAGCACCTGGTTGGTCACCTTGGTCTTGCGCTGGCCGCCGTCGACCATCCGCCAGGCCAGCACCAGGTCGCCCCGGTAGCCGGGCAGCACGGCGTCGACCGCGGCGGTCGGGTAGTACTTGCCGCCGGCGGGATACAGGTAGTCGTCCTTGCCGGTGGTCGTCGAAGGCGTCTGCGACGAGCCCAGGATGATCTCGTTGCGGCTGTAGGCGACTTCAGCGAACAGCTGATGGTCGGGGGCGGCCTGCACCGTGCCCTTCACCAGCGCGCCGTAGCGGTCCTGCTCGGGCACCAGGTCGATGTAATGGGTGTAGTCGTAACGGCAGTTGTTGGCGCCGGGATAGGAATCCGGGCGACGGCAGGTCGGGAAGTTCGCCGCGCCGGGCACGTACTGGCCGGTCGTGGCGATGAAGGTGTTGGCCGGGAAGGTATTGCCCGAATCCTTCACCACGCCCAGGTCGGGCCGGTTGCCGGTGGACGCATAGGAGCGGTCGGCCGCGCGGATCGGGTCGTACTTCTGGTAGTTGATGGTGGCCAGCAGGTTCCACTTGTCCTTGGACAGGTCGCCCACGCCGCCGCCGGCGGAGAACGAGAACACGTCGCCGACCGTCTTGGGCAGCTCCAGGCCGACCGAGATGTCGCCGCCCTGGAAGTCCTTGCGGGTGATGAAGTTCATCACGCCGCCGATGGCGTCCGAACCGTAGGTCGCGGAAGCGCCGTCGCGCAGCACTTCGACGCGTTCGATCGCCGCCAGGGGGATGGCGTTCAGGTCGACGCCCTGGCCGGAGAACGGATAGACCGGCAGGCGCCGGCCATTCAGCAGCACCAGCGTGCGGCCGCGGCCCAGGCCGCGCAGCGATGCGCCGACCTGACCGTTGGCGGAGCCGTCACCGATCGACTGGCCCAGCGCCAGGCCGCCGCCGTTGTTGTAGCTCAGGCGGTCGACCAGTTCCTGGACGTTGGAAGCGCCGGACTTGTTGATCGAGTCACGGCTGATCACGCTGACCGGCAGCGAGGTCTCGGCGTCGATGCGCTTGATGGACGAGCCGGTGATCTCCACGCGGTCGAGCTGGGTGTTTTGCGCGACCACGGGCAATGCCGCGGCGCCGAGCGCGAGCAGCGCGGCAAGGTTGATGCTCTTGCGTTTGAACATGAAGACTCCTTAACCAGAAACACAGGTTGTTGTGTTGCCGGGAACACGGGCGGCCGGGATCTCGGCCTGCCCTCCGAGCGGTGTTCCCGGCTTAGGGCCGGGCCAGTTTCTTGTCCGGTTCGCAAAGCCCCCCTCCGTGATCACCCTAAGCGGGAGGGCGCCGGCCTCTTTACACCCAGAAATCGCGGGTAAACACCCAAGTGCGGAATGCGGCTCCCGTTGCTGCGACGCGACGCGCGACTGACGCACTTGAGCAGGGTTTCCAGCCCAAATAAGCGGTGATTTCGCACCAAAAGTGCGCATTCAGGTCAGTGTTTCAGCCACCAATCGCCCCTGCGCACAGAAGTACGGCGCCAAACGGCCAAGCGTCCCGCCGATCGTCCTGGCCCCACCGCCTCCAGAACCCGCTCAGCACCATCACGGTGCCCGGGCGCCGAGGCCGTCTCCCCGTCGCGCGGCGGACATGAAAAAGGGCCGCTGAGCGGCCCTTCGAGGAAAGGAAACGGCTCGAACGCCGTGCTGAAGGAGGCGGTCAGGCGACCGTGCGACGTTCCACGCGCGGCACCGCCGCGAGCAGCGTCCGGGTGTACCCCTCGCGCGGCTGCCCGAGCACCGTGTCGCAGCTGCCCGATTCCACGATGCGGCCGGCCTGCATCACTGCGACCTCGTCGGCGATGTACTCGACGACGCCGATGTTGTGGGTGATGAACAGGTAGGAGAGTCCGCGGCTGCGCTGGAGTTCGCGCAGCAGGTTCAGGATCTGCGCCTGGACCGACACGTCCAGGGCCGAGGTGGGTTCGTCGCAGACGATCAAGCGCGGCTCCACGGCCAGCGCGCGGGCGATGGCGATGCGTTGGCGCTGGCCGCCGGAGAACTCGTGCGGGAAGCGGGCCAGCGCGTCGCGGCGCAGGCCGACCTGGTCCAGCAGCTCGTGCAGCAGCGCCAGGCGTGCCGGCGCATCGAGTTCGGGCCGCAGCGCCAGCAGGCCTTCCTCGAGGACTTCCTGCACGCGCAGCCGCGGATTCAACGACGCGAACGGATCCTGGAAGATGATCTGCACCTGCCGGCGCGCCTCCCGGAGCGCGTCGCCGTCGAGCTGGAACAGATCCTGGGGCGCCCCGCCCTGCCCTGCGGCGTCGACCGGCGCGACCGGCGGATGCAGCAAGGCCTGCCCCCCGATCACCGCCACGCGCCGAAGCAGCTGGACGATGGCCTTGCCGGAGGTGGTCTTGCCGCAGCCGGACTCGCCGACGAGGGCCAGGGTCTTGCCGGCCTCGATCGAGTAGGAGACCCCGCCGACGGCGTCAAACCAGCGCTTCGTCCCCCCAAAGAACCCGCGCCCCATCGGATACCGCACGGTCAGGTCCTTCACCTCGAGCAGCAACCGAGGCGACTGCACGGTCGACTGCTCGGTCGACTGCATGGGGGGCTGCGATGGCGACTGCGCGAAGCCGTCGGCGCCGGTGCCCCTCGGAGCGAATGCCGAGCGTGCGGAGGCGTCTGAGCGGAGAGGGGCACCGGTGCCGACGGCGATCTCCCGATCTGCCACGTCCCCAGATCCTCTCGCCACGTCGCCAGATCCTCCCGCCACGCCCCCCGTGGCATCGGCATAAAGCAGACACCGCACTTCATGCCCCACAGCCCCATCGGCCAGTCCGGCAAGCACCGGCTGGGTCGACGCGCAATGGGCCATGGCGCGATCGCAGCGCGGCGCGAAGCGGCAGCCTGAGAAGGTCTGCCACAACGGCGGCACGGTCCCCGGGATGGCGGCCAGCGGCTCCCCGCGGCGCTGCGCGTCCGGCAGTGCGCGCAGCAGCAAGCGCGCATAAGGATGTTTAGGTGCCGAGAAGAACTCCGCAGCCGACGCCACCTCGACGATCTGCCCGGCGTACATCAGCGCCACCTGGTGCGCCATCCCCGACACCACGCCGAGATCGTGGGTGATCAGCAGCAGCCCCAGCCCGCGCTCGCGCTGCAGGCCCTTGAGCAGGTCCAGGATCTGCGCCTGGATGGTGACGTCCAGCGCGGTGGTCGGCTCGTCGGCGATGAGGAAGTCTGGCTCGGCCGCCAGCGTCATCGCGATCATGATCCGCTGCTTCTGGCCGCCGGACAGCCGGAACGGGTACTCGTCGATGCGGCGCTCGGGTTCGGGGATGCCCACGCGGCGCAGCCAGTCCACCGCCTTCTGGCGCGCGGCCGCGCCGCGCAGCGGCGTGTGGGCCTCGATCGCCTCGACGATCTGGTCGCCGACCTTCATCACCGGATTCAGGCTGGTCCCCGGCTCCTGGAAGATCATCCCGATGCGTCCGCCGCGCACGTCGCGCATGCGGGCTTCGCTCAGGTCGAACAGGTCCTGGCCGTCGAGCTCGAGCCGGCCGCCGGCGATGCGGCCGTTGTCCGGCAGCAGCCGCATCAGCGCCAGCGCCGTCATGCTCTTGCCGCAGCCGGACTCGCCCACCAGCGCGAAGGTCTGGCCTTGCGCCAGCGTCAGCCGCATGCCATCGATGGCGCGCACCAGGCCGGCGTCGGCGTCCAGGTGGACGTGGAGGTCGTCGATCTTCAGCATCTGGCGTTCCTCAGGCCTGGGCGTTCTTCTTCTTGAGCGACAGCACCTGCGGCCGCAGCTTGCGGGCGCGCGGGTCGAAGGCATCGCGCACGCCATCGGCGAACAGGTTGGCGGCCAGCACCAGGCTCACCATGAAGCCGAAGGCCGCGACGAAGCTCCACCACACCACCGGGTCGCGGCTCATCTCCGAGCGCGCCAGGTTGATCATGCCGCCGAAGCTGTTCATGCCCGGGTCCACGCCCACGCCGACGTAGGTCAGCACCGCCTCGTAGAGGATGAGGTCGGAGAAGTTGAGCACCAGCGAGATCAGCACCAGGTGCATCACGTTGGGCACGACGTGGCGGACCATGATCGTCGTGTCGCGCACGCCGAAGGCGGTCGCGGCCTGCACGAAATCGGCCTCGCGCAGCTTGAGCGTCTCGCCGCGCACCAGCCGGCACAGCGTCGCCCAGCCGGTCACGCCCAGGATCACGCAGAGCAGGAAGATCTTGAGGTCGGCGCGTTCGGCGCCAGTCTCGAAGGCCTCCGGGTGCTTGTCCAGGAAGACCTGCACCATCAGCACGCAGGCGGCGATCAGCAGCACATTCGGGACCGAGGTCAGCACCGTGTAGAAGTACTGGATCGCCTCGTCCACCCAGCCCTTCAAGTAGCCGGCCAGGATGCCCAGCACCAGCGCGAAGGGCAGCGTCGCCAGCGTCGACAGCGCGCCGATCACGAAGGCGGTGCGGATGCTCTTGAGCGCCTGGTAGAGCACGTCGTTGCCGGTCTGGTCGGTGCCGAACACGTGATAGTGGCCCATCAGCGCGATCACCGGTCCCGCCAGCAGCGCGATGACCGACAGCGTCCCGAGCGCCGCGCGCCACGGGTAGTGCGTGCGATCGGCCAGCAGGTCCTTCAGGCCCTGGCGGAAGCCGCCGTGATGCGGCGCCAGGGCCGCCGCCATCGCCAGCGCGATCAGCACTGATGCCAGCGCGCCCAGCGCCAGGCCGGTCAGCGCGCGCCGCGTCACGTCGCCGGACCAGTCGCGCGCCGGATCCTTCAAATGCGCGCCGCCGAAGGCCAGTCGCGGGAACTCGCGCACGATCTCGCTGCCGTGGGCGACGCTGTCCAGCGTGAAGCCCTGGTAGGCCAGCGGCGCCGAGTAGCTGGTCTCGCGCATCTCGATCTGGCGCGCCAGCAGCAGGTCCAGGACCGATTCGGTGCGGGTCTCGTAGAACTGCTGGCCGGCCGGGCTGTCGGCCAGCGCGCGCCGGAAGTGCAGGCTGTCCAGCGCCGTGAGGCCCAGGAACAGCGCCAGCACCACGCCGGCGCTGAGCGCGGCCGGATCGCGCAGCACGCGCTGCCAGTTGGCGCGCAGATGCGGGCGCCGGATCAGCCGCGCGATGTAGAACACCAGCGCCGCGAACATTGCCCACAGCGCCACGTCGGTCCAGAGGATGACGACCTTGAATCCCATGTCGAATCTCTTGTCGGATCGGCGCGAGGCCGCGTCAGGTCAGCCGCACGCGCGGGTCGACCCAGGTGTAGACCACGTCGATCAGCGCGTTGCTCGCGATGTAGAGCAGCGCGCCGAGGAACACCATGGTGCGCACGATGGCGAAGTCCTGGCCGGTGATCGCGTCGATGACGAAGGCGCCCAGGCCCGGGATGCCGAAGAAGCTCTCGAACACCAGGCTGCCCAGGAACACGTAGGGCAGATAGGCGCCGGCGCTGGTGATGATCGGGATCAGCGCGTTGCGCAGCACATGGCGCATCAGCACCACGGGCTCGGACAAGCCCTTGGCGCGGGCGGTGCGGACATAGTCCTTGCCGACCTCCTCGAGCAGCATCGCGCGGTACAGGCGGGCCTCGCCGCCCAGCCGCGACAGCAGCGACAGCGCGATCGGCAGCGCCAGGAACTTGAGCGCGTCCAGGCCCGGCTCGTAGCCGTTGATCGGCACCAGGCGCAGCACCCGCGAGAAGAAGAACTGTCCGACGATGATGTAGAAGAGGCTGGAGATCGACAGCATCAGCACGCACAGCACGACGCCCCAGAAGTCGATGCGCGAGTTGCGGAAGAAGGTCAGCAGCAGCGCGAAGGCGACGCTGATGATCAGCTGCAGCACGAAGATCGGCACCGCGAGCTGCAGGCTCACGCCCATGCGGGTCTTGATCTCGTGGCCGATGTCGACGGCCTGGCGCGCGTCGGAGCGGCCGAACTCCAGCAGCATCAGCGACACCGAGCGTTCCCAGAACACCGTGTGCGTGAGCCGCTGGGCGCCCTGGCGCGACGCGTCCCAGTACAGCGGCTTGTCGTAGCCGCGCTCGGCCTTCCACTTGTCGATCTGCACCTGCGAGACGCGCTTGCCGCCGATGTTCAGGCGCGCCATGTCATCGGGCGTGTTGACGGTGAAGAACAGGAAGAAGGTCAGCAGGTTCACGCCGACCAGGATGGCCAGCCCGTAGGCCAGCCGCCGTGCGAGGTACTTGAGCATCAGTCGGCGCCGCGCGGGGCGTTCTCTGCGGGGATGGCCGCGGCGGTGCCGCGCGCCGTGGCGGTCTCGCGCTGGCGGAAGCTGCGGCGCGTGGTCCAGGCGATCACGCCGGCGCCGATCACCAGCACCAGCAGCGGCCACCACACCGGGCGGTTCCACTCGCCCTGCAACTGCGCGCGGCGCGCCGGATCGATGCGGTAGAAGCGCACCGGATCGCGGATCACGATGCTGGGCTTGCCGTTGTGCACCCAGCTCTGATACGCCTGCCCGGTCCAGGCCCAGTAGCCGAAGGCCCAGGGCGCGTCCTGCTGCGTGATCGCCACCATGCGGTCGATCACCTGCTGCTTCTGCGGCCCGTCGTCCAGCACCTGCACCTGCTTGAAGAGGCGGTCGAACTCGGCGTTCTCGTAGTTGCCCGAGTTCTCGCCCTCATGCAGCGACTTGCTGTTGGGGCCGTAGAGCAGGAACAGGAAGTTCTCGGCGTCCGGATAGTCCGCGAACCAGCCCCACCAGAAGACCTGGTGCTTGCCCTGGCGGACCTTTTCCTGGAACTGGTTGTAGTCGGTGGCGCGCACGTCGAGCTGGATGCCCAGTTTGGCGAACTGCTTCACCAGCCAGTCGTTCTCGGCCTTCACCTCGGGCGTGACGGTGCGCATGAAGTCGTAGTTCAGCACCAGCGGCTGGCCGGTCTTCGCGTCGCGGCCATCGGGGTAGCCGGCTTCGGCCAGCAGCTGCTTCGCGTCCTCGAGCGGACGGCGCTCGATCCTGCCGTTCACGAGCCGGTGCGTGACCGGATTGAAGAAGCCCGGCTGCGCCTCGCGCGAGCCGAACACGCCCGGCGGCACCGGCCCGTAAGCGGTGACGCCGCCGCGGTTCTTGAAGATGCGGCCGTAGCCCTCCTCCCAGTCGATCGCGATGGACAGCGCCTGGCGCAGCTTGCGGTGGCGGGCATCGTCCTCGGGCGTTGCGCCCTTGCCGATCACCGGATCCAGCATGTTGAAGCCGAGGTACCAGTTGTTGGGATCGGTCGAGCGCGGGAACATGAAGCCGCGCTTGTTGAAGAAGGCCTCGGTCTCGGCGGAGTCGCTGGCGTCGGCGTAGAACTCGACGCCCCAGTCGCCGCGCTCCAGGTCGGGAATGTCGAGGTAGCCCTGCTTGAACATCTCCTTGCGCGGCACCCGCTCCTTGATCAGCGTGGCGACGATCCTGTCGATGAAGGGCATCGGCTTGCCGCAGTCGGCCAGGCGCCCCGCGGGCCCGTCGTCGGGCATGCCCTCGCAGGGGTACAGGTCGTCCTTGCGGTAGTTCGGGTTGCGCGACATCACATGGCGGCGGTCCTGCTGGTACTCCGTCATCATGTAAGGCCCGGTGCCCACCGGCCACTGGTTCCACGACAGGCCGTGCTCGGCCATGCCGGGCTGGGCGTAGAACAGGTCCACCTCCCACGGGATCGGCGCCATGAAGGTCGTCGACATCCAGTACGACCATTGCGGGTACTTGCCCTTGATGCGCACGCGCAGCAGGTGCTTGTCGACCGCCTCGGCACCAGCCAGCGGCCAGCGGCGGAAGTCCAGGAAGGGCTTGTCCGGCGAGTTCTCCGGCAGGCCCTTGAGCAGCTTGGCGTTCTCCTCGCGGATCAGCGCGCCGTACTCCTTCAGGCCCAGCACGTGCTCGGAGAACAGGCCGAAGATCGGCGCCTCGACGCGGGTGGTGGCGTGGCGCTTGAGCGCGAACACGAAGTCCGCGGCCTCGAGCTCACGCGTGCCCTGATGCTCGAACTGCCACGGCGAGCGCTTGTCGCCGAGGTCCTTGGCCGTGAGGTGGTGATAGAGGTAGTGGCCCTGCGCGTCCTTGGCGAAGGCGGGGCTGGGCGCGTACATCACGCCGGGGCGGATCGGCACGTCGTAGACGCTGAGGGCGATCTGCTCGGCGGGCGCGTCGTCGGGCAGGCGCTTGCCGGCGGCGTCCAGGTAGTAGGGCTTGATCACTGCCGCGGCCGCGCGCGGAATCAGCGCGTAGGGCCGCTTCAGGTAGTGGTAGCCGTAGAGCGGCTCGGTGATCTGGTAGGTGTAGACCGACTCGGGCGCCGTGTAGGACGCGGTCGGATCGAGGTAGCGCGGCGAGCGTTCGTCGAAGGACAGGTAGAGCGTGTTGTCCTTGGCCGCGCCGGCCGGATAAGGGCTGTTGTTGCAGGCCGCGAGCAGCGCCGCGGCGAGCAGTCCCGCGCTCAGCCGCGCGATCCGGCGCGCCAGGGGTGCCCACGCTCCGCGCCAGCCTCCAGCCGCGTGCAGCGACGCGTTCCACAGCCCCGACGACATCGTCATCCTTCCAAAAAGCAAACGCCGCATCGTCCGGATGCGGCATTGCCAGATTGTTGCCAAGGCCGGGCCTCTCGTGGGGGCCGGCCGATGCCGGGGCGCATCATAGCGGCCCCGTTCGCCGCCCGCGCGTGACGGCGGTCAGTGGTGATCGTGACCGTCGTGACCGCGATCGTGGGCGTGATCGTGGCCGTGAGGGGCGTCGTCATGACCGTGGTCGTGCCCCGGGCCGACATGGCCCCAGGCGACGATCACGTCGCGGCCCTCCACCATCATCTCGGCCTTCGCGCCGACCGGCAGGCAGACCTTGGTCGGCACGTGCCCGAAGGGCAGCCCGGTGAGGATGGGCACCTTGACGCGCTCGCGCAGCGCCTGGACACAGCTCTTCATCGAATAGCCGCGATCCAGTGGCGACTTCTTCCAGCCGCTGAAGCTGCCCAGGATGACCGCCTTCTGCGCGTCGAGCACGCCGGCCTGCCACAGCTGCAGCAGCATGCGCTCGACGCGGTAGGGATGCTCGTTGACGTCCTCCAGGAACAGTAGGCCGCCCTTGATCTTCGGGAAGTGGGGCGTGCCCAGCAGCGAGCACAGCACCGCGAGATTGCCGCCCCACAGCGTGCCGCGCGCCTCGACGCCGTCCAGGCCCGCTTCCGTGCGGAAGCCGATGGCCTCGAGCGAGCCGTCCATCGCCTCGAGGAAGCAGTCGCGCGTGATCTCGTCGACGCCGCCGTCGGCCTCGGCGCGGCCGAAGTCATCGCAGGCGATCGGACCGGCCCAACTGGTCTGCTTCGTGTGGGCCAGCAGCGCCAGTTGCAGCGCGGTGACATCGCTGAGGCCGACCCAGCGGGTGCCGCGCTCCACGCTGCGCGCCATCAACGCCCAGTCGATGCGGTCGAGCAGCCGCGTCAGGCCGTAGCCGCCGCGCGTGGCCAGCGCCACCGAGGGCGCCGCCTCGGCGACGCGGTGCAGCGCGGCCAGGCGCGTGTCGTCGTCGCCGGCGAAGCGCTGATGCTTCGCCAGCGCGGTCTCGTCGATCGTCACGTCGAAGCCGAGCGCCGTCAGCCGCTTGGCCGCGCGCTTGAGCGGCTGCGATTGGGCCAGGACGCCGGAGGGGGTGTAGAGGATCAGGGAGCTCATCGCTGCGGGTCGTCCTGCGGGGGATCGAAATTCAAGGGGAGGTAGTGCGCGTCGCCGACCGGAATCTCGGGGAACTCCTGGACCTCGGGCAGCGCGGGCAATGCGGCCAGACCGCCGGCCTCCAGGCCCGGCGCCTGCGCGCCGGCGCGGCGGCGCGCATCGCGGGCCTGGCGCGCGGCCTCGCGGCGCTCGGCGAAGAATTCGCGCAGCAGTTTCGCGGAGGCCTCGGCCAGCACGCCGCCGTGCAGCGCGGTGTGGTGGTTCAGCTGCTTCTGCGCGAACAGGTCCAGCACCGAGCCCGCGACCCCGGTCTTCGGATCGGGCGCCGCGAAGACCACGCGCTTGAGCCGCGCATGCATCATCGCCATCGCGCACATCGCGCAGGGCTCCAGGGTCACGTAGAGCTCGCACTCGGGCAGCCGGTAGTTGCCCAGCAGCTGCGCGGCGTGGCGCAGCGCGACGATCTCGGCGTGGGCGGTCGGATCGTGCGTCGTGATCGGGCGGTTGTAGCCGGTGGCGATCACCTGGCCGGCGCGCATGATGACGGCGCCGACGGGCACCTCGCCGACGAGCCAGGCGTTCTGGGCCTGATCGAGGGCAAGCCGCATCGCGTAGTCGTCGGCGGGAAGGATCGGGGGGGACTCGGTGGTCATGGCGGAGCTCGCGCGGCAGTGTAGCCGCGCCCGCTATGCTGCCGCCCCATGGAACAGGCGCATGACGCTCATCAGGACGACCTCTTCGGCGAGTTGCTGCCGGCGCAGCCGGCGCCCTCCACCGCCGGGCGGGATGAAGATGCCGACGGCCATGACGGCCGCGAGCTCGACCGCGACGAAGATGCCGACGGCGATGCCGCGGCGGCCGGGCCCGGACCGAAGCGCCGCCGCGCCGGCATCCAGCCGCAGCCGGTGGACGAGTCGCAGATCGCGCTGGCGGCCGCGCTGTCGCCGCGGATCCGGCTCGGCACCTCGTCGTGGAGCTATCCGGGCTGGCAAGGCATCGTCTGGGCGGGCCGGCATGGCGAGTCCAACTTGTCGCGCAACGGCCTGAACGCCTATGCGCAGCAGCCGCTGCACCGCGCGGTGAGCATCGACCGCGGCTTCTACCAATCGCTCACCGCCAGCCAGTACGAGCGCTACGCGCAGCAGGTGCCGGAGGACTTCCGTTTCACGGTCAAGGCGCCCAGCGTGATCACCGATGCGCAGGTGCGCGCGGAGGACGGGCGCGGCCGTCAGGCCAACACGGCCTTCCTCGATCCGCGGCTCGCGATCCAGGAATTCCTCGAGCCGGCGATGGAGGGACTGGGCGCGCGCATCGGCGCGCTGGTGTTCCAGCTCAGCCCCTTGCCGCTGGCGATGCTGGACCGGATGCCCGAGCAGCTCGACCGGCTGCACGCGATGCTGGTCGCCCTGCCCTCGCTGCGCGATGTCGCGCCCGAGGCGGTCGTGGCGGTCGAGGTCCGTGATCCGGAATGGCTGACGCCGGACTTCGTCGCGGTGCTGAAGGAGACCGGCGCGCGCTACTGCCTCGGCCTGCATCCGAAGCTGCCGCCCATCCAGGAGCAGTTGCCGCTGCTGCGGGCGATGTGGCCCGGGCCCCTGGTCTGCCGCTGGAACCTGCACCGCATTCATGGCCCCTTCGGTTACGAGGACGCGGAGAAGAAGTACGGCGAGTACGCCGAGATGATGGATCCCGATCCGCAGACGCGCGCCGTGCTGGCGAAAGTGATCCGCGCGACGGCGGACGCGGGTCATCCGGTCTACGTGACGGTGTCGAATCACGCCGAGGGTTCGGCGCCGCTGAGCCTGCGCGCGCTGGCGCGGGAGATCGTCGATCCCGCCTGATCGCCGCGCGCCTGCCCCTTCGGGGCTTCAGGCCGCCAGCGGCCAGCGCGCCAGGTCGACGTGCGTCGACTGGCCCTGCAGGCTGTCCAGCAGCAGGAACTCGGTCGCGGTCCAGCCCGGGACGACGAAGGGTTGCGGCTCGACGGCGAAGTCGTCGTAGAACAGCGTCAGGTGCGGCGTGAAGTGCGGATCGGTCCGCAGGCCGGCGGCCTGGAGCCGCTCGCCGAGCGCGGCCCGCATCGCGCGCACGCCGCCCAGGCGCGCGCCGCCGCTCAGCACGAGCGGCAGGTTGCGCGGCTTGCGCGTGAAGCTCAGCAACTGGTCGAAATCGACGCGGACCGGCCCCTGCCGCAGCGTGGCGGCGGCGTCTTCGGCGAGCCGGCGCACTTCGGCCATCGCCTGGGCCTGGTCGGTCTGGTCGTCATACCAGCCGAGGTGATGCAGCGTCACGTGCAGGCGCTCGGTGCGGGGAGGCCGCAGGCGCAGGCCGAAACGCCGTGCTACGTCGGCGGAGACCTCGCTCAGTCTCGCCGCGGTGGCCGGGTCGGGCCGCAGGCAGAAGAAGAGCGCGTGAACGGTCATTGGCTGTCGGCGCCCGAGGCGCGCTGCTCGCCTTGCTTCATGAGGTCCTGGACCTGGCGGCCGACGGCCTCGGGCTGCGGCAAGGCCGGCGCGGCCGAGCCCGGCGCCGCGGCGGAGGCCGCCGGCGCGCGAGGCTTCATCGCGTCCATCTGCTTCTTCGCGCTGAGCATCACGATCGTCAGCACGATCACGAGGGCGAGGATGGAGAAGGCGCTGCGCATGGGGAAGTCCGGGAAGCGAAGGGATGGCCAGGAGCATAGCCATCCGGGCGCGGCATGCCGGCCCGGGCGGCTCTCAGCGCAGGACCGAGGCGACACTCGGTCGCAGCCGCAGGATCTGCGGCGCGCGTTCCTGGGCGTCGCGCCAGCGCGGCTCCAGCGCGCGCCAGGCGGAGGAATGGCGGCACGCGCTCCACTTGAGTGCCCAGTCGTCGGCATCGGCGGCGCGCGTCATCCACACGAAGACCTTCTCGCCTTCGCGCACCGGCAGGCGCGGGAAGTTGTTGGGCGAGCGCTCCGGGACGAAGCTGCCGATCACCGGCAGGCCGGCGGCCTCGATCACCGGCGTGAGCTCGCGCTCGAAGAAGGCCGCTAAGCCGTCCTCCGGATCGGCCGGGTCCTTCCACAGATGGCAGAGCTGCAAGGCGATCAGTCCCGGCGCGCGGCCGGGCGACGTGCGGCTGGCTTCGCGTGCGATGTCGATGCGTGCGGGCGACGACGCGTCGCCGGCGCCACGCAGCAACAGGACGTTGTCGTTGTCGACGAGCAGCGGATTCGCCTCGCCGCGGCGAGCCTGCCAGACCGGGCCCGTGTAGAACTCGGTCAGCGTGCGCTGGCGCGAGGCCATGTCGTCGAAGCTGCGGATCCAGACGAACCGGTCCTGGTCATCGAGGTCGGCGAACTGCCCGTAGAGCCGCATGCCGACGGCCTCCTGCGAATCGACGAAAGCCTCGTCGAAGAGCCGCATGAAGCGCTCGCGCTGGCCCTTGGCGATCTTGTACTGGCGCAGTTCGTAGATGGGGTGGTCGTCGGCCATGGCGGTCTCCCGGATCGGGCGGTCGAAGTGATCGCGCGATTCTGGAGAGCGGCGCTGACATCGCGTGTCAGCAAGGGGCCAAGCCCCTTCTCACGGCGATGGCGAACTTCAACGGCTCATGAGAGTCGGAGGGACGCAGGTCCTGGGCAATCACGGCATGCCGGCCACTCGTCGAGGTCGTGGTTCGAGGAGAACTGGAAGAGAAGAATCGGCGGCTCTTCACTTCACCGATCGCCACGGAGGACACATGCCCGCACCAACCGGAGAACTTTCTCCCCGCCACCGCATCGAATTACCGAAGGAACTTCGGGACACCCTCAAGTGGAAGTCCGGTCAAAAGCTGATGTTCATCCGCCGGGGCAACGGCATCTTCATCTGCCCGCACGTCACGCCGCAAGACCTCTTCGGGATTGCCAAGGGCGCCAATACGGAGGGATACCGTGATCGCAATGACCGCTACTAGCACGCATCCGGAGGTTCCGGGTAGTCGGATCGTGATTGATACGTCTGCGTGGATCGAGTGCTTCTCCCAAACCGCCCTGGGGCAACGGATTGCGTCTGTGCTCCCAGCCAGGGAACACTGCATCGTTCCGACAATCGTGCAGCTTGAACTCTCCAAATGGGCCTTGCGCGAACTGACGGAAGAAGAACGCGAGCGGCTCGAAGAATCGCTGGAAGACTGTCAAGCAAGTGGAACTGCTCGATTCCGAAACCGCAGCGCTCGCGGCAAGGGCCAATCTGGAACACAAGCTCGCGACTGCGGATGCGGGGATTTATGCCACTGCGCAGCGACTCGGCGCAGAAGTTCTCACCTGCGACGCTCATTTCAAAAGCCTTCCGCTGGTCAGGCTTTTCGCCAAAGGAGCTGCGACAGGCAGTGCCGTTGCAGCGCCCGACACCACTGGGCGATGGGAGCGCTGGCCGACCGCGAAGCAGCTGACACCAACAGTGCAATAGCAGTAACCAACAAGGGCCCGTATGAAGTGACCCCAAGAAGTTGGACAGTTGGAAGCTAGGTGCCCAAGGCCTGGGCTCGGTACTCCACCGGGCTCAGGCCTTTTAGCTTGAGCTTGATGCGGTGGTGGTTGTAGTAGTGGATGTAGCGATGCAGCCCCTGTCGTAGCTGCTCGACGCTATCGAACTTGTTGAGACGGAAGAACTCCGATTTCAAAGTGCCGAAGAAGCTCTCCATCGCGGCGTTGTCCAGGCAGTTGCCCCTGCGGGACATGCTCTGCGTCAGGCCGCGCTCGGTCAGCCGCTGCCGATACGCCGCCATCTGGTACTGCCAGCCCTGATCCGAGTGAAGCATGGGAGCTTGCTGGCCTGTGAGCCGCGACAGCGCCTTCTTGAGCATGTTGCCCACCAGCGGGAAGAGCGGGCGTTCAGCCATCTCGTAGGCCACGATCTCTCCATTGAAGAGGTCCATCACCGGCGACAGGTACAGCTTCTCGCCGCGCACGTTGAACTCAGTCACGTCGGTCACCCATTTCTCGTTGGGTCCTGCAGCGTCGAACTCGCGGTTGAGCAGGTTAGGCGTCGTGGCCATCTCGCCCCGATAGGAGCGATACCTCTTGGGCCGCACCAGCGACTTCAGGCCCAGGCCCCGCATCAGACGCTGCACCGTCTTGTGGTTCACGGTCTCGCCGCGGCGCCCCAGCTCGGCTGTGATGCGCCGATAGCCGTAGCGGCCCTTGTGACGCTTGTACACCTGGTGGATTCGGGCCTTCAGGTCCGCTTGCTTGTCGCCGGCTTCAAGCACCTTGGCTTGGTAATAGAACGTGCTGCGCGCCAGGTCCGCCACCTGTAGCAGCATGCGCAACGGGTGATATGGCCTCAGTTCGAGGACGGCTTGCGCCCTTTGGGCGCTGCCGGCGGTCTGGCTCGAACCAAGGCATCGAGTTTTTTTAGGTAGGCCACCTCCGTGCGCAGGAGTTCGTTCTCTACGCGCAACTCTTCCAACGTGCGCTGGTCATCCGCCTTGGCGGGTGCTGCCGGTGCGGCCTTCGGCTTAGGGACCTTCATGGGAGGGCGGCCTCGAGGTTTAGGGTGGAGCGCTTGCGCGCCGCCCTCATCGTACTGGCGACGCCACAGTGCGACTACGCCGCTTCCACCGAGCAACTCGAACACCGTGGCGGCCTGCGTATCCGACAGACTTTGTCGCTGCACTTGGCGCAACACCTTCAGCTTGAATTCCGCGCTGTACGGCTCGCGCATTCTGTCTGGCTGCCTCTCGCCATGCACTCGATGATTCGCCACCCAGCGTTGCAAGTGCGTGCGGCTCACTCCGTACTGCTTTGCAAGCTCCCCGTAGCCCTCGGACCCCACCAAATATCTCTGAACAATCTCGCGCTTCAAGCGCTCACTGTGCTTCGCCATGAAAAACACCCCATCGGTTGGATTGGCGTCCAACCTTTGGGGTGCAGTTCAATGGGGCCCTGTTGCATTGGCGGATCGCCCGCGCGGGGCGTCAGCAGGAGGCCTTCCACTCCCGCAGTTCGGTCGCGAGGATCGGATGTCCGTCCTGCTCGGCGCGCCGGGCGAGTTCGTCGACGTTGGCGTCGGTGACGAACTCGTGGCCGACGCCCTTCACGAGCTGGCCATAGACGCTGTCCAGGTCATCGGCGTCGATGCCGGCGTCGGAGGACGGAAACGGCGGCACGTCGGGCGGCAGCTCCGGCTGCAGCTGGGGGGTCGGGCGGGAAGGGGAGTGGGATGCGGCCATTGGAATGCTCCTTGGATCGATGAGGTCGAGGGGGGAGATCGAACGCAGTGGCGAGGTGCCGTCATTTCTGCCGGACGGCCCGGCGATTGGAATGGGGCAGCTTGCCCTCCCGCAACTGCTTGACCGCGTCGCTGACGCGGTCGGCCACGGCGCGGACTTCATCCTGGAGGGCCTGGTCGCGGTCGAGCGCCTCGTGGCTGTCGTAGTAGGGCTGGTAGTAGCCGAGATAGCGATCG
>Ga0209256_1001771_pt1 | contig 20505 bp, 14 predicted proteins | sample AraplaCol_mCL_r2_2_FD_184270 | JGI IMG/M metagenome (GOLD analysis project Ga0209256, IMG submission 184270) | Arabidopsis root microbial communities from North Carolina, USA - plate scrape MF_Col_mCL_r2 (SPAdes) (version 3) | ecosystem: Host-associated > Plants > Roots > Endosphere | place...
AAAGCCTGAACCTCGAGGACGTGGCCCCGGCCGAAATCGACCCGGAAAGCCCGCTGTTCGGCGAAGGCCTGGGCCTGGATTCGATCGACGCACTGGAACTGGCGCTGGCGATTTCCGGCAAATACGGTTTCCAGCTGCGTTCGGATAGCGACGAGAACCGCCGTATCTTCGCCTCGCTGCGCGCACTGGCGGCGCACATCGAACAGCGCCGCGCGGCGTGAGCGCCGCCAGGGGGCGTACCGGCATGGCATCGGCCGTCGTCCGCGCGATCCCGGCCATCGTGCTGGCCGTCGCCTACCCGTTGCTGGCGCACTGGGCCACGCACGACGGCGGCGGCGTATCGGCCGCCATCGCGCTGGCCGACCTCGTCGCGCTGTGCCTGATCGCCCCGCTGATGCAGGGCCAGGCCTGGTCCTGGGCCGTACTGGCCCTGAGCGGCGCCGCGCTGGCCTGGCTGGCGCAGACGCCTTACGCGCAGATGCTGCTGCTCGCGCCGCCGATGCTGTTCGTCGGTTTCGTCGCGTGGATGTTCTGGCGCAGCCTGCGTGCGCCGCGCGAGCCGCTGATCACGCGGATCGTCGCCGCGATGGAAGGCTGCGAGCCGGCCACGCTGCCGGCGCCGCTGTATCGCTATTCGCGCAAGCTCACCGCCGCCTGGGCGTACGTGATGGCCGCCCTGGCGCTGGCCAACGGCGTGCTGGCGATGATCGCCGTGCCCGATGGCGTGCTGGCGCGTCTGGGCCATCCGTCGCCCATATCGATCGGGCAGGAAGCGTGGTCGCTGTTCGCCAATCTGCTCAACTACGGCATCGTCGGCGGTTTCTTCGTCGGCGAATACATGCTGCGGCGCTGGCTGTTCCCGCATCGCCCGTACCGGCATTTCTTCGATTTCCTGCGGCAGATGGCGGCGCTGGGGCCGCGTTTCTGGCGTGGATTGTTCGATTGACGCCGGTATCCTGACCGTCACTGCCGCGTAGCCGTCGCCACCGCATGGACTTCACGATTCCCGCCGACCATCCGAGCCTGCCCGGGCATTTCCCCGGCCGGCCGCTGGTGCCCGGCGTGGTCGTGCTGGAACGCGTGGTGGAGGCCATCGAAACCACGCACGGGGCACTCGGTCCGCTGCGCCTGCCGCAGGTGAAGTTCCTGCAGCCGCTGTTGCCGGGCGAAACCGCGCGCATCGAACTCGACGGCGCCGCGCCGCGCTGGCGCTTCCGCGTGCTGCGCGAGGCGACGTTGATCGCCAGCGGCGAGATCGTCCAGCAGGACGCCGCCGCATGAGCGAGAGCTGGAAACAGCGCCCCGAAGGCGGCGGCTATTTCGCGATCTGGATCATCCGCAGCATCGCGCGATACGGCGGCCGCGCCGTTGCGCGCGCGTGCCTGTATCCGATCACGGCGTACTTCCTGATCGTGCGCGGGCCGGAGCGTCGTGCGTCGCGCGCGTATCTGGCGCGCGTGCTCGATCGCAAGCCGAGGCTGTGGGATGTCGCGCGCCACATCCATACCTTCGCCGCGACGATCCTGGACCGCGTGTTCCTGCTCAGCGGCCAGCTGGCGCGCTTCGATATCGAACCAGTGGGCCTGCCTGCGTTGGCCGCGCGCGTGGATCGCGGCGAAGGCGTTCTCATCTTCGGCTCGCATCACGGCAGTTTCGACGCGCTGCGCGTGTTGTCGCTCACCCGTCCGGCGTTGCGCGTACGCATCGTGCTGGACGTCGCGCACAACCAGGCGATCACGCGCCTGCTCGACGCGCTCAATCCGCAGCTGGCGCGCGACGTCATCGACGCGGGGCAGGATGGCGTGTCGATCGTGTTGGCGATCCAGGAAGCGCTGGCGCGCGGCGAACTCGTCGCGCTGCTGGTCGATCGCGCCGAACCCGGAGATGCGACGGTGCGCGTGCCGTTCCTCGGCGGGGACGCGTCGCTGCCGACCGGTCCCTGGTCGCTTGCCGCGACGCTGAAGGTGCCGGTCATGCTGGCGTTCGGGCTTTATCGCGGCGGCAACCGTTACGAGCTGGTGTTCGAGGAATTCAGCGACGGCCTCGACATACCGCGCCGCGAACGCAGCGCACGCATCGCCGCGCTCGTGCGCGATTACGCCGCGCGATTGCAGCACCATGTGCGCCGCGCGCCCTACAACTGGTTCAACTTCTACGATTTCTGGCATGGCGACGATGACTCCTCACGTACGCGACTGGGCGAGGCGACTGGCGCCGGCGCTGATTCTGTTCAGCACGGCGATCTGCGCGGCACCGGTTGAGCCGGCCGTCGAAGCGGACTGGATCCTGACGAAGATCGCGCGCCCGGTTCCGGCGCAGACGCCCTTCGTCGAAGTGCGCGGATCGAAGCTGCTGAAGGCGCCGCTGCGCCTCACCGGCGAGTACCGTCGTCCCGACAACGACACGCTGGTGCGCGAGGTGCGCACGCCATACGCCGAAACCACGACGTTGCGCGCGGGCGAAGCGACCATCGAACGCGCCGGGCAGTCGCCGCGCAGGTTCTCGTTGTCGCGCGCGCCGGAACTCGCCGGTTTGCAGAACAGCTTTGGCGCGCTGCTCGGCGGCGATCATGCATCGCTGCACGCGCATTACACATTGCAGGCCGACGGCACGCGCCAGCGCTGGATGCTGACGATGACGCCGAAGGACGCCGCGCTCGCCTCGAAGCTGCAATCGATCGTGCTGTACGGCCGCGGCTCCGAACTGCGCTGCATCCGGACGCAGCCGGTCGGCAACGGCGATGCGCAGCGCACGCTGCTGGCCGGCGCCGCACAGGACGCGGCGAAGGCGGCCGATGCGGCGGCGCTCGCGGCGTTGTGCGAAGGCGCGCCTGCCCGATGAGCGAGGCCAATGCACGACCGATGAGCAGCACGCGACGACTCGCGCTCGCGCTGCTGTGGCTGGCGCTGCTCGCGATCCTCGCGCTGTTCGTCGCGCCGCGCGTGCAGCTCAGCGGCGACCTCCGCAAGTTCATGCCCGCGCCACAGACGCCGGCGCAGAAGCTGCTGATCGACGAACTCGGCGAAGGCCCGGGTTCGCGCCTGCTGCTGGTCGCGCTGTCGGGCGATGCGCCGGAAACCCTTGCCGCGCAGTCGCAGGCCCTGCGCGAACGCCTGCTGGCCACGCGTGTCGGCGTGGACGTCCCGTTCAAACTCGTCGCCAATGGCGCCGACATCGGCCTGGATGCGATCCCGCAACGCCTGCGCCCGTATCGCTACCTGTTGTCGCCAACGCTCGATACGCAGCGCTTCGATGCGGACTTCCTGCGCAGCGAACTCGATGCGCGCGTGCAGGACCTCGGCTCGCCCGCGGCGGCGATGATCGAACCGCTGCTGCCGTCGGACCCGACGCTGGAAACGCTGAACCTCGCGCAGGCGTGGCAGCCCGCGAACGCGCCGCAGCGTCTGCACGGCGTGTGGTTCGATCGCGCCGGGCGCGAGGCGCTGCTGGCCATCGAAACGCACGCCGCCGGCTTCGATCCGGAAGGCCAGCAGGTCGCGGTCGATGCGATCCACAGCGCGTTCGATGCGGTGCGCGGAAGCTCGAAGACGAAGCTGACGCTGACCGGCCCCGGTGCGTTCTCGGTGGAGATCGGCGGTCGCACCGCGCGTGAGGCGAGCCTGATCGGCACCATCGATTCGCTGGTGTTCGTGCTGCTGCTGTGGGTCGCGTACCGCAGCTGGAAGGCGCCGCTGCTCGGTGGCCTCCCGCTGGCGAGCGCGGGGCTCGTGGGGCTGGGCGCAGTGGCGCTCGCGTTCGACGGCGTGCACGGCATCACGGTCGCCTTCGGCTTCACGCTGATCGGCGTGGTGCAGGATTATCCGATCCACCTTTTCAGCCACCAGCGCGCCGGCGTATCGCCATGGGCAAGTTCGCGCGCGCTGTGGCCCACGCTGGGCACCGGCGTCGCGTCGACATGCATTGCCTACGCGACGTTCCTGGTATCGGGTGTCGACGGGCTGCAGCAGCTCGCGGTGTTCACCGTCGTCGGCCTCGCGACGGCGGCGTTGGCGACGCGCTTCCTGCTGCCGGCGCTGATCGATCCCTCGCCGCACGACGCCGCTGATTCGAAGTGGCTCGCGCGCTGCTGGAATGCGCTCGCGCGTTGGCCGCGCATGAACGCGATGGCGGCTTTCGTCGTCGCCGCGATGGCCGCCGCGATCGTCGCCTTCGCGCCCGGCGCGTTCTGGCAGAACGACCTCGCGCGCCTGACGCCGGTTCCGCCCGCCGCGCTCGCACGCGATACGCAGCTGCGCGGCGAACTCGGTGCGCCGGACGTGCGCTACATCATCGCGTTGCAGGCGAAGGACGCCGAGCACGCGCTGCAATCGTCCGAACGCCTGATGACGGCGCTGGAAAAACTGCGTGCGGAGCATGTCGTCGGCGGATTCGATCTCGCCGCGCGTTACCTGCCGAGCGCCGCGACGCAGCGCTCGCGGCAGGCGAAGCTTCCGTCGGACGAAGAGCTGCGCGGCGCATTGGGCGATGCGATGGCCGGCGGCGCCTTCAACGACGATGCGTTCGACGACTTCGTTCGCGACATCGCGACCGCTCGCAGCGCGAAGCCGCTGGTGCCGGCGGACCTGGCCGGAACGCCGCTCGCCGCGAGCACCGAAGGCCTGCTGCTGCAACGCGAAGGCCACGCGACCGCGCTCGTCGCGCTGTCCGGCCTGCGCGATCCCGAGGCCGTCGCGCGCATCGCGCAGGCGCATGGCGCGCAGCTGCTCGACCTGAAGCAGGCGTCCGAATCGCTGGTCGCCGAGTATCGCGAACGCGTGTTGTGGGCACTGGCGCTGGCGTCGGTGCTGCTCGCGGCGGCGGTGTGGTTCGCGCTGCGTTCGCCGCGCCGCGTGCTGCGCGTGCTCGCGCCGATGGCGCTGACGACGCTGCTGATCCTCGCGGTGCTGCGCGGATTCGGGGTCGAACTGAACCTTTTCCACCTGGTGTCGCTGATCCTCGCCGCGGGACTTGGGCTGGATTACGCACTGTTCTTCGACCATGCCGGCGACGATCGCGCCGAGCAGCTGCGCACGCTGCATGCGGTGATCGTGTGCAGCCTGACCACGCTGCTGGTGTTCGCACTGCTGGCGACGTCGAGCATCCCGGTACTGCGCGCGATCGGCGGCACCGTCGCGTTGGGCGTCGCGTTCAACTTCGTGCTGGCGCTGTTGATCGTGCGCGCGCCGGTGAAGGACGCGGCGTGATCGACCGTGCGGAGATCCTCACCCTCGTGCCGCACCAGGGCGCGATGTGCCTGTGGGACGAAGTGGTCGAATGGGACGCGCAGTCGATCCGGCTGCGCGCGTTCAACCATCGCGATGCGGAGAACCCGCTGCGCCATCGCGACCGCCTGCACGCCGTGCACCTGGGCGAGTACGGCGCGCAGGCGATGGCGGTCCACGGCGGCCTGCTCGCGCGCGAGGCAGGCGAGGGTATCAGGCCGGGCATGCTGGTCGCGCTGCGCGATCTCACGCTCCACGTCGTCCGCATCGACGATCTTCACGGCGCGCTCGAAGTGCAGGCGCAGTGCCTGATGGCCGATGCGTCGGGCAGCCAGTATCGTTTCCTCGTCACGCACGAAGGTGCGACGCTCGCGAGTGGACGCGCGGCCGTGCTGCACTGGCTTCCGGGAGAGCACACATGAGAGAGCGCAAGCCGAACGGTCCCCGTCGCGCCATCGTGACCGGCGGTAGCGGCGATATCGGCAGCGCGATCTGCCTGCGCCTTGCGGCGGATGGTTGCGATGTGATCGTGCACGCGAACCGCAACATCGAGCGCGCGCAGGCCGTGGTGGACGAGATCCGCGCGGCCGGTGGTTCCGCGCAGGCGGTCGCATTCGACGTGGCCGATGCGGAAAGCACGCAGGCGGCGATCGCGAAACTGCTCGAATCCGGCCCGATCCAGGTCGTCGTCAACAACGCCGGCATCCACGACGATGGCCCCATGGCCGGCATGAGCGAAGCGAAGTGGAAGCGCGTCATCGACGTGTCGCTGCATGGTTTCTTCCACGTCACGCAGCCCCTCCTGTTGCCGATGGCGCGCACGCGCTGGGGCCGCGTGGTAAGCGTGTCGTCGGTGGCGGCGGTGATGGGCAATCGCGGACAGGCGAACTACGCCGCGGCGAAGGCCGCGCTGCACGGTGCGACCAAGTCGCTCGCGCGCGAGATGGGCAGCCGCGGCATCACCTGCAACGTGATCGCACCGGGCGTGGTCGAAGGCCGGATGGCCGATGCGGCGTTCCCGGCGGAGGCCATCAGGCAACTCGTGCCGGCCGGCCGCGCCGGGCGGCCCGACGAGGTCGCGGCGCTGGTCGGGTTCCTGTGTTCGGATGCCGCCGGCTACATCAACGGCCAGGTGATCGGTATCGACGGCGGGATGACCTGAACGGACGGCGACTTTGTTCTCTTCCGCGCGACCGCCGCTGGCGTAGGATCGCCGCAACCCAACACGGAAGCGCCGCCATGCGCCGCATCGCATCGATCCTCGCAATACTCACCCTGGCCGCGTTGGCCGGTTGTTCGTCCACCTCGCAACTGGTTACCGGCACGCCGCGCGCGCCGGTCGATCCTTCGCAGGTCCGCGTGTACTACACGCCGCCGCCGGGCGGTTTCGAGGAAATCGCGCGCCTGGAGACGGCAAGCGGCAGCTTCACCTACGGCGAGCAGAACAAGCTGAACGACGTGATCGCCAAGTTGCGCACCGAGGCCGCCAAGCTCGGCGCGAACGGCGTGCTGTTCATGGGCACGCAGGACAGCGGCGGCGGAAGCAGCGTCGGTTTGGGCGTGGGCGGCGGCAGCGGCGGTGGCTATCACGGCGGCAGCTTCAGCGGCGGCGGCATCGGCGTGAACATCTCACCGACCAAGAAGTTCGCGCAGGCAGTGGCCATCTATGTCGCGAACCCGCCGCCGATGAGCGCGCCGCAGACGCCGACGCCGGCAGTGCCGCCGGCGCAGCCGGTGAAGTGATTCGTTGAATCTCCCTCCCTGCGCATGCGGGGAGGGGATGCGTTGTTCTCTGATGAACGCGTACTACGGCGTCTGCGCCACACCCATCGGCGCAGGCGCGAATTCCCCGGTCGGATCGTCGATCAACGTCGGGTTCGCACGGATCCGCCGATACATCTCAGGCACGCCGCCACGCCGCAGCACGCCGAACACGACGTGCGAAGTGATGCGCGAGAAATCGCGCAGCGGCTTGAAGTGGCTGGGGCGGAACTGCTCTTCGGTGTGCACGCACTTGTAGCGCGACTCGATCGGCACCGACACGCAACGCGTGCCAAGCTGCTGCGCGGCGGAAATCAGGATCTGCGCCTCGAACACGAAATCCTCGCCCGGCACGTCGGTCAACGCGGCGACGGCGGCGGGATACAGGCGCTGGCCGCTCTGGCTGTCGGCGAGCTGGTAACCCGTGCCCCAGGCGATGCCCCAGTCGGCGAATTCGTTCGCGAGGCGTCGATACACCGGCTGCTGCGAACGGCGACGCAGGCGCGCGCCGATCACGATGTGGTGCGGATAGCGGTTCGCCGCGGCGATCAGGCGCGGGATGTCGCCGGGCAGATGCTGGCCGTCGCCGTCCATGCTGACGATGGCGCGCGCGCCCATGCGCAGCGCATGCCTGAATCCGTCGCGCAGACTTGCACCCTTCCCCATGCGTTGCTCGTGGCGGATCACGGTGACGGGCAGGTCGGCGATGCGTTCGGCCGTGCCGTCGTCGGAGCCGTCGTCGACCACCAGCACGCGCGGGCATTCGGCCAGCGCGCCTTCGACCACGTCACGGATGCGCAGCGCTTCGTTCAAGGCGGGAATGACGACGATGACGTCGTCGCGGTTCAGGTGCGGATTCACGGGCTTACCTCCACGAGCAGGTCGTGCGCGGCACCGGCGGGCAGTACCGCCGTGCCTTCGCCACGCGCGAGCACGTCGAACAACGGGAGCATCGGTGCCATCGCGTTGGCCGATGCGTAGCGCGCAAGCGCGCCGGTTGCGGCAGGGTGCGTCGAAGCCGGCACGAGCCGCGCGTGCAACGTCGGGCCAGCGCCGTGGCGCGAGAGCACCAGCGCGCCGCCCAGCAGTCCTTCGCTGGGCGCCATCGCCGCGAGCGGGCCGGCGTGCTGGCCGTCGTAGGCGACCAGCAGCACGGCATCGCTGTCGGCATGCAGCTGTGTCAGCGCTTCGATCAGACCCTGCGCAAAGCTCGCGGTGTAGGCGCTGATCGCGTTGGCCGGCTGCATCGCGCCGGTGCCGATGGTCCAGTAGCCGGCAGCGGCGTTGTGCACGGAGTTGTGGAACTTCGTGGGCGACAGCGCACGCGGATCGGTCGCGAGCGTCGCGCACATGTAGTCGGTGATCGACAGCTCGCCATGCGTGGATGCGAACACCGATGGCAACGACGCCGGCTCGCGCGCGGCGGCCTCGCAGGCGGCCATCGCGACTTCCAGCGCGATGGCCACGGTTTCCGGCGCGCGGCGTCGTTCGTTCGCCGGCAGCAACTGCGGCGACGGCCGCGTGGGCGCGTCGGTCGGCTGCGTGCCATTCAATGCGTACTCGCGCGCCGTCGCCCATGAGGGCAGACCGCGCGTCCAGAAGCCGATTCCCTCGATCCGTGCCTGCAGACTGCTCATGCGCGACCGAACACCAGCGAACAGTTGTTGCCGCCGAAGCCGAAGGAGTTGTTCATCGCATAGCGGATGTCGGCGCGTTGCGGCGCGAAGCGGACCTGCGGGCCGCATGCCGGATCGGGCGTGCTGCTGCCGAGTGTGCCGGGCAGTTCGCCGCGTTCGAGCGCGATCAGCGCGATCGTGGATTCGACGATGCCCGCTGCGCCGAGCGTATGGCCTGTCCAGCCCTTGGTCGAACTCGCGTGCAGCGCATCGGGGAACAGCGATGCGACGGCAGCGGCTTCGATGGAATCGTTGGCCGGCGTCGCGGTGCCGTGCAGGTTGAGGTAACCGACCTCATCCGCGTCGATGCCGGCGCGTGCGAGCGCGTCGCGCATCGCCAGCCGTGCGCCGAGGCCTTCCGGATGCGGCGAGGACATGTGGTGCGCGTCGCTGGATTCGCCATAGCCGCACAGTTGCAGGCCGGTGTCGCCGCCGTTCGCGCGTTCCAGCAGCGCGAAGCCGCCGGCTTCGCCGAGCGAGAGTCCGTTGCGCGATGCGTCGAACGGTCGGCACGGTTCGCCAGACACCAGCTGCAGCGAATTGAAGCCGAACAGCACGCTGCCGCAGAGCGTATCGACGCCGCCGACGAGCGCGGCATCCGCGAGGCCCGCGTCGATCATCCGCGCCGCCTGCGCGAACACCTTCGCGCTGGACGAGCACGCGGTGGCCACGGTGATGCACGGGCCGCGAATGCCGGTCGCCTGCTGCACGAACTCGCCCAGCGAATGCGGCGTGTGGACGTGCGGGCGTGCGAATTCTTCGGCGAACTCGCCGTCTTCCAGCGCGGTGTAGGCCTGTTCGGTGCTGCCGATGCTGGAGGTCGAGGTGCCGACGATCACCGCGACGCGCTCGGCACCAAAGCGCGCGATGGCGTCTTCGATGGCCTCGCGCATGCCGTCCTGGGCCAGTGCGAGCCAAGCGAGGCGGTTGTTGCGCGAATCCCACGGCATCAACGACGCGGGCAATTCGAGGGTTTCCAGGCCGTCGACGCGGCCGATCCAGCAGTCCAGCCGGGCGGCATCGGTCGCACCCTCGCCGAAATCGTTGCGGCGCAGGCCGCTGCGTCCGTCCCGCAACGCCTGCGCCAGCGCCTCCCGGCCGGGGCCGACGGCACTGGTCGCGGTGCAGGCGCGTATCGCGAGGGGTGCCATGCGGCGGGCGGTGGACGGCGGAAGCGTGGACGGCACGAAAGGTTCCCTGGCGGCGTTCGCGAAAGTATAGCCAGCGCCTCGGCGCCGGCCTTCGCGCAGCGTTTCGGCGCGCCGCGTATTCACGGGGCGTGGAGGGGGTGTCGGAATCGGGTGAAGCCGAAGGTTTATCGGCCTGGTCTGCGACGGGCTTTAGCCGGCGGCGTCATCCCGGCGAGGGTGGGGCCCCGGGCCGTACCCGTGGCCTCGACCCACGCGCCGCAGGATGGGGTTCGCGGAGCGAAACCCATCCCATGGCGGCGCCTTACTTCTTCATCTGCGACGGAATGAACTGCTCGCGCACCGCCTTGGCCAGCAGGTCCGGCGGGAGGAGGCCCTGGTCGAGCAGGAAGTTGTTGAACGCGAGGCGGTCGAACTTGTCGCCCAGCGCGATCTCCGTCTCCATGCGCAGTTCCAGGATGCGGCTGTAACCGTAGAAATAGCTGCCCGCCTGGCCCGGCGAATTGAAGGTGTAACGGTCCAGTTCCTGCTTGGTCATCGCCTCCGACAGGCCGACCTTCTCGCGCAGGATCTTCCCGGCCGCCTCACGATCGATCAGCCCCAGGTTCAGCATCGGATCGAGCATCGCGCGCGCGGCGCGCATCAGGCGGAACTGCAGCGCGATCAGCTGCCCGTCCAGCGGCTCGTACGGCACCATTTCGGCTTCGGCGTACAGCGCCCAGCCTTCCACGTTCACCGAGTTGAACGCGAACATCGTGCGCGCCAGCGAGATGCCGCGCTCGACCATCGCCGTGAACTGCAACTCGTGGCCCGGGCGGCCTTCATGCGCCGACAGCGTCCAGCGCACCGCGTCGAAGTTGAAGTCGTCGTACTCCAGCGCCTTGCCGTCGGCGGTCGGCACCGACACCGGCAGCACGAACTGGCCCTGCTGCCCGGTGTTGCCGATCAGCGGCGCCGGCAGGAAATGCGGTGCCGGGGACGCGGCCGATTCGGCTTCGCTGCCCAGGCGCATCACCATCGGGCGATTGGGCACGTCGACGATGCGTTCGTTGCGGATGATCGGATCGATCTGGTCGATCACCGTGCGATAGCGCGCCTCGAGCTGGTCGTTGGGCATGTTGCGCTTCTTCAGCGCGGCGATGACCGCGACGTAATCGTGCGGATCCTTCACGTCGAGGTTGTTCGCCTTCGCCACCAGCGGCGCGAGCTGCTGCATCGCCGCGCGCGTTTCCATGAATTCGACCTGCGCGCGCCGGACCAGCAGCTGCGGATCGATGTCGATGCCGAACTGCTTGAGGCTGTTGGCATACAGCTCCGGCGGCAGCTTGGTGTCGGTGCGCGCGGTCGGAAGCACGTTCGCGCGCGCCCAGGTGCCGTAATCCTTCAGCTGCGTTTCCATCGCGGCCAGCGCGGGTTCGGCGCCTTCGACCTTGTACTTGGCGAACAGCTTGCGGATGCCGTCGACGTAGGTGTCGACGTTGGCCAGCGCCTGCTCGACCTCCAGCTTCGTGGGATGCACGAGTTTCGCGTTGGCAGTGGCTTCGGTGTAACGCGCCTTCGCCTGCTCGGTGATCGGCGTCTTCTCGGTGCCCTGGCCGACGTAGTTCTTCAGTCGATCCAGCGCCTTCGCGCGGCGCTCCGGCGGCGTCTGGTCGGACAGCAGGCCCTGCAGGCCGCTGAAGACCGTCTGCGGGACGTCGCTCCACGGCAGCATCAGGCGTTCGGTGAGTTCGCTGGTGGCGATGTTCTCGTCGGCGGCGCGGATCATGATTTCCAGATCCTGGCGCACGTTCGGGTCGCGCTCGGTGGCGAGCTTGGCCTTGAGTTCGTCGCGCGCCTTCGCGGTCGCGGCGCGGAAGCGCGCGGCGTTGTCGGGCTTGAGGTCGGCGACGCGATCGTCGTAACCGGGCACGCCGAAGAAGGACATGCCTTCGGGCGCGAACTCGGCCTGCGCCTTCAGCAGGATGTTGGCGTATTCGTTGCTGCGGGCCACCCATGCAGGCGCGGGCTTGGCCGCGGCGGCCTTTGCGGCGGGTTGCGCCGCCTGCGCCAGCAGCGGCGCGCCGGTGGCAAGGGTGAGGGAAAGGGCGATCGCGAGGGTCAGCGGCTTCGTCATGGCGGGCAGTGTGTGGTGGACGGGGCGAGGATGGAGGCTACATCGCGCGCGGCCCAGCCCCGAAGGTCATGTCGAAGTCTGGCGACGCACAGGCGATGCGGTATCGTCGCCGCGGGGATGGAATGCCGGCGCCGCCGGCCGCAGGGAGTCGCATGTTCCGCAAGACGCTGGCCTCCGGTTGCCTCGCAGCCGTGTTCTGTTTCGCCCATTCGCCCGCACGGGCGCAGGCTTTGGTTCCCGAAGCGAGCTTCACCGATGCGGACCAGCTGGTCATCGATTTCCCGCAGTCCGTGCAGGCCTGGGACAACCGCGTCGGCGATGCCGGCGTGCGACTGCAGCCCGACCTGCGCCGGACCTGTCACTGGGATAGCGAAACGCGCCTGACCTGCGCCTTCGAGACGGTTCCGAAAGCCGCCACCCGCTACCGCATCGATCTGGATGCGGGCCTGAAGACCTGGGACGGCAAGCGCCTTCCGGCACGCACGTTGTTCGCCGAGACCGCCCGCCCCACGCTGCGGGCCTCGATCAGTCAGTGGCGCAAGGGCGTTCCATCGATCGATGTGTGGTCGACCGCGCCGGTCACGCCGGAGGCCTTGCAGGCAGCGCTGCGCCTGCGCGTCGACGGCGAGACGGTCGCGTTGCCATTGCCCACGCGGCTCGCATCGGAAAGCTGGCAGAGGCGATTCGCCCGTTTCCGCATCCACCTGCCGCCCATCGACCGCGCCAACCGGACGCTGCAACTGGACGTCGTGCCCGGGCTGCGTTCGACCGAAGGTCCGCTGCCCGGCACGCAGGACGCCACGCTGCTGAAGGCGTTGGCGAATGAGCCGTTCGCCGTGCGACGGGTGGTGTGCCCCAGACGCGAGGGGAGGTTCGATGCGCCCAACCGTGGCGGCGCGATCCTCGCCCATTGCCTGCCCGGCGCCCCGATCCGGCTGGAGTTCTCGCGTCCGCTTCCGCAGCAGCTGCGCGATACCGTCACCCGGCAGTTGCCCGCGGGGCTGACGGATGCGCCGCAGCGCTGGTGGTATTCCTCCAGGGACGACGTGCAGCGCGCACCCGGGGATTGGATCGCCCTGGAGGCGGAGGCGGCCCATCGCACCTACGCGCTCGCGCTGGGCGATCTGCGCGCCGAATACGACGAACGCCTGGTGCCGGTGCGCATCGACATCCAGACCGATGCGCCCCTGCCGCAACTGGTGGCGCCCGACACCGCTGCGCTGCGGGTCCCCGGCGCGACGAAGTCCGCGCTGCTCCAGGCGATCAACGCGGGCGATGTCGCCATCGACGTGGAGGCCGTGGGCGCCCGCGAGCGCCGCGAGACCGTCCACGTTCGCGGTGCGAAGGACGCAACCGTCGAGGTCGCTTCGTCCGTGGCGCGACGCGCGCTCGCCGATGGCGGCTGGGTGAGCTGGACGCCGCAACGCGCGGCGCGGAAGCCGGACGACATCAACGGCTCGACCGGGCCGCTGCAGTTCGCGGCGCCCGCGTTCGACCTGTTCGCCGTGCGCGGCGTGCGCGAGGTGCTGGTCTGGGCCAACGAGTGGGAACGCGATGCGGCGGTGCCCGGCGCGGACGTCGAATTGCTGTTGCGCGAACGTGCGGGCGACGACTTCCGGGTGGTCGCACGCGGCGCCACCGGCAAGGACGGCGTCGCGCTGCTGCGCCTGCCCGACGATGTGGTGTTGCCGCAGAACGATGACGAACCGTCGGACGCGACGTGGCTGGTGCGCGCACGACAGGGCTGGCGTGGCCGCCGCGCCGTGCTGCCCCTGGACGCGGTCTGGCGCGGCCAGTTTGGCCACGCGCTCACGCGCGTCACCTGGGGCGTGAGCGACCGGCCGATGTATCGCCCCGGCGACACCGTGCATTACCGGCTGTGGCGTCGCGACCGCAACGGCGCGCGCCTGCAGGCGATCGGCGCCGACGCACCGCTCACGCTGCGGCTGCAAGACGACAACGAAAACAAGACCATCAAACAATGGCAGGCCACGCCGTCGGCCACGGGCGACATCGCCGGCGAGGTGCAGCTTCCGATCCACCTCACCGATGGCACGTACTGCATCGGCGTGCCGGGCTCGCGCGGCTATGGCGCCGAGGGCACCTGCTTCTATGTCGGCGTCTACCGCGCGCAGGATCTGTGGGCCGAGCTGTCCGTAACACCGGGCGTGCTACGCGACGGCCAGCGGTTCACCGCCGGACTGAAGGCCGGCTACTACTCCGGCGGCAGCGCCGCGGGCATCGCGATCAAGGAGCCCGGGCTGACGATCGAACCGTGCGGCTTCAACGAGGCGTATCCCGACTACGCTGCGTACCGCTTCATCGATGTCGACGACGACAGGTACGAGGCCGTTGCGGTCAGCGTGAAGGCGGCCAATGCCGACGGCACCCTCGATCGCGAGGGCGAGGGCCAGCTGGACGCCACGCTGCCGCAGGACGGCAATCCTCGTCGTCCGCCGTTCGGCACGCTGGCGCTCTCGCTGGAGGTCGCGCCGCAGGGACGCGAGGGCACGGTCGCGAACGACGCGTCCGCCCTGTATTCGCGCTACCCGGCCTTCGTTGGCTTGCGCAGCGTTCCGGCGTGGCCGCGCGGCGACGTGCCGGTCGAGCTGGAAGGCGTCGTCGTCGATGCCGCGGGCCATGCGATGTCCGATGCCGTCATCACGGTGGACGTGGAGTTCGTGCCCAACCCGGGCGACGACGCGACGCCCCAGCACCTCACGCAATGCACGCTACGTGCTGGCATCGCGAGCCGCTGCGACTTCGCGCGGCCCGGCAGCGGGCTGTATCGCTTCACCGCGCAAAGCGGCGACGCCGCCCCCTCGCAGCTGGACCGCTATCTGTGGATCGGCAGTGGCGCGATGCAGGCGGACATCGACGAAACCGAACTCGACATCGCCGCGGGCGAGGGCGCGACGTTGCAGGCGACGCTGCGCCAACCGTTCGAGCGGGCGCGCGCGCTGTTCGTCATCGCCAGCCACGACCGGATCGAGGGCTACCGCGTCGAAACGGTCGCCGGCAACGTTGCCCAGTTCGAACTTCCGCGCGCGGATTCCCCGCATTCGCAGGTGCACGTGTTCGTGCGCGACGCCGAGCTGGAGGCGCCGGACGAGGACGACGACGAGCGCCTGCCGGTCAAGGTGGAAACGGCCGATGCGCGCGTGCCCGCCGCCCCGGAGGCCGACGCGAAGCCGGCGCCGGTGTCGGTTCGCTTCGAACCGGTGCGCACCGGACCGGGCATGCAGGCGCGCGTGGTGCTGCACAACGACAGTGCGGTCGCGCGCGACGTCGTGCTGTCGGTGATGGACGACGCGCTTCGCTCGCTCGCGCAGCGCTGGCTCGACTACGCCGATCCGCAAGGGCTTTCGCTGCTGGGCAGGCTGGCTTATGGCGGTGGCGGCAGCCTCGACCCGGCGGGCTTCGACGATTTCGCCGACGGCACGAAATGGCGTTACCTGCTTCCGTGGACCGAAGACACGCGCGCCAGCGATTCCAGTGCCGACACGTCGAACGGATCGCCGGTTCCGCCGCCGCCGGAGGAGCCGCCGGTGATCCTGGACCATCCGGCGTCGGTGGACGGCTATGCGAGGGCGCCCGCATCCGCACCTGCACCCGCAGCCTTCAACGAAGTCGCCGGCAGCACCACGCTCGACCGGATCGAGGTCACCGGTTCGCGCATCGCCCGCGCCGACATGGAATCGCGCGAGGCCAAGGCGCCCGATGCCACGCTGAAGGGGCCGGATCAGCGCGGAAGCGAATCGCGCGACGCACAGGCCCTGGCGCGCGTACGAACCCGCTTCGCCGACACCGCGGCATGGCATCCCGACCTTCGCCTCGCGCCTGGCGAGACACGCATCGTCGAGGTCACTCTGCCCGACAACCTGACGCGCTGGCGCGCGGTCGCATGGAGCAGCGACGCCGACGACGGCTTCGCCATGGCCGAAGCGACGCTGGAAACCGGACTGCCGCTGGAAGCGCGGTTGCAGGCACCGGTGCGCCTGTATCCGGGCGACCAGTCGCGCCTGATCGCGCACGTGCGCCAGACCGGCGACACCGTCGTGGACGTGCAGGCCGGCCTGCATTTCGAAGGCGCCAGCGCGCCGGCGGAGCGGCAGGCGACGCTGAAGCTCGCGCCGGGCGGGCAGGGCAGTTTCGGCAGCGTCATCGCGCCGCGCAGCGAAGGCATGATCACCGCCGTGGCGAGCGCCTCGTCTGCCGATGCGCACGACGCCGTCGCGCAACCGATCGAAGTCGCGTCGCCGCGCATCGCCGCGCGCAAGGTGCTGGCGGGTTGGCTTGGCGAGGACGCGATCGCGCTCGACATCCCGACGCTCCCCGCGAACGCGTCCGATGCCCACGTGCACGTCTCGCTGCAGCACGGCGTGGCCGGCATGGTCGACGACTGGACGCGTTACATGCAGGCGTATCCGCATCGCTGCTGGGAGCAGATCCTCAGCCGCGCGGTCGCGGCGGCGCTGGCGATGGAGCGCGGCGACACGGCCTGGAGCGACGCGCCTGCCGTGGTGCGGGAAGCACTCGACAACGCGGCGGTCTTCCAGGCCGATGACGGCGGTTTCCGCTATTTCGCCAGCGGCGACGACTGGGGCGATCGGGCGTCCAAGACCGTGCTGACCGCGTACACCGTCGAGGCCTTCGCGCTGCTTCGCAGGCTGGGGCATCCGGTGCCGGTCGATATCGAGAAGAAGGCCGCGGACTTCCTCGAAGACGAGAAGCCCGTGGTCGAAAAGGGCGCATCCCGCGATGTCGCCACGATGAGGCTGGCACGGTTCGCCTTCGCGGCGGGAGCTCGCACCGGTGTCCAGCCGGCGCAACTCGACACGTTGTGGCGTTACTGGGACGACCTGCCGCTGTCCGCGCAGGTGGCCACGGCGCGGGCGCTGGAAGCCAATGCGCATCCGGCCGCCAACGAGGCGAAGCAGCGACTGATCGCCGCCACCGTCGAACGGGGCGGTGCGCGTTCCTTCCGCGCGGCCGACCGGCAGGACGCGTGGATGGGCTCGAACCTGCGCGAGCAATGCAGCCTGATCGCGCTGCTCGATCGTGAGCCCGGCACCGCCACGGCCGAGGCACGGCGCGCGCTCGTCGCCGGACTCATGGATCTTTACGGCGGGACGCGTGCGGTCGATACGCAGAGCGGCGCGATCTGCCTGATGGCGTTGCAGGACGCCGCGCGCGATGCAGGCGGCGACGTGTCGGCGCGCGTCGAACTGGGCGCGGCGAACGGCGATCTGACGCTGGCCGCCGGCGAGCGCAACGTGCAGTGGAGCGCACCGCTCGCGAACGCCGGGCGGCTCCGCATCGCGCCCGCGATGGCCTCGTTGCGCGAAACGCCGACGGGCTTCATCGCCGAATTGCGCTACGAGGAAGACGCACGCGTCGCGCGGGCATCGGCGATCGGCCTGGCGATCACGCGCCGCTATGCGGTGTTCCGCGACGGGAAATGGCAGCCGTTGAAGGAGGGCGCGGTCCGGGAAGGCGAGTGGGTGAGGATCACGCTGGCGATCGACAACAGCGCCTCGCGCCGCTTCGTCGCCATCACCGACCAGGTGCCGGGCGGATTGCGTCCGACCGACCTCAGCCTGTCCGGCGTCGTGGTCCGCGACATCGAGCGCGTTTCCGACACGGGCAGCCGCTCGTTCGGTACGCGCCGCCTGGATGCACGCGCGCCGAAGTTCTACGCCGACATGCTGCCGCGCGGCCACCACGAGGTGCATTACTTCGCCGTCGCGGGTAACGGCGGCGATTACCTCGCCGCGCCCGCTGTCGCCGAGCCAATGTACGGCGGTGCGGGCACCGCGCGCACGGCCTCCACGCGCATCCGCATCGTCGCCGACGAGCCTTGAAGGCCCTCGCAGGAAACAAAAAAGCCCGGCAGATGCCGGGCTTTTTCGTGATGCGCCAGATCGATTACGGCTTCAGGCAACGATCGAAGAAGTTCTCCGTCAGCCGCAGGCGGTGCAGGTTGTCGGCGCCCTTCAGGCCGTGCTTCGCGCCTGGATAGGTCATCAGCTCGAAGGGCTGGCCGCGCTTCTGCAATGCGCTCATCAGCGACGTCGAATTGGTGAACAGCACGTTGTCGTCGGCCATGCCGTGGATCAGCAGCAGCTTCGAGGTTAGCCCGCCGATGTGCTCGAGCACGCGCGCCTGCTGGTAGCCGGCGACGTTCGCCTTCGGCAGGCCCATGTAGCGCTCGGTGTAATGCGTGTCGTACAGCGCCCAGTCGGTGACCGGCGCGCCGGCGGCGCCACAGGCGTACTCCTTCGAGGCCTTCGCCAGCAGCATCAGCGTCATGTAGCCGCCGTTGGACCACCCGTACACGCCGATGCGCGAGCCGTCGATCCACGGCTGCGACTTCAGCCACTCCACGCCCTTGAGCTGGTCGGCCACTTCCACCGTGCCCTGCTTTCCGTACAGCGCGCCGCCGAAGGCCGCGCCGCGACGCGGCGTGCCGCGGTTGTCGAGCGAGAACACGACAAAACCATTTTGCGCCAGGTACTGGTTGAAGTCCGGTGCCCACGCGCGCTTCACCGTCTGCGACGCCGGGCCGCCGTACACCATCACCACGACCGGGTAGCGCTTGTTCGCATCGAAGCCGGCCGGCTTGATGAGGCTGTAGTGCAGCGTCGTCGCGCCGTCGGCGGCCTTCATCGTGCCGAACTCGATCGGACGATGCGCCGCGGCGTATTTCGCGTACGGATGCTGCGGATCGGCAAGGTCGTTCTTCAGCAGCGCGGCGATGCGCGAGCCGTCGTTGCGGAACAGCTCCAGCTGCGGCGGCGTGGTCGGGTTCGACCAGTTGTCGACGTACACGCTCGCGTTGGCGGCGAAGCTGGCGGCATGCGTGCCGTCGTTCTTCGAAAGACGTTCGATCGCGCCACCGGCGAGCGGCACGCGATACACCTGCGAATCCAGCGGCGAATCCTTGCCGGCGGCGAAGTAGACGTAACCGGCGGCTTCATCCACCGCGAGCACGCCGTCCACCGGCCAGTCGCCGGAGGTCAGGGCGGTCGCCTTCGAACCGTCTTCGGACAATACGTACAGATGCTCGTAACCGCTGCGCTCGCTGTTCCACAGGATGCGGCCGTCCTTGAGGAAACGCAGGTCGTCGTGCAGCGGCACCCAGGTTTTGCTGGTTTCGGTCTGCAGCACGCGCTGGCCGCCGCTGGCGAGGTCGGCTTCGATCAGTTCGAGCTTGTGCTGGTCGCGCGACTGGCGCTGGAAGGTCAGGCGCTGCGGATCGCGCCAGTCGACGCGGGCGAGATAGATGTCCTGTTCCTTGCCCAGGTCGACCCACTTCGCCGCGGCGTTGGCCTTGGGCGCGATCACGCCCAGCTTCACCAGCACGTTGTGGTCGCCGGCAGCGGGGTAGCGCTGCTCGACGACTTCGGTGCGGTCCGGGTAGACCTCGTAGCGCTTCTGCACCGGCACCGGCGTTTCGTCGATGCGCGCGAAGGCGATCGCCGAATCGTCCGGCGCCCACCAGTAACCGGTGTGGCGGTTCATTTCCTCGTCGGCGACGAACTCGGCGACGCCGTTGCCGATGACGTCGCTGCCATCGCGGGTGAGCTGGATCGACTTGCCGGTCGCAAGATCGATGGCCCACAGGTTGCGATTGCGCACGAAGCTGACGAAGCCGCCGCGCGGCGACAGCTTCGGATCGGTGGCAAAACCCTCGCCATGGGTCAGCTTGCGTACGCCCGACTTGCCGGCTTTCGACAGGTCGTACAGGTACAGCTCGCCGCCAAGCGGGAACAGCAGCGAACGGCTGTCCGGCGCCCACTGGTAATCGACGATGCCGCTGAGCGCGGCGATGCGCTGGCGCTCGCGGCGGGCCTTCTCCTCATCGCTGAGCACTTCATCGCCCGGCAGGATGTCGTCGGCGTCCACCAGCTTCGCCGTCTGCCCGGTGGCGATGTCGTACGCCCACAGGTCCAGCCGGTTCTTGTTGCTGTCCTTGCCGCGCAGGAAGGTCACGCGCTTGCCGTCGGGCGAGATCTTCGCCTTCATCAGGCTCGGGCCGGACAGCGGCGCATCGCCGGCCAGCGCTTCCAGCGTGAGCTTGACCGGTGCGGCGGTCTGCGCGGCAGCGGCGTGAGTCGTGAAGGCTACGGACATGGCGACGGAGGAGACGAGCAGGCAGGCGGCGAGGCCGCGGACGGTGAGTTTTTTCATGCGGTCGTGTTGGCGGGCGTTCCGAAGAGGATCTTGTGCATTTCAGGCGTCATCTCACGCTTGGCGCCGTAAACGTCGGCCAGCGCGTAGGCGCGCTTCACGGCCGGGCGCTGCGCGATGGCGTCGTGCCAGCGGCGGACGTTGGCGAATTCGGTCAGGTCCAGCGGTGCCTTCGTGTAGGGATTGATCCACGGGTGCGCGGCCATGTCGGCGATGGAGAACATGTCGGCGGCGATGAACTCGCGGCCTTCCAGCTGGCGGTCGAGCACGCCCAGCAGGCGCAGCACTTCGCGCTTGTAGCGGTCCTTGGCGTAGGCGATGTCTTCCGGCGCGTAGACGTGGAAGTGGCCGTACTGGCCGGTCATCGGGCCCAGGCCGCCCATCTGCCA
>Ga0209256_1001791_pt1 | contig 20307 bp, 20 predicted proteins | sample AraplaCol_mCL_r2_2_FD_184270 | JGI IMG/M metagenome (GOLD analysis project Ga0209256, IMG submission 184270) | Arabidopsis root microbial communities from North Carolina, USA - plate scrape MF_Col_mCL_r2 (SPAdes) (version 3) | ecosystem: Host-associated > Plants > Roots > Endosphere | place...
CGGCCTTGTCCTTCAGCGCCTTCTTCTTCTGCAGCACCTCCAGCACGTGCCAGCTGATGGCTTCCCCTTCGCGGTCGGGGTCGGTGGCCAGGATCAGGCGGTCGGCCCCCTTCAGGGCGTCGACGATATCGGAGACGCGCTTGGTCGCCTTGCCGTCGACTTCCCAGCTCATGGCGAAGTCGTTGTCAGGCTCGACCGAACCGTCCTTCGACGGCAAGTCCCGGATGTGACCGTACGAGGCGAGAACCTTGTAGTCGGACCCGAGATACTTGTTGATGGTCTTGGCCTTGGCCGGGCTCTCGACGACGACGACGTTCATTAGGACCTTTTGGCGCCGGGGAATTGGGTTCGTCCCCCGATGGAACCCGGGCGGCGAGGGGCGGAAAGTGGGGGCGGCGCCAGGGGTCTGTCAACGGCGGCGGTGGTCGACGACGTATTTGGTTCCCGGCTCTCTCTATAGAGAGAGGAAAAATTCGCCCTGTCTCCTGAGCGCCTAAACGCCCGCCACCATCCCGCCAGGCAGCAACTCCGCCCGCTCGGCCAGAGCCAGCTCGACTAGGGCCGCCATCACCGCCGAGGTCGGGGCGCGGGTGGCGCGGACCAGTTCGTCGCGGGAGACGGGGGTGGGCGAGAGGAGGCGGGCGATCTCCTCGCGCAGGGCGTCGTGGTCGACCTCCACCCCGTCGTCCTCGGCCGCGTAGGACCGTTCGCGTTCGCGCAGGTGGGCCTGGCCCGAAAGCGAGCGCAGCACGTCCTCGACCCCTTCGCAAAGGATCGCACCCTGGCGGATCAGGTCGTTGGGACCCTTGGCGCGCGGGTCCAGCGGCGAGCCCGGCACGGCGAAGACGTCGCGGCCTTGTTCGGCGGCCAGGCGGGCGGTGATCAGCGAGCCGGACTTCAGCTCGGCCTCGACCACGATCACCCCCAGCGACAGGCCCGAGATAATGCGGTTGCGGCGCGGAAAGTCCTTGGCGATGGCGCGGCGGTCGGGGGCGCTTTCGCTGACGATGCAGCCACCCTCGTTGGCGATGCGGGCGTGCAGAGCGGCGTGCTCGGGCGGATAGATGTCGCACACCCCGCCGCCCAGCACGGCCACCGTGCCCGTGGCCAGGGCGCCCTCGTGGGCCGCGCCGTCGACGCCGCGCGCCAGGCCCGACACCACCACATATCCGTGCCGGCCGAGCTCCGTCGCCAGCTGGCGGGCGAAGCGCTGGCCGCCGGCCGAGGCGATCCGCGCCCCGACGATGGCCAGGCTGGGCTGGGACAGAAGCTCGGCGTGGCCCAGGGCCCACAGCACCGGCGGCGGCGGGTCCAGGGCGGACAGGCGGGGCGGGAAATCGGGTTCGCAGGCGCAGATCAGCCGCGCGCCCAGCCGGTCGCCGCTGTCCAACTCGCGCAGGACCTCGTCCTCGGGCGGCGGGCGCAGGGGCGTGGCGCGGCCGGCGCGGCGGGCCAGGTCGGGCAGGGCGATCAGGGCGCGCTCGGCCGAGCCGAAGCGCGACAGCAGATGGTCGAAGGCGACGGGCCCGACCGTCTCGGTGCGCGCCAGCCTCAACCAGGCCAGGCGCTCGCTGTCCGAAAGGCCCCGCGTCATCAGCTAGCGGGCGGCTCTTCAGCCGTCTTCTTCTTGCCGATGCGGGGCTCCTGGCCCTTCAGCAGCCGGCCGATGTTGTCCTTGTGGCGGATGAAGATCAGCACGGCCATGAACAAGCACAGCACCGTGAACGGGGCTTCCTGGTCGGTGGCCAGGGCGAAGGGCGCGGCGAAGGCGGCGGCGACCAGGGCGGCCAGCGAGCTGATGCGGAACAGGGCGGCCACGGCCAGCCAGGTCACGGCGGCCAGCACGCCCACGGGCCAGCAGGCCGACAGCAGCACGCCGTAGAAGGTGGCCACGCCCTTGCCGCCCTTGAACTTCAGCCAGACGGGGAACAGGTGGCCGGTGAAGGCGGCCGCGCCGGCCAGGGCCACGATCGCGGGCGTGTCGTGGCTGAGCCAGCGGGCCAACAGCACGGCCACGATCCCCTTGCCGGCGTCGCCGACCAGGGTGATGGCCGCCAGATCCTTGCGGCCCGAACGCAGTACGTTGGTCGCGCCGATGTTGCCCGAGCCGATCTGCCGGATGTCGCCGGCCCCGCCCAGGCGCGTGGCGATCAGACCGAACGGAATCGAGCCCAGCAGATAACCGCCGAGGATCGTGAGGCCGAGGGTCAGGTAGACGGCTTGAGCGAGATCTTGCACGGAGTACGACCTATGGATGTGGTGAAGCTGCCCGGCGAGACGGGCGCATGGCAAGGGCGAAAACGCCGGTTTCAGGTTTTATAGCGGCGCTGGGGGTGGAGGCTCTAGCGTTTTCCGGAAAGCGGGGACTGACGGCGCACACCGCCGCGACCGGGGCATGGGTCTGGCCGCTCTGTGGTTCAGCTCTCGGTGTAGCGGATCAGCAGCCAGCTCCGGCCGGCCAGCACGCGGGTGAGGCTCGCCGTCGCCTCCGCGGGCGCGTTGGCGTAGAGGCCCGCCAGGTCTGCCGCGAGCGCGCGAGCCGCGTCCTCGTCCAACACGACCTGGCGCCGAAATCCGAGCATTCGGGAACCGACCCCGAACAGCGCCAGCCCGTATCGGGTCTCGAGATGCCGGGCCAGGGCGTAGTTCTGCATCGGGTCGAGGTCGGATTGGAAATAGCCGTTGGGAAAGGCGGCGATCGCCTCGGCCGCCGTGGCGACAGGGACGAACTGGAATAAAACCTCGTCCCGCCCAATCCCAAGCGCGGCGTCCGGATTCTTGTTTATCGTGACGAGATCATTCGCGTCCCCTGGCGTCTCCCACTCGAGCAGGCCGCTGATTTGGTCGATTTGGACGTCGCGCGCGCGTTCGAGCAGGTTGGCAAGGCGAATGGGGAACTCGGCGGGCGTGCTGAGGTAGCCCTGGTGTTCGCCGTCCTCGAAAACCTGCGGGTCGAGCGCCGACAGATCGTGGCCCTCGACATCGTCCAGCCCATGCAGGTCGATGCCGTGCCCCGAGGTGTAGAGGGCCTGACCGAGGTCATCGAGCGAAGCCAGGACATGCACATCCGAATGCTCGCGCTGCAGGCGGGCATGCAGACTGAGCAGGTCGGCGAAGCCGGGCAGAGGGTGCGCCGTCAAACCATCGCAAAGCAGAGGCGTGAAGGTCCGAGGCTTGGCTTCCGCAAACGGGGCGAGCTTCGGCGGCTTCCTGCGGAGAAATCCGAACATGCGGTCATGACGGCGGCGGCCCCCCAGCTTGTCAAGCGGGCCCGTTCACCCCTCCGCCCGGTGCACCACCCGCCCGTCGACGATCGTCATCAGCACCTGGCCCTGCAGCCTCCGTCCGTCGAACGGCGAGTTCTTGGACTTCGACAGGAGTTTGCCGGCGTCGATGATCAGCGGGGCGTCCAGGTCGCACAGCACCAGGTCGGCCGGGACGCCAGGGGCGATGCGGCCTGACTGCAGGCCGATCAGGCCGGCCGGGGCGAGGGTGACGGTGCGGATCAGGTCGACGAGCGGCAGGCGCTCGTCGTGATAGAGGCTCAGCAGGGCCGGCAGCAGGGTCTCCAGACCCACGGCGCCGGGGGCGGCCTCGTCGAAGGGCAGGCGCTTGTCTTCGGCCGGGGCCGGGGCGTGGGCCGAGACGACGACGTCGATCAGCCCGTTGGCCAGGGCCTCGATCAGCGCCTGACGGTCGTCCTCGCCGCGCAGGGGCGGGGTGACCTTGGCGAAGCTGCGGTAGTCGCCGATGTCCAGCTCGTTGAACGACAGGTGGTTGATCGACACCGAGGCGTGGATCCGCAGGCCTTTGGCCTTGGCGCGGGCCAGGGTCTCCAGCGCCTGAGCGCTGGTGACCTGGTCGACCAGCAGGCGGCCGCCGGTGGCTTCCAGCAGGGCGACGTCGCGCTCCAGCATGATCCGCTCGGCCATCGGCGAGATCGAGGGCAAGCCCATGCGGCCGGCGAACTCCCCGCCGGTCGCCGCGCCGCCCTTGGCCAGCCACGGGTCCATCGGACGGTGGGCCAGCAGGGTGTCGAAGCCCTTGGCGTAGGTCAGGATGCGCTGCATGACCTTGCTGTCGACGACGGGCTTGTCGGCGTCGGTGACATAGACGCAGCCGGCCTCGCGCATCAGGCCGATCTCGGCCATCTGCTCGCCCTTCAGCCCCTTGGTCGCCGCGCCGGCGCACAGGATGCGGGCGCTGTCGATGTCGCGGGCGCGGCGCAGGATGAAGTCGACCACGCTGGGGTCGTCGACGGCCGGGTCGGTGTCGGGCTGGACGACGAAGCTGGTCACCCCGCCGGCCGCCGCGGCCTTGGCGGCGCTGGCTAGGGTCTCCTTGGTCTCGGCGCCGGGCTCGCCGGTCTTGACCCGCAGGTCGATCAGGCCGGGGGCCAGCATGGCCCCGCCGCAGTCGACGACGCGGACGTCCTTGGACAGCTTGCCGAACTCGCGCCCCTTGGCGACGTCGGAGATCACGCCTTCGGAGACGATGACGCCGCCGGGGCCGTCATAGCCGCTCTCGGGGTCGACCAGCCGGGCGTTGATCAATGCTAACGGCGGAAACGCGCTCATTGGCCGTGCTCCTCGAGCCGGTGGGCAAGGGAGGCCAGGACGGCCATGCGGGCGGCGACGCCCATCTCGACCTGGTCCTGGATCAGGCTGATCTCGGGATCGTCGGCGACGTCGGAGTCGATCTCGACACCCCGGTTCATCGGGCCCGGGTGCATGACCTTGGCCTTGGGCGCGGCGCGGGCCAGCTTGTCGCGGTCCAGGCCATAGAAGCGGAAGTATTCGCGGGTCGAGGGCACGAAGGCCCCCTGCATGCGCTCCAGCTGCAGGCGAAGCATCATCACAACGTCCGCCCCGGCGATCCCGGCCTTCATGTCGTGATGGACGGTCACGCCCCAGCGCTCGGCCTGGGCCGGCATCAGGGTGGGCGGACCGACCAGGCGCACGCTGGCGCCCAGGGTGTGCAGCAGGGCGACGTTCGAGCGGGCCACGCGGCTGTGCAGCACGTCGCCGCAGATCGCCACGGTCAGGCCCGAGACCCGGCCGAAGGCGCGGCGGATCGACAGGGCGTCCAGCAGCGCCTGAGTGGGGTGCTCGTGCTGGCCGTCGCCGGCGTTGATCACGCTGCCGCTGACCTTCTGGCTGAGCAGGCTGGCCGCGCCCGACGAGGCGTGGCGCACCACCAGCAGGTCGGGGCGCATGGCGTTCAGGGTGACGGCCGTGTCGATCAGGGTCTCGCCCTTGGTGATCGACGAGGTGCGCGGGCTCATATTGACCACGTCGGCGCCCAGCCGCTTGCCGGCGATCTCGAACGAGCTCTGGGTGCGGGTGCTGTTCTCGAAGAACAGATTCATCAGCGTCCGCCCCTTGAGGATGTCGAGGGACTTGGTCGTCTGGCGATTGAGGGCGACGAAGGCGTCGGCCAGGTCCAGCAGGTCGGCCGCCTGCGGGGCGTTCAGGTCGCCGGCCGACAGGAAGTGGCGGCGCGGGAACGAGAAGATGCGCTTGCGGATCGTCTCGATCGGATCGGCGGGCTCATGGGGCGGGGTTTTGGCCGTCATGAGTGCGCGTCATAGGCGGGTTTGGCGTCGCGGGGAAGGGCGGGGCTCTAGAACCCCTTGCCCGCCGCCTCATTGATACCCCGGATCCGCTCCAGGGCGCCCTGCAGGATCCAGCCAGCGGCCATCTTGTCGACGACTTCGCCGCGGCGCTTGCGGTTGACGTCGTGCTCGTCGATCAGCACCCGGGTCACGGCGGCCGTCGACAGGCGCTCGTCCCAGAAGGTGATCGGCAGTTCGGGGTTCAGGCGGAGCAGGTTGCGGCCCAGCGCCCGGTTGGACTGGCAACGCACGCCCTCGGTGCCGTCCATGTTCATCGGCAGGCCGATGACGATGCCGACGGCCTTGCGGCTGTCCATCAGCTGGAACAGGGTCTTGGCGTCATCGCTGAACTTGCCCTTCTTGATCAGGGCCAGCGGGCTGGCGACGGTCAGGGTGACGTCGGACACGGCCACGCCGATGGTCTTCTCGCCCGGGTCCAGGCCGACGATGGGCTTGTAATCCGGGATGGCGGCGGCGAATTCGGCGATGTCGAGAACGGGCATGGGCCTTCATATCACGGGGAAGGGCTCTCCCAGCAAGGGAACGCTTGTCAAAGCGGCCCTCCGGCGGCTAACCCACGCGCTTGGAATTCAGGAGGCCCACATGGCCATTGACGCCGCCACCGTGCGGAAGGTCGCGCGGCTCGCGCGTATCGCCGAACCCGAAGAGCGCATCGAGGCGCTGGCCCAGGAGCTCAACGGCATCATGACGTGGATCGAGCAGTTGGCCGAGGTCGACACCGACGGCGTCGAGCCGCTGACCAGCGTCGTGCACTCGGGCCTGCCGCTGCGCGACGACGTGGTGACCATGGGCGGCGACGCCGACGTGGTGACCGGCAACGCGCCCAAGTCGGTGGACGGCTTCTTCGTGGTGCCGAAGGTGGTTGAATAATGAGTGCGCTGACCTCCCTGACCCTGAAGGGCGCCCTCGACGGGCTGGACGCCGGCGACTTCAGCTCGGTCGAGCTGACCAAGGCCCACATCGAGGCCGTCGAGGCGGCGCGCGGCTTGAACGCCTTCCTGTTCGAGACCCCCGAACAGGCCCTGTCCATGGCCGCCGCCTCCGACGCGCGGCGTTCGTTGGGCGCGGCCCGTCCGCTGGACGGCGTCCCGCTGGGCATCAAGGATCTGTTCTGCACCGAGGGCACGCCGACCACGGCCGCCTCGAAGATCCTCGAGCCGTTCGTCCCGCACTACGAGTCGACCGTCACCAGCCAGCTGTGGCGCGACGGGGCGGTGATGCTGGGCAAGCTGAACCTGGACGAGTTCGCCATGGGCTCGTCGAACGAGACCAGCGCCTACGGCCCTGTGGTCAATCCCTGGCGCCGGTCGGGCTCGAACCAGGCCCTGACGCCGGGCGGCAGCTCGGGCGGCAGCGCCGCGGCCGTGGCCGCCGACCTGTGCCTGGGCGCCACCGCCACCGACACCGGCGGCTCGATCCGCCAGCCGGCCGCGTTCACCGGCACCGTGGGCATCAAGCCGACCTACGGCCGCTGCTCGCGCTGGGGCACGGTGGCCTTCGCCAGTTCGCTGGACCAGGCCGGCCCGATCGCCAAGACCGTCGAGGACGCCGCGATCCTGCTGAAGTCGATGTCGGGCCATGACCCGAAGGACTCGACCAGCCTGGACGTCCCTGTCCCGGACTTCGCTGCCTTCGTCGGCAAGTCGGTCAAGGGCCTCCGGATCGGCGTTCCCAAGGAATACCGCGTCGACGGCATGCCGGCCGAGATCGAGAAGCTCTGGCAGGACGGCATCGCCTGGCTGAAGGACGCCGGCTGCGAGATCGTCGAGATCAGCCTGCCGCACACCAAGTACGCCCTGCCGGCCTATTACATCGTGGCCCCGGCCGAGGCCTCGTCGAACCTGGCCCGCTATGACGGCATGCGTTACGGCCTGCGGGCCGAGGGCGGCAACCTGACCGAGGTGTATGAGAACACCCGCGCCGCTGGCTTCGGCGACGAGGTCAAGCGCCGCATCCTGATCGGCACCTATGTGCTGTCGGCCGGCTATTACGACGCCTACTACCTGAAGGCCCTGAAGGTGCGCCGCCGCATCGCCGAGGACTTCGACAACGCCTGGGAAAAGGTCGACGCCATCCTGACCCCGACCGCCCCGTCGGCGGCGTTCGGCCTGGGCGAGAACAGCAACGACCCGATCGCCATGTACCTGAACGACGTGTTCACGGTGACGACGAACCTGGCCGGTCTGCCGGGTCTGTCGTTGCCGGCCGGCCTGGACGCCAACGGCCTGCCGCTGGGCCTGCAGATCATCGGCAAGCCGCTGGACGAAGGCACGGTGTTCTCGGTGGCCGGCGCCATCGAGAAGGCCGCGGGCTTCAAGGCCAAGGCCGACAAGTGGTGGTGATCCGCCACTAGACGGAACGAAGAAAAAGGGCGGCCCCGAACGGAGCCGCCCTGTGTTTTTGGGCCCTAGGCCGCGCTTACATCGGCGCGTCGGGCGTGACCGGCGTCGCGGCCGGCGCGGGCGTGGGAGCCGGAGCCGGGGTCGCCGCGACCGGAGCGGCCGGGGCCGCGATCACCGGCGTCGGCGCCGGGGCGGCGACCGGCGCGGGGATCGTCGCGCTGACGTTGGACGAGGCCGACTCGGCGCTCGGGGCGCTTTCCACCGGGGCCGCGCGGCGGGCCGGAGCGGCGCGCTTGGCGGGAGCGGTCACGCGCGGCGGCGCGGTGGTTTCAGCGCGGGCCACCTGGGTCGGGGCCGGAGCGGCGGGGGTGGCGGCGGTCGGAGCCGGAGCGGGCATCGGAGCCGGCGGTGTCGCGGCCGGCAGCGGCTGGGCCTCGGCCACCGTGACCTCGTCCGTGGTCGGGGTCTGGGCCGGCTGGCCCATCATGGCCCACGCCAGGCCGCCGGCGGCGATGGCCAGCACGGGCAGGCCGATCAGCAGGGGCATGTTCGACGAAGTCTTCTTCGTCGGCTTGCGAGCATAGACCGGGGCGCTGGGAAACAGCGGAGAGTTGTCAGCGCTGGTACGCGGCGCGACATAAGGTTCACTGGCATCGAGGTTCAGAACAGCCATGATATCCTCCTGAGCGATATTCACGTTCGGGGAGTCAACGAGACGTGGAGGACGTGGTTCCGGTTGGCCAGGAAAGACCTCGGTGTTGCCAAGAAGCGGTCATTTTTGGGATTGCCTGAAAACTCCGTCTCAGCTGGGTGCGACTGCGTGCACTAAGGGCGGATGGCGTCCACTTCGCGCCAGGCGCCGTTGCTCGGCTCCTATCCGGACTTCGTCTGTCTGAGCCGAAGGCTGATCGTCGAAGTCGATGGTCCGCATTACCAAGAGCTGGAGCAGGCGGCGCGCGACGCTTATCGCAATCAAGTTTTCCGCCATTCCGGCTTCCAAACCTTGCGCTTCCCGACCCGGGCAGTGCATGAGGACATCGATGCGGTGGTGGACGTGATTTGTCGCGCCTTAAGCGCCGCGAGCCCCACCCGACCCGCTTCGCGGGCCACCCTCCCCACAAGGGAGAGGGAAGAGACTCTTTCTAATCGGCCGCCCGACACGGCCAGGAATTGAGACATGACCGAAACCACCGCTTCCAAAGTGATCAAGGGTCGCACCGGCGACTGGGAAATCGTCCTGGGCCTGGAGGTCCACGCTCAGGTGGCCAGCGTGTCCAAGCTGTTCTCGGGCGCGGCCGTCGGGTTCGGCGCGGGGCCGAACCAGCAGGTCAGCCTGGTGGATGCGGCCATGCCGGGCATGCTGCCGGTGCTGAACCGCTACTGCGTTGAGCAGGCGGTGAAGACCGGCCTGGGCCTGAACGCCCAGATCAACCTGAAGAGCCGGTTCGACCGCAAGAACTACTTCTATCCCGACCTGCCGCAGGGCTATCAGATCAGCCAGTTCGACCAGCCGATCGTCGGCGAGGGCGTGATCACCGTCGAGCGTGACGACGGCACGACCTTCGACGTCCGTATCGAGCGCCTGCACCTCGAGCAGGACGCCGGCAAGTCGCTGCACGACCAGGACCCGAACGCCACCTATGTGGACCTGAACCGCGCGGGCACGGCGCTGATGGAGATCGTCTCCAAGCCCGACATGCGCACCTCGGAAGAGGCCGCCGCCTACGTGAAGAAGCTGCGCACCATCCTGGTCTATCTGGGCACCTGCGACGGCGACATGGAGAAGGGCAACCTGCGCGCCGACGTCAACGTCTCGGTCTGCCGTCCCGGCGACTACGAGAAGTTCCGCGAGACCGGCAGCTTCAAGCACCTGGGCACGCGTTGCGAGATCAAGAACGTCAACTCGTATCGCTACATCCAGCAGGCCATCGAGTACGAGGCCCGCCGCCAGATCGAGATCCTGGAGGACGGCGGCAAGATCGACCAGGAGACCCGCCTGTTCGACCCGAACAAGGGCGAGACCCGGTCGATGCGATCCAAGGAAGAGGCGCACGACTATCGCTACTTCCCCGACCCGGACCTGCTGCCGCTGGTGCTGGACCCGGCCTGGGTGAAGCAGATCCAGGACACCCTGCCGGAGCTGCCGGACGCCAAGAAGGCGCGCCTGCAGAGCCAGTACGGCCTGTCGGCCTACGACGCCGGCGTGCTGATCATCGAGGCCGACCGGGCCGACTATTTCGAAGCCGCCGCCAAGGGGCGCGACGCCAAGCTGGTGTCCAACTGGGTGACCAACGAGCTGCTGTCCAAGCTGTCGTCGGGCGGGCACGAGATCGCTAACTCGCCGCTGCCGTCTTCGGACATCGCCCAGCTGGTCGAGCTGATCGAGAACGGCACCATCAGCTCCAAAATCGCCAAGGAGGTCTTCGAGCACATGTGGGCCGGCGAGGGCCGTCCGGCCGAGATCGTCGAGAAGCGCGGTCTGGTGCAGATCAACGACACCGGCGCGATCGAGGCGGCGATCGATAAGCTGATCGCGGCCAATCCCGACAAGGCCGAGGCGGTGAAGGAAAAGCCCCAGGCCATCGGCTGGTTCGTCGGCCAGGTGATGAAGGAGACCGGCGGCAAGGCCAACCCGGCCACCGTCAACGAGCTGCTGCGGAGCAAGCTGGGGTTGTAGGCCTCTAGCGCCGCGAAACAAAGAAGGGCCCGCCGCTCGCGCGACGGGCCCTTTTTTATGGACGGAGCGCCGGGCCTACGGCTTGGGCGTGTCCGAAGTGGCCGGGGCTTCGGCGCCAGCCGGCTTATGGTGCTTCTTGGACTTCTTGTCGGGCTTGGCGTCGGCGGACGGCGCGGCGTCCGTCGTGCTGTCCGAAGCGGTGGCCGAGCTGGGCGTGCCGCTGGCGGTGGCGCTGTCGGCGCCGGTGGACGGCGTGGAGGCGGCCGCCGGGTCCGTGCTGGTCGACGGCGACGTCGAGGACGAAGCGGGCGCGCTCTGGGTGGTCTGAGCCGTCGGATCGGTGGCCGGCGCCTGCTGGGCCAGGGCCGATCCGGCGAAGCCGGCGACGGTGAGGGCGGCGACGACGGCGGGGATGCGGAGCTTGGTCATGGAAGCGTCTCGTTACGGTCGCGTCGGAAAGTGACACGGCCGGAACGCTGGCCCCTGAATGCGGTGGGAATAACTCGCCAATCAGGCTTTCTCGCCGCATGCGGGGCGAGGATGCGGCGAATGGCGACGCTTCCCCAGTGTTCGGAAGAGCGCCGCCAAGCCGTTCAGGTCAACAAGGCTAGTTGTTGATGATGTCGAAGATCAGTCCGGTGGCGATCGCCGCCAGGACGTAGTCGTTGCCGGTGCGGTACCAGTAATAACCGCGGGGCGGCGGACGCAGGCGGTAATAGCCGTAGTCGTGGACGATGTAGCTGTTGCTCCGATAGTAGGGCGGCAGGTAACCGCCGCGACGCCAGGCGTTATAGCCGGGGCGATAGCCCGGGTGGCCATAGTAGTGGGCCGGCGGCGCGCCGTAGCTCCAGCGGTTGTTGTAGTAATAGCCGTTATAGCGGCGACCGTCCCAACGGTTGTCGCGGCGATCCCAGCCGTTGTGACGGCCATTGTCGTGGCGGCCGTCCCAACGGCCCCGATCATGTCGACCGCCATCGTAGCGGCCCCCATCGTGGCGACCGCCGTCATGGCGTCCATAGTCGCGGCCACCGTGGCGATCGCCATGGCCGCGGCCGCGATCCTGGGCCGAAGCGTCGCCGGCCATGGCCATCGGGCCGGCCACGGCGGCCATGGCCGCGATGGTGAGCAACAAGCGCTTCATTCCGACGTCTCCTTCTTCGGTCAGCGGTCCGACAACCGCCTTTTCCCTCGACCTTGAAGCCAGTTTCGACGGTCTTGGCTGAACCTGATCTGAACGGCGCCGTCAGACTGGAGCAGGAACGGCCTTGGCGAGCGCCGCGCGGGCGACCATGTTGGTGGTGAAACGAAACCATCTCCGGGGATGAACGCCGATGAGCCGTCCGATCGCGCTGTATTACTGGCCCACGCCGAACGGCTGGAAGATCTCGATCGCCCTGGAGGAGATGGGCCTGCCATACGAGATGATCCCGGTGAACATCGGGGCGGGCGAGCAGTTCAAGCCGGAGTTCCTGGCCATCAGCCCCAACAACCGGATGCCGGCCATCGTCGATCCTGACGGTCCCGACAGCCAGCCGATCTCGGTGTTTGAGTCCGGGGCCATCCTGCAGTACCTGGGCCGCAAGACCGGCCAATTCTATGGGACCAACGAGCGCGAGCGGGTCGAGATCGACCAGTGGGTGATGTGGCAGATGGGCGGTCTTGGCCCCATGGCCGGTCAGACGCACCATTTCCGCCAGTACGCCGGCGCCCTGATCAGCGACCAACGGCAGATCGCCTACGGAGCCATCCGCTACACCAACGAGACCCATCGTCTCTATGGCGTGCTGAACAAGCAGCTGGCGGGGAAGGATTTCATCTGCGGCCAATTGTCCATCGCCGACTTCGCCTGCTGGGGCTGGGTCGTGCCGTGGAAGAACCAGGGCATCATCCTGGAGGAGTTCCCGCATCTGAAGGCCTGGTTCGAGCGCATGGGCGCGCGCGAGGCCGTCGACCGGGGCTTCAAGCTGGGCGCGGAGCTGCGTCGCCAGGGTCTGCAGGCCCCGGGCAAGGCCCAGGAAGAGGCCCGGAAGATCCTGTTCGGCCAGCGCGCCCGTTAACCCGCTGTATACGGCGGTTTACGCGCAGTAACACCTGTAACTGCGACGTAATGTCCATGAATGGTTTATGTATTCACGGCCTAGATTCATGATGTCGACGCCATTAACTGTATGTTCAGTGGCGATGGACTTTTCTGTTCTCACAGCCAAGCGGAGCTAGAACGGCGACGGGGCTGAAAGGGAATTGAAGCCATGATGATGATGAGCATCGAGCCGCCGGCCGCCATCCACGGGATCCCGCTGCCGACCGTCGAAACCTCGGGTGACGAGCTGTTCCGCATGGGCCTGCTCTATTCGACCGGCCAGGGCGGCGCGCCGCTGGACTACGTGTCGGCCCACATGCTGTTCAACCTGGCCGCCATGCGCGGTTCGGTCGAAGCCAAGGTCTACCGCAAGGAAATCTCGCAGGAGATGGCCAGCGAGGATGTCGCCGAAGCCCAGCGCCAGGCGCGCGAGTGGCTGGCCCACGGCTGAACCCGTCGAGCCTGACGGCTCGACGGCCTTTTGCTTGATGCGCGACGGACGTTGAGACCGGCATCGCCCTCAGTTGTCGCGCGTGAGACCGCGCCGCGTCTGCCGACGCGGGGCTTCAGTTTCCGGTGAAGCCGTTGATTGCGTAGCTGAAGCTGATCGGCAGCAGATCGCGGAAGTACTGCTGCATGAACAGGCCGGCTTCGGACACCCCGCTGCGCGGTACGTAGACCACGTCGAACCGCCGAAGCGGCACCAGGTCCGTCCGGCCGTTGGTCATCCCCGTCAGCAGGTCCGCCGTGCGCAGCATGGCCCGACCGTTGGGGCCGCGGCGAATGATCACCACCGACGTCCGCTTGGCCGAGGTCTTGAACCCTCCGGCCTGGATGATGGCGCGCAGGGCGTCGCCGTCGCCGGCCATGTCGTAGACGCCTGGATTGCCCACTTCCCCGCCCACGAACACCTTCAGCGGCGCCGTCGACTTGATCGACACCTGCGCCTGCGGACGCAGCAGCTGGGTCGAATAGGCCCGGGTGATCGAGGCTTCCAGTTCCGCGATCGTGCGGTCGGCGGCCATGACCGGCGCGATCAGCGGCAAAGCGACGCGCCCGTCCGGTTGGACCACGACGGACTTGTTCAATTCGGTCGCGGAGGGCACGGTGATCTCGACCTCGTCGCCCGGATAGAACCGGTAGTCCGGCTCCTGATCCGACCAGTCGGCATAGCCGATATCCGAGAAAGTGGCCGTGGGACGGGCGGCGGGCGTGATCGGTTCGCGATCGACGTGACCGCAGGCCGAGACCGCGAAGGGCAGGGCGAAAGCCGCCGAAAGGATGGTGCGCCTGTGCATGCGACAAGTCTTAACAGATATAGGTAACGAAGCCTTAAGGCGGGGGCGGGCAAGGATGCGGACGGGGAAAGTCTCGTCGGATTCTCATGTCAACCAGCGCCTGGAGCAGCGTGCCGCACGATCCGCCGTCGCGTAGCGACTGGACGGCGCGTGCGCGCTATGCGCCGACGGATTTCGTGACCTTGCTGTGGCGCGAACGCTGGCTGATGCTGGGCGTGTTCCTGGCCATCTTCCTGATCGGCCTGGCCTTCGCCACGACGCTGAAGAAGACCTACACCGCCCAGTCCAGCCTCTTCGTGCGCCTGGGCCAGGAATATGTCTACGAGCCCCGCGCGGGCGACGCGGCGCGCGGCGCCGTGCCCAATGTCGATCAGGTCATCCAGTCGGAAGCCGAGATCCTGGGCAGCGGCGAGCTGCGCGAGCGCGTGATCCGCAAGGTCGGCTTCGGCAAGGTGTTTCCGGGCAGCGCCGCCAAGTACGCCGTCGCCTCGCCGGAGGGGAAGCGCAAACTGATGGCCGAGGGGCGCGACAACCTGGGCCGCAACCTGAAGATCGAGACGGCTCCCGACAATTCGATCATCCGCCTGGCCTACGCCAACGAGAAGCCCGAGATCGCCGAGAAGGTGCTCAACACTCTGCTCGAAGAGTATCTGATCTATCGGCGCAGCCTGCTGATCGGCGGCAGCGACAACGGGCTTGAGCGTCAGCGCGAGCTCTTCACCCAGAAGCTGGCCCAGACCGACGCGGCCTATCAGGCTTTCCTGTCGGGCAACGACATCGGCGACTTCGCCGCCCAGAAGACCGCCCTGACCCAGCTTCAGGCGCAGGCCGAGTCGCAGAAATACGCGACCGAGGCCCAGCTGCAGGACCGCATGGGGCGGCTGGCCGCCGTCCAGGCCGAGCTGGCCCGTACGCCGGCTGACACCGTGCTCTACCGCGACAGCGACATGTCGGCCCCGGCCAAGCTGGCCCAGCTGAAGCTGGATCGCGAAGGCATGCTGGCCCGCTACCGTCCCGACGCCCAGCCGGTGCGCGACATCGAGGCCCAGATCGCCCAGCTGGAGCAGGGCGTGGCCTCGGGCCGCACCAACGGCGAGGGCGCGCGCCGCAGCGGCCCAAACCCGATCTGGCAGACCCTGGCCTCCACCCGCAACGACCTGACCGCCGAGGTCGCGGCGCTGCGTCAGTCGCTGGCGGCCTACACCCAGCAGGTCCAGGACGTGAACCAGCGCCTGCTGCGCCTGGCCGAGCTGGAGCCCACCTTCAACCAGCTGTCGCGCGACCGCGACGTACTGTCGAATAACGTCCGCGACTTCACGGTCAAGGAACAGCAGGACCAGGCTCAGCGGCAGATGTCAGCCGAAGGCAGCGACAATATCCGCATCGTCCAGCGCGCCGTCGCGCCGTCGACCGGCAAGAGCCTGAAGAAACCCATCATCGTGCTGGCCTTCCTGTTCGCGGCCTTCACCGCCGCCTGCGTGGGTCTGGTGCGGATGCTGCTGCGGCCCGGCCTCCAGACACCGGCTTCGGCCTCGCGCACCCTGGGCCTGCCGGTCCTGGCGACGGCGCACTACAAGCGCTGAACGGCGGACCGCGCCGCCCCGAAAGGCCTGGGCGCTTTCGTCGCCTTTCGCGCGAGCGCGTTTGCGCATTAGGGTAAACGGACTTCAACGCGCGGCGATTCGGCGAATGGTGGATTTGAACGTCGAAATGGCGGAGCTGTGGGGGAGCCTTGGCGTCCCCGCGCCCGGCCGTGCGCACGTCATCCAGTTCGTTTCCGCCCGGCGCGGGGAGGGGACCTCCACCGCCGCCCGTGAATTCGCGCGCTTCGCCGCGAAGCGGGCCGGCCGCAAGACCTGGCTGATCGACCTGGATCTGGTCACCTCGCCGCAATACCAGGCGATCGCCGGCGATCCAGACCGCTATGGCCAGTTGGGCGGCGGCGCGCCGGCCTCGCCCGACGGTTCGGCCTTCTTCACTGTCCAGCCGCCCGCGCCCAAGCCCGGCGGCGGGGTGTGGCCCGACGCCAAGTACCTGACCGCCCACAGCGTCGGCGGCCCGCGCTTCTGGGTGACTCGCTTCAACCGCGAGGCCCTGCGCGGGCGCCAGAAGGTGCACATCCTGCCCGGCGCCGACTACTGGGCCGCCCTGCGTCGCCACGCCGAGATCATCGTCGTCGACAGCCCGTCGGCCGACCGGTCCCAGGCCGCCCTGACCCTGGCCCAGCACATGGACCAGACGGTGCTCGTGGTCAGCGCCCAGCAGCCCGACGTGCGGCCGCCGGGCCTTTTGCGCGACGCCTTGGCCTCGGCCGGCGGCCACACCGCCGGCGTGTTCTTCAACCAGGCCTCGGTCCAGCCGCCGAAGTTCCTGAAGGCTATCCTGCCTTGACCCCGGCCTACGGAGCGGTCAGCGCAGCGCCGCCCCGGCTGACCTTCATCCAGATGGCGCTGTGGGCCCTGCCGGTCCTGACGCTGCTGATCTACAGCGGCGGCTGGGAGCTGCCGCTGGTCGGCGAGACCGCGGACGAGGCCGGCTCGACCTTGCTGCGGGTCGCCTACCTGCCGGCCTACGCCGCCGGCTTCGCCCTGATGGCCCTGCGCCCGGGCTCGACCTTCAAGACGCTGATCCGCCAGCCGTTCCTGATCGCCCTGCTGGCGGTGGCCGTCTGCTCGGTCTTCTGGTCGGTGAACCCGGACCAGACGGCCCGGCGGGGTTTCGCCCTGGTCTGCACCTCGCTGGGGGGGATCGCCCTGGCGTCCCGTTTCCGGTGGCCGCAGCTGGCCGAGGTGATCGGCGCGGCCTTCGCGGTGCTGATCGTCGCCTGCTTCGTGGTTTGCCTGGCCGTGCCGAGCATCGGCGTGATGACCGAGCTGTTCCCCGGCGCCTGGCGCGGCCTGTGGCGTGAGAAGAACGGCCTGGGCGGCAACATGGCCTTCGGCTTCTGCATCCTGTCGGCCGCGGCCCTGCTGAACCCCCAGCGCGCCCGGCTGTGGTGGACCTTCGCGGGACTGGCCCTGGTGCTGGTGCTGATGTCGACGTCGAAGACCTCGCTGGTGTCGCTGATGCTGGGCGTCTCGGCGCTGGGCTTCGTCTGGATCGTCCAGCGAGGCCCCGCCCTGGGCGTCGCGGCGACCTGGACGGCGGTCACGGGGGTGGTGATGCTGGGGGCGTTCATCCTGTTCGCCTCGGACGTCTTCTTCGCCATCCTGGGCAAGGACGCCACCCTGACCGGCCGGACCAAGATCTGGGCGGCGGTGATGCGCGAGATCGAGGATCGGCCGTGGCTGGGCTACGGCTACTACGCGGTCTGGGGCGACAAGTCCGGGTGGGGGCCATTCGCCTGGATCAGCAAGAACGCTGGCTTCCAGGCCCAGCACGCCCACAACAGCTGGCTGGAGCAGTGGCTGGGCATGGGGCTGGTCGGTCTCGTCGCCTGGGGGCTGTTCTACCTGCAGGCCATGGCCCTGGCGGTGGTCGCCGTCTTCCGCGACCGGGGCGCGCTGTTGGCCTTCCCGTTCCTGGTCGTCTACAGCCTGGTGGCCCTGACCGAGAGCATCGCGGTCACGTACAACGATTTCCGCTGGGTGCTGTTCATCGCCTTCGCCGCCAAGCTGGCCTTCCCGGATCGCGAGATCAGGGACTGAAGGGGGGCTGCGACCGCTACAGCCCGATCCGCCGCGCCCCTTCAGCCACGGTCACCACGTCGAACCCCGCCATCACCGCCCCGTCGACCAGCCGCTCCAGGGCGGCCGTCGAGCAGCCCCATTGCGAAGGCTCGGGCGAGACGTCGTGCGTGTAGAGGATCAGCCAGGCCTTCCGGCGGTGGGCCTTGTCCAGCCAGTCCAGGGCCGTCTGCTCGCCGTCCGCGCCCTCGATCCCCACGGCCGGAGCCTGGTTCAGGTCGGCGCCGTTCGCGATCAGGCCGTGGTGCAGGGCCCGCAGGGTCTTGAAGCGCCTCGCCAGGGCGGTCTTGGCCGGCCCAGCGACGTCGCCATAGGGGTAGGCGAAGTTGATAGGCTCGCCCGCGCCCCAATCGGCCAGATGGCGGGCGTTGAGATCCACGTCGGCCAGCGTCTCGACCTGCGAGGCCTGGCCGCAGTCCAGGTGCGAGAAGGTGTGGCAGGCGATCTCGTGGCCGGCGGCGTGCAGGCGGGCGGCGTCCTGGCCCGTCGCGAACCGGCCCATCGGCCCGTCGCGCCCGGTCAGGCCGGCGGCGAAATAATAGGTGCCGCGCAGGCCGCGGGCCTCCAGCACCTTGGCCCCGGCCTCGCAGGCCGTGGCCGGCGCGTCGTCGAAGCTGAATGACACCATGGGGCGCTCAAGCTTCACCCGGGCAGGGCGGCGATGGGCCAGGCGGATCAGCCGGCGGCGGACCTTGCCCTTCAGGCTGCGGTCCGGCTCGTAGGCGTCGACTTTTTCAAACGAGGTTTGCATCAGACGGCGTCCGAATAGAGAGCGGCGCGATAGAGCCGCAGGGCGAAGGCGCGAAGGGGGATCGGGGCCGCCTCGTTGAGGGCCACGGCCTTGAACAGCGGGCGCCAGGCCTTGCGCAGCGGCGCGGCCTTCAGCGCCTTGGCGACCCTGTAGCTGGGATAGGTGCTGACCATCTCGCGATGCCCGGAGACGACCCTGGCGAAATTGGCGGCCGACTGTTCGTACTTGGCCGCCAGGGTGGAGGCGGTGTCGAGGCCCAGATGGGTGGCCGAATTGTCGATGTGCAGGATCGGATAGAACCGCGCCACCCGCAGGGCCCACTCGACGTCCTCCCAGCCCCAGCCGGCGAAGCCCTCGTCAAAGGCCACGATCTCGAACACGTCGCGGCGGACCAGCAGGTTGGAGGTGAAGACGTGCTTGGCCGGTTCGCGGGCCCGTTCGGGAGCCAGGGTGCAGTCGCTCTTCAGGGCCATGGCCCGATGCAGCTCGTGCTCGGGACGGCGGGGGGTCTGGTCCAGCGTGAAACCGCCGAACGCCACCGGCGCGCCGTCGGCCGCCACGGCCGCCCAGCGGGTCAGGAAGTCCTTGGGATCGGGCAGCATGTCGCTGTCGAGGAATAGCAGGTGTCCGCCTCGGGCATGGTCGGCCAGGCGGTTGCGGCCCTTGGCGCGGCCTTCGTTGTGCGACAGCACGATCAGGCGGGCGGGCAGTTTCAGCTTCTCGATCCGGGCGGCCATCCGCCGGGTCAGATCGGCGTCGCCGCCGCCGTCGTCCAGCAGCACAATCTCGGCGTCGGCCCCGCGCTCGTCCAGGGCCGTCAGCAGGGCGCTGGGATCGTCGCGATAGGTCGGGATCAGCACCGACAGGCGCGGGGTCGCATCGGCCCAGGCGGCGTTGTCGATCAGGGTCTCGGTGGCGGGCTCGGTCATGCGGCCTTCAGGCGACGTTGGAGGATGTCCGTGACCCGGCCGCGCAGGCCGCCGGCGTCCAAGGCCAGCACGGCCAGGCCGTAGACGACGGCGCCGGCGCCGGCCTTCAGGACCAGTTCGAGCAGACCGCCCAAGGCCGGCACGGCCAGGACGGCGACGCTCATCAGCACGCAGGCCAGGCCGGACTTGGCCAGGGCGGTCCACGGTACGGGAAGGGGACAGGTCCGGCGGCCCAGGATCGCGGCGCCGACGGCGCCGACGGCGTAGCTGGCGGCGGTCGACCACAGGGCGCCGTCCAGGCCGAAGCGCGGGATCAGCAGCAGGTTCAGGACGACGTTGGCGCCGGCCGGGATAGCCATGCAGACGATCAGCATCATCGTGCGCTTGCCGAGCGTGAAGGCCTGCAGCAGGTAATAGGTGGTCACGCCCGACAGCCAGCCGGCCACGGCGATCCACGGCACGACCAGGCCGGCTCCCGCGCTCAGGTCGGGGCCGACCATCACCTGGGCCAGGGGACGGCCGACGAGGGCCAGGCCGACGGCGGCGGGCAGGGTCAGCAGAACCATGAAGCCGGCCTGCTCGTGGGCGGCGTCGTGGAGGCTGGCGTGACCGCCGCGCTCCAGCGCCGCGACCAGGGCCGGTCCGCCGGCCATGCCCAGCCAGATGAAGACGACGTCCAGGGTGCGCGAGCCCAGCGAATAGCCGGCGTGGTAGACGCCGACCGCCTGCTCGTCGAGGAAGGCGGCCAGCAGGAAGCGGTCGGTGGTCGACAGCACCAGGGCCAGGATCAGCGACAGGGCCACCGGCAGGCCGTAGGCGGCGTAGGTCTTGGCCATGACCGGGTCATAGCGGCCGCCCTTGGCCCGACGCAGGTCGACCGGCAGCACGAACACCAGGCACAGCAGCGAG
>Ga0209256_1001792_pt1 | contig 20292 bp, 19 predicted proteins | sample AraplaCol_mCL_r2_2_FD_184270 | JGI IMG/M metagenome (GOLD analysis project Ga0209256, IMG submission 184270) | Arabidopsis root microbial communities from North Carolina, USA - plate scrape MF_Col_mCL_r2 (SPAdes) (version 3) | ecosystem: Host-associated > Plants > Roots > Endosphere | place...
CATTACTCACCCGTTCGCCACTCGTCAGCGGAGCAAGCTCCCTGTTACCGTTCGACTTGCATGTGTAAAGCATGCCGCCAGCGTTCAATCTGAGCCAGGATCAAACTCTTCAGTTCAATCTCTGTTTAAAGTCATTTCTGACTTGGTCGCTCACTCAAAATACTGACTTACAATATTTCTTGTGAGCGTTTAAATAATTTGAGCATCGAAGCCTAAGCTTCGTGCACTTCTTCAAACGCCCACACTTATCGACTGTTAATTTTTAAAGATCCTGCTGTTCAATGAAGCGTTTTGTTCATCAGCAGAGAGGCGAGATCATACGGTGTTTCATGCAGCTCGTCAACCCCTCTTTTTTCCTGCCGAATCGATCACTCGATTGCGGCGGGGACAGAACTATAGCGCATCGCCCCGAGGCGCGCAAGGGCTCGCGTGTTGATGAGGTAGATGGCGAACACCAGCGCACAGGCGATCCACGCCGACCACAGGGTATGCGTGAGGAAGTGCGCGCCGCGCAGCTGCTGCATCCACCCTACCCAGCCGCCGAACAGCAGCATGGCTGCGCCCACTGCCATCGCGATGCGTGGGCGGCGCGGCCACCAGAATGCAGCGAGCGCAATCAGCCACAGCGCGCTGGACGCGTGGCCACCCGGCAGGCAGTGGCCCGCCATTACGCCATCCGGCATCCATTCAAGGAGGCGTATATAAGGCTCGGTGCCGCCGTAGCGCTGCAGGTCCCATGGACAATGCGAGGAACTGCTGTACTTGAGAAGACTGATCACCGTTGGCACCAGCACCGCCGACATGGCCGTAACCCGCACACCGATGCGGCGCGGTGGCTGCCAGCCAGCATAGGGACGCCAAGAGTCCCATAGCGCCAGCAGGATGAAGCCGGCGCCGATTGCCGACAGCAGCGACTTCAGGATAACATGGTTGAACTGTTCGGCGATCCACGCGTGCTGCATGGGGAAACTGGCGCTCGCGCGATCGAAGGCGGCATCGGCGAGCCGCAGGTCGATGTCGGTGGCTGCGCCAAGCCAGAGGATAAAAATTGCGGATGCCGCCAGCACGAGGGCGGCGATCAGTGCTGCAGGCTTAGGTGCCACGGGTACATGCATGGAACAGATCGAGTTTCGGGTTATAGACCGCCGTGCTGACGTTCAGCATGCCGAGCACGGAATGGAACACGTTATCGTGCGAGAAGGGCTGCTTGCTGCGTGCGCCGAGGCAGTCGTTGTCGATGCCGAAGCGTGAACGGAAGCCTTGCGACAGCCAGAGCATCATCGGCACACTGCGCTGTTCGGCGGGCGAGATGATGTATGGCGCCCCGTGCAGGTACATATTCTTTTCGCCCAGCGATTCGCCATGGTCGGAGAAGTAGACCAGCGAGGTATCGGCCTCCCCCTCCTCCGCTGCCGCGCGCAGGATGTCGATGGCGGCGCTGATCACATGGTCTGTATACAGGATGGTGTTGTCGTAGGCCGCAACGATGGACTCGCGCGAGCATAGTTCCAGCTCATTGGTCTGGCACACCGGCCCAAACTTGCCGAAGGCTGCCGGATAACGCTTTGCGTAGGCGGGACCATGGCTGCCCTTCTGGTGCAGCACAATGACCAGGTCCTTGTCCGCGTTGCGGATCATCTCCGGCAAGCCGCGCAGGAGCCGCTCATCGAAGCATTCCTCCGTATTGCAGAGCGGGTCGCCCGCCACGGGCTGCGACAGGTCTTCGTAGCGCACGCGGTCGCACACGCCTTTGCAGCCGCTGTTATTGTCGCGCCAGAGCACGTCGAAGCCGGCGTGGCGCAGCACATCCAGCAAGCCCTCCTGGCTGCGCGCTTTCTCGGCAGTGTAATCATCGCGCGTAAAGTCCGAGAACACGCAGGGCACCGATACCGCAGTCGCCGTCCCGCAGGAGCTCACATTACCCAGGTTGACCAGGCCCTTCTGGCGCGCAAGCAGCGGATTGGTGTCGCGGCCATAGCCGTTCAGCGAAAAATTCATGCTGCGCGCCGTTTCGCCAACCACGATCAGCGTCACCGTATGTTTGCCGCCCGCCGCGCTCGCCGCCCACTTCGGGCCGCGCGAAGCGTCGGTGCCCAGCGGCGCGACGACCAGCGGTGTGGCCCATTTGCGTTTCAGGTAGCCATGCGTGGCCTGGAACATATTGGTCGGCGTCAGCAGGAAGCGCAGCTCGCGGTGCTCGCGGATCGCGGGCGCCAGTGTTTTGAACAGCATGAGGAGCAAACCTGCGACAGCAAGCAGGGAGATCACAACGATGCCCAGCTTCGCCAGCAGGTCGCGCCGCACCGGGCGGAATTCCAGCGGCAGCTTCCACACGATAAATGCAGGCAGGATGCCAAGGATGGTTACCGTTTGAACCATCTTCCAGCTGAACAGCTCATTCGCTTCGCGCACATCGGTTTCGACCACGTTCTGCACCATGGACGAATCGATCACGATGCCGTACTGGTTCATGAAATAGGTGGCGAAAGAGGCGCCAATGAAGAGCAGCACCAGCACCGGCTTGATCACAAAGCGGAAATTCAGCAGCGTGAGAATGGCATTGAAGAGCAGCACCAGCAGCAGGAAGGCGCCGGCGTAGACCGGTGCATTGGCCAGGGTGGCGCCGCCGGTAGCTAATGCGAAAGTTTTCCAGAAGGTGAAGTTATAGGCCAATACAAGAAAGGCCGAGGCATACAGCGGCAGCAGCGGTGCGCCGAGGCGCGGAAGAGGCTTGAATTTCACAGGTACTCCGGAGTCGAACCCCGAAGATACGTGTGGGCATGTCAATTTCCCGTCAAGCGGCCGTTAAGGCCGCGTTAACGCTCAGGGAAAATGCATTTCGAAGCGCGATCCGCCACCTTCCCTCTCGTGCAGCTCCAGCCTTGCGCCAAGGTGCGCGCACACGCGCTGGACGATGCCCAGCCCCAGTCCCGTGCCTGAAGAACCCTTCGCTTCCAGCGGAATGGGCTCGTTGTTGAGGCGCGCGCGCGCCGCTGCCGGCAGGCCTGGCCCCGTGTCTTCCACCACAATCGCGCGCCCTTCCAGGCGCACGCGGACCGAACCCTGCTCCGTGTACTGGCAGGCATTGCGTATCAGGTTGCCCACTGCGGCCTGCACCAGTTCACGCACGCCATGAATGCTGAAATCGGCTCCGCCATCGAACTGCAGCGATACCGGGCGGTTCGCCACCAGCACCTGGTAGCGCTGCACTTCGCCATGCGCCAGCGCGCTAGCCGCCAGTTCGCTCCATTCCAGCTGGTCCGGCGCACGGGCAAGGCGCAGCAGCATCGAAGTGACATCGCTTGCTTCGCGCGCGGCGCGGTAGATGCGTTCGGCCGGCGCATGCAGGGTGGCCTCGCCTTCGGTCTGCGCCATCAGTACTTCCGCCGCGCCGCTGATCACGGTGAGCGGGGTGCGCAGCTCGTGGCTCACGTCACCGGTGAAGAAGCGTTCGCGGTCGAGGAACTCGCGCTGTTCCTGCGAATGCTTGGCGAAGGCCCGCGCCAGCAGGCCCAGTTCATCCTTGCGCTCCTGTAGCGGCAGATCCTTGCGGCGCTCCTCCACAGCTCTGGCCAGCTCCCTGATCGGCTCCACCACACGGTTGCCCATATAGCGCCCCAGTGCAAAGGAACAGCCCATAAAGCTGAGAAAGCCCAGGCCGAACAGGGAGTAGACGACGATCTCGATCTTTTCGTATTCGCTGTCGTGATCGACGACGACGAATTCGCCTGCGGCATCGCGGCCCGACAGCACGTGCAGGTCCACGCCATCGACGGTCATTTCATAGACGCCAGCCTGCAGGCCGCGCAGCGATTTGGGAATGCCGTCGCCATGATGGAAACTGATCCCGGCCGGCATTTCCACCGGCAGGTGGCCTGCGTAGCGCGGCCCGGCCCATTGCGCCACTTCCTCCAGCCGTTCGTCCACCAGCCTGACCTCGATGCCTTCCACGGCCACCGCGGCAATCACGGCGAAGAACAGCGAGACAATGAACGCAAACAGCAGGTAGGCGACGCTGATGCGGCGCCGCAGGGAATCAGCTATCTTCATCGTGATCGATCAGTTTGTAGCCGATGCCCGCGATGGTGCGCAGCATGGCGAAAGGATAGGGTTTATCGATGGCCTGGCGCAGGGCATGGATGTGGACGCGCAGCGAATCGCTGTCCGGCAGGTCCTCGCCCCAAACGGCCTGCTCCACGGCCGCGCGGCTGACGACCTTGGGCGATTCCTTCATCAGCAGCTTGAGAATGGTATAGCCGGTGCGCGTCAGCGCCAGCGTGCGGCCTGCGCGCCTGACTTCGTAGGTATCGGTATCAAAGGTGAGGTCGCCGACGGTGAGCAATGTGCTGCCCGTATGGCCGCCGCTGGCGCGCCGCGCCAGCGCTTTCAGGCGCACTTCCAGCTCCACCAGCGAGAAGGGCTTGACCAGGTAATCGTCGGCACCGCTGTCGAAACCTGCGACCTTGTCCTGCAGGGTATCGCGCGCCGTCAGCATCAGCACCGGGGTGGACTTGCGCAATTCGCCGCGCAGTTTCTGGCACAGCTCCAGGCCATTCAGTCCGGGCAGCATCACATCCAGCACCACCACGTCGTACTCATTCTGGGCGGCGAGCGCCAGCCCGCCATAGCCATTGGCGGCGGAATCGAGCACGTGCCCCTTGGGCTCCAGGAAGCCGTACAGGTTGGCGACGATGTCGGGATTGTCTTCAATAACCAGTATTCTCATGCTGGAATTATAATTCCGGTCTTTATACCCTGCCCTGTTCCCATGAATATCCCACAGATTGCCGCGATTGCGGATGCTGCACTGGCTGCGCGCCTGGATGACGCCATCAACAATAAAACCAAGCCGCTGGGCAGCCTCGGCGTGCTCGAACAGATGGCGAAGCAGATCGGCCTCGTTCAGCGAACCACCGCGCCTGCGGTCGACGCTCCGGCGATTCTGGTGTTCGCAGGCGACCATGGCGTGGTGGCGGAAGGCATTTCCGCCTTCCCGCAGGATGTGACCTGGCAAATGGTGGAAAACTTCCTCGCGGGCGGCGCAGCAATCAATGTGTTCGCGGAGCAGAACGGCATTGCCCTGACCGTGGTAGACGCGGGCGTGAACCACGATTTCGGTCCGCGCGAAGGCCTGGTGGACATGAAAGTGGCGCATGGCACGCGCAATTTCGCGCAGCAGGCCGCCATGTCGGCCGAGCAGTGCGCGCTTGCGCTGGAACGCGGCATGCAGCTGGCAGCAACGCTGCCGGGCAATGTGGTCGGCTTTGGCGAAATGGGCATCGGTAACACCACCACTGCCGCAGCATTGATGCACCGGCTGACCGGCACTCCGGCGGCGGCCTGCGTGGGCGCAGGCACCGGCCTCTCGGCCGAAGGCGTCCTGCACAAGCAGCGTGTGATCGAGGCCGCGGCAAAGCTGCATGCGCAGGCAAGCCAGCCGCTGGAGGTGCTGGCTGCTTTCGGCGGATTCGAGATCGCCATGATGGCGGGGGCAATGCTGAAAGCCGCTGAGCTGCGCAAGCTGCTGCTGATCGATGGCTTCATCGTCACCAGTGCGCTGCTCGTTGCCGCACGCCTGCAGCCGAATATCCTGGACTATTGCCTGTTCTCGCACTGCTCCAACGAACAGGGACACCGGCAGATGCTGGAAGCGCTGAACGGCCGCCCGTTACTGAATCTTGGCCTGCGCCTGGGCGAAGGCACGGGCAGCGCGCTGGCACTGCCGCTGGTGCATGCCGCCGTGAACTTCCTCAACCGCATGGCCACCTTCGCTTCGGCGCAGGTCAGCGAGAAAAACGGCTGATGCACCAGTTGCGCCTGTTCTTCACCGCGCTGCAGTTCTTCACGCGGCTGCCAATCCCGCGCTGGGTTGGATTCGATCCGGCGTGGCTGCACCAGTCTTCGCGCTACTTCCCGCTGGTTGGCGTGGTGGTGGCTACCATTGCGGCCGGCGTTTACGCAGCTGCGGCACTGGCCCTGCCCGTACCGCTCGCCGTACTGCTGTCGACGGCGGCCAGTATCTACACGACCGGCGCTTTCCATGAAGATGGTTTTGCCGATACCTGCGACGGCCTGGGGGGCGGCGCAACGCGCGAGCGTGTGCTGGAGATCATGAAGGATTCGCGCATCGGGGCGTACGGCGCAATCGGCATCATCCTGATGCTGGCAGTGAAGTGCACGGCACTTGCCCAACTGCCGCCGCTGGCCGCTGTGGGCGCCCTGTTCGCTGCGCACCCCGTCTCGCGCCTGATGGCGGCTGCGCTGATCTGGCGCATGCAGTACGCACGCAGCGAAGGCAAGTCGAAACCGTTGGCGCAGCAAATGAGCACCGGCGAATTCGTGCTGGCCTCGCTCGGCGCCCTGCTGCCGCTGCTGGCCGTCGGCGCTGCGGGCTGGCTCGCGTGGCCGGTGCTTGCCGTCGGCGTGCTGGCGATGGCACTCAGCGCCGCATGGCTGGCCCGCAAATTCGCGCGCAGGCTTGGCGGCTACACGGGCGACTGCCTCGGCGCGGTGCAGCAGCTGACCGAAGCCGTGTTCTATCTCTGTGCTGCCGCCGGCGCAGGAGCCGCCGCGTGGAACTGATATTGATCCGCCATCCGCGGCCCGCCGCCGCGGATGGACTGTGCTACGGCAGCAGCGATCTCGCTGCAGACAGCGCGGCGCTGGCGCAGTGCGCAGTTGCCGTCCGGGACAGGCTCGGCGCGCTGCCGCCTGTCGCCAGCACCCTCTGGTTCAGCAGCCCCCTCCTGCGCTGCAGGCAGCTCGCGGACATGCTTGCGCCAGGCTTCACCCAGGATGCGCGCATCGCCGAGATGGACTTCGGCGCGTGGGAAGGCAGGCCCTGGACAGCGATTCCGCGGGCGGAGGTGGACGCCTGGGCGGCAGACCTGCTGCACTACCGCCCCGGCGGCGGCGAAAGCGTGGCCGCCGTGGCCCAGCGCGTGCAGTCCTTCCTGGACAGCTTGCGCAGTGCCAGTGGCGAGCGCGCCGTCATCGTCTGTCACGCCGGCACCATCCGCCTGGTCACCGCTCTCGCAGGCGGCCAGCCGCTCGAACAGGCAGCGCTCAACGCTGCCGCCACACCGCATTCCATCGCTTACGGCGAAGTCCTCCTGTTGCCCTTGCGCGCCAAGCCCGTATAATGGCGGGGTTTTGGTGCCCGCGTTCGAACTCTTGAACGCAGTTAAACGGGAAACACGAACCGTCCTTCGGCCAACGTGTGCTGCCCCCGCAACGGTAAGCAAGTGCCCGCTCCACAAGAGCGGCAGCCGCCCTCACAACCACTGTGCAATGTGCATGGGAAGGTAAAGCGGCCATACCTGCCAGCCCGGATACCGGCCAAATCAGGTGGACGCGCGGCTCGCTGCGCGTCTGTTCAATCCAGCCTACGGGGACGTGGGCCGGTTGCTCATTTTAAGAAGAAATGTCATGACCTTACCCGTAACACGGCAGGCGACCATCGCGTCCCTCGCCCTGGCCATCGCTACGCCATCCATCGCCCAGACCACCGCCATCGACGCCGTCATCGTGACCGCGACCCGCACCCCGCAGAAGGCCAGTGAAGTCATCAGCGATACCGTCACCATCACTTCCGACGAAATTGCCCGCGCCGGCGTGGGCTCGGTCACCGAACTGCTGCAGCGCCAGCGCGGCCTCGAAGTGACCCGCAATGGCGGCCCGGGCACCAACTCCACCGTCTTCATCCGCGGCGCAAACAGCAACCAGAATATCGTGCTGGTGGACGGCGTGCGCATCGGCTCCGCCACCAGCGGCGCCGCCAACTGGAGCGCGATTCCCCTCAGCGCCATCGACCGCATCGAAATCGTGTACGGCCCACTGAGCACGCTGTATGGCGCGGATGCGATCGGCGGTGCGATCCAGATCTTCACCAAGAAAGGCAAAGGCGAGCCGGCGTTCAGCGCCTTCGTTGGCGCGGGCAGCGACAGCACGCGCGAAGCCGACGCCGCCATTTCCGGCAGCACCGGCAAATTGAGCTACGCCCTCAGCGCAGGCAAGGAACGCTCGGATGGCTTCTCGGCTACCAAGCCGGGCAACTTCTCCTACAACGGCGACGACGATGGCTACGACCGCAAGAGCGCGGCCGGCCAGTTCACCGTGCAGCTTGCGCCAGGCCACGAAGCGGGCGCGCTTTTCCTTTACAGCAGCACCGAGGCGGATACCGACGCGGGCGCCGGCAGCTATGATGCGCACAGCATCCAGGACCAGAACAACGTGGCCGTGTTCAGCCGCCACCAGCTGCTTCCTGGCTGGAGCATGCAGCTGCAGGCTTCGCAATCGCGCGACAAGGGCGGCAACTTCAGCAGCGCCACGCCGGCTGGCGCGAGCCAGATCAACACGAAGCAGACGACTTACAACTGGCAGAACGACATCCAGCTGGGCAGCGATACACTGCAGCTGCTGGCCGAACACCGCAAGGAAGAAGTGGTGTCCAACACGGCCGGCCTGACGCGCGACCGCAAGACCAACTCCTACGCCGCCACCTACAGCATGAAGCGCGACGCGCACCTGCTCAGCTTCGGCGCGCGCAACGACGACAGCTCACAGTACGGCAGCAAAGGCACCGGGTCCGCAGGCTATGGCTACCGCTTCAGCAGCGCGCTGCGCTTCAATGCCAGCTTCGGCACCAGCTTCCGTGCGCCAAGCTTCAATGAGCTGTATTACCCGGGCTACGGCCAGCCGGGCAACAAGCCTGAGAAAGGCCGCAATGCCGAAGCAGGCCTGCAGTACAACGACGGCAAAACCCAGCTGGGCGCCGTGTACTACCGCAACAAGCTGAGTGACCTGCTGGTGAGCACCAATCCGTGCCCGCTGCCAGGCTTCCAGTTCGGCTGCGCCTACAACGTGAACAAGGCCACGCTGGAAGGCCTGTCGCTGTCGGCACAGCACCAGCTGGGCGACTTCGCGCTGAGCGCCACCGCCGACTTCCAGGATCCGAAGGACGACACGACGGGCAAGCAGCTGGCCCGCCGCGCCAAGCGCCATGGCAACCTGGCTGTGGAATACGGCACCGGTCCGCTGCGCGGCGGCCTGGAATGGCAAGTGTCTTCGTCGCGCTTCGACAATGCGGGCAATACGGCACGCCTGGGCGGCTACGGCCAGGTCAACCTGTTCGCCACCTGGCAGTTCGACCGCGACTGGTCCGCACTGGTACGCTGGAATAATGTGGCCGACAAGCAGTACGAACTGGCCCGTTATTACAACAACGCCGGTTCGGCCGTGTTTGCCGGCCTGCGTTATGGTATGAAGTAAACCATGCATCCTCTTACCGCCGCCCTGCGCTACCGAAGCAGCCTGATTACCTCGGGCCTGCTGGCCGCGTGCGTCGCCTGCTTCGCCTTCGCAGGCATGACAGGTTCCGTCAGCATTCCGCTGGCGGACATACCCGCGGCGGTGGGAGAACTATGGAACGGTGGCGCCGGTTCGCTGGCCGCCACCCTGCTTGAACTGCGCGTAAGCCGCGCCCTCACAGCCTTTGTAACGGGCGCCGCGCTGTCGCTGGCCGGTGTGATGATGCAGGCCTTGCTGCGCAATCCGCTGGCCGATCCCTATGTGCTGGGTATTTCTTCCGGCTCCGCCGTCGGTGCGCTCGGCGCGCTGATGCTGATGAGCGCAGCCTGGGTCGTGGACCTGAGCGCCTTCGTAGGCGCCGTCGCGATCTCGATGCTGCTCTATTTTCTCGCCCGCCGCGACCTGCGCGGCGGCACCGCTGCCGAAGGCGGCACAGCCTTGCTGCTGCTGACCGGCGTCATTCTCACCTCCCTGTGCTCCGCCCTGGTCACGCTGATGCTGTCCATCGCGCCCGAAAACCAGGTGCGCAATATGGTGTTCTGGCTGATCGGCGACCTGTCGGGCGCCCCGCTGCGCTGGACGCCGTGGATCGTGCTGGCGGCAGGCCTCGCGTATGCGCTCCGCAACGCGCGGGCCATGAACGTGCTCGCCCTGCATGCCGAAGCCGCTGCCACGCTGGGTATTGATGTGGGCGCCCTGCGCAAGGGACTGTTTTTCGTTTCGGGCCTGCTGACCGCCAGCGCCGTCACCACGGCGGGCAGCGTCGGTTTCGTGGGCCTGATCATTCCGCACGCGCTGCGCTTTGCGGTCGGTCCTGACCACCGCCTGCTGATTCCTGCCGCCACCCTGACCGGCGGCGCCTACCTGGTGCTGGCGGACACGCTGGCGCGTACGGCGATTGCACCGCAGCAGCTGCCGGTCGGCGTTATCACGGCGCTGATCGGCGCGCCGGTCTTCCTGTACCAACTTCACCGGCTGAGGAAATGATGATCGCGACTTCCCAGCTGCAGCTCCGCATCGGCAAACGCCTGCTGGCGGACAAGCTTGACTGGCAGGTTGGCGACGGCGAATGCTGGAGCGTTATCGGCCGCAACGGCGCTGGCAAGAGCACCCTGCTGCGCACGCTGGCCGGATTGCGTCCGATCGATGGCGGCCAGGTGACAATACAGGGGCGCGCCCTCGGTGAATGGCCGCTGGACGAACTGGCCCGCACGCGCGCCTTCCTGGCGCAAGGCCGCAACGACGCATTCTCCTACAGCGTTATCGAAACCGTGCTGGCAGCCCGCCACCCCTATCACGGCAAACGCTATTGGGAAGACAGCGACGATCATCATTTCGCCCTGAACGCGCTGGCAGCAATGGAAGTTGACCACCTGGCCGCGCGTGATGTACGCACGCTTTCGGGCGGCGAACGGCAGCGCGTGGCGATAGCCGCCATGCTGGCGCAAGACACGCCTATCCTGCTGCTCGACGAGCCGGCGAACGCGCTCGACCTGGCGCACCAGGTCAGTGTAATGGGCCTGCTCGCGAAGCTGTGCCGCGAACAAGGCAAGACCGTAGTGATGGTCGGGCACGACCTCACACTTGCCCACAGCGTTTCAAGCCATGCGCTGCTGCTGATGGGCGATGGCCGCTGGCTGGCGGGCGCCGTGGACGAGGTGATGCAGCCTGCCATCCTCAGCGACTATCTGGACCATCCGATCGAACTGATACGGCACGGCACACGCAGTATCTTCATTCCAAAAGAGACATCCGCATGAACGAACTGACACCGGAAGAAACCGCAGCGCTGAACGAGCGCCACCGCGCGCGCATGGAACGCAAGAAGGCCGTTATCGACGCGAAGATCGCGGCAGCTGACAAGGAAATCGGCATCATCATCGTCAATACCGGCAACGGCAAGGGCAAGAGCTCCAGCGGCTTCGGCATGGCGATACGCGCCATGGGCCACGGCATGAAGGTAGGCGTGGTGCAGTTCATCAAGGGCGCCATGTCCACCGGCGAAGAGAAGTTCCTGCGCCGCTTCCCGGAGGAAGTCAGCTTCCACGCGATGGGCGAAGGCTATACCTGGGAAACGCAGAACCGCGAACGCGACATCGAAAAGGCGCAGGCGGCATGGGAGCAGGCGCGCAGCTTCCTGCGCGATCCTGCCGTTGGCATGGTGCTGCTGGATGAACTGAATATCGCGCTGAAGTACCGTTATCTCGACGTGGACGTGGTCATTGCTGACCTGCTGGACCGTCCGGCCATGCAGCATGTCGTCATCACCGGCCGTGGCGCGCCGCCGGAGCTGGTGGCGGTGGCGGACACCGTTACCGAAATGAACGTCGTCAAGCACGCCTTCAAGGCCGGCATTGGCGCCCAGGCAGGAACGGAGTGGTAATGAGCAGCGCCGTCCAGTGCCGCGCCGTGCTGCTGGCAGCAGTGGCTTCGGGACAGGGAAAAACCACCGTCACCGCGGCGCTCGCGCGCAAGCTCGCACGCAGCGGCAACCGGGTGCGCGTGTTCAAGTGCGGCCCCGATTTTATCGACCCGATGGTGCTGGAGCGTGCCAGCGGTGTTCCGGCCGAATCGCTGGACCTGTGGATGGTTGGGCCCGAGCGCTGCGCGCAGCTGCTGGCCGAGGCAGCACGGGAAGCGGATGCGATCCTGATCGAAGGCGTGATGGGGCTGTATGACGGCAATCCGTCGGCCGCCGACCTCTCGCGCCATTTCGGCGTGCCGGTGCTGGCCGTGATCGATGCCGGCGCCATGGCGCAAACGGCTGGCGCACTGGTGCACGGCCTGCGCGATTATGGGCCGGTTGAAATGGCGGGCGTGATCGCCAACCGCGTCGGCAGCGCTGGGCACGCGAACATGGTGGCTTCGGCCCTGCGCGATATTCCGCTGCTCGCCACCCTGCCGAAACAGAAACGGGTTCTGCCCGAACGCCATCTCGGCCTTGTGCTGCCGAACGAGGTGTCGGGAATCGATGCGTTGCTCGACGAGCTGGCCGACCAGCTCAGCTTCGACGATGCCGCATGGCAGTCGCTGCCGCCGGTCGAATTCACCGTGCCGGGGCCAACGCCGCCTGCCGGGCCGCTGCTGGCAGGCCGCACCATCGCGGTGGCGCGCGACGCCGCCTTCATGTTCCTCTATCCAGCCAACCTGCAGGTGCTGGAATCGCTGGGCGCCACGCTGCGCTACTTCTCCCCGCTGGCCGATGAGGCGCTGCCTCAGGATACGGATGCCGTCTTCCTGCCCGGCGGCTATCCCGAACTGCATGGAGCTCCCCTCGCTGGCGCAACGAACTGGCAGGCCAGCATCCGCGCAACGCACGCGCGCGGCACTCCGATCTATGCGGAATGCGGCGGCATGATGGCGCTTGCGGAACAACTCACGGGCAAGGATGGCACAATATGGCCGATGGCCGGCCTGCTCCCCGGCCGCGTAATCATGCAGGAACGGCTTGCCGGCCTCGGGCCACAGGCCATGCCCACGCCGCAGGGCGAGCTGCGCGGCCACACCTTCCACTATTCGCGCCTGGAATCGCCGCTTGCGCCGGTAGCACATACGGTGAAACCATCCACCGGCGCAGACGGCGAGGCTGTCTACCGGGCCGGTTCGCTGCGCGCATCCTACTTTCACGCCTACTTCCCTTCGAATCCGGCCGCCGCTGCTGCCCTGTTTTTGCCGGAGGCGGCATGACGCGCACCCTCGTTCTCGGCGGCGCACGTTCCGGCAAGAGCGCCTATGCGGAGCGCCTGGCTGCAGCCGGCGGCAAGGAAGTGGCCTACATTGCCACAGCCCAGGCGGGCGATGGCGAAATGGCGCAACGCATTGCCCTGCACCGCGAACAGCGCCCATCGCAGTGGCACACCGTGGAAGAGCCGCTTGCGCTCGCGAAGGCTTTGCGCGAGTGGCGCTCGGCGCAACACGTGGTGCTGGTGGACTGCCTCACGCTCTGGCTCAGCAACCTGCTGTTCGCTGACGGCAGAAGCTATCCCGATGTCGGCACCATCACCCTGCCCGCCCGCTTCGCTGAAGAACGCGCGGCGCTGCTGGAGGAAATGTTGCGCCCCGAAGGCGACGTAATCTTTGTCTCGAATGAAGTCGGCCTTGGCATCGTTCCCTACGGCGCAGTGTCGCGCGCATTCACCGACGAAGCCGGGCGACTGAACCAGGCCGTTGCCGCGCTGTGCGACCGCGCGATCTTCATCGCGGCCGGCCTGCCGCTCACATTGAAGGACACCGCATGCTGAGCGGCCTTTCCTGGCATATCGTTGCACTACTGCTGCTGGCAGGCGTGGTGCTGGACCTGGTGCTGGGCGAGCCCCGCCGCTGGCACCCGCTGATCGGTTTCGGCAAGCTCGCGCACACCATTGAAGGTATGCTGAATGATGGCCGTGCGCGTATCGCGCGCGGCGTACTGGCCTGGCTGCTGGCCGTCGCGCCGCTCACCATAGCCGGCGTAATGCTGTGCCAATCCGCCATTGGCCTGGCGGTACATGCGGTGCTGCTCTATCTCTGCATCGGCCTGCGCAGCCTGCGCGAGCACAACCTGCCCATCGCCACAGCGCTGCGTAATGGCGACCTGCCCGCCGCACGCGAACTCACCGGCCGCATCGTCAGCCGGGACACCGTCAACGCCGGCGAGAGCGATCTGGCCAAAGCGAGCACAGAATCGCTGCTGGAAAACGGCAATGATGCTGTTTTCGGCACCCTGTTCTGGTTCGCCGTGGCAGGCGGCCCCGGTGCGCTGCTGTTCCGCCTCGCGAACACGCTGGACGCCATGTGGGGCTACCGCAATACGCGCTTCCTGCACTTCGGCCGTTTCGCTGCGCGCTTCGACGATGTGCTGAACTATATTCCCGCACGCCTCACGGCCTTCTCCTACCTGCTGCTGGCGCCCGGGCGAAAGGCAAAGCAGCGCGCCCTGTATTGCTGGCGCCACCAGGCGCCGCTCTGGAGCAGCCCGAATGCCGGACCGGTCATGTCCACCGGCGCTGGCGCGCTGGGCCTCGCGCTGGGCGGCGCCGCCGTCTACGATGGAGAGACCGAACAGCGTCCGCCACTGGGCCTCGGCGCTGCGGCGCAGGCAGGCGATATCCGCCGCGCATGGCAGCTCGTTGCGCTGACAACGCTGCTCTGGCTCGGCCTTGCGCTGGTCAGCGCCATCATCACCTTCGGAGCCTGGCATGCTTGAACATGGCGGCAACCTGCGCGACGCGGCACGGCGCTATGGCCGAGAGGACTGGCTCGACCTGTCCACCGGTATCAATCCGCACTGGTATCCCGTGCCCGCCGTCGCTGCCAATGCCTGGCACCGGCTGCCCGAATCCGATCCGGCGCTGACGCTTGCAGCCTGCCGCTATTACGGTGCGCCTGCCATGCTCGCCGTCGCCGGCACCCAGGCTGCGATCCAGGCGCTGCCCCGCTTGCGCGCGCCGTCGCGCGTCGTCATCGCCGCACCGTCATATGCCGAACATGCCCACCACTGGTCGCGGCACGGCCACTCGGCGCGGCAAGTGCCGTACAGCGAACTTGGCGCCGCCGTTGACGATGCGGAGGTGCTGGTGATCTGCAATCCCAATAACCCCACCGGCGCCACCGTGCCGCGCGCACAGCTGCTTGACTGGGCGGCGCAGCTGGCTGCACGCGGCGGCTGGCTGGTGGTGGACGAAGCCTTTGCCGATACCGATGGCATGCAGTCCATTGCGGATGCCAGCACTGCGGAAGGACTCATCGTATTGCGCTCGGTAGGAAAATTTTTCGGCCTCGCAGGCCTGCGCCTCGGCTTCGTTGCGGCACATCCGGCACTGTTGGCGAAACTGGCCGACTTGCTGGGGCCATGGGCCGTCAGCGGTCCCGCGCAGCAGATCGCCACCGCCGCACTGCAGGACGAGGAATGGCAAACGGCTACACGCAGCACGCTGCATGCAAGCGGCGAACGGATGCAGCAGCTCCTTTCCACACATGGCGTACAGGCCCATGGCCCTGCCCTCTTCAAGTGGTGGCCGGAACCGGATGCCGAAGCCTTCCACGAACACATGGCGCGGCGCGGCATCTGGGTGCGCCTGTTCCGTGAAGCCGGGCGCGGCATCCGCCTCGGCTTGCCGCCGGATGAACAAGGCTGGACCCGGCTCCAGCAAGCACTCACAGAATGGACACAACGATGAAGAAGCTCCTGATCACCGCGCTGCTGCTTTCCACACAGGCGCACGCCTCGATTACGGTTCGCGACGACGACGGCAACGCAGTAACGCTGCCCAGGCCCGCGCAACGCGTGATCGCCATGGCGCCGCACGTGACGGAACTGATCTTCGCGGCGGGCGGCGGCGGCAAGATCGTTGGCACGGTCGACTATGCCGACTATCCTGAAGCGGCAAAGAAGATTCCCCGCCTCGGCAGCAACCGTGAAGTGGATATGGAGCGGGTGCTTGCGCTGAAGCCCGATCTCATCGTGGTCTGGCGGCACGGCAGTTCGGAACGCCAGATCGAACAGCTGCGCAAACTGGGATTCCCGCTGTTCCACAGCGAGCCCAAAAAACTGGACCAGATTGCGGACAACATTATCAACATGGGCAAGCTGATGGGCACCGAGGCAGTGGCAGAAGCAGCTGCGAAGGAAATGCGGCAGAAGCTGGCCGCCTTGCGCACGCAGTACGCCAGCCGCCCGCCGGTGCGCACCTTCTACCAGGTGTGGGACAAGCCTCTCTATACGCTGAACGGCGGCCACATTGTCAGCGATGCATTGCGCGCCTGTGGCGGCGAGAACATTTTCGCATCGCTGAAGGTAACGGCGCCGGTGGTCGGCATCGAGGGCGTGCTGCAGGAAGATCCGGAAGCGATTTTCGGCACCGCCGAAAAGGACTATGGCGGCGTTGCCCTGTGGCGGCCATACACGCAATTGCAGGCGGTCCGCCAGGGTAACCTGTTCACCTTGAATGGCGACCTGCTGAACCGTGCAGGCCCGCGCATGATCGAAGGCACGGCCGTGTTGTGCGAAAAGCTTGAAGAAGCCCGCCAGCGCCGCAAGAAATGATATGAGCTTCCCGTTCCGAACACTCATGGTGCAAGGCACCACTTCCGACGCAGGTAAAAGCACGGTAGTCGCGGCCCTGTGCCGCCTGCTGAAACGGCAAGGTGCGAGCGTGGCGCCGTTCAAGCCGCAGAACATGGCGCTGAATAGCGCAGTCACGGCGGACGGCGGCGAAATCGGGCGGGCGCAGGCGTTGCAGGCCATCGCTGCGGGTGTGGCGCCGCATACGGACATGAATCCCGTGCTGCTCAAACCCTCCAGCGATATCGGCGCCCAGGTCATCATTCACGGCAAGGTACGCGCCGAGATGAATGCGCGCGACTATCACCAGTACAAAACGATAGCCATGTCGGCCGTGCTGGAATCGCACCAGCGCCTGCTTCAGCAATACGAAGCTGTGGTGGTGGAAGGCGCGGGCAGCCCGGCCGAGATCAACCTGCGCGACCGCGATATCGCCAATATGGGGTTTGCCGAGGCAGTGGACTGCCCGGTGATACTGGTGGCCGACATCGACCGTGGCGGCGTATTTGCGCACATCATCGGCACGCTGTCCTGCCTGTCCGAGTCGGAACGCAGGCGCATCGTGGGCTTCGTGATCAACCGCTTCCGCGGCGATATCAAGCTGCTGGAACCAGGGCTGGAATGGCTGGAACAGCAGACCGGCAAACCGGTACTGGCCGTGCTGCCCTACCTGCATGGCCTGTTCCTTGATGCGGAAGACGCGGTGCAGGCGGTGCAGGCCGAGCGCGGCGCCTTCCGCATTGCTGTGCCCAGCCTGCCCCGCATGAGCAACCACACGGACTTCGATGCCTTGCGCGCGCATCCGGACGTCGACTTGCGCTTCGTGCGCGAAGGCGAGCCGATACCGCCGTCGGACCTGATCATCCTCCCCGGCAGCAAGAACACGCGGCGCGACCTGGCCTGGCTGGAAGCACAGGGCTGGCCGCAGCAGATTGCGAAACACCTGCGCTACGGCGGCAAGGTAATGGGTATCTGCGGCGGCTTCCAGATGCTGGGCCTCAGCGTGCGCGACCCGCATGGCGTCGAGGGACCGGCCGGCGAATCGGCTGGACTGGGATTGCTTGAAATGAGCACCACGCTCACACAGGAGAAGCGCCTGGAACAGGTGACAGGCGAATGCGTATTCGCCGATGCCACCGTAGCGGGCTACGAAATTCATATGGGCGTATCGAGCGGCCACGCGCTGGACCGCCCCGCTTTCCGCATCGGCGGCAGGCCGGAAGGCGCGCTGTCGGAGGATGGCCAGCTGCTGGGCACTTACCTGCATGGGGCGTTCGACACGCCGCAGGCCTGCAAGGCGCTGCTGGACTGGGCGGGCCTGCACAGCAGCCGCACCGTAGATACCTCGGCGCTGCGCGAAGCAAGCCTGGAGCGCCTGGCCGATGCCACCCAGCCGCTGATGGAGGCCCTGCTCAAGCTGTAAGCAGGCAAGGCGGCAGCCTGGATCGGCCTTTTGTGGAACAATAGGCCCATGTCCAGTTCCGACTTTACCAAGCGCTATCTACCCTGGGTGGTTGCCACGGCCCTCTTCATGGAGCAGCTGGATTCCACCATCGTCAACACGGCGGTGCCGACCATGGCCGTCAGCCTTGGCGTTACGCCGCTCAGTCTCAAATCGGTCGTTACCAGCTATATCCTCAGCCTTGCGGTCGCGATTCCCGTCAGCGGCTGGATGGCGGACCGCTTCGGCACCAAGCGCGTATTCATGTCGGCGATCGCGATCTTCACCATTGCCTCAATCCTGTGCGGGCTGTCGGTCAACACGCCGATGCTGGTGGCGGCGCGCCTGTTGCAAGGTTTCGGCGCAGCGATGATGATGCCGGTCGGGCGCATTACGATCATCCGCACTTTCCCCAAAGCGGAGCTGCTGTCGGCGATGAACTTCGTGATCATTCCTGCGCTGATCGGCCCCCTGCTCGGGCCGACGGTGGGCGGCCTGATAGTGTACTGGCTGTCCTGGCGCGAGATCTTCTTCATCAATGTGCCGGTAGGACTGGCCGCCATCTGGCTTGCCTGGCGCTATATGCCGGATTATCGCGATGAACAGCCCCGCCCTCTCGATGTCATGGGCCTGATCCTGTTCGGCGCCGGCATCGCGCTGCTCTCATGGCTGCTCGAAGTCTTCGGCGAGCACCGCATCGACATCACATCGGCCGTTGTGCTGTTCGCGATCTCCGGCTGCCTGCTGCTTGCCTACTTCCTGCATGCACAGCGCGAGGAGCATCCGCTGCTGCGGCTGGAGCTGTTCCGTGTGCGCACCTTCCGGATATCAGTGATGGGCGGCTTCCTCACGCGCTTGGGCGTTGGCGGCCTGCCTTTCCTGCTGCCGCTGCTGTACCAGCTGGGCCTCGGCCTGCCCGCATGGAAATCGGGGCTGCTGATGATGCCTTCCGCCGCCGCCGCGATGGCGATGAAGTTCATTTCAGTGCGGGTGCTCGGGCGCTTCGGCTACCGGCAGGTGCTCGTGGTGAATACGGTGCTGATCGGCGTTACCATCAGCCTCTACTCCTTCGTGGAAGCAGGCACGCCGCTGTATGTGATTGTTGCGATCAGCCTTTGCCTCGGCTTTTTCAACTCGCTGCAGTTCTCCAGCATGAACAGCATCGCCTACGCAGACGTGGAGCAGCGCGACTCCAGCATGGCCAGCACCATCGCCAGCTCGATGCAGCAGCTCTCGATGAGCTTCGGCCTCGCAGCAGGCTCGCTGATGACGGGATGGTACCTGGGCGACGTGCCGCAGTCGGACCGCGTGATGCTGACCAGCGCCCTGCACTATGCCTTCCTCACGCTGGCGGGACTGACCATCGTATCGTCCGCCATGTTCTGGTCCCTGCGCAAGGAAGACGGCGCGAGCATCAGCGGCTCGGCAAAGGTGGCGACGGCTGCGACCGAAGCGCAGACGCCGCCGGACGCGTAAGCCTTACTTTGCCCCTGCCGCGATGGCGTTGAGCGCTGCCTGCTCCTGCGCAGGCAAGTGCAGGCGCTGCGCCATGCCCAATGCTTCCTTGCGGTTGGCGGCCGCCTTGGCTGCATCGCCGCGTTTTTGTGCGACGGCGGCGGTTTGGAGCAGCGAATAAGGCACGAACACATCGAACCTGATCTGGCGCCGGATGTCCAGGCTCTGTTGCGCGTAGCGCGCGGCGCCGGCCATATCGCCCTTGGCCTCCCCCACTTCGCCGAGGTGGCGCACCACATAGGAGAGCTCCAGCCGGCAGCCCGCAGCGGTGGCCGTTTCGAAGGCCTTGTTCAGGTCCGGTTCGGAGGCCGGCACCTTGTCGGATACCTGGTACATCAAGCCGCTGAAGAACAGCGCATCGGCCTTGCGGCAAGGGTCTTTCAGCTGCTGCGCCACCGATGCAAATGCGGGCTGCAGCGACATGAAGTCTCCCTTGTCGGCGCCGGTCAGGCGGCGGAAGTAGGTCGACACCAGCTCTGCATGGCGGGCCTGCGCCTGCTGTTCGGCCGGCAGGCCTTTCGCTTCCGCGAGCAAGGCTTTGACCGTGGCCGGTTCATCGGCCGCAGCCACACCGGACAGGCGTGCGTTCTGCTGCGTGCGCACGCGCAGCATCAGCAGGTCGAAGCGCTGCTGGGCATCGGGTTTGGCTTGCATGCTCGTGTCGATCAATGCGTAAGCCTGTTTGAAATTACCGGAATACATGGCCTGCTCGGCAGGATTGAGCAGGGGTGCAGCTGCGGCCAGGGCGGCCACCAGGACAGTGTTCATATCGTCTCCATGGAAAATATGTGCGGAAATACTAGCATGGAGAAATGCGTAAACGTAAAAAAGCCCACCAGATCACTGGTGGGCTTTTTCGGTATAACAGCCTGACGATAACCTACTTTCACACTGGTTGCAGCACTATCATCGGCGCAAAGTCGTTTCACGGTCCTGTTCGGGATGGGAAGGGGTGGGACCGACTTGCTATGGTCATCAGGCATGA
>Ga0209256_1001796_pt1 | contig 20243 bp, 17 predicted proteins | sample AraplaCol_mCL_r2_2_FD_184270 | JGI IMG/M metagenome (GOLD analysis project Ga0209256, IMG submission 184270) | Arabidopsis root microbial communities from North Carolina, USA - plate scrape MF_Col_mCL_r2 (SPAdes) (version 3) | ecosystem: Host-associated > Plants > Roots > Endosphere | place...
ATGGCGCCGCCGTCGGGCATCTGCATTTCCGGCTCCGTGCGCGAGCATCTCTATGGCAAGGTTCCGTTCGTGCTGACGAGCCTCGGCGAACGCGCCATGAAGAACATACCCCGGCCGATATCCGTCTTTCGGGTCGACTGGCTGCTGGAGACGCCTGAAGGCGGGGATGCCGGACCAGCGAGAGGAACAGGGCCAGCAACGCCATCACCTGCGCAGCGCTTCGGCAGGGACCAGCCGTCGATCGTCGTCATGCCCTTCGACAATCTCAGCGGTCAGGGCGACGAGTATTTCGTCGATGGCGTCGTGGAGGAAATCACCGCGGCGCTTTCGCGCGTTCGCGAGTTCTTCGTCATCGCGCGCCAGTCCGCCTTCACCTACAAGGGCCGCTTCGTCGACGTGCATGACCTCGAGAGCGAACTCGGCGTCAATTACGTGGTCCAGGGCACCGTGCGGCGCGGCGGAGACCGCCTGCGGATCTCGGTGCAACTGGTGGACACCGAGACGCGCACGCAGTTCTGGTCCGAACGTTACGAGGGGGCGGCCGAGGATATTTTCGAGCTTCAGGACAGGATCGCCGCACAGGTCGCCGGCGCCATCCATCCGGCCATCCGCAGCGCTGAAACCGAGCTTTCGAAGCGCAAGCCGCCAAACAGCCTGCGGGCCTACGATCTCGTCATGCGCGCGTACCCGTACCTTTGGGGGCAGAGCAAGGCGACGAACGAGCGGGCCATACCATTGCTGCAGGATGCGATCGCGATCGACCCCGCTTACGGCCGCGCTCACGCATTTCTGTCATGGTGCTACGCACAGCATCTCGGCTACATCTGGACCGACGAACCCGAGCGGGATCTGGAACGGTCCTTGAAGGCTGTCGAGGCTGCAGTGGGCTCCATCGATGATGATCCGACGGCGCTGACGGCGGTCGGCGGGGCTCTCAGCCATTGCGGCGATCAGGAGCGTGCGGCCGCCTATCTCGAAAGGGCCCTTGCGCTCGATCCGAACAATGCCTGGGCATGGGCGCGCTATGGCTGGGTTGCGAGCTACAGGGGCGAGCCCGGTGCTGCGGAACGGTTCGAACGGGCTCTGACGCTGAGCCCGGCAGACCCGCTGACATTCAACATGCGGATGGGCATGGCCCTTTCGCTCGCCATGGCAGGTTCCCTTTCCGAGGCAGTCGCCATCGCCCGCGAGGTCGTCAACAAACATCCTGATGTCACCTGGTGCTACAGGATGATGGCGGCCTGGGCGGCGATGAGCGGCGACCTGACGACGGCCAGGTGGGCCGCGGGCAGGCTGCTGCAGATCGAGCCGCATTTTACAATCGAGCGATATCTGTCGAGGCCCGTGTTTCAGGGCGTGCCGAAATGGGCAGACCGGACGGCCGAGGGGTTGCGGCAGGCGGGACTGCCAGAGCGCTAGAGATTTGTCATCTGCCCGATGTTACGGGCTATGGTGCGCATCGGAACCAGCGGCAGCGCAACCCCGCATAAGGTGCGATCGCTGACAGCCAGATTCCACCGGCAGTTTTCCCGTGCGAGGCGCGATGATGGCCCCTAAATTGCCCTGCAGATCTCGCAGATCCAGGCACGGTTTGGCTGGATGGTCGCTGCCTGGGTAGTAAGGAAATTAGCGACGGAATGCCGCAGATGAAGGGCGGATCAGAAGTAGGCGCGCTGATTTTAGGGCTGTTTCTGCTTTGGACACATGGCGGGGCATGCTTCCGTTCTTGATCTTTAGATCGCGAGGTTGAGCAATAATATTGACTGCAACCCGATTGAGGCGGATAATAACTTTAAATAACTGTGGGGGCTTTCCAATGGTAAGCAGCTTTCAGGTCGTAGATTCCGACAGTGTTACCGATGAATCCAAGATGGAAGAGGAACACGGTTGGCCAGAATTAAGCGGCAACGCTGTTTACGCGCATGACGTTCTACTTAGTCATTTTTTGAACTCTCTCTCAATAAAGGTTGAGTATTTATCTCAACTAATCGAAAAAGGAAGTCATGCGCAAAAAATACTTGCAAAGGTGCGAAATGGTATCGCAAATTTCAAAGACGAAAGTAAGCTTGGATATTATGATCGACGTAACAGTGCTTGGACGAATGCCTACAGGCTGGAATTGCTCCTAGCGCTCGCCGAGCCTTCAGAAAGACTGGTGCCAGAGCTGGAAGCTCGCCTTGCTCAGGCCGATGAGGAGAAGGTGGTAGGAGCGGCGAGACTGCGCGGTATTCTGCAGCAAATGACTTTGCCGCAAAATGCTCAGAATCCAACACCTGTCGTTGATCCTAAAGACAGAGACTGTCGTTTGAAGTCGCTGCTTATCGATATCATTCAAAACATTCAGTGGCAGCTTACCCGAAAATATGCCTTTCGAGGCCTTCAGCGGACGGCGACAAGGAAGATAATCTATGCGGCCGTAGCATCTTTCGTCCTGTTTCTGCTTCCTTACGTCTCCATTTTTTTCGTCTACTGGGAAGATAACGGAAGCCTCAAAGAGATTCACAATTGGATCGGATTTCCACTGATGACAGCTCTGACGGCTGGGCTTTTCGGGGCATATTTTAGCAGGCTTCTTTACATTCAAAAGAACTGGAGCCTTCTTGATTATGAAGAACTCGCGTCCGCTGGAGAAATACCATCCATCTTATTGCGCGGCATAATAGGAATTTGCGGATCCGCAATAATATTCTTCTTTCTACATGCCGAGATCGTAGCGGGTGATTTAGTTCCTGATTTTACCAAGATGACGATGAGTCTAGATACTCCTCCTAACGAGCAACTTCCGGCCACGTTTCTTATTGGAAAGAATCTGGCTCTATTGATTGTTTGGAGCTTTATCGCCGGATTTTCGGAGCGTTTGATCCCCAGTATATTGGCTAGAGCAGAAGTAAGATTTGATGGAACTTCGAAACCCCTCAATCAACTTGGCGTCCATTGATTGCTGGTATTTATTTTGATTTGCGCCAACATGCACGCTCGCGTCGGTTCGCTCTATGTGCCTGCGGTTTGTTCAAGGCGACTATTCGCAGTGCTCATCAGCACCAACGGCACTGCGACTGCATAAAGTGCGATCACCGAGAGCCAGATGCCGCCCGGCCAGTTCTCCCGCGTGAGGAAATAGAGGGATGAGAAGCCGAGCGGCGCGATGATCGAGGCGAGGCTGATCGTGGAGGCGAGCAGGCCCTGCAGTTCGCCCTGGCGATCGGGAGCGACCCTGCTTGTGGCAAGCGCCTGGAAGGCGGGGTTGCCGATGCCGACGAGGGTGAAGACAGGCATGATGGCGAAGATCATCCAGCCCTGGTTCGCGAAGGCCATGACAACAAGGGCGAGGCAGGCGGCGGCGATGCCTGTGAGCACCGACCAGCGCTCGCCGAGCAGGCGGGTGGCGGGGCCGGGGAGGAAGGCCTGGCAGACGGTCTGGCAGATGCCGAAGGCGCCGAGCGACAGGCCGATCGAGACTCCGTTCCAGCCGAAGGCATCGAAAGCCCAGAGCGCCCAGCAGGTGCCGTAGGATTCGCCGGCCGCACTGAAGACGAAATAGACCAGCACGATCGGCAGCAGTGCCTTCATCGAGACGAGCCGTTTGAAGGGTGCAAGCGGATTGAGGGCTGCGATATTTATCGTCCGGCGGGAGGGCGCCCGGGATTCCGGAAGGACGAAGAGGGCAAGCAGCAGGTTTGCGGCGTTGAGCACGGCGGCGGCGATGAAGGGCAGGCGCAGCCAGTAATCGCCGAGCAGGCCGCCGAGGACCGGTCCAATGATGAAACCGGCGCCGAACATGGCATTGAACAGGCCGAAGCGACGGGCGCGCTGATCGGCGGGCGAAATGTCGGTGATATAGGCGGATGCGACCGACATGTTGGCGCTGGTGAGGCCGGCGATGGCGCGGCCGGCAAAGAGCAGGGAGAGCGAGGGCGCAAAGGCCATGATGACGTAATTGACGGCTGCGCCCGCAAGCGAAATCAGGAGCACCGGACGGCGGCCGATACTGTCGCTGAGTGCGCCGAGCACGGGGGCGAAGACGAATTGCATGGCGGCATAGAGCGCGGTCATGATGCCGATATAGAAGGCGATATCGGCTGAATGCGTCACCTCCTGAAGCAGGCGCGGGAGGATCGGGAAGATCAGGCCAATGCCGACGGCATCGAGGCAGATGGCGGTGAAAATGACGATGAGGGGTCTGTTCATGGTCTGGCTCATGGGGAAATGATGAGTTTGCCGGTGACGCGGCCGGCAGCGCTGATGGTCTGGGCCTCAGCCGTCTGTTCGAGCGGAAAGCTTTGCTCGATGTGCAGCCGGAACTGGCCCCTGGAATAGAGCCGTGCCACATCGGCGAGCACTCGTTCGGGCTCCTTCGGCGGTCCGTGCGAGAATTTCGCGCCATATTCCTCCGCCGAGAAATCGGCGACGGACAGCACGCGGGCGGGATCGCCGGTCAGCGCGATCAGCTCGGGAATGATGCCGGAGCCGGCGACATCAAGCGCCGCATCGATCCCCTCGGGCGCGAGCTGCCGCACGCGATCGGCGAGGCCCGGCCCGTAGGTCGTCGGGATGGCGCCGAGGCTCTTCAGGTAATCGTGTTTCTGCGGGCTTGCCGTGCCGATGGTGGTGATGCCCCGGATGCGCGCCAGCTGGATGACGGCCGAGCCGATGCCGCCCGCAGCACCGCTAACGAGCAGCGTCTCACCGGCTTTGACGTGGAGCTCATCAAGGCTGCGCCAGGCTGTCTCCGATATTACGGGCAGTCCGCCGGCGATCTCGAAGGGCAGGTCGTCGGGCTTGTGGACCCAGTGGGTGAGGATGGCATGTTCGGCCATCGTGGCCCGGCCATAGCCGAAGACGGCATCGCCGACGAAGGTGCTGGCGACGCCGGGGCCGACTTCATCGACGATGCCGGAGGCCTCGACGCCGACGCCGGAGGGAAACCGGACGTCCTCGAAAGCGCGATATTGTCCCTCGCGACGCTTCCAGTCCGAGGGATTGACGCCGGCTGCACGCACCCTGATGCGCAGCTCTCCGGGACCGGGATGCGGTGGATCGATCTCGACGATATCGAGGACCTCGGCGCCGCCATAGCGGCTGAATTGAATGGCTTTCATTGGGGATTCTCCTTTCGGCGGATGCAGACAAGGCTCGACCGATCGCGGTCCCGGGCACGGATCCACGTCCATCTGCTATCGATGTACTGTATATTAATATGTACTGAGTACAGTAATAGGCTGCGAAACACTGCCTGTCAACATAGGTGTACTCAGTACATGAATCCTGTTATGGAAGCCGCATGACGACGCCATCAGACGAAGCACCCTCGGATCGCAGATCCCGCAAGCGCCTTGCGACCCGGCGCGCCATCTCGCTTGCCGCCGACCGGCTGTTTTTCGAGCGGGGCTTCGAGAATGTGACGGTCGATGAGATTGCGGCGGCCGCCGATGTCGGGCGAATGACAGTCTTCAACCATTTCCCGCGCAAGGAAGACATGTTTTTCGATCGCGACGAGGAGGCGCGCGAGACACTTCGCGAGGCCTTGCGGCAGCGCGATGGCGGGGTGCCGCCGATCGAGGCATTGCGGCTGCTGGCGCATCAGCTTGTGCTGCAGCAGACGCCTTATCTGCTGTTTTCGGCGGCGAGCCAGACTTTCATCGAGACGGTGGAAAACAGCGAAACGCTGAAGGCGAGGGCGCGCGCTATCCGGGACGAGATTGCGGGAGAACTGGCGGCGGCACTTGCCGAAACTGCGGGGCGACCGGCTGACGATCCCGCGGCAAGGCTTGCGAGCGCAATGCTGCTTGCCACCTGGAGCGTCGCCTTCATCGAGGCGCACCGAAGCTTCCGGCAGCACGGCGATACGGGGAAGGCGAAGGCCCTGTTTCTGGAACTCACCGACCAGGGCAGTCTTGGCGTGAAGGCGTCGCTCGAGGGTACGCCTTACGCCTGAGGCGGCGGCCACGAGCCGGAATCAAAAGGGCGCTCGACCCTTGCGGGGAGCGCCCTTGTCCTGTGAAGCTCGAACGCGGCTCGACCGACGTCGATACCAAGCGCAAGTTCGTTTTCAGGTGAAGCCGGGATATGATGCGCGTCACGGCCGATTGCAAGAGGCAGGTTCCGGAAATCTTGCTTATTTTGTCCTGGCGTTACTCTCATCGGCCCGGGCATTTGCGATAAGGTGCGCCTCGGGCCGCCGGCGCTGGTAAAGGCCGCGGTAGTCGCCTGCCTGACCAGGCCCTAGGGCCAGAGGCTTTCGCGCCGCCAGCCGGCCTTCTCCCGCCGATAGAGCAGGCGGTGATGCAGCCGGTCCTCTGCACCCTGCCAGAACTCCACCTCATGCGGCATGGCGATGAAGAGCTGCCAGTTCGGCGCCACGAGATCCGGCTCGGCCTGGATGCGCCGGACCTGTTCGTCGATGGCGGCGTGGAGTTCGCTGCGGGAGGACAGCGCCTCGCTCTGCCGGCCGGCAAGGGCTGCGGCCCGTGCACTTGCCGAGCGGCTGCGGAAATCGGCCAGGCGTTCCGGCTCGCCGGCTTCGAAAGCCGTGCCGCGCAGGCGCACCTGACGGCCGAGCGCCGGCCAGTAGAAGGTCAGCGCAACGTAAGGGTTGAGGGCGATCTGGCGGCCCTTGGGGCCGTTGCCTGACGTTGCGAAATGCCAGCCCCTGGCATCGAGGTTCTTCAGGATGAGAAGGCGGGCATCGGGTGCGCCGTTCCCGTCCACCGTCGAGAGCACCATGGCATGCGGTTCGCGGATGCCTGCCGCTATCGCATCGCGCAGCCAGTCGGAGAAGAGATCGCGCGGGTCGTCGGGCACGGCATCGGCATCGAATGGCGGGAAGGGGCCGGCAAGCGAAGCCAGCGCGCGCAGTTCATCCTTCATGGCATTTCCTCTTGCGGTCGTGGGGGCGTGGTCGCGACGGAGCCGGTCACGGCCGTGCTGTTGTTCCCGAATGGATCAGAGCGTTTGTGCGAGGGGCATGAAGCATGCTTTGCGGCAATGTGAAAACCGATATGATCGAACACACGATGTTCGAAAAACGCACATGGTGCGGCTTGTCACCCATGCAATGGGCTGCCGGGAATGGAAGCCCCTTTCCTCGATGACGGCGCTTCCCGTTCGAAGCCCATGCGCCCGTCGTGAGGCGGCTGATAATGGGGTTCCGCAGCGCGTCATCGGAGCGGCGAAGCGGCTCCTGCCATTGTGTTTTGGCATGGTGCGCAATGCCCTGCTATTGTCGCCTGCCATGCGTTGATTCCGGCCATCCAGGCCGCGCCTGAGAACGACGCTTTTGCAGGATCATTGCATGCCCGACCGGTCTCAAACCGTTTTATCAGCAGTTCCCCACAGCCTCAGGTGGATCGGCTTCATGGCGATGTGCCTCGGCATGTTCATGGCCATCCTCGACGTTCAGGTCGTGGCGACCTCGCTGCCGACCATCCAGTCGGCACTCGATATCCATCCGGATCAGATGAGCTGGGTGCAGACCGCCTATCTCATCGCCGAAGTGGTGGCGATACCGCTGACGGGTTTTCTCACGCGCCTGCTGACGATGCGCTGGCTCTTCGTCGTGTCGCTGTCGCTCTTCGTGATCGCCTCGGCGGGCTGTGCGGCGAGCGACAGTTTTGGCGGGCTCATCGCGTGGCGGGTCATCCAGGGATTTTCCGGCGGCACTCTCATTCCCTCGGTGTTTTCGGCCGTCTTCATCCTGTTTCCAGATGAACGGCAGGCGCTGGCGACGACGATCGCCGGCGTTCTGGCAGTGCTTGCGCCGACCATCGGGCCGATCGTCGGCGGCTGGCTGACCGAGACCTATTCCTGGCACTGGCTGTTTCTGATCAACATCATTCCCGGCATTGTCGCGGCACTCGTTGCCATGCGGGCGCTTCCGCGGGACGGCGTCAATCTCTCCGAGCTATGGCATCTCGATATCGTCTCACTGCTCCTGATGGCGGCGAGCCTCGCGGCACTGGAACTCGGCCTGAAGGAAGCGCCGACGAGCGGCTGGACTTCGCTTTACGTCGCCGGCCTCATCTGCCTGTCGGTGGTTGCGGGAGCCGTCTTCGCGTGGCGGTCGCTGCATCGCGCCATACCTGTGGTCGAACTCGGGAATTTCGGGGACAGGAATTTTCTGGCGGGTTCGGCCATGAGCTTCATTCTCGGCATCGGCCTCTTCGGCTCGGTCTATCTCATGCCGGTCTTTCTCGCCTTCGTGCGCGGGCACAACGCGCTCGAAATCGGCATGACGATGCTGGTGACGGGCATCGCCCAGCTCATCACCGCGCCGATCGCGGTGGCGCTCGAAAAGCGGATGGACGCGCGGTTGTTGTCTGCGGCCGGTTTCACGCTTTTTGCCATCGGCATCGGCATGAGCGCCTTTCAGGACCCGCAGACCGATTTCGACGCGATGTTCTGGCCGCAGGTCATCCGCGGCACCGCCATCATGTTCTGCCTGCTGCCGCCGACGCGCCTCGCGCTCGGCACCCTGCCGCCGGAGCGCATTCCAGACGCCAGCGGCCTGTTCAACCTGATGCGCAACCTTGGCGGTGCAATCGGCATCGCACTGATCGACACTATCGTCTATACGCGCTCGGGACCGCTCGGCGACAGCCTCTGGGAGCGGCTGAAGGCGGGGGACACGGGCATTGCCGCCTTTGTCGGCGCACCGCTGCAGGCGGTCGCGGGCCACCACGGCGAGTTCGACGCGGATACGACGGCGATGCTCGATCCGTTGGTGCAGACGGCCGCAAGTGTTCAGGCGATCAACGAGGCATGGATGGTGGTTGCGGTGCTGACGGCCTGCGCGCTGCTGTGGGTGCCGTTTGCCAAGAAGGTAAAGGTGGCCGGGTGAGGGGCCGCGCGGCAGGCAGAAAAATTGCCAATGCGATGGTCGAAATGCCAGATCGCCATCGCCTTTGCAGATGACGTCAGGCGGTCATTGTCAGGGAAGGTCGCTCTCGCTTGCTAGGACTTGTGCTGCGAGGCCCCGCTCGGCCTCAGGCGACGGACCATCCGCCGTCCACCAGCAGGTTCGCGCCGGTGATCAGGCTTGCAGCCGGTGAGGCAAGGAAGACTACGGCACCCACCACATCATCGGTTTCACCGATCCGACCGAGTGGAATGTGACCGAGGGTCGCTTTGTGATTGTCGGCATCGGATAGAAAAGGTGCTGTACCGTCGGTATGAATGAAGGTCGGCGATACAGTGTTTACGGTGATATCGTAGCGTGCCCATTCGGCTGCGAGGCAGCGCGTGAGGTGATTGATTGCCGCCTTGCTCATGCAATAGATGGCCTCGCCACGCAGCGCCACGGTACCGGCCTGCGAGCTGATATTGATGATCCGGCCCCCATTGCGCTTGATCATGTGACGGCCAACCGCCTGGGTCATCAGAAAGGTGCCCTTGATATTGACGTCGAGGATCTCGTCAAGGTCCTTCTCCTCGACGAGTTCCGCGAGATTGCCCGGGGCCACGCCGACATTGTTGACGAGGATGTCGATCCGACCGAACGTGGCCAGCGCCGCGTCGACGGCCTGTGCGATATGGGCCTTGTTGGGAATATCCAGTTCAACCGGGAGAATTTTTCGGCCCGTGCCCTCGAGTTCGGCAACCAGGCCCGCTGAGGCGGCGACATCACGGACCCCCAGGACGATATCGGAGCCTGCTGCTGCACAGGCAAGTGCGCAAGCCCGGCCGATGCCACGGCCCGCTCCCGTCAACAAAGTCACCTTGCCCGCAAGGCTGAAGTCCGGCGCGTTCTTCTGCATCATGATGCCTCCCTCGGTGAAGCTCATTTATGCCAGCGTCGGTGTGCGGATGCCAGATGTTCCGCGCATAACAATACGCTTGCCCGGCGCTCGGGCGGCACGAGCGTTGCTTGCCTGACGGATTGCGCCGACTCCTCCACCTAGGGATGGCATGGCCGGGTGAGCCGGCGACCAGTCGTTGTCGGGGAATTCCGTTAGTTCAGCGGCGAACACATTGGCGCCGGCGGGGCGGTTGCCGCCGATCGCGCAGCGGCGTTCATGCCACGGGCAGCCCTCCCGGGGCCGCCCGCATCTCTCTGGCACGCTTCACATGTTGCTCATGCTTTTCATGGCTTTTTCCATGTGCGTCTTGCATTCTTCCATCTTGTTCGCCTTCATGGAATCCTTGGCCATCATCATTTCCTTGGACGCCATTTCCTTCTTTTCCTTCATGGCAGGATCCGTCATGGCATCCATGTCGGCCTGCATTTTCATCATCGAAGCCTCGTCGCATTTCGCCGACATCATCGCGTCCTGTGCAAAGGCAGGTAGTGCGGACGCTGCTGCGAGAACGATTGCTGCTGCTGTGCATTTCAACATGGTCTTCTCCTCCTCCTTGCGGGCGCCATTGCCCTTTGCAAGTCTGTCGCGCGGCGAGACTGTCCCGGGGCAAGACTGTTCGGGGGTACGAGTGCCTAGATTCCGGCGTACCACTCGTAGCCCCGGTCTTCCCAGAAGCCGCCCTTGCCGCCCCACAGGCCGGCGAAGCTGTCCTTCATCTCGATCCGCATCACGTATTTGGCATGCTTGTAGCCAAGCTGGCGCTCGACGCGCAGGCGAAGCGGGGCGCCGTGGGCGACTTCCAGATCCTTGCCGTTCATCTGGTAGGCGAGGATGGTCTGCGGGTGGAAGGCGTCGATGAGATCGATGCTTTCGTAATAGGTTCCGCTGCCGTCCAGCGTCTGCTCGAGCTGGTCTGCGCAGTAGAAGACGGCATAGCGGGCTTGGGGTTTCAGCCCCACGCTCTGCAGGAGCGGTCCGAGCTGCGCGCCAGTCCACTTGCCGATCGCGCTCCAGCCCTCGACGCAGTCGTGGCGGGTGATCTGGGTGCGCGAGGGCAGCTTCTTCAGATCTGCGAGCGAAAGCTTGACGGGACGCTCTACCAACCCGTCAATCTTCAGTCGCCAGTTGGCGAAGCCGGTTGCCATCATCTGCGCATAGGCTTCGCTGTCTGGCTGGCTGGTGCCGTTCGGCCGGAATGTCGGCGAGATATCGGCTTCGGTATATTCGGGCGCCAGCTTGTCCTTGGGAACGAGCAGCCGCTGGCTTTTCATCGTCAGCGTCTCGGCCATGTCGAGAACAGACTGGACATTGGGGTTCTGGACGACATCGTCGCAGCCGGTCAGGCCGAATGCACCGAGTCCGGCAGCCGATCCGATCAGCAGGCCGCGGCGTGTAATGGAGAAGGTCATCGATCGTCCCTTTCGGTTTCGATCACGTAGCGGCCCGTTATCATCGAGCGCATGTTGTTCCAGAGGCCGGACAGGATCACCATGGCGATATGCACGAAAACGAAGAGGACGATCGACCAGGCGCAGATGAAGTGGATCGACCGGGCCGTTTGCCTGCCGCCGAACAGCTCGAGCAGGAAGGGATAGCCGGCATCCATGGCGGGTGACATGGTCAAGCCCGTTGCAAACATCAGCGGCAGCAGGATGAAGATGACGATCAGGTAGGCGAGCTTCTGCAGCACATTGTAACGCCTTGCCTTTTCACCCTTCGGGAAGCGCAGGCGCGCGTGGTCGGCGATTTCCTGTCCCAGATGGTGCGGCGAGATCTCTTCGCCGCTCGGCGCCAGATCACGGCGGAAATGGCCCGACAGGAAACCGATGAGCGCATAGATCGATCCGTTGATGACGAAGAGCCAGGCAAAGAACAGATGCCAGCGGCGGCCGGTTGCGAGATCCTGGTAGCTCGGAATGGTGATCCAGGAAGGGAAGCCACGCTCGGTCGCGTCATCGCCCGTTCCCGAAACGCCGAGAACGCCTGTCGTGGTGATCTGCAGATTGCCGATGCGAAGCACGCCGCGCGTGCCGCCATCAACGGCGCCGATTGACAGCCAGGACGGGTCTGCGTCCGCACCGTACTGGCCCCAGTAAAGCGCCGGGTGGGCATTGAAAATCTGCAGCCCGCTCATCAAAAGCAGGCTGAGACAGAGAACGTTGATCCAGTGTGTAATGCGGGTTGCCAGCGAGTGCCGGCGGATGACTGTTATCGTCGGGCCTGCTGGAGTGGCCTGGCTGTGATCGTCGAGTGTTGCCATGGTCGTTTTCGATGTCCGATACCGTCACGCCCCTACTGCATGTACGTAGGCGAAGCGGGATTTGTTACAGGCGTCCCGAAGTTTTTTCTCTGAGGCCGGAGACCTTTGGCCGGGAAAGGCTGGCGGCGCGGCTTTCCGGACACCGTCACAAGTGCGTGAGGCTGTAACGAATGGCGTTCCGCCCGCGAAGGAGAACGAGATGCAGATCATCAGGGAGCACCGCCATGACATATTCAGCCGCGTTCAATCTTGCGATCATTGCCGCAATCTTCGGCCTCGGTTCCACCTCTCAGGCCTCCGCCGGGCAATCACCTGCGGTCGTGGAATTGTTCACCAGCCAGGGCTGTTCCTCATGCCCTCCGGCCAATGCCAATCTCGTCAAGCTCAGCAACGATCCTGATGTGCTCACCCTGAGCTTCTCGGTGACTTATTGGGACTATCTCGGATGGAAGGACATTTTCGGGAAGAAGGAATTCACCGAGCGGCAGGTGACCTATGAGCCGGCACTCGGCCAATCCGGCCCTTTCACGCCGCAGATGGTCGTCAACGGCCACCAGTCGACCGTCGGCTATGATCTCAACCAGATCCGGCGCGTGATCGCGTCCGAGCCCGCACTGTCAGGCCCCGGGATCGCGCTGGCCCCGAACGTGGCTGTCATCGACGCTGCGAAGGGCCGGAGCGCTCCGGCCGACGTCTGGCTCGTCCGCTACGCTCCGGGCACCGTGCAGGTTCCGGTCGCCAGAGGCGAGAACGCTGGCGAGACATTGTCGCACGCTCATGTCGTGCACGAGTTGACGCGTCTCGGCACCTGGGACGGCAAGATGCTGAAGCTGCCGATCCCGGCTGCGGCCGGCGACCTCAAGAGCGCCATCATCGTCCAGGAGCCGAGGGGCGGCAGGATTCTCGCGGCAACGACCGACTGAAAACCGCCTAGCTGTCAGATCCGCCCGCGGTCGACTGTCAATCGATCCGCTCGAGATCCCGCGCAAAGCGCTGCCAGTTGCCGACATATTTCTTTGCCGACTGGGTGATCCTGGCGATCGCCTCATCGTCCAGCGTGCGGATCGCCTTGGCGGGTGAGCCGACGATGAGGGAATTGTCGGGGAATTCCTTGCCTTCGGTGATGAGCGCATTGGCGCCGACGAGGCAGTTGTTTCCGATCCTGGCGCCGTTCAGGATCGTGGCGCCCATGCCGATGAGGCTGTTGTTGCCGATCGTGCAGCCGTGGATGATGGCGTGGTGGCCGATGGTGCAGTGATCGCCGATCGTGGTGGGGAAGCCGGGGTCGGTGTGGACCATGACGCCTTCCTGCAGGTTGGTGGCCTTGCCGATGACGATGGGTTCGTTGTCGCCGCGCAGGACGGCACCGAACCAGATGCCGACCTCTTCGGCGAGTTCCACATGGCCGATCACATGCGCTTCGGGGGCGATCCAGAAGGTGCCGTGCGGCGGCAGTTTCGGGTGCTGGCCTCCGAGCGCATAGATTGCCATGTCTTCCTCCTCAGACCACGTTCAGCGAGAGCGTCGCGATGCCGTCGACGCCGCAGGAAATGCTGTCGCCCTTGTTGATGGCGGCAACACCGGCGGGGGTGCCGGTCATGATGATATCGCCGGGCGCCAGAACGAAGAGTTTCGAAAGCTCTGCAATGATTTCCGGGACTTTCCAGATCATCTGGTTTAAGTCGCCATCCTGTTTGCGGACGCCGTTGACATCAAGCCAGACGCGGCCATTTACGGGATGTCCGAGGCGGCTCGCGGGAACGAGCGGCGAGACCGGGGCGGAATGTTCGAAGGCCTTGGCAAGCTCCCACGGGCGGCCGAGTTTCTTGGCTTCGGCCTGCAGGTCGCGGCGGGTGAAATCGATGCCGACGCCGTAGCCATAGATGCAGTCGAGCGCTTTTTCCGAGGGTATATCGGCGCCGCCGGCCTTCAGCGCCAGCACGCATTCGACCTCGAAATGCACGTCATTCGACAGCGGCGGATAGGGGAAGTCCCTGCCGGAGAAGAGATTGTCAGCGTTCTTCTGGAAGAAGAAGGGCGGCTCGCGGTTCGGGTCATGGCCCATTTCAATGGCGTGATCGGCATAGTTGCGGCCGACGCAATAGACGCGGCGGACCGGAAAGGCCTCGGCGCTGCCTTCGACGGGCAGGAGAACAGGCTGCGGGAGTGGAATGACGGTGGCGGGAAGGGACATGATGGGACTTCTTGGCTGATTGATCTGGGCGAGTCTGAAGATATCGTAATGCATGTCGCGCAAAACTGCGCGGCGGTTTTGCGATAACGACATGCGCAAGACGAAGAACTAGAGCGCGGCAGGCGGATATGAAAGATCGCGACGCGCTTTCAAGTGCAAAAGGCGCGGAAGGAACCACCTTTGTTCTGACCGGAAACCGCTGCGCTTTTTGGCTTTAATCGCTCTAGGGGGCCGCGATGTCCTGTGCGAGGCTGCCGCGCACCAATGCGTAATAGGCCGAAAGCTCAGGAATGGCCTTCGGCAGGCTGTCGAAGGCGGGGTCGGAGATGCTGAGCGTGCCCGCGTATTTTGCATCCAGGAAGGCGTTATGCTCCGGGAGCGCCGCGCGGTGCGAGCCGTAGAGCACGGTGAAGACGGGCGAGGGCACCGTGCGGCCCTTGACGATGATGCGGTCGAGCTCGACCACGGCGTAATGTTCGGCCACGAGGCGGGCGGTTTCCTCGCCGAGCAGCAGGGCGACGCCATAATTCTTCGAGGCGCCTTCCAGGCGTGAGGCGAGATTGACGCTGTCGCCGAGGCAGGAATAGTCGAAGCGCCGGGTCGAGCCCATATTGCCGACGATGCATTCGCCGGTATTGATGCCGACGCCCATTTTCAGGATATGCAGCGGCCGGCCGGTGGCGGCCACTTCCCGCTCCAGCTCGCGGTTCAGCGTGCCGATCGCATCCTGCATGGCGATCGAGGCCTTGACCGCATGCAGGGCATGGTCGGGGTCGTCGAGCGGCGCATTCCAGAAGGCCATGATGCAATCGCCCATATATTTGTCGATCGTGCCGCCATGGTCCATGACGACATCCGAGAGCGGCGTCAGCAGCCGGTTGATAAGCGTCGTCAGCTGCTCGGGATCGTCCTTCATGGTTTCGGCAATGGTGGTGAAGCCGCGTACGTCGGAAAACAGGACGGTCAGGGTTCGCCGCTCGCCGCCGAGCTTCAGTTGCGAGGGATCGTGCTGCAGGCAGCGCACGAGATCGGGCGGGATATACTGCGCGAAGGCGCGGGTTATCTCACGCTTCTGGTGGCGCTCCTGCGCGTAATCGAAGGCCGCCTAGCCGAAGGCGACGGCGACGAAAGCGACCGTCGGCCCGAGCGGCGAGACGAAGACATGGGTGAAGCGGATGCCGGCATGACTGACCGCCGCAAAGGCAAAGATGGCCGCGAGAGATTAGTTTTTCTGATTGTAGACATTTAAAATAAAACTGTTAAGTTGTGCTCGTTATGGCGAGCTATTTCGAAAAATAGCTTTAGCGTGCATGATATTTTTTTGGGGGGGTAAGTATGGGACTTTACAGTTCTATTGGTGGAGCTATCAGCAACATAAGCCCTTATAACGGGCTTGGAAGCATCATTACCACGTTCAATGGCACCACGACATTTGTACCGTGGATTTATAACGGGTCGCCGTCGGGTGGTGGCAACGGAAGTATTCTGGGCGGCCTTCCCGGCGGGATCCAAATTCCACCTGCTAATCTTCCTTCGCCGCAATATCCCGTTCCCGCTAACGTTTTTATCTCAAGCACGATATCTGGGAATATTCTGACGAACGGAACGATTACACAACAGGCAGTTAACGGGGATGAAGCGACAGAGTTCAACATGTCGGAGCTCCCAGCGATCTTCGTTCCGCGCATGACGCAGGAAGTATATATGGCTGGCGGCGACGATATTGTCCGTGGTAATAGCGCTACCCAAAAGCTTTATGGTGGCGACGGTAATGACTTCCTTGATGGAAAGGCGGGCAATGATCGTGTTGTCGGCAATGCTGGTGCCGATCATCTTTATGGTGGGGCCGGCGCTGATGTTTTCGGCTACATGGACGCCGACGATTCCACGTCAGCAGTACGCGATGTGATCTGGGATTTCTCTCGGACTGAAGGTGATAAAATCGACCTGAGTGATATCGATGCCAATTCTCTTGCAGACAGCAATCAAGCGTTTACGTTCATCGGTACGAATGGGTTCAGCGGTTCGGCGGGCGAGCTTCGCTACGAGATAGATGCTGCGGGCACACATATCTATTCCGATATCAACGGCAATGGTGTCATCGATTCCAATGATCTCGTCATTGATCTGAAGACAGCTATTACACTCACCAGCGCCGACTTCGTGCTCTAGGCATCGACAGGGGCCAGCGTTCATACTGGCCCTTTCACTTCGTAGGAAAGAGCGCAAGCTCAAGCGCGGTTTTAATCCTGTCTAGTTTCAAACAATGGCTTCCCAAATAAACGAATACCAACGGCAGCCTGAATTGCGGCTGCTTCCCCCTGTTTTTCTGGCTATTTTATTTGCAGGTGTCGCCAATTTCCTAGCTTTGGCTAGCCCAGTCTTCATGCTGGAGATCTACGATCGAGTAATTCCTAGTAGAAGCATTCCCACACTGATCGTGCTTCTCATTATCGTGGCCTTTGTCTACACATTCTGTGCGCTCCTCGATGTGATTCGTAGTCGGTTAATGGCTCGCGTGGCGGATATTTTTGATATCTCGATAACAACGCGATTGGTTGCCGTCGTATCGGGCGCACCACTACTCACGAAAATGAACGGCGACGTACTGAGACCGATACAGGACGTCGAGCAGGTTCGTCTTTTCTTGAGCGGACCCGGACCAGGGGCAATATTCGATCTCCCGTGGATGCCGATTTATCTAGCTGTTGCCTTCTTCGTGCATCCGCTGATCGGCTGGCTCGCGCTTTCTGCGATGTCCTTGCTTCTTGTTTTAACTGGTCTGAGCGACCTACTTACTCGAAAACGAACAAAGAATGCGAATACCGCGCTTTCGACCCGCAATCGCTTCGCCGAAGCTGTTCATCGCAATGCGGAAGCTATTGCGGCAATGGGTTTTCTCTCCGCGGCCCAGGCAAGGTGGATGTCAGCGCATTTGGAGGCGTCCGAGCAGCAACGCAAGACGAGTGATATCATTGGGGTTCTGAGCAACTTTTCCAGAACCATACGTCAACTCGTGCAAGCATCGTCGTTGGCTCTTGGTGCTTGGCTCGTTATACGAGGTGATCTTTCCGGCGGCGCCATCTTTGCAGCATCCCTCATTGTTGCCCGATCGCTTCAACCGATCGAGCAGCTTATTGGAAACTGGCGTAATTTGATCGCAGCATGCCGAGCATGGCGGCGGCTAAACGAATCTCTTAAGCTTTATCCCGAGGAAGAAGAACGAACTGAATTGGAGGCGCCGCGCAATTCGCTTGCTGTCGAGGATGTTTTCGTCAGCCCTCCCGGCGAGCGACATCACGCAACGGTTAAAAACGCTACGTTTCAGGTGAACGCGGGGAGTGTTGTTGGGATCATTGGCCCCAGCGCCTCCGGTAAATCTTCTTTGGTTAGGGCAGTAACTGGTGTCTGGAGCATTTCCAGAGGTCGAATATGCCTAGACAATGCAGGAATTGAACTATGGTCAAGGCACAAGCGTGGCCGACATATCGGTTATATGCCGCAGAGTTCTGACTTGTTTCCCGGCACGATCGCGGAAAATATCGCTCGTCTGAATTTGGCAGCAGATAGCACCGATATCGTTGCTGCGGCAAAAATCGCGCGAGCGCACGATATGATCGTCTCCTTCCCACAGGGCTACGAAACGCAAGTTGGTGACGGCGGAACCAACCTATCGGCAGGTCAGCGCCAGCGTATTGCACTCGCGCGCGCCCTTTACGGGGACCCGTTCCTTGTTGTCTTGGATGAGCCGAACTCCAATCTCGACGCTGATGGCGATCGCGCGCTGGCCGATGCAATCGCGGACGTTAAGCAACGCAAGGGTATTGTGCTTGTTGTGGCACATAGAAACAGCATTCTTCCTCAAATCGATTATTTGCTGGTGATGGAGAATGGCTGCATTAAGCTGTTTGGTCAGCGTGACGTCGTTTTGACGACGCTTGAGCAGCGCGTGTCCAAGCAAGCGCGGCCAATGCCTACGCCGACATTGACAGTTATCGATGGTGATGGGGTAACTTCGTGATCGCTGAATTCCGACAGGATCTTTTGCGGTCGCTTCGTCGAAATATGATTTCGGGTGTGGCTGCTAGCGTCGTGTTTCTCGGCGGAGTTGCCAGTTGGGCAGCGACTGCCAACCTTTCCAGCGCAGTCATTGCTAGCGGAATTCTGGTTGTTGATGGTAACGCGAAGAAGGTGCAGCATCAAAGTGGAGGGATCGTGGCGGAGCTTCTCGTAAAAGAAGGCGAGCACGTAAAAACTGGAAGCCCACTGCTGCGTTTGGACAATACAGTTATAGAAGCAAAACGCGTTTCCATTTCGAGCACGATTAATCAGCTCTATGCCAGACAAGCGCGCCTGCAAGCTGAAAGCGACGGTGCAATATCGGTAAACACTCCACGGAATTTACTTGACCGCCTGAACGCGGCATCTGCTGATCGCGCTATGCAAAGAGAAAGGCGTCTTTTTGCGGATAGAGGCCTTTCGCGCGATGGGCAGAAGGCGAGGCTTCGTGAGCGTATTTTACAGTTGCGCAATGAGATTGAAGGGCTTGAGGAGCAACAGCGCGCCAAACGAGATGAAATAGATCTGATTGACAAGGAGCTCGAGGGAACACGTCGGCTTTACGATAAAGGTATCATCCCCCTTAATCGCGTGAATACGTTGGATCGAAATGTTGCCAGATTACGGGGCGAACGTGGTCAGATTACCGCTTCGATCGCCGCGGCCAAAGGCAAGATAGCAGAAACGGATTTGGAATTGATCCAAATTGATCGCGATCTGCGGGCTGAGGTCGCTACTGAGTTACGGGATGTCGAAATTAATCTGACTGACTTTATCGGGCAAGAAGTCAAAGCATATGATGACCTTAAGCGCGTTGAGATCATTGCACCTATCGACGGTGTCGTTCATGGTTTAGCGATTCACACGGTCAGTGGCGTCATTAGCCCTGCGGAAGTATTGATGGAAATCGTACCAAATCACGCTGAGTTGATGGTTGAGGCGCGGGTAGGCCCGCAGGACATCGACCAGCTTGAGATCGGTCAATCTGCTGTTTTGCGCCTTTCGGCATTCAACCGAAATACGACGCCAGAACTCTTTGGAACCTTGTCACTGATTTCGCCTGACCTTGAGACGGACAAGATTACTGGAGCGGTTTTCTATAGGATTGATGTTAGAATTCCCCCGACAGAGTATGGTCGCATACCTGGGCTTCAATTGATTGCGGGGATGCCAACAGAAGTATTTGTTAGAACACGTGATCGAACAATTATCTCGTATTTTACGAAGCCCATCATTGATCATGCGCAACAGGCACTACGCGAAGAATGACATATTCTGTTGGCGATTTCCTCCGAAATTCGCTCGACTTCCTTTATTTGAGATAACGTTAATTAGTCTCGGGAATAGGCTACGGCGGGAATAATGGGGCGGGACAGGACATGGCGGAGTTCTTGGCTGTTTCGTGATGGCGATGTGGCGAGCATGTCTATAAACCCTAGAAGCAAACGCACAGGGAATGTCGTATCTTTTTTTGTTCTTACGCATCTCCGCACGCAAAACCGCGGCAGACTTTTGCTGGAATTTCTTTATGGCGCCGCCTCGTCCTGCGCCAGCTGGGCGCGCACCAATGCGTAATAGGCCGAAAGCTCCGGGATGGCCTTCGGCAGGGTGTCGAAGGCGGGGTCGGAGATGCTGAGCGTGCCCGCGTATTTTGCATCCAGGAAGGCGTTATGCTCCGGGAGCGCCGCGCGGTGCGAGCCGTAGAGCACGGTGAAGACGGGCGAGGGCACGGTGCGGCCCTTGACGATGATGCGGTCGAGCTCGACCACAGCGTAATGTTCAGCCACGAGGCGGGCGGTTTCCTCGCCGAGCAGCAGGGCGACGCCATAATTCTTCGAGGCGCCTTCCAGGCGGGAGGCGAGGTTGACGCTGTCGCCGAGGCAGGAATAGTCGAAGCGCCGGGTGGAGCCCATATTGCCGACGATGCATTCGCCGG
>Ga0209256_1001805_pt1 | contig 20160 bp, 19 predicted proteins | sample AraplaCol_mCL_r2_2_FD_184270 | JGI IMG/M metagenome (GOLD analysis project Ga0209256, IMG submission 184270) | Arabidopsis root microbial communities from North Carolina, USA - plate scrape MF_Col_mCL_r2 (SPAdes) (version 3) | ecosystem: Host-associated > Plants > Roots > Endosphere | place...
CGCTGCTGCGCCAGAACCGCAGCCGGAAGCCGCGGCGGCGCTGCAGGTCGACCACGCGGCGGCGCAGGATGCTCCAGAACAGCGGCGACCACTCGCCGGCGGGTTTGTCGCGGTAGGCCAGCATGCGCAGCATCGCGTCCTGCACCGCGTCCAGCGCATCGTCGCGCTGGCGCAGGCCGGCCTCGGCGAAGCGGAAGGCACGGGGCCCGATCCCGGCCAGGAACGCGTCCAGCGACACCGGCAGCGCGGCGTCGACATCGTCGGGCAGGGTCGGCAGGGAAGGGCTCACCAGCACAGGGTAGCGCTCGCGCAGGAGGGATACGGTGAGAACGCGCCGGCGCGGCGTCGGTTGACGTCGCTGCAGAACGGTTCAGCGCATGGTTATGATGCACGGGACGGGATGACCGCCTGGAAGAGGGACTGCAATGAGCGACGGGTTCGTGGCGTTGTACATCTTCATGCTGGCCGCGATCGCGGGCCACGTGATCATTTCGCGGGTGCCAGTGATCCTGCATACCCCCCTGATGTCCGGGTCCAACTTCATCCACGGCATCGTGCTGATCGGGGCCATGGTGGTGCTGGGCCACGCGCAGACTCCGCTTGAGAAGATCATCGGCTTCATCGCCGTGGTGCTCGGCGCGGGCAACGCGGCCGGTGGCTACGTGGTGACCGAACGCATGCTGGACATGTTCAAGCCCAGCCAGAAGCGCGACGCCGGGGAGAAGGCGCCTTGAACGTCTCCACCGCGCAACTGCTGCAGTGGCTGGTACAGGTGAGCTACCTGGTCGCCGCCACCCTGTTCCTGCTCGGCCTGCAGCGCATGGCCTCGCCGATGACCGCGCGCAGCGGCATCCGCTGGGCCGGGCTGGGCATGCTGATCGCCACGGTGGCGACCTTCTTCCTGCCCGAACTGCACAACGTGCCGCTGATCCTGGCGGCGGTGGCCATCGGTACCGGCGTGGCCTGGTGGTCGGCCAAGCGCGTGGCGATCACCGACATGCCGCAGATGGTGGCGCTGTACAACGGCATGGGTGGTGGCTCGGCGGCTGCGATCGGTGCGGTCGAACTGCTGCGTTTCTCGTTCCTGGTCAATCGCGATACCACCCACTGGAGCGAGCAGGCCATCGCCGAGCTGGCCGCCCGGCAGCCGTCGACGACGGTGCTGGCCCTGGCCATCATCGGGTCGGCGATCGGAGCGGTGTCGCTGTCCGGTTCGATCATCGCCTGGGCCAAGCTTGACGGCCGCCTGGACCGGCGCGTCACCTTCCCCGGCCAACAGGCGTTCAACCTGCTGGTGGCGGTGGCGATGGTCGGGCTTGGGATCTGGGCGGCGGTGAGCCTGAGTCCGGTGGCGATCATCGGCTTCTTCGTGGTGGCGTTGGCGCTGGGCGTGCTGATGACGCTGCCGATCGGTGGCGCGGACATGCCGGTGGTGATTTCGCTGTACAACGCGTTCACCGGCCTGGCGGTGGCCTTCGAAGGCTATGTGCTGGGCAATGAGGCATTGATCATCGCCGGCATGATGGTCGGTGCGGCCGGCATCCTGCTGACCCGGCTGATGGCCAAGGCGATGAACCGGCCGATCAGCGGTGTGCTGTTCTCCAACTTCGGCGGTGGTGGCGCCGCACAGGAGATCACCGGCGCGCAGAAGCCGATCGAGGCCAGCGACGTGGCCGCGCTGATGGCGTTCGCCGAGCGCGTGGTGATCGTGCCCGGCTATGGCATGGCGGTGGCCCAGGCCCAGCACAAGGTGTGGGAACTGGCGCAGCGGCTGATCGAGCGTGGGATCAAGGTGAAGTTCGCGATCCACCCGGTGGCCGGGCGCATGCCGGGCCACATGAACGTCCTGCTGGCCGAAGCCGGGGTGCCGTATGACCTGATCGCCGACATGGACGACATCAACCCGGAATTCCCCAACACCGACGTGGCACTGGTGATCGGCGCCAACGACGTGGTCAACCCGGTGGCGCGCACCGACCCGGCCAGCCCGATCTACGGCATGCCGATCCTGGACGTGGTCAACGCGCGCAACGTGGTGGTGATCAAGCGCGGCAAGGGCACCGGCTTTGCCGGCATCGAAAACGCGCTGTTCTATGCCGACAACGCGCGCATGTTGTACGGCGACGGGGCAGGGGCGGCGAGCGCGTTGGTCAGTGAATTGAAGGCCCTCGACGGCGGGCATTGAAGGTATCCCGGGGTCACGACCAACGGTCGTGACCTACCAGGGAGTGCACACCTGCCGGTAGGTCACGACCGTTGGTCGTGACGAATCAGGCGCAGCAGGCGGCCCTGCCGGTGGGTCACGACCGTTGGTCGTGACGAAGGCGCAGCAGTCGGCCCTGCCGGTAGGTCACGACCGTTGGTCGTGACGAAGGCGCAGCAGGCACACCTGCCGGTAGGTCACGACCGTCGGTCGTGACGAATCAGGCGCAGCAGTGACACCTGCCGGTAGGTCACGACCGTTGGTCGTGACGAATCAGGCGCAGCAGGCACACCTGCCGGTAGGTCACGACCGTTGGTCGTGACGCCCTCACCGCGCGATCCACCACCCAACCACCAGGCCCACGCCCAGCCACAGCCACTCGGCTGCCCCGTTGGCCAGCTGGATCAGCGTCGCCGCCATGAACGGCCCCATGCGCAACGCTGAATTCCACGGGTCCAGCCCCATCGAGCCGCCCAGGTAGGCCGAAGCGATGCCCCAGTTGGCCGCCAGCGCCACCAGCAGGGTGCCGGCGATGGTCAGCCCGACCCGCAGCGGTCCGGCCCTCAGTTTGCCCAGGCGCAGCATGAAACCCAGCTCCAGCGCCGCAAGGACGGCCATCCAGCCGGCCTGGCGACCACTCAGCAATGCGATGACCAACCAGGCCAGCGTGGCCGTGACGATTCCAAGCAGCAGCAGGGGGGACCAGACCCAGGCAAGGGACCGGGCGGACGCAGAGGTGGGCGGCATGCAGTGTTCCTTTCGATGCCCACAGGATACCGGCTTGCGGGGTGACCGGCGCGTGGGCGGCCACTGGGCTAAAATGGACACCTTGCGGGAATTGGCCGCGACCCCATATCGATCCACATGTACTCCCGTAGCAGCGAACCCGTCCACTTCGAACGCGACTGCGAGGCCGTCATGGTCCCGCAGGGCGAAACGGTCACCCTGCCTGCCGGCAGCTACGGGTACATCACCCAGGCGCTGGGCGGCAGCTATACCGTGTTCGTCGAAGGCAATCTGTTCCGCATCGCCGGCAAGGATGGCGACGCCATCGGCAAGGAAGCGCCGCCGGCGCTGGAACTGCCCGCCGACGCCTCCGACGAGGAGGTCGAAAAGCTGGTGTGGCAGCAGCTGCGCACCTGTTTCGACCCCGAGATCCCGTTCAACATCGTCGACCTCGGCCTGGTCTATGAGGTGGAGCTCAAGCACCTGGATGACGGCCAGCGCGAGGTCGATGTCACCATGACCCTGACCGCGCCCGGCTGCGGCATGGGCGACATCCTGGTCGATGACGTGCGCAGCAAGCTGGAAATGATCCCGACCGTCGCCGAGGCCGATGTCGAACTGGTGTTCGACCCGCCGTGGGGCAAGCACATGATGTCCGAAGCCGCCCGGCTCGAAACCGGCATGCTGTAATTGATGCGTACCCCGTAACCAGAACAGGAATCATCCGGTGTCCCAGTCTTCCGTGAGCTTCACCACCACCCGTTCCGCCCAGCCGCGCAGCAGCGAAGAGCGTGATCGCATCCTCGCCGCGCCGGGGTTTGGTCTGCATTTCACCGACCACATGGTGGAAGTACGCTGGGACAAGGACACCGGCTGGCACGACGCCAGCGTGCGCCCGTACGGCCCGCTGCAGCTGGACCCGGCCGCCGCGGTGCTGCATTACGGCCAGGAGATCTTCGAAGGCATCAAGGCCTACCGCCACGCCGACGGCTCGATCTGGACCTTCCGCCCGGACGCCAATGGCCGCCGCCTGCAGCGTTCGGCGCAGCGCCTGGCGCTGCCGGAGCTGCCGGTGGACATCTTCGTCGAATCGCTGCGCCAGCTGATCGCGGTGGATGCCAGCTGGGTGCCGTCGGCCGACGAATCCAGCCTGTACTTCCGTCCGTTCATGATCGGCGATGAAGCCTTCCTGGGCGTGCGCGGCGCGCAGAAGGCCGGCTACTACGTGATCGCCAGCCCGGCCGGCCCCTACTTCGCCAAGGGCGTGGCCCCGGTGGCGATCTGGCTGTCGACCGAATACGCGCGTGCGGCCAAGGGCGGCACCGGCGCGGCCAAGTGCGGTGGCAACTACGCCGCCTCGCTGCTGCCGCAGCAGAAGGCGCAGGCCCAGGGCTGCTCGCAGGTGCTGTTCCTGGATCCGGTTGAAGGCAAATACCTGGAAGAACTGGGTGGCATGAATGTGTTCCTGGTTTACAAGGATGGCACCCTGGTGACCCCGGAGCTGTCCGGCAGCATCCTCGAAGGCATCACCCGCGAAAGCATCCTGCAGCTTGCGCGGGACCGCGGCATGAAGGTCGAAGAGCGCAAGGTCAGCATCGACGAGTGGAAGCAGGGCGTGGCCTCCGGCGAGATCGCCGAAGTATTCGCCTGCGGCACCGCTGCCGTGGTGACCCCGATCGGCCAGCTCAAGGGCGAAGGCTTCTCGGTGGGCGACCTCGGCGCCCCGGCCGGCGAAGTGACGATGTCGCTGCGCAAGGAGCTGACCGACATACAGTACGGCCGCCTGCCGGATCGCCACGGCTGGCTGGTGCGCCTGGACGGCTGATCCCGGCAGACATCGCATGCATCCAAGGCCCGCCTGGCAACAGGCGGGCCTTTTTCATGGCCGTCGGACAGGTACAGCCACGCAGGGCGTGGCGCTACAAATCAAGCCGCTGCCTACCCGGTAGAGCCACGCCCTGCGTGGCTGGCACACCTGCCGCGCCCCCCGCATGGCTCGCACACCTGCCGCGTAGAGCCACGCCCTGCGTGGCTGGCGTACCGCTGGGTCCGTCCGCTGAAACGATCCAAACCCCGCTAACCCGTTGTTGCGCAAGCAATGTCTTGCCGTTGACGCACGAGACAGTGACGCAGGACACGAATTACATCCGCAATGACCGTTCCCCTACCGCCCCATTCCTTCACATTCACAAACCTTTGACCCGGAAAGTCTCAGATCGAACTTTTCACAACCCTGAAAGCGGGCTGAAACATTGTTGCAGTGGGGCCGAACCACTAGCGTCCGGGATCGGGCGGTTACTCAGGGGAAACCGATCCGTCTTCCAGGTTCGATTCAAGCCATCTGTCTCCAGCGACGGATCGAACCGACTTTCGCCGCATCGACGGCTCCTCTCGACTTAAAGGGAATTCCGATGTCTAACGATCCGCAGCGTCTGCGTCAGCGTGCAATGGTTGTACTCGGTGGTTCGGTTCTTTCGACCCTGTTGCTGGCCGCCCCGGCATTCGCCGGCGACGTGCAGCTGAGTGGCCTGGCCTCCGCGCCCACCCACCAGCGCTTCATCGTGAAGTACAAGGACGGCGCCACCGACGTGGCCACGCCGACCGCCTTGGCCAGCTCGCTCAAGGCCGCAGCGGCGGCGGTGCCGGCAGCGCAGGGGCGCGCACTGGGCCTGCAGAAGCTGCGCACCCTGGCGATCGGTCCGACCGTGGTCAAGGCCGACCGCCCGCTGGACGTTGCCGAGTCGGAACTGCTGATGCGTCGCCTGGCCGCCGACCCGAACGTGGAATACGTGGAAGTCGACCAGCTGATGCGTGCCACGCTGACCCCGAACGACGCGCGCCTGTCCGAGCAGTGGGGCTTCGGCACCAGCAATGCCTCGATCAACGTGCGCCCGGCGTGGGACAAGGCAACCGGCACCGGCGTGGTGGTCGCCGTGATCGACACCGGCATCACCAGCCATGCCGACCTCAACGCCAACATCCTGCCCGGCTACGATTTCATCAGCGACGCGGCGATGGCGCGCGACGGCGGCGGGCGTGACAACAACGCCAACGACGAAGGCGACTGGTACGGTGCCAATGAATGCGGCGCCGGCTATCCGGCCGCCAATTCCAGCTGGCACGGCACCCATGTCGCCGGGACCATCGCGGCGGTGACCAACAACAGCACCGGCGTGGCCGGTACCGCCTACAACGCCAAGGTCGTGCCGGTACGCGTGCTCGGCAAGTGCGGCGGCTACACCTCCGACATCGCCGATGCGATCGTGTGGGCCTCGGGCGGCACGGTCAGCGGCGTCCCGGCCAACGCCAACCCGGCCGAGGTGATCAACATGTCGCTGGGCGGCAGTGGCAGCTGCTCGGCCACCTACCAGAACGCGATCAATGGCGCGGTGTCGCGCGGCACCACCGTGGTGGTGGCGGCCGGCAACAGCAACACCAACGTGTCCTCGGCGGTGCCGGCCAACTGCGCCAACGTGATCGCGGTAGCAGCCACCACCTCGGCCGGCGCGCGCGCCAGCTTCTCCAACTACGGTACCGGCATCGACGTGTCGGCGCCGGGCCAGGCGATCCTGTCCACGCTCAACAGCGGCACCACGGTGCCGGGCAGCGCGTCCTACGCGTCGTACAACGGCACCTCGATGGCGGCGCCGCACGTGGCCGGCGTGGTCGCGCTGGTGCAGTCGGTCGCGCCGACCGCGCTGTCGCCGGCGGCCATTGAAACCCTGCTCAAGAACACCGCCCGGGCCCTGCCGGGCGCCTGCAGTGGCGGCTGCGGTGCGGGCATCGTCGATGCCGACGCTGCGGTGACTGCGGCGCTGGGGGGCACCAACCCGAACCCGGGCACCGGCACCCTGCAGAACAACGTGCCGGTGACCGGCCTCGGCGCGGCCAGCGGTGCGTCGCTGTCCTACACCGTGGCGGTGCCGGCGGGTCGTTCGCAGCTGAAGGTGACCATCGCCGGCGGCAGTGGCGACGCTGACCTGTACGTGCGTTCCGGCAGCGCCCCGACCGACACGGTCTACACCTGCCGCCCGTACCTGAGCGGCAACAACGAGACCTGCACGATCAGCGCGCCGGCGGCCGGGACCTGGCATGTGCGGGTGAAGGCGTACACCACGTTCTCTGGGGTCACCCTGACCGCGCAGTATTGATGTCATCGGTCACCCGACCAACGGTCGGGTGCTACCGGGGGTAGGTGCCGACCGTTGGTCGGCACGCCCCACGCGTGACGCAGTTACCGCGTCACGCGTCCTCGAACCGGTTCGCGGCCACGTTCTTGCGGACGTGTTCGGGATTCCAGATGCGGCCGTTCATGGCGATGTACACGCCCGGCTGCAGCGACTGCACCGCACCGATCGCGCAGCCGATGTTGAACTCGGCGTCCGAACCGCGGAAGCGGGCCGGGCTGAGCGCGCCGGTCATCACGATGGTCTTGTCCGCAATGCTCTTGAGCACGCGGCCGGTCTGCACCATCGAGTCGGTGCCGTGGGTCACCAGCACATGGCGGGTCGGCTGCGCGGCGATCGTGGCGCGGATCAGTTCGCGGTCTTCGTCGCTGATGTGCAGCGAGTCCTTGCGCAGGATCGGGATCACGTTGAAACGGAAGGTCACGCCCAGCTCGCGCAGGATCATCCCGATCTGCGGATCGCCGATCTGGTAGTCCGACTTGTCATCGAAGTAGATCTTGTCGATCGTGCCACCGGTGGTGATGATCAGTAGTTCTTCCATTGCAGCAATCCTGGTTGACGGTTGAGCCGCGCGACAGTGGCCGCGCAAGGTGCACATGATACGGCGACGAGGTCGGCAGCGCCGGCTCTCGGCCCGCTCATGGACCGCCTGGGCCGGCCAACGGCCGGCGCTACCGGGTGCGCCCGAACCGCTTGCGTAGCCCCGGCGCGCTCGACACGCCGATCACCGCCAGCGCCAGCAGCAGCTCCAGCCACGCCCACGCCGCCGTCTCCGGGTGGCTCCAGGCGCTCATCACCCCGTGGCTGAACCAGAACAGCGACAACACCCCGGCCCAGAACGTGGCCTTGCCGCGGCCGCTGAGCACGCCGGCGGCCAGCAGCAGCGGTGGGGCAGTGAAGACCAGCTGGCTGGCCAGCCAATGCCGATCCTGCGCGAACCAGCTCGCGAACACCGCCGCCAATGCCAGCAGCAACGCGGCCAGTGTCCATCGCTGCACGCGCGGGCTCATCCCAGCCGCCGCGCGATGTCGGCCACGCGTCGGCCCAGCGCCCGCGCCAGCACCGCTTCGTCATCGCTCGGCACCGGGTTGTCGTCCGCCCCGGCGACATGGCTGGCGCCGTACGGCGTGCCGCCGGTGGTGGTGTGGCTGAGCGCCGGTTCGGTAAAGGGAATGCCCACGATCAGGCAGCCGTGGTGCAGCAGCGGGACCTGCATCGACAGCAGCGTGGATTCCTGCCCGCCGTGCAACGACGCAGTGGAGGTGAACACCCCCGCCGGCTTTCCGGCAAGGGTGCCGTTGACCCATTCGGCGCCCAGGCCATCGAGGAAATGCTTGACCGGCGCGGCCATGTTGCCGAACCGGGTCGGGCTGCCCAGCAGCAGGCCACTGCACTCGGCAAGGTCCTCGACGCTGACATACGGGGCACCGTCCTCGGGTACCGGCGGTCGCGCGGTCTGGGTCACCGCCGCCACCGGCGGCACCGTGCGCAGCCGCGCGCCCATGCCGGGCACTTCGCCGATCCCGCGCGCGATCTGCCGCGCCAGTCGCGCCACCGAACCGCCACGGCTGTAGTACAGCACCAGAATCTCCGCCATCTCGCTACCGTTGTGACCCATCTGGTCCGCAGTATGGCATTGCCTCCACCCGGCTTCAGGTACGCTTGCCTCGATGGAACCCCTGGATACCCTCAATCTCTGGTTGGAACGCGGGCGCGACCGGGCCCGTACCGCCAGCTTCGGTCGCTTCCTGTGGCGCCGCTTCCTGGACGACCGCCTGTTCCAGGCCGCCGCCTCGCTGGCTTACACCACGGTGTTCGCGCTGGTGCCGCTGGCGATCGTGGTGTTTGGCGTGCTCTCGGCGTTTCCGGTGTTCGACCGCTGGAGCGACACGCTCAGCGACTACGTGTTCTCCAACTTCGTGCCCAACGCCGCGCGCGCGGCCGAAGGCTACCTGCGCCAGTTCTCGGCCAGTGCCGGCCAGCTCACCGCCGCCGGCTTCATCGCCCTGGTGGTGTCGCTGCTGATCACCCTCAACAGCGTGGAAGAGACCTTCAACCAGATCTGGCGGGTCAGTTCGACCCGGCCCAAGCTCACCCGCTTCCTGGTGTACTGGACCGTGCTGACCCTGGGCGCGATGCTGGCCGCCGCCTCGCTGGCGGTATCGGCGCGCGTGTTCGCGCTGCCCCTGTTCGGCACCAGTGAGGGCCGGCTGCTGGCCAACGCCTCGCTCACCCTGGCGCCGATCCTGATCGAGTTCGTCTGCATCATGCTGGTCTACCGGGTGGTGCCGCACCACACGGTGAAATGGCGGCATGCCATTCCCGGCGCGATCCTGGCCGCAGTGATGCTGGAGCTGGTGAAGTGGGGCATGGGCGCCTACCTGGGCAGCTTCCAGTCCTACCAGAAGCTCTACGGCACGGTGGCGTTCGTGCCGATCCTGCTGTTGTGGATCTACCTGTGCTGGGTCTCGGTGCTGCTGGGCGCGTCGCTGGCGTCGTCGATCGCCGCGTTCCGCTACCAGCCGGCCGACCTGCGCCTGCCCACCGGCTACGAGCTGTATGGCCTGCTGCGCCTGATCGGTCGTTTCAACCAGGCGCGCATGGACGGCCGCGGGTTGGACGAGGACGAGATCCTGCGGCTGGAACCGATGCTGACCGACTCGCTGCTGCAGAGCATGCTCTGCGACCTCGAGGCCATCCGCGTGGTGCGCCGCGACGAGCAGGGGGAGTGGCTGCTGGCGCGCGACCTGGACCGGCTGACCCTGGCCGACCTGTACGAATCCACGCAATTGCGCATCCCGGTCAAGGAAGCCTACCTGCCCTACCGCGACGACAGCCTGGGCCAGGCCTCGGTGGCGGCGCTGGATGCATTGCGCCTGCCCCTGCGCGAGCTGCTCAAGCGCCGCGTCAGCGACATCTATACCCCGCACGGAGATACCCCATGACCCCCAAGTTCCTGCTGCTTGCGCTGGGCCTGCTGGCCCTGGCCGGCTGCAACAAGCCCGCCCCGCAACCCGATGCCACCCCGGCAGCGCCCGCGCCGGTCGCCGCGCCGGGCGACCCGGCGACGCCTGCGGACGCGGCCAGCCCGGACCTGGAGCGCAAGACCGCGACCCAGCCGCGGCTGGTGTTGCCGGCGCTGGACGGCAGCACCTACGACCTGGCCGCGCACCGCGGCAAGTGGGTGGTGGTGAATTTCTGGGCGACCTGGTGCGCGCCGTGCCGCAAGGAAATGCCGGAGCTGTCGGCGCTGCACGCCATGCGCGAACAGATCGAAGTGGTCGGGCTGGCCTACGAGGACATCGAAGCGGACGAGATGAAGGCCTTCCTTGAGAAGCTGCCGGTGACCTATCCGATCGTCATCGTGGACACCTACAACCCGCCGGAGGATTTCGCCGTGCCGCGCGGCCTGCCGCTGACCTACCTGATTGCTCCCGATGGCACGGTAGCCAAGGAATTCCTCGGCCCGGTGACGGCAGCGGACATCGAATCGCGCATCGCCGCGAAGTAACCCCACGGTCGTAGCGCCACGCCCTGCGTGGCGGCGTCAATCCGGGCCGACGTTGATCGGCTTCAACACCCCGTACCGCTCCTGGTGCAGTTTTCCCTTCAGCGGCGGCAGCTCGGGGATCGGGTCGTCGACGCGGGTATCGGGAAGGCGGTCGAGCAGGTTGCGGATCAGCGCCAGCCGGCCGCGCTTCTGGTCGTTGAAATCCACCAGCGTCCACGGTGCGCCGTCGCGGTGGGTGGCGCGCAGCATCGCTTCGCGCGCGTCGGTGTAGGCGCTGTAGCGGCTGCGCGACTCCAGGTCCACCGGCGACAGTTTCCAGCCCTTGAGCGGGTCGACGTGGCGTTCGGCGAAACGCTTTTCCTGCTGCGCCTGGTCCACGCCCAGCCAGTACTTGAACAGCAGGATGCCGTCATCCACCAGCAGCTGTTCGAACACCGGCGCCTGCGCCAGGAACGCGCGGTACTCGGCGTCGGTGCAATACCCCATCACGTGTTCGACCCCGGCCCGGTTGTACCAGCTGCGGTCCATCAGCACGATCTCGCCCGCCGCCGGCAGGTGCGCTGCGTACCGCTGGAAGTACCACTGCGTGCTCTCGCGGTCGGTCGGCCTGGGCAGTGCCACCACCCGGCACTGGCGCGGGTTGAGATGCTCGGCGATCGCCTGGATCGCGCCGCCCTTGCCCGCGGTATCGCGGCCTTCGAACAGCACCAGCACGCGTTGTCCGGTGTGCTGGGCCCAGCGCGCCATCGTCGCCAGTTCCAGCTGCATCGGTTCGAGCAGTGCCTGGTATTCCTTGCGCTTGAGCTTGCCCATGCGTCCCTCGGTGTCAGGTTACGGGGTTCTTCCAGCCGTGCAGTCCCGCCATGGCTTCCACCTCTGCGGTGAAATCACGCGCGAATCCTGCCATGTCGAACACGCCACCATGGTCCCGCGCCGTCGCCACTTTCGAGCGCAGGGCGGCCAGCTTCAGCGGATCGTTGCCCAACGCTACGGCGGTGTCGATGAAGGCGCGGTCATCGGCCACGTTCATTTCCGGCAGGCCCAGGTGGTGGTTGAGCGAGCCGGCCACGCGCGCGGCGAACGTCGCCCCGGGGCAGGTCAGCACCGGGCAGCCGGCCCACAGCGCATCCGACGCGGTGGTGTGCGCGTTGTACGGATGGGTGTCCAGGAACAGGTCGGCGTGCGCATAGCGCGCCAGGTAGGTCGGGTGCGGCAGCTTCGGCATGAACACCAGCCGCGCCGGGTCCAGCCCCGCCTCGCGCGCGGCCGAACGCAGGCGCGCATCGGCGTTGCCCGGACCCGACAGCAGCCACAGCACGCTGCCCGGCACGCGCTGCAGCACGGCGAAGGCGCGGCGCATGCTGCGCGGGTTGAGCTTGTAGCTGTTGTTGAAGCAGCAGAACACCACCCCCTGCGCGGGCAGGCCGCAGGCCACGCGGTCGGGCGCCGCTTCCACCACGCGGGTGGAGTCGGAGGGCTGGAACGCGCGCGGCAGGTAGCGCACCTGCTCGCTGAACGCCGGCGCCAGCGCCGTGGGGAGTACGAAGGCGTCGGCCAGCACATGGTCCATCCAGTCGGCACCGGACGTGCCCGGGTAGGCCAGCCAGGTCACCTGCACCGGCGCCGGGCGCATCGCCAGCACCGCCGGGGCGCCGCCGCCGCCCCAGCCGCGCAGGTCGAACAGCACGTCGATGCCGGCCGCGCGGATGCGTGCGGCGATCGCCGCGTGCGGCAGGGCGGCGACATCGTGCAGGGTGTTGGCCGCGTCCTGCAGGCGCGCGCGGATGGCGCTGCCGTCGTCGCTGTTGAGGGCGAACAGGTGCAGCTCGAGCACGCCGAGGATGCGCAGCTGCTCGAACAGCGCCACGGTCAGCAGGCCGGTCGGGTGCGCGCCGAAGCCATTGGAAAGGAAGCCCACCCGCAGCGGCCCGTGCGCGCGCACCGCCGCGGCCGGCAGCGCACGCAGGCCCTCGGCAATGCCTGCGGCACGCTGCCGCGCGCAGGCCAGCTGCTCGGCGGCACTGCTGTCTTCGCTGAGGAAGGCGAACGGCTCGACCACCGCCGCGCCCTGCGCGACGGCCTGGCGCACCTGGTTCGACAGCGCGTCCAGGCCGCGCCAGTCGCACAGCCGACGCTGCCAGTTGAGCAGCTGCGCGGTGATGTAGGGCTCGCCCGGCAGCAGCCGGTGCGCATGCCGGTACGCATCGGCGGCGGCCTCGGGCTGGCCGGCGTCCTCCAGCGCGTGGCCCAGCCACAGCGCGATGCCCGGATGCTGCGGCACCAGGTTGGAGGCCTGCCGCAACAGCGCGGCGGCGTCATCGTGGCGACCCTGCGCCCAGCGGGTGCGACCCAGCCGCGCCAGCGCTTCGGGGTGGCCTGGGCGCAGCTGCAGCGCGCGCTGGGCCGCCTGTTCGCCGGCCACGGTATCGCCGGCTTCGAGTTCGGCATCGGCCAGCATCACCCAGGCGATGAAGTCCTGCGGCTGGCGCTGCACCGCGACGCGCAGCTGCTCGCGCTGCGGGTCCATGCTCACGCGCCGGCGGAGAGCTGGGCCAGCTCGTCGGCCTGGTGTTCGTGGATCAGCCGCTCGACCAGGGTGTCCATCTCGCCGGCGATGATGTTGGGCAGGTCGTACAGGGTCAGACCTTCCACGCGGTGGTCGGTGATCCGGCCCTGCGGGAAGCTGTAGGTGCGGATGCGCTGGCTGCGGTCGCCGCTGCCCACCTGCAGCCGCCGGCTTTCTGCGGTGGCCGCGGCCTGCCTGCTGCGTTCGCTGTCCAGCAGCTGCGCCTTCAGGCGCTTCATCGCCTTGTCGCGGTTGGCGTGCTGGCTGCGTTCGGTCTGGCATTCCACCACCACGCCGCTGGGCACGTGGGTGATGCGGATCGCCGATTCGGTCTTGTTGACGTGCTGTCCGCCGGCGCCGGAGGAGCGGAAAGTATCGACCTTCAGGTCGGCCGGGTTGATCACGATCTCGTCGACCTCGTCGGCCTCGGGAATGATCGCCACCGTGGCCGCCGAGGTGTGGATGCGGCCCTGCGATTCGGTGGCCGGCACGCGCTGCACGCGGTGGGTGCCGGATTCGAACTTGAGCTTGGAATAGGCGCCGCGGCCGACCACGCGGGCCACGACCTCCTTGTAGCCGCCGTGCTCGCCGGGATTGTCCGATTCGATCTCGACCTTCCAGCCCTGGCGTTCGGCATAGCGCGCATACATGCGGAACAGGTCGCCGGCGAAGATCGCCGCCTCGTCGCCGCCGGTACCGGCGCGTACTTCCAGGAACAGGTTGCCGTCATCGCGCGGGTCGCGCGGCACCAGCAGCAGGGCCAGGTCGTGGTCGAGCTGCTGCAGCCGCTGCTGTGCGGCGGCGATTTCCTCCTCCGCCAGCTCGCGCAGGTCCGGGTCGGCGCGCATCGCTTCGGCGGCAGCCAGGTCGGCCAGCGCGCGCGCCTCGTCGGCCAGCGCGCTGGCGATCGGCTGCAGCTGCGCGAACTCGCGCGACAGATTGCGGAAGCGCTCGTTGTCGCCGACCACGTCCGGGTCGGCCAGCAGGCGTTCAAGTTCTTCGCGGCGCTCGGCCAGCGCTTCCAGCTTACGGCGCAGGGTCGGCGTCATCGTTCCTCTCGGCAGCGTGGTGGTAACCCGGCTTGGCCGGGAACAGGCGCTCGGCGGCGCGGGTCAGTTCAGTATCGCCGCTCAGTGCGGCCGCGCGAAGCGCGGCGGTGGGCGGGTGCAGCAGGCGGTTGGTCAGGCCATGCGCGAGCAGTTCCAGCACCTCCTCCGCCGACTTGCCCTGGGCCAGCTGCTGGCGGGCTTTGTCCAGCATCTCCACGCGGGTCGCTTCGCCGTACGCGCGCAGCTGCCGCAGCGGTGCCTGGTGCGCGCTGGCCTGCTGGGCCTCGACGAAGCGCGACACCTGCAGTTCGATGATCGCCTCGGCTTCGGCGGCCGCTTCGCGGCGACTGCGGCGGTTGTCTTCCACCGCCCGTTCCAGGTCGTCCACGGTGTACAGGAACGCGTCCTTCAGGTCCGCCACCCCGGATTCGATGTCGCGCGGTACCGCCAGGTCGAACAGCAGCATCGGCCGGTGCTTGCGGGCCCGCAACGCGGCCGCGACCTGCGCCTGGCCGATCACCGGCTCGCGTGCCGCAGTGGCCGAGAACACCACGTCGGCTTCGCCCAGGTGGCGCTCCAGCTCGCTCAGTGGCAGGGCCACGCCACCGTGGCGGGTCGCCAGTTCCTGGGCGTGGGCGAGGGTGCGGTTGGCGATCAGCAGGCGGCGCACGCGGCCCTCGCTCAGGTGCCGGGCCGCCAGTTCGATGGTTTCGCCGGCACCCACCAGCAGCACGGTGGAATCCTCAAGCCGCGCGAACGAGTTCTGCGCCAGGCGCACGGCGGTAGATGCAACCGACACCGGATTGGCACCGACCCGGGTATCGGTGCGGGCGCGCTTGGCGACCGAGAAGGTCTGCTGGAACAGCCGGTCCAGGCGCTGGCCCAGCAGGCCATGGTCGCGCGCGGTGGCCCAGGCATCCTTGACCTGGCCGAGGATCTGCGGCTCGCCCAGCACCATCGAGTCCAGCCCGGTGGCGACCCGGAACAGGTGGCGCACCGCATCGGCGTCGGCATGCTGGTACAGATAGCCCTGCAGATGCCCGGCCTGGCTTTCCAGCCACTGCGCCAGCGCCTCGCCGGAGTCGGCCACGGCATACAGTTCGGTGCGGTTGCAGGTGGAGAGCAGTACCGCCTCGGCCACCTGCGGGGTATCGCGCAGGGACGCCAATGCCTGGGGCAGGGCGTCGCCGCCAAAGGACGCGCGTTCGCGCAGCTCCACTGGCGCGGTCTGGTGATTCAGTCCGAGCACCCACAGGGTCATTGTTCAGTTGCTTGCGATAAGCTGCTGGCCATTCAAGTCGTCATTTTAAGGCCAGAAGCCCCCGATGCCCGCATTGATTCGCATCTCCAGCGTTCTGCTGCTGTCCCTGTTCACCGCCACCGCCCTGGCGGCGGCCCCGGCTGCACCGGCCGGCAAGGCCGGAACGGCCGAACCGGCGTCTCTGACCCCGGTCATGGCCGGTGAGTTCGCGCTGCAGGCCGGCAAGCTGCCCGAGGCCGCGCGCTGGTACCTGGAGGCCGCCGAGGCGGGCCGTGACGACGCCGGCCTGGCCGAGCGCGCCACCCGGATCGCCATGCTCGCCGACGATGACAAGCGCGCCAGCCGCGCGTTGTCCCTGTGGGAGAAGCGTGCGCCCCGTTCGTTGTCCATGCGCAGCGCTGCGGCCGCGCTGGACCTGCGCAAGGGCGATGTGAAGGGCGCGCGGACCGAGCTGGCCAGCCTGCTGTGTGACCCGGACCCGCGCGGCTGGAAGTTCGCGCTGGCCGCGCTGGTCGGTGGGGGCCGCGACCCGGCCGCCGCCGCCGATGTGCTGGGCCGGCTGGTCGACGACAACGCCATCCCCAACCAGCTCGAGCCCTGGCAGGAATTCGGCCGGCTGGCCATGCGCATGGACCGGCCCGAGCTGGCCCGGCGCATGGTCGATGAAGTGGTGCGCCGCTTCCCCGGTGAGCCGCGCGTGGCGCTGCTCAATGCCAGCCTGATGTTCCAGGCCGGCAAGACCGACGACGCGCTGGCGGCGCTGCATTCGGTGGAGCCGCGCACCGCCGAAGACCCGGAGCTGCGCAATGCCGTGGCCATCGCCTACGACGCCATGGGCGATGCGAAATCGGCCGAGCGCGTGCTCGCGGTCGGTCCGCAGAACGTGCAGACCTGGGGCATGCGCGCCTCGCTGCTGGCCAAGCAGAAGGACGATGTGGCGCTGCTGGCGCTGTATACCGATCTCTCGAAGCAGGCGACCAAGCCGGATCCGGCGCAGCGCCTGCTGCTGGGCAAGATCGCCGAATACCTCAAACGCCATGCCGAAGCGGTGGACTGGTACCTCAGCGTGCCGGGCGGCGAAGAGCGCGCCGAAGCGCGCCTGCGTGCGGCCAGCGCCCAGTACGAACTGGGCCAGACCGACAAGGCCTTTGCCGGGGTGCACGCGATCCAGTCCGACGCCATGATCGACGACGAAGCGCGGCGCGATGCCTACCTGCTCGAAGCCGAGCTGCGCCAGCGGGGCGATGACCTGCCGGGTGAGCTGGACGCGCTGGCCCGGGGCCTGGCCGCCTACCCGGACGAGAACGCGCTGCTGTATGCCCGCGCGCTGGCCTGGGAGCGCCGCGATGACGTGCCGCGCGCCGAAGCGGACCTGCGCAAGATCCTGGTGACCGAGCCGGAGAACGTGGCCGCGCTCAATGCGCTGGGCTACACCCTTGCCGACCGCACCACGCGTTACCAGGAAGCATTGGAGCTGATCGACCGTGCCCGCGTGGCCGAGCCGGACAACGCCGCCATCGTCGACAGCTACGGCTGGGTGCTCTATCGCCTGGGCCGCAACGAAGAAGCGCTGGTCCAGCTGCGCCGCGCCTGGACGCTGGCCAAGGACCCGGAAATCGCCGCGCATGTGGGTGAGGTGCTGTGGGTGCTCGGCCGCAAGGACGAGGCCCGCCGTTTCTTCGATGAAGCACGCAAGCTCGACCCGGAAAACCGTGCGCTGCAGCGCGTGATCGAGAAATACGGCGTATGAACCTGATTCCCGTGAAGGCCGCCCTGGCGGCGGTCCTGGCCGTGTCGTTGTCGGCCTGCGTGTCACTGGACACGCGCAAGGCCCCGGCCGCGCCCGATGTGGTGACCACCGTGAGCACCGAAGCGCAGCAGGCAGAGGCCGCGCGCGTGGACGCGCTGCGCGCACAGCCGGCGTGGTCGTTCCAGGGCCGGGTCGCGGTCAGCAAGGGGCGCAACGGCGGCAGTGGTCGCATCGACTGGCAGCAGCAGGCGCGGCAATACGTGGTGTCACTCAGCGCGCCGGTCACCCGGCAGAGCTGGACCTTGAGCGGCGACAGCGAAAACCGCAGCGGGCGCCTGGACGGCGTGGACGGTGGGCCCCGCCAGGGCGAGGATGCGCAGCAGGTGCTGCTGGAGGCCACCGGCTGGGATATCCCGGTCAACCAGTTGCCGGAATGGGTGCGCGGCCTGGTCGCCGAAGGGGCTGGTGCCGGGCAGATCGATCGGGACGCCGAAGGCCGGCCGCGCCGCGTCCGCCAGATGGGCTGGGACATCCAATTCCTGGACTGGTACCCGGCCGAAGGCGACCGCCCCGTGCTGCCGCGGCGGATCGAGGCGGTCAATGGCGACGCCAAGGTGCGCCTGCTGGTCGACGGCTGGGTGCTCGGCAGCCCATGAGCGCGCTGGACCTGAACGCCGGCGGGCCGTGGTTTCCGGCCCCGGCCAAACTCAACCTGTTCCTGCACATCACCGGCCGCCGCGCCGACGGCTACCACGAACTGCAGAGCGTGTTCCGGCTGCTGGACTGGGGCGACCGGGTCCGGCTGCAGGTGCGTGAAGACGGCCAGGTGCGTCGTGTGGGGCCCTCCGTGCCGGGCGTGGCCGAGGCCGATGATCTCGCCGTGCGTGCTGCGGTTCTCCTGAAAAATCATGCGAACGTCGCGCAAGGTGTGGATATCGCCGTCGAAAAGCGCATTCCTGCCGGTGGCGGTTTTGGTGGGGGTTCTTCCGATGCGGCGACCGTCCTGGTGGCGTTGAACGCGCTCTGGGAAACGGGTCTGGACGAAGACGCGCTGGCCGGCCTGGGCCTGCAGCTGGGCGCGGACGTGCCGGTCTTCGTGCGCGGCTGCAACGCCTGGGCCGAAGGCGTGGGGGAGCAACTGACCCCGCTGGCGCTGCCGCCGGCCTGGTATGTGATCGCCGACCCCGGCGTTCACGTGCCCACGGCTGCACTTTTTGCCAGTCCCGATTTGACGCGCGACGCCCCAGTAGCGAAAATAGCGGACTTCGCTTCCGGGTCTTTGCTCGGGAATGCGTTCGAGCCGGTACTGCGCCGTCGCGAACCTGCCGTCGAGGCAGTGCTTATCGCGTTGGACAGGATTGGCCGGGCACGACTCACCGGGTCGGGAAGCGGTTGTTTCGTCGAGTTCGCCACGCGCGCTGCTGCAGAGCAGGGCCTGGCGCGGTTGCCGAAGGAACTGCGGGCATGGGTGGCTGCGGGCGTGGAGCGCTCGCCACTGCTTGATGTACTCGAGCGTTATTGATTTTGATGCAGGGGCGTCGCCAAGAGGCCCAAGGCACCAGGTTTTGATCCTGGCATTCGGAGGTTCGAATCCTCCCGCCCCTGCCACTTGCGGACGCCAACCGCGTTCCATGCGCATGCTGCGCGGACACGGTTGAACGGCCGCGGTGTTGTCACCGCAGACGTCCTCGGGCGCCCGCGGCAGAGTTCTCCGCCAATCGCTCCCGCCCGAGACCGTCATGATGCAAGAACACCCGAACCTGCTGGTATTTTCCGGCAACGCCAACAAGCGCCTTGCGCAGAGCATCTGCAAGGAGCTGGGGGTGCGACCGGGCAAGGCATTGGTGTCGCGCTTCTCCGACGGGGAAGTGCAGGTCGAAATCGAAGAGAACGTCCGCAAGCAGGACGTCTTCGTGATCCAGCCGACCTGCGCGCCCAGCGCGGAAAACCTGATGGAACTGCTGGTCCTGATCGATGCGCTCAAGCGCGCCTCGGTCAACAGTGTCACCGCCGTGGTGCCGTATTTCGGCTACTCGCGCCAGGATCGCCGCATGCGTTCCTCGCGCGTGCCGATCACCGCCAAGGTCGCCGCCAAGATGTTCAGCGCCGTGGGCGCCGACCGCGTCCTGACGGTGGACCTGCATGCCGACCAGATCCAGGGGTTCTTCGACATGCCGGTGGACAACGTGTATGCGTCGCCGCTGCTGCTCGCCGACATCTGGCGCGCCTACGGCACCGAAAACCTGATCGTGGTGTCCCCGGACGTGGGTGGCGTGGTGCGTGCGCGCGCCGTGGCCAAGCGCCTGGACGACGCCGACCTGGCGATCATCGACAAGCGCCGGCCGCGCGCCAACGTCTCCACCGTGATGAACATCATCGGTGACGTCGAAGGCAAGACCTGCGTGATGGTCGATGACATCGTCGATACCGCCGGCACCCTGTGCGCGGCCGCCGCGGCGCTGAAGGCGCGTGGCGCGCTCAAGGTGGCGGCATACTGCACCCACGCCGTGCTCTCGGGCCCGGCGGTGGACAACATCAACAACTCCCAGCTCGACGAGCTGGTGGTGACCGACACCATCCCGCTGCGTGAAGAGGCGCGGGTGTGCAGCAAGATCCGCCAGCTCAGCGTGGCGGAAATGCTGGCCGAGACGATGCGCCGCATCGCCTTCGGCGAGTCGGTCAGCTCGCTGTACGTGGATTGATTTTTTCCTGGCGGCCGGCAACGGCAGCCAGGGCCCCGGGTACGTCTGGTCGCGGACGTGCCTTTCATCGCCAAGCCACTCCGGCAAGGCAACAACTGGTAGAAGAAAAATGTCGAAGACCCATGAAATCAAGGTCACCAAGCGTGAACTGCAGCGTAAGGGTGCGAGCCGCCGCCTGCGTCACGCCGGTGTGATCCCGGCCATC
>Ga0209256_1001808_pt1 | contig 20124 bp, 15 predicted proteins | sample AraplaCol_mCL_r2_2_FD_184270 | JGI IMG/M metagenome (GOLD analysis project Ga0209256, IMG submission 184270) | Arabidopsis root microbial communities from North Carolina, USA - plate scrape MF_Col_mCL_r2 (SPAdes) (version 3) | ecosystem: Host-associated > Plants > Roots > Endosphere | place...
GGTCATGTTCGCTACCTTCAGCCGACGGTGCCCCGCACGATCAGGCGGGTGTTGAGTGTCTCGGTAAACGGCTCGGCATCGGGCGCACGAAGCCGCATCAGGATGAGGCGGACGAGCGCACGCACGCGCTCTTCGAGGTCGATGCGCACGGTGGTGAGGTTGTAGCTCTTCCAGTGCGCCTGCGGGATGTCGTCGAAACCGACGACCTTGACGTCCTCAGGCACGGAAAGCCCGAGCTCGTGGCGCAGCGCGTCGATCGCGCCGAAGGCGCCGACGTCATTGGCCGCAAAGATCGCATCGGCACCTTCGCCGATGCGGAACAGATCGAGCGTCGCCTGGTAGGCGGTGTCGTAGGTGTAATCGCCGGCAAGCACGATCGGCGCATCCATGCCGCGCTCCGCGAGCGTCTCCTTCAGTGTGCGCTCGCGCTCGGCATTGGCGAGCGACTGCGCCTTGCCGCCGAGATAGGCGATGCGGCGCGCGCCATAGCCCTGAAGCAGGGCCACCGCCTGCTCGATGCCGTTTTTCTGCCGGACGAGCAGGCGGTCATAGAGCGTACCGGATGCGGCGCCTGCAAACTGCTTCACGTCGTCGTAGATCACGTAGATCGGCACCGCGCGGTCGAGAAAGCCGCAGAGCACATCGGGCAGGATGTTCTCGGTAAAGGCGATCACGGAATCCGGATTGAAGCCGCGCATGTAGGTGAGCAGGCGCGGATCCATGCTGAAATCAGCCTTGGCCTTGAAGAGCAGCGTCGCGAAGCCCTCCGCCTGCAGCGCCGTCGTCAACGCGTCGATCTCCTGGCTCTCCCAGGGGCTGCAAACGTCGGGCACGATCATGCCGACGAGATGCGAGCGACCGGTCACCAGCGAGCGTGCCGCCATGTCGGGCGTGTAGTTCAGCTCCCGCGCCACCTGCAGGATGCGGTCGCGCTTTTCCGGCTTCAGCGACGCATTCGGATTGAAGGCCCGCGAGACCGCCACACGGGAAACATTGGCCTCGCGCGCCACCTGGTCTGCGGTGGCTCGGGCAGCTTTCTTGTCGGCGCGCTCGTTCATCTATCCGTCACAAAATGAAAACGTGTTCATTCACAAAAGAGAGCAACGCGACGATTTCGTCAAGCGGAATAGGTATTCCGCCGATTTTTACCAACGGAACACATGATCCATGTTGACAAAGATGAAAGCGTGTTCATTCTTGACCGTCGTCGGGACGCCGGACCTGGAGGAGGGACGGACTGTCGCAGCCAGACACATAGGTCCTTGAGTGGATCGACCGGGAGGAGAAAACATGCGTACCAGGTTTCATTCCCTATTGCTCGGCGCAGCCGCGGCCATCGCCTTTGCAGCACCAGTGAGCGCCACCGAACTCAACATCACCTGCCGCTGCATCATCGGCGGCGTAAACAGCGGCATGGCCGAGTGGATCGAAAAGAAGGTCATTCCGGCCTTTACCGAGAAGATGAAGGCCGAAGGCAAGGACGTCACCGTCAAGCTCACCCAGTTTGGCGGCGAGGACGAGCAGCTGACGCAGCAGCTCGCGCTCGATTTCTCCACCGGCGCCGGCCCTGATGTCTCCGGCTTCGACGGCTTCCTGATCCCGAGCTTCGTCCAGGGCAATCTCCTGAAGTCGCTCGAGGAAGTGGCCGGCCCAGACGTTCCGAAGTGGGAGGGCTGGCAGCATATCTCCGACGGCACCAAGGCGCTGATGAGCTACCAGGGCAAGCCCTATGGCATCGCGCTCGGCACCGACGCCCGCATGATCTTCGTGCGCAAGGACCTCTTCAAATCGGCTGGGCTCGATGCCGACAGCTGGCAGCCGAAGTCCTGGGATGAGTTGCTCGACGCCGCCCGCAAGATCAAGGCGGCCGCCCCCGACAGCTTCCCGTTGCAGCTCAACGCCGGCGTCTCCATGGGCGAGGCGACCACGATGCAGGGCTACTGGATGGCGCTGCTCGGCACCGGCGAACAGGTCACCGACGACAGCGGCAAATATATCGTTTCGAGCCAGGGCATCCTCGACACGCTGAAGCTCTACAAGACCATCTATGTCGACGACAAGCTCGGCGACCAGCGCGCGCAGCTGCTTGCCGACGGCCGCAACCGCACCTTCGCCAATTTCCGCGATGGCAAGACGGCGATGCTCGTCGAGGGCGACTGGTTCTATCGCTCGGTCACAGCGCCCGGCGCCGAATTCGCCGTCGCCGATCGCGACAACACCATGACCTGGAAGAAGATGCCCGCCGCAGCACCCGGAAAGGGCTTACGCGGCCAGGATTTCGTCACGATGTCCGGCGGCACCGGCTTCGTCATCAATCCGCATACGGACGCGCCTGCCGAATCCTGGGCGCTGCTCTCGTTCATGAACAGCAAGGAGCAGCTCGACGCGTTCCAGGAAATCCAGCCCGCCATCCGCATCCGCGACGACGTGGCGATCCCGAACTCGCCGTTCCTGACGGAAACGGCAACGACGCTGCTGCCGATCACCACGGCCCGTCCGAACGACGCCAATTACAACAAGGTCTCGACCGAGATCCAGCGCATGACCGAAAGCGTCGTTTCCGGCGAGCTCTCGCCTGAGGACGCGATGGCCCAGTACAAGGCGGCCGTCATCGCCATCGTCGGCGAAGAAAACACCGTCAGCACGCTCTAAAGCCAATGCGGGATGTGGCCGCAACGGTGCCCTCATCCCGCTTCGATCCAACGACAGAGCGCCCGGCTGCCATCCGTGGCCGGGCTCCCGATCCAGGATATGGGCATGAAACGCGCATGAAGAAATTCTCCCTGCTTTCGACGCGCGCCGGCGCGCTTTTTCTGGCACCGGCCACGGCCCTCGTCGGGGTCTTCGTCATCGTTCCCTTCTTCTGGGTGATTTTCGTTTCCTTCACCAACCGCACACTGCTCGGCCGCACGGCCGTCGACCCCGATTTCGTCGGCCTGCAGAACTATTTCGCGCTCTTCAATCCGGCGACCTTCTTTACCCGCGGCCAGTTCGGGTTTTCGCTGATCCTGACGATCCAGTTCGTGCTGCTCTCGGCGCTGATCGGCCAGGCGCTGCTCGGGCTGCTGCTCGCCTGGCTCAGCCAGACGGTCACGCCGACGCTCAAATCCTTCCTGCAGACCGCGGTCATCGCCGCCTGGATCTTGCCGGAGGTGGTGATCGGCTTTGCCTGGTTCGCGTTCCTCGATTACGACAACGGCACGCTCAACATGATCCTGCGCGGCCTCGGTCTGCCGCCGGGCGACTGGCTGCTGCAACAACCGTTCTGGGTGATCGTGTTCTTCAACACCTGGCGGGGCGCCGCCTTCTCGATGATGCTGTTTAATTCGGCCTTCCAGTCGATCCCGCCGAGTTATTTCCAGGCAGCCGATGTCGCGGGCGCCACCTCGTGGCAGAAGCTGCGCGACATTGCGCTGCCGCTGATCCGCGGCCATGTCGTCACCGATCTGATCCTCATCACCATGTGGACCTTTAACGTCTTCACGCCGTTCCTGCTCACCCATGGCGGGCCGTCCTATCGCACCGAGATCCTGTCGATCTACACCTACCGCATCGCGTTCAAGGATTTCGAGTTCGGCAAGGGCGCTGCCGTCGGCGTGGTCATCATGCTGATCAATCTCGCCTTCGCGCTCGTCTATCTTCGCCTTGCCCACAAGAAGCCGGTGGAGGCGGAATGATGCAGAAGACTCAGAACATCTTCGTGCGGCGCGCGATCTTTGCCGCCGCCGCCACCTTCCTCGGCACGATCTTCGCACTGCCGCTCGTCTGGTTCATCTTTGCGCCCTTCAATGCCCGTGCCGAACTCGGCCTTGCCATCCCCTCACCCTTCACGCTTTCTAATTTTGCCACCGTCTTCCAGAACACCTTCGCGATGCAGGCGCTGCTGAACAGCCTCATCCAGGCGGCGGGCGGCGTGGTGCTGGTCGGCGCGGCGGCGACGCTTGCGGCCTATGCCCTCTCGCGCTCACCGATCCCGGGCAAGGGCGCCGTCACCTATATCCTGCTGCTCTTCTCGTCGGTCGTTTCAGGCTCGGCGGCGATGGTGCCGATTTTCCTCATCATCTCCGCGGCAGGCCTGATCGACACCCATCTTGCCGTCATTCTCGTCTTTGCCGGCGGGCTGTTGCCGACAGCGATGTTCATTCTTCGCGATTTCATCGACGCCATCCCGCGCTCCTATGAGGAGAGCGCGATGGTCGCCGGCGCCTCTCCGCTCCAGGCGTTCTTCGATGTGGCGCTGCCGGTCATCCGGCCGGGCATCGTCGTGGTTGTCGTCTGGGCCTTCGTCAACATCTGGGGCAGCTTCCTCATCCCCTTCATCCTGTTGCGCAGCGACAAGCTGATGCCGGCATCCGTCGCCATCTACTCCTTCTACTCGGAAGCCGGCACGCCGATCGTCACGCTGCTGGCCGCCTATTCGCTGATCTATTCGCTGCCGGTCATCGCCCTCTATCTCTTCGTGAATTGGAAATTCGGTTTCCGGTTCTTTGGTGGCATCAAGTCGTAATCGGAAACCCGTCATGGCCTCTGTCGAATTCCAGAACATCTCCAAGACCTTCGGCGCCTTCGTCGCCGTGCCCGACATCAGCTTCCAGATCGCCGACGGCGAGTTCATCTGCCTGCTCGGCCCGTCGGGCTGCGGCAAGACGACGAGCCTGCGCATGATCGCAGGTCTCGAAACGCCAACCTCTGGCCGGGTGATGATCGGCGGCCGCGACGTCACCTACCTGCATCCGAAGGACCGCGGCATCTCCATGGTCTTTCAGGACTATGCGCTCTACCCGCACATGAACATCGCCGACAACATCGCCTATCCCTTGAAGGTGCGCGGCGAGCAGGAGACCAAGCGCCACGCCCGCGCCAAGGAAGTGGCCGACGTCCTCAAGATCGGCGACCTGATGAAGCGGCTGCCGAGCCAGATCTCCGGCGGCCAGCAGCAGCGCACGTCGCTGGCACGTGCGCTCGTCTATCCGAGCGAGGTCTATCTTTTCGACGAACCGCTTTCGAACCTCGATGCCAAGCTGCGGCTCGAAGCGCGCGGCTTCCTCAACCACCTGCAGCGCGACATGGGCATGACCGCCGTCTATGTCACGCACGACCAGGCCGAAGCCATGGCGCTCGCAACCCGCATCGCCGTCATGGACAAGGGCCGGATCGTGCAGTTCGCGCCGCCGATCGAGATTTACCGCCGGCCCGCAACGACCTTCGTCGCCAACTTCGTCGGCAATCCGCCGATGAACCTCGTCCCCGTCGAAGCATCCATCGGCGATGGCGCCCTGCACCTGCGCGCCGATGGCCTGAAGCTCGCACCGATCGCGCTCACCGACGCCATCGCCAAGGCGGCGAAATCAGCCAGGATGACACTCGGTGTCCGCCCCGAACATTTGCGTATCGCGGCCGCAGGCGACCTGAACGTGGTTTCCGGCGAACTCTTCGCCAACGAGAACATGGGGCCGGAGAGCCTCGTCACGTTGGAGCGCGGCGACAACGGTCGCGTCACCGCGCGCATCTTCACCGACGACGAGATCAAGGTCGGAACCTCAGTCCATCTCGCCTTCGACGCCAGGCACATCACCCTCTTCGATGACAGCAGCGCCCGCATTCCCGCGGCAGACGAACGCTGAGGCCGCCATGCAGGAATTTGCCGTGCGCATCACCCGTAAGCATCAGGCGGCCGATCCCTATTTCTATCTGCCCTTCGAGGTGCCCGAAGGTGTAACGCGCATCGACGCGACGCTCAGCTATCCGAAGTCAGAGGCATGCATCATCGATCTCGGCGCGCTTGATCCGCGGGCGACCGAGTATCCGACCGGCCAGGGTTTTCGCGGCTGGAGCGGTGGCGCGCGTGACCGTTTCTTCATCGCTACCGACGACGCCACGCCCGGCTACATTCACGGCGAGATGCCGCCCGGCCAGTGGAAGGTGATGCTCGGCCTCTACAAGATCCCCGAAGAAGGCGCCGAGATTCGCGTGACGGTCGATTTCGACAGAAGCCCGCGCTCCATCGTGCCGCAGCCGGAAAGAACGTTCCCCGTGCGCAAACAGTCCGGATGGTATCGCGGCGATCTGCACTGCCACACCTTCCACTCGGATGCGGCTGGCTCGCCCGAACTGCTGCACGCCGCCGCCAAACAGGCGGGTCTCGATTTTCTTGCGGTCGCCGACCACAACACCATCACCCAGCGGCGCTACTTCCATCCGCATTCCTCCGCCGACCTCATCTTCATCCGCGCCATGGAAATCACCACCGCCGTCGGCCACGCCAATGTCTTCGGCGTCGACGATTGGGTCGATTTTCGCATGACGAAGCCGGAGCATGCCCGCACGCTCGCGAGCATGGTGCATGAGCGCGGCGGCCTGCTCTCGGTCAACCACGACAAGCCGACCATCCCCTGGGACTACGAACTGCCTGAGATCGACTGCATGGAGGTCTGGCAATCCCATTGGCTCGCCTGGAACTGGGTGTCGCTCGAGCGCTACCAGCAGCGCCTCGCCTCGGGCCTGAAGATCTCCGCCATCGGCGGCAGCGACTTCCACCAACCGGCGCGGCTATTGCCGGAGGGACCGCTGGTGCTCGCCCGCCCGACGACGGTGCTCTGGCTCAATGAACTCTCCGAAGACGCCGTGCTCGCCACGATGAGATCGGGCCACGGCTACGTGACGGAAAGCCCCACCGGCCCGCATCTCGAACTGATCGCCAACGGCCAACCGATGGGATCGACCGTGGTTGGCCCAGTGACCGCAGAGGCCTTGGCTCGCGGCGCCAAGGGCGACCGGCTGCTGTGGCTAGACGCTTCCGGCATCGTCGGTGAAGAGACCATCGAAGCTGACGACTGGACCGCCCACTATGCCGGTTCGCCCGATCGGTTCCTGCGGACCGAAATCGCCGCGGCCGCCAACCGGAGCGCGATCGTCGAGACATTCCGGGAGGCCCTCCACGGCAAAAATTTGCCCTGGGCGCTCTCGGAGGACGATCTCTCGAAACAGACGATCCGCCGGGCCATCAGCAATCCGATCTATTGCCGGCCCAACTGACGGCCGCTGCACTCCGCAACTGATCTCATTCTCAAAGTATGGGGCATCCGATTTCGGCACGCTCATATTTTCCGCTTTACCGACACATTTTACGATTGCAGCAATTTTAAGCAGAAAATTTCCGTGCTAAGAAAAAAGGCAGAGACTACCGCGACAGCACGTTAGGACCCCCATGGCGGCACGCCAGCGCATCATTCCCGTCCGGCGGGAATACAATCGTTGGGTCGCCAACCAGACGCTTGAAGACTATGCGCTGCGCTTCACCGCCAAGAGCGCCCGGCGCTTCTCTTCCGAACGCATTTCCCAGACCGCCATCGGCGCGATCTCCTTTCTGGCGCTGGAAGCGATCGGTGGCGCCATCACCATGTCCTATGGCACCACCAATGCGATCGTTGCGATCGTCGTCGCCAGCCTGATGATCCTGACCGTGGGCCTGCCGATCAGCCGCTATGCGATCCGCCACGGTGTCGACATCGATCTGCTCACCCGCGGCGCCAGCTTCGGCTATATCGGCTCGACGGTGACCTCGCTGATTTATGCCAGCTTCACCTTCATCCTCTTTGCGATCGAGGCCTCGATCATGTCGGGCGCACTCGAACTGGCGCTCGGCATACCGCTCTGGATCGGCTACATCCTGAGCGTCGTCGTCGTGATCCCGCTCGTCACCCATGGCGTGCGGCTGATCAGCAAGTTCCAGTTGATCACGCAGCCGTTCTGGATCGTGCTCAACGTCCTGCCCTTCGTCTTCATCGCCTTTGCCGATTGGGAGAAGGTCGGCGCCTGGCTCGCCTATGCGGGCATGCATCACGCCTCGGGTCCTCCGGGTACCTTCGCGCCTTTTGACCTCGTCGAATTCGGTGCGGCCTCTGCCGTCATCTTCGCGCTGATGGCGCAGATCGGCGAACAGGTCGACTTCCTGCGCTTCCTGCCGCCGGACGGACAGCGCAAGCTGCACCACCGCATCGCCGTCTTTCTCGCCGGTTCCGGCTGGGTGATCGTCGGCGCGCCCAAACTGCTCGCCGGCTCGTTCCTGGTGGTGCTGGCGCTTTCTGCCGGTGTGCCTTCGACCAAAGCCGCCGATCCGGCGCAGATGTACTACACCGCCTTCGGCTACATGATCCCCTCCGATACGGCAGCACTTCTCCTGATGGTCGCCTTCGTCGTCGTGTCGCAGTTGAAGATCAACGTCATGAACGCCTATGCCGGGTCGCTCGCCTGGTCGAACTTCTTCTCGCGGCTCACCCACAGCCATCCGGGCCGGGTCGTCTGGCTGGTCTTCAACGTCGCCATCGCGCTCCTTTTGATGGAGCTCGGCATCTACCGGCTGCTTGAGGAAACACTCGGCGTCTTCTCGATTATCGCCATGGCCTGGCTTTGCACGATTTCGGCCGATCTTTTCGTCAACAAGCCGCTCGGCCTGTCGCCTCCCGGCATCGAGTTCAAGCGCGCCCATCTCTACGACATCAACCCTGTGGGTCTCGGCGCGATGGCGATCTCGGCGACCGTGGCGCTGACAGCGCATTTCGGTGCCTTCGGCGAGATTGCCGCCTCGCTCGCGCCATACATCGCGCTGGTCGTCGCCTTCATCGCCTCGCCGCTGATTGCCTGGGGCACCGACGGCAAGTTCTATCTCGCGCGCAAGCCGCGCAGGAGCTGGGCCAACCGGATGGACATCACCTGCTCGATCTGCGAGCATCCGTTCGAGCCGGAGGACATGGCCTGGTGCCCCGCCTATGCAGCGCCGATCTGCTCGCTCTGCTGCTCGCTCGACAGCCGCTGCCACGACATGTGCAAGCCGAAGGCCCGCTTCAACGCCCAGGTCGCGACCGTCGCGACCACGTTGCTTCCACGCACCGTCACGGAAAAGCTCGCGACGCGGCTCGGCCGCTACGCGATCTCTGCGGTGCTGTCGATCGCCGGCATCGGCCTCATCCTCGCGATGATCGCCCACCAGACCGCCGGCACATCTCCCGAGATCGCTGCGGTCGTCGAGCGCACGGTCGCCGTCGTCTTCTTCGTCTTTGCCGTGCTCGCTGGTATCGTCTCCTGGTTTTACGTGCTCGCCCATGACAGCCGCGTCGTCGCCGAAGAAGAATCCTCGCGCCAGAACACCCTGCTTCTGAAGGAAATCGCCGCCCACAAGAAGACCGACGCCGCACTCCAGCAGGCAAAGGAAACAGCGGAAGCAGCCAACCGCGCCAAGAGCCGCTATGTCGTCGGCCTCAGCCATGAGCTTCGCACGCCTCTCAACGCCGTGCTCGGCTACGCCCAGGTTCTGGAGCGCGACGAGACGATCCCCCCGGCGCGTCAGGGCGCGATCAAGGTGATCAAGCGCAGCGCCGACCATCTTTCCGGCCTGATTGACGGCCTCTTGGATATCTCGAAGATCGAGGCCGGCAAGCTGCAGGTCTATTCCAATGAGATCAACATTCACGATTTCCTCGACCAGATCGTCGAAATGTTTCGGCCGCAGGCATTGGCCAAGGGCATCAGCTTCGAGCACGAGCGCGCTAGCGGCCTGCCACGCCATGTGAAGACCGACGAAAAGCGCCTGCGGCAGATCCTCGTCAATCTCCTATCCAACGCATTGAAGTTCACCGAGCGTGGCGGCATCCGCCTGGATGTCGCCTATCGCAGCCAGGTGGCGACCTTCACGATTGCCGACAGCGGCCGCGGCATTGCCGACAAGGATTTGCCGCGCATCTTCGATCCGTTCCAGCGCGGCGAGGCCGAACATCTCGGTAGTATGCCGGGCCTCGGCCTCGGCCTGACGATCACGCGGCTCCTGACGCAGACGCTCGGCGGCGAAATCGCAGTCACCAGCACGCCTGGGCAAGGCACCACCTTCCGCGTCCGGCTGATGCTGTCGGCGGTAGATCGTCCGCTACCTCCCGCAGCCCCGCGCCGTATCACCTCCTATCTCGGCCCGCGCCGCACCATCGTCATCGTCGACGACAATGCCGACCATCGCGACCTCATGCGCGAGATCCTCGTGCCGATGGACTTCACGGTGCTGACGGCCGCGTCCGGAGCCGATTGTCTGGCGCTGCTTCAAGACCTCGGCGCCGACCTCTTCCTGATCGATATCTCGATGCCGGGCATGAGCGGCTGGGAGCTTGTCGAGCGGCTGCGCCAGGGCGGGCAGATCGCGCCGATCATCATGCTTTCGGCCAATATCGGCGATGGCTCGGCGACCGGAGCATTCCGCGGCCACAACGACACGCTCGCCAAGCCCTTCCCCGTCGGGCAACTCGCCGACAAGCTCGCCGTGCACCTTGGCCTCACTTGGGTTCACGAGGGAGAGGAGAAGCAAGCACACCCGTCGCCGGCGGCCGAACCGTTGACGCGCCCCGACGCCTATCACGTGGAAGAGCTGATCCGCCTTGGAGAGATCGGCTATGTCAGGGGCATCGAAGCCAAACTGACGGAGATTGCCCTGCAGCCCGAGCACCAGCCCTTCGCTGAGGCCGCCCGCGCCTATGTGCAGGCCTTCGACCTCTCGGGCTACGACGCTTTCCTCAAGAACAACGCAGCCAACGGAGACGACGCCCATGGCTGAGGCCAACGACCGCCGCGACATCGTGCTTCTCGTCGACGATTCCCCGGAGGCGCTTGGTTTCTTGACGGAAGCGCTGGAGCAATCCGGCTTTTCCGTGCTGATCGCGACCTCCGGCAGCGCCGCCCTTTCGATCGCCGAGCGCATCACGCCCGACGTCATTCTGCTCGATGCCGTCATGCCCGGGATCGATGGCTTCGAGACCTGCCGACGCCTCAAGGGCAACGCCGCCGTCGGCCAGACGCCGGTGCTGTTCATGACCGGGCTGACCGAGACCGAACATGTGGTGCGTGCGCTCGAGGCCGGCGGCGTCGACTATCTGACCAAGCCGATCAACATCGATGAGCTGAGGGCGCGCATTCGCGTCCATCTCTCGAACGCGCGTTCGGCCCAGAGCGCACGGGTCGCACTTGACGCGGCCGGCCGCCATCTGCTCGCGGTGCGCAGCGACGGAAGCGTCTGCTGGTCGACGCCGCAGGCGACGCGTCTCGTCAACGCCGCAACCGGCCGCGACGATGGCATGGCGATCGTCACCCGGCGCATCGCGGGCTGGATGGCAAACCGCCTGCGCACCGGAGCGCCCGACGACGGCACCTTCACGCTCGACCAGCCCGAGCAGTCGTCCCTGCAGATATCCTTCCTCGGCTCGATCGGCCCGAATGAACATCTCTTCCGCCTCACCGCCGAAAACCGCCGCTCCGACGATGCGGTGTTGCGCCAGCACTTCGCATTGACCCCAAGGGAATCGGAGGTGCTGCTGTGGATCGCCAAGGGCAAGGCGAACCGCGACATCGGCGAGATCCTCGGCTTGAGCGCGCGCACGGTCACCAAGCATCTGGAGCAGATCTATGTGAAGCTCGGCGTCGAGAACCGGGCGTCTGCCGCGGTGAAGGCGACGCAGGTTCTGCACAGTCTGTAGGCAGGCTGCGGTCCGATTTCCTTCCCGCTTCTTGCTGCCGCACGTCCAGCGTCATGGGCGGGTCAGCACCTGCTGAAAGCGACAGCCGACCGGCACGCGTCGCAAGCAGCAATCTGCACGCGCTCAGGCCGCGCCCGCCGTTCACCTTGCCTGCAACGCTGCCCAGGCGAAGGCTTCATCGAGTGCGGCAAACTTGACCGCTTGCCAATGGCGGTAATCGTCGACCAGGTCACGCGAAATCCAGAGCGGACCGCGGCTGCCGGAACTCTCCCAGCCGAGAACGCCGAGATCACCGGCACGCGCGAAAACCCTTTGCGCATGGGTGCGCGAGATGATGTAGCGGCTGGAGATCTCACCTGGCTTCAGGGGCCCGATCCAAATCCGCTGATCGGGCAGGACGCCCGTCGGCAGCCGCGCCACCAGGTCGTGCAGGATGTTGCTGCCCGACTCCGTCGAGACGAAAGCGGCGATGCTTTCGGGTGGGTCGCACCAGGCGCGATCCGCGATGAGCCGCCGCATCGCACGCGGGAGCGCATGATGCATCAAGGTCGGCTCGGTTTGCGACTGCGCCAGCCTTGTTCCCTCGTCGAGCCTGTCGAGCGACGAAAGGTGCCCCTCGAACCACTGCCGGATCAGGCCCTCGGCGACATCGGAAAGGATCAGGGGCCTGATCCGCTTGTCGCCGCCCTGTTCCGCATCGAGAAGCAGTCGATAGTTGCGCATCTCGGCCAGGTGCGCCGCTGCCGTGTTCTTGCTGGCTACGTTGTTGCCGGCGATAAAGTCGATCAGCCTTGCCGCCGTCAGCTCCGGGCGGGATGGGTCGGTCAGACGCTCGAAATGCAGCGTCAGGATGGCCTGGGTGAGCAGCCATTTTCTCAGGCTGGCGGTGTAGCGCACGATGCGCGGAGCGGCGTCATGGATCGCAACCATATGAAGGGCCGCCTGACGCAACGCCTCCCCAAAGAGCGGATCGCCGACGAACCGCTCAGGCGTGAACGGCGTTTCGCCGTCCGGAGATCGGACACATTCGGATCGCGCCGTCACGGGCAGTCTCCAGACAGCGTAACCGCTGTTCGTTGCTTGCGACCGCGTGAAATGAACCGGTGGCTGGCGGGTGCCTTTAGGCGGACCCGGGCACCCGGATCGGTTGAAAAAGGCAAAAAGCGCGTAACACCGAACATAAACCAGTCCCCCTCCCGCCCCGGTGGCCAATAGCTAAATCGGACAGACAGCGCAGATCGAGGTCTATACTTACAAGGTAACGAAGTCTTTACCCGTTTTTACGGATGGGGACGACGAGACGCTGTTTCAGAGATCAACGTTAATACGGGGAATTGAAAACAGCAGCGCACGTGCAGGCAAATCTGATAAAACAGCGCCAGGGATCACATTTTGATGGCTGCCCGGATGCGTGCCCGATTGTTGATCGATCGTAAGATCCGGCCAGATAAAGAAGCCAATGAGGAACTTCGCCGCCACATGTTGCGTTGACGCTCATGTGCGGCAACGGGGTGTTGCAGCATCCACGCAAATGGGAGGTGCAAGGCATGTGGCGATGGCTCCTGATGGCCGCACTCATCTTGCCGTCCACGAGTGCCTCACGGGCAGACGAGGGCGCGTTCTTGAAGACCCTTGGCGGCAACTGGGCAGGCACCGGAACGGTGCGCATCCGTGCTCACATGTCGCCGATGAACATTTCCTGCAACTTCAGTTCCAAGGCGAGCGACGCCGCTCTATCGATGGAGGGCGTCTGCCGCGGCATGCTGCTGATCTCGCGATCCATTGACGCGAAGCTGCGCTTTACCGGGTCCACCTATAGCGGCTCCTATCTCGGGCCCCGCGGCGGCCGCGCCGGGCTCAACGGCACACGACGCGGCGATGCGATCAACCTCACCATTCGATGGGCGAAGGAAGTCAATGGCGACCGCAGTGCCGACCTGACCTTACGCAAGGTCGGCACCAACGGGATGCAGTTGAAGACGATCGACGTCGATCCCGCTTCCGGCAAGCGGATCGTCACGAGCGAGATCAATCTCAAGCGAAAATAGCCTTGGGCCACCATGCCCCCTTCGGACCGGAACCGGGGCGGAGTTGGCGCGTTGCCGGCGCCGTCAGGCTACCGCTGCCACCCGGGCATCGAAATCCGCGGTCCATTGTAGCGACGGCCGCGCGCCACAGCGCTCGACCCAGTCCTTGATGACGGCGCTATCCGGTGTTGCCGCGGGATACCAGGCGAAGGGCGAATGCAAGAGCAGGTCGGCCGCCGAGTAGTGCTCGCCCATCAGATAGGGACTGTCCTTCAACGCGTTTTCCAGGCGTGCCGCCATCTCTGTCGGGCCGCGGAAGGTGGCGTCGAAATAGGGGTGCGAAACCCCCGCGGCTTGCGCGATCAGCACCGGCTCGACCACACCGGCATACCAGGCAAGCCAGCTGAGATAACGGCCACGCTGCGGATCGCCAACATGCGGCGCCATCCTCTTTTCCGGGAAGAGGTCGGTCAGGTATTGGATGATCGCAATGGTTTCCCAGAGCACCACACCGTCATGAACGAGCAGCGGCACCTTACCCTCCGGGTGCGGGTTCGCCGGATCCTTTCGACCGCTGCCGTCACCGCGAGTGATGTCGACGATCTCGACTTCCACCTTGTCGAGAGCATCGAGTTCGCGAAGCAGGGTGATGATGCGCGACGAGCGCGAGCGCGGGGCGTGAAAGAGTGTCAGCATAGTCTGGATCCTCGGTTGCGTTTGGCGATGCGGATCTTATACAGTCGGCCAACTGCCAGTTTTCGTCAGTAGGGTTCGTCTATCTTTCATCCATGGCCCGTAGTGATCGTCTGTTCTGCCTGCTCCAGGCGCTGCGCACACTCCCCTCCCCGGTAACGGCGGCCCGCCTTGCCGAGGAAACCGGCGTGTCGTTGCGCTCGCTCTATCGGGACATCGACAGCCTGCGCGCCGCCGGCGCCGTCATCGATGGCGAGCGCGGCTTCGGCTACCGGCTGACGGAGGATATCGCCTTGCCGCCGCAAACCTTTACCCGCCTGGAGATCGAGGCGCTGGTGCTCGGCCTTGCCGAGGTGCAGCACATGGGCGAGCCGGATCTTGCCGCGGCGGCACGCGCCGTCCTTTCCAAGATAACGGCGACACTGCCCGATCGGTTGCAACGCCAGGCGCTTCATGCAGTCTCGCAGGTCTATCGCTTCGACAGGAGAGGGCCGCCAACCGTCGATGTCTCCCTGCTGCGCGAAGCCTCCTGGCAGGAACGCGCCGTCATCATCGGCTATGTGGATGCCTTGGGGCAGCGGACCGACCGGCAGGTTTTGCCGCTTGCCATCGTCTATCTGGAACGGGTTCTGGTGCTTCTCGCCTGGTGCTGCCTTCGAGAAGGTTACCGCAAGTTCCGCGTCGACCGCATCGTCGATATCAGCACGACGGAGGAGAGCTTCCGTCCGCGTCGGGTGCCGATGCTCCGGGAGTTCATCGGCTTCTTGAACGCTGGCGCGCCGGACACATCGAAGATGACGCTGAGCGGCCAATAGCCGCAAACGACGACGCGGCCCGTGTTGCCACGGACCGCGTTCGGACTGCTTTTTTGCAGTCATGCCTTGGGAGGCAAACTCATTCCGCCGGCTGCAAGGCCGGCTGCGGCAGCGCCTCCGGCGCACGGCCGCCAAGGACCGCGGCCATCTGCGCTTCATCCAGTTCGCCTTCCCACTTCGCAACGACGATCGTGGCGACCGCATTGCCGACGAAGTTGGTGAGCGCGCGGCATTCCGACATGAAGCGGTCGATGCCGAGGATCAGCGCCATGCCGGCGACCGGCACCGCCGGGACGACCGAAAGCGTCGCAGCCAGCGTGATGAAACCGGCGCCGGTGATGCCGGCAGCACCCTTGGAGCTCAACATCGCGACGAGAAGCAGCAGCACCTGATCGCCGAGCGACAGCGGGATATCCATCGCCTGGGCGATGAAGAGCGCGGCCAGCGTCATGTAGATGTTGGTGCCGTCGAGGTTGAAGGAATAGCCGGTCGGGATGACCAGACCAACGACCGAGCGCTTGCAGCCGGCCTTTTCCATCTTGCTCATCAGACCCGGAAGAGCGGCTTCCGACGAGGACGTGCCGAGCACCAGGAGCAGTTCTTCCTTGATGTAACGGATCAGCGCAACGATCGAGAAGCCATTGTAGCGGGCGACCGCGCCAAGAACGACGAACACGAAGAGGAAGGACGTGATGTAGAAGGTGCCGATCAGCATCGCCAGGTTGGCGATCGAGCCGACGCCGTATTTGCCGATGGTAAACGCCATCGCGCCAAAGGCGCCGATCGGGGCGGCCTTCATCAGGATGCCGACGAGCTTGAAGACCGGCAGCGTCAGCGCGTGCAGGAAGTCGACGACGGGCTCTGCCTTCTTGCCGACCATGGCAAGCGACAGACCGAAGAGCACGGAGATGAACAACACCTGCAGGATGTCGCCATCGGCAAAGGCGCCGACGAGCGTCGTCGGGATGATGCCCATCAGGAAGCCGGTGATCGTCTGCTCATGCGCCTTTTCGGCATAGGTGGTCACCGCCTTGACGTCGAGCGAGGCCGGATCGATGTGCATGCCGGCGCCCGGCTGGACGACATTGGCGACGATCAGGCCGATGATCAGCGCGAGCGTCGAGAAGGTCAGGAAATAGATCATCGCCTTGCCGGCGACGCGGCCGACCTTGGCAAGATCGGTCATGCCGGCGATGCCGGTCGCGACTGTCAGGAAGATGACCGGCGCGATGATCATCTTGACGAGACGGATGAAGGCGTCGCCGAGCGGCTTCAGCTCGGTGCCGAGCGACGGATAGAAATGGCCGAGCAGGATGCCGGCGGCGATCGCCACCAGAACCTGGACATAGAGATGGCGATAGAAAGGTGTCTTGCCGCGCGGTTCCGCGGATTGTTCGATAATCATGAGATCCTCCACTGGACCCAGTCCGGCGTCATGCCGGGCCTCCCGGGTCAATTTCCGATGCGCGACAGCGCGGGCTGTCATGAGGATGTCATTTGCAACGGTCGTGCCAGTTGGCCGCGGCAGGAACCAAGCCTTTGAATTGATGAGGATGTTTTGTGCAGGCGGCTCGGTGCGCACAAAGAGTTGAGCGGATTTCCGCACAAGCCATCTGGAAGACTGAGCGAAAAAATGCACAATTGGGCCATGTTCAACGCCCTGTCCGCCCCCCTCAATCTGGCAGATCTCGACCAGTCGATGCGCCGCACCTGGCTGGTCTTTGCCGGCCTTGCCGTCGCGCTGCTTGTCGCCGCGCTCCTGCTTGCCGGCGAGTACGGCCGAAGCCAGGCGCTCGAAACTGTCGATGCCCAAAGCCGGATCGATGCCAATCTGAAGGCCTCGCTGCTGCGCGCCGTACTCGAACGCCAACGCTCGACGCCGCTGGTGCTGGCCGACGATGTCGAGGTGATGGCAGCCCTTTCGACCCGCGGCACAGAGGCGCTGCAACGGCTGAACGAGAAGCTGCAGGCGCTGGCGACCAACACGGACGCCGCTGTCATCTACGTGATCGGCCCCGATGGCGTCGCCGTCGCTGCCAGCAACTGGCGCGAGCCGACGAGTTTCGTTGGCAACGACTATGCCTTCCGCGAATATTTCCGCATGGCGATGCGCGACGGCAAGGCCGAGCATTTCGCCATGGGCAACGTCAGCAAGCGGCCGGGCCTCTACATTTCGCGTCGGGTCCAGGGTCCTGACGGCCCGATCGGCGTCGTCGTCGCCAAGCTCGAATTCGACGATGTGGAAGCCGAATGGCTCGCCTCCGGCAAGCCGGTCTACGTCACCGACCGGCGCGGCATCGTGCTGATCACCAGCTTCCCCTCCTGGCGCTTCATGACGACCAGAACAATTCCACGCGACCGCGTCGCCGCCATCCGCGACAGCCTGCAATTTGGCGATGCCTCGCTGCTGCCGCTGCCCTTCCGCGACATCGAGCCGACCAGCGATGGCTCCAGCGAGTTGCGCGCACTGTTGCCGGGCGACAGCGAACGTCGGTTCCTCCGGGTCGAAACCATGGTTCCGACCACCAGCTGGCGGCTGGAGCAGCTAGCACCGCTCGATGGCGCGATCTCGGCGGCAACCCGCGAGGCCCGGCTGATTGCCCTGGCCCTCCTCGCACCGCTGCTCGCTTTTACCGCGGTCCTCCTGCGCCGCCGCCAGACGCTGGCGCTGGTGTCTGCGCGCGATCGCGCCGCGCGCGACGAGCTGGAGACCCGCGTGGCGGAGCGCACACATGACCTCAGCCTTGCCCGCGATCATCTCGAAACGGAGATCGCCGACCACCGGCGTACTGGCGAGAAGCTGCAGGCGGTGCAGCAGGAACTGGTTCAGGCGAACCGGCTGGCGATCCTTGGCCAGGTGGCGGCCGGCGTCGCCCACGAGATCAACCAGCCGGTCGCGACCATCCGCGCCTATGCCGACAACGCCCGCACCTTCCTCGAACGCGGCCAGCAGCAGACCGCGGTCGAGAACCTTGTCAGCATCGCCGAACTGACCGATCGGGTCGGCACCATCACCGACGAACTCAGAAGCTTCGCTCGCAAGGGCCGCTTCGTCGCCGAGCCGACGCCCATGCGCGACGTGATCGAGGGGGCGATGATGTTGCTGCGCAGCCGCTTTGCCGGCCGCATGGATGCGATCGTCATCGACCTGCCGGAAAATGGCCTCAGCGTCCTCGGCAGCCGCATCCGGCTCGAGCAGGTGCTGATCAACCTTTTGCAAAATGCCCTGGAAGCGCTCGGCACGCGCAGCGGCGCCGAGATCCGCGTGCGCTGCGAGGACGGTCCCTCGGGTACGGTTTTGCTCGTCGTTGCCGATAACGGCCCAGGCATTCCCCTGCACATCCACGAGGATCTGTTCACGCCGTTCAACACCTCGAAGGATGAAGGGCTCGGCCTCGGCCTTGCCATCTCCAAGGAGATCGTCGCCGACTATGGCGGCGATATCACCGTCGAAACCAGCGACAGGGGCACCGTCTTCACGGTTCGCCTGAAGAGGGCCTGAGCGATGCAGCCGACCGTCTATCTCGTCGACGACGACAACCACCTGCGCAAGGCGATGACGCAGACGCTGGAACTCGCCAGCCTCGCCGTTACCCCTTTTGCCAGCGCTGCCGAAGCGTTGAAGACGCTGGATGCGAATTTCGACGGAGTCGTCGTCAGCGATATCCGCATGCCGGGCATCGACGGCCTCGCCTTCTTCCGCCGCATCGAAGCTTTCGACGCGGATCTGCCGGTGATCCTGGTGACCGGCCATGGCGACATCCCGATGGCAGTGCAGGCGCTGCAGGATGGCGTCTACGACTTCATCCCCAAACCCTTTGCCGCCGACCGGCTGGTGCAGAGCGTGCATCGCGCGCTGGAAAAACGCCGGCTCGTGATGGAAAACCGCGCGCTGAAACGGGCCGCCGAGACGGCCGGCGACAGCCTGCCGCTGATCGGCCAGACGCCGGTCATGGAACGTTTGCGCCAGACGATCCGGCACATTGCCGATACCGATGTCGACGTGCTCGTCGCCGGCGAGACGGGCAGCGGCAAGGAGGTGGTGGCGACGCTGCTCCACAATTGGAGCCGACGCCGCAACGGCAACTTCGTGGCGCTGAATTGCGGGGCGCTGCCCGAAACGGTGATCGAAAGCGAACTCTTCGGCCACGAACAGGGCGCCTTCACCGGCGCCTTGAAGAAGCGCATCGGCCGGATCGAGCATGCGAGCGGCGGCACGCTGTTCCTCGACGAGATCGAGGCGATGCCACCGGCGACTCAAGTGAAGATGCTGCGCGTTCTGGAAGCGCGCGAAATCACGCCGCTTGGCACCAACCAGGTTCGTCCGGTCGATATCCGCGTCATCGCGGCTGCCAAAATCGATCTTGGCGACCCGGCGCAGCGCGGCGATTTCCGGGAAGACCTCTACTTTAGATTGAATGTCGTAACGCTGTCGATCCCACCGCTGCGCGAACGCCGAGACGATATCCCGCTGCTCTTCTCGCACTTCCTGACCCGGGCGGCCGAGCGCTTCAAGCGCGACGCGCCTGTGGTCACATCGGCCGTGCAGAGACATCTGATGACGCATGCCTGGCCGGGCAATGTGCGCGAGCTCTCGCACTTTGCAGAACGCGTGGCGCTTGGTGTCGAAGGTCCGCTGGGACAGCCGATTGCGCCCGCCGAACAGCCTGGATTTGCGCTCCCGGAACGGCTCGAACGCTACGAGGCGGAGATCCTGAAAGAGGTGTTGCGGGCTCAGCGCGGCGACGTCAAGGCGACGATCGAGGCGCTCGGCATTCCGCGCAAGACATTCTACGACAAGCTCCAGCGCCACGGCATCAACCGTGCCGATTACGCCGAGCGGGCCGCACCGGAAAAGGCCGGCCGCTAGCGTCAAACCCGAATCCGTCACCACACGCAATAGGTGCATCTTTGTCGGCAGGCGAATTCACGCTTGACGACCCGGGCCGATCGATGGCTATGATCTAGGCATTCACCAGGGGGGTCCCGCAAGGGGCTGAGATTCTGCTGGATGGCCGGCTTGCCGGCTGTGGCGCAGTGACCCGTTGAACCTGATCCAGTTCATACTGGCGTAGGGAC
>Ga0209256_1001813_pt1 | contig 20074 bp, 18 predicted proteins | sample AraplaCol_mCL_r2_2_FD_184270 | JGI IMG/M metagenome (GOLD analysis project Ga0209256, IMG submission 184270) | Arabidopsis root microbial communities from North Carolina, USA - plate scrape MF_Col_mCL_r2 (SPAdes) (version 3) | ecosystem: Host-associated > Plants > Roots > Endosphere | place...
GACGATCCAGGCAAGCTTCGAGGAATAGGAAAACAATACGAAGATGAAGATGATGGTGAAGATCAGGTCGAGGCCGGAGAACAGGCCCTGGCCCGTCAGGAAATTGCGGATGGTTTCGAGTTCGCGGATCCTCGCGACCGTCTGGCCGGTGGCGCGGGTCTCGAAGTAACTGAGCGGCAGGTTCAGGAGATGGCGGAACAGCCGCCGGCCAAGCTCAACGTCAATGCGATTGGTCGTGTGCGACAGCGCATAGGTTCTGAGATATTGCAGCACGACGTCGAAGAGCCCGACGGCGGCAAGGCCGACGACGAGCACGATCAGGGTCGAATAGCTGCGGTGCGCCAGCACCTTATCGACGACGACCTGGAAGAACAGCGGCGTCACCAGCGCGAAGATCTGGATGACGAGGGAGGCGATCAGCACATGGCCGAACGCCCGCCGATAGCGCCAGATCGCCGGCAGGAACCAGCGGAAGCCGAAATTCTGCTGCGAGGCGCCGGGGCCGGCAAAGCGGCGCTGGACGAGGATGAACTCGCCCGAAGTCAGCGCGAGAAGCTCCTCGGCCTCGATATTGCGTGCGGAGAAATCGATGGGATTGATCAGCCGATAGCGCCCCTCGGCGGCCAAGCCGGCGAAGACCGCGAAGGTACCGTCCTTCAGCGAGACAAGTGCGGGTGCAGGAAGCGTCGCCAGTCGTTTGGTCTGAGTGGCACGGACGGTGCGCGCCTTCAGGCCGATGATCTTGGCCGCCCGCAACAGATCGTCGCGTGCAGCCGGCTCGGTCAGCGCAAGCTCACGGCTCAACGTCTCCGGACGTGATGCGATCCTGAAATAACCGGCAACAGCAGAGATCGCCGCCAGTCCGCTGTCGGCGATTGCTGCTTCGGATGCACCGTTGCCCTCCGCCGACATCGCGTCGCGATCGGGCGCTGTCTGAATGTCTACCATGTGCGGGATCAACGAAAGGCGGATATGCCGGCGCTGCAAAGCGCCGGCGTGAGGCGGGAGATATTGTTATGCGACATTGGCCGCCTGACTGGACCGTACGGCAAGCATGGCGTCACCGACCAGATATTGGTTGGTGCCGTCAACGGTTTGATAGGAGCTGGTGCCTGAGATCATCGAACCATCGGCGAAGGATTGTGTCCCGTCGCTGCTCGGTATCAGGTTGATCAACCGGATACCGGCGGCCGTCATCGTCTGCAACTCGCCAGCATCGCTGACGCCGTTCTGGTTGAGATCGCGCCAGACCCTGAACTCGCTCCAACGCTCATCGTTGAGGTCGAGGACGTTATCGTTGTTCGTATCAAAGGCGAGGCGCAGGCCGTCAAGGTCCGAGGTCGACTCGTTACTCCAGGCGCCAAACGCCAGTTCCAGCCCCTGGTTAATCTTTCCGTCAGGGCCTGCCGTTCCATCGGCGGCGAGGTCAATCGCGAGGAATCCGTCCTGGGGGCCGACCCAGGCTGATTCATCCGCTACCCCATCACCATCCCAATCGAAACCTACCGATGTGGCGAGCGAGTCAAGAGGGCGAAGATCAACATGGCCATCGCCATTCAGGTCCAAAAGAACGGGACTGGTTCCTCTCGCGATGACACGCCCCTGCGCATCATATTTTTTCCACCAATCCAACTTACCACCCTGGTCGGAATGGTACTCGTATTCTATGCGGGTACCATCGTCAAAATAGGTGTCCCCGCTGGTTCTGACGCCGTACCTGTCATAGCGGATTATGAGCGTTTTCCAGATCTGGTTATTCAGATAGTCACGGTATTCGTAGTACCACTTCTTGGCCTCATCCATTTGCGTGAATATTTGCATGAGGGCGCTGGAGGATGAATATGATTCAGTCTGAAATTTCCAATTCTGACCGTTACCGACGTCATAAGTCGTCTTATCGGTTTGACCGCTATCGAAGGTCGTTTCTTCGTAAGTTGTCTGCCCTGCGCTATTCTGGATCACGAGACGGTATGACCAATTTGCAGCGGCCCGGTCCCACGCCTCATAGCGCGTGCCGCCGTTGTCGTAATAGGTGTTCTGCGCCGTGAGTTGACTGCTGGCATTGTAGGAATAGTCGATGCGAGACCATGCCGCCGCATTGGCGGGATCGTAGCTGGCGACATAGCGTATGCCGTCATCATTGGTTTGATCGACCCCGATCAGTCTGCCGGCAGTGTCATAAGACTGCTTGATAGTCGACCATGACTGGGTGCCGGCGACATCATAGGCGGTCTTCGTTCCGTTGTCGGCCGTTTCAAGCTTGTAAGTCAGCTGTCCAGCCGCATTGTAGTTCTGTTGAATCTGCGACCACGCCGCAGCATTCGATGGATCGAAGCTGATCTCGATCCGTGTGTTGTCGTCGTAGAACTGCTTTTCCAACGTCTCCCTGCCGGCAGTGTCATATTGCCGCTCGATACTTTTCCACGTGTTCGCACTCAGCGGATCGTAGAAAGTGACGGTCGTCAGCAAGCCGGCCTTATTGGCATTGGCGACGCTCAGTTGCTGGCCGCTCGCCCCGTCGTAGGTCGTCGTCACCGAGCTTCCATCAGCGGCGAAGATGGTCTGCGCGGTCTTGCGGCCAGCCGAGTCCGTCGTGAGGCTTGAGACAAGCGAGCCGAGCGCGGTGACTTCAACAACGTTTGTTTGCGTCATCGAGCCGCTGGCGTTGAGATCGACTTTGGTCAGGGTGATCGAGCCATCGGCATGCGTCACCGCAGTCTCGGTATGATCGATGGTGGCGTTGTTGCCGGCATCCTTCGATAGCTTGGTAATCAGGCCATCTGCACTGGTCGAGATCGTGCCCTTTGCCGTCACCGTGCCACTGGCGTTGGTTTCGGTCACCGCCGTGACGATAGAGCCATCGACTTGGATGGTCGATTGCATGACGGTCTCGTAAACGCCGTTGCCGTCATAGTCGTATTTGGCGATCTTGGTGCGGCCATCCGCTGAAGTCGTCGTCTCGATCTTCGCGGCGATCGCCTGGGTCCAATAGACACCACCCGGCGTCAGGTTGGAAACCAATCGCGCCGTCGCGTTGTTGGTGACCAGGGAAACCGAGGCGCCCGTGGAATCGACGGTGACGGTTTCGCTCTGATCGTTCGTTCCGTCGCCGTTGATATCCTTCGACGTGGTCCTCACCCTGCCGTCGGCCGACGTCTGGATCGTCGTCCTGGCGGCCAGGGTATTGGCCGGGAGATCGGTATCCGAGATCACCGTCGTGCTGCTTCCATCGGCATTGGCTGTAAAATTCGTCACCCGCTGACGATCGATCGTGCCGTTGCCGTCGAGATCCCAGGTGGTTGTCGTGAGGCGGCCGTCGGCGGATACGACAACGGTCGACTTGTCCTTGACCGTTCCATCGGCTTTGAAGTTGGTCGTCACCGATGTCTGAATGCCGGAATTGGCAGTAACCGTCTCCTGACGCTGATCGACGATGCCGTCGCCGTTGCCATCTCGGTCGATGGTGACAGTCAGCTTGTCGGCACTGGTGAGCGTGACGATCTTGCCGATCAAGGCCCCACCGCTATCCCTAGTCTCGACGGTTTCGCGAATGGCGCCGTCCGCCAGCACCGTGGTCGTGTCGGTAACGGTCTGGTTGGTGAAGCCCGGACGCTCCTGGCTGGATGTTATGATCAGGCCGTTCGCGCTTGTCGTCGTGGTGGTCCTGGAGATCAGCGAGCCATCGGCCGTCCTCTTGCTTTCCACCGTCCTCGTCTTCGTGCCATTGGCATTCAAGACTGTGACATCGGTCGCCGTCTGGCTGTAAGAGCCGGCACCGGTCGGGTCGATCTGAGCGGTGATCGACAACCCGTTGGCACTGGTGGTGACGAGGGTGCGGCTGGTCAGCGTCGTGCCGGTCAGGTTGCTGATCGTCTGCGTCGTCGAGCCGTTGGCATTGAGGACGGTCACGTCGGTCCGGCTCTTGTCGAAGGTGGTGCCGCCACCGGTGCCTGTTGTATCCCACTTAGTGGTAACGGTCAGGCCGTCTGCCGAGACTTCTGTCAGCGTGATGCTTTTGGTAACACCGGCGACGATATCCTTCGTCGTGGTTGCCGTGCTGCCATTGGCTTTCAGAACCGTCGCGCGGGTCGTCTTCTTGTCGACCGTAGCATTGCCGTCAGTGTCGTATTCGATGGTCTGCGTCAAGCCGTCGGCAGAGGTGGTAATAGTCTTCGAATCCTTCAGCGCGGCGTTCGCACCGAAGTCGCTGAGGGTTTGGACTATCGAGCCATTGGTTTGCTTTGCTGTGACAGATTTTTTATCAACGATGCTATTACCGTCGACATCGACGGTGACCGTGGTCGTGAGGCCGTGAGCTGCGACCGTGGCGACGGTCTTGCTTTCCAGCGTCGTCCCATCCGCCTTGAAGTATGTTAGGGTCTGCTTCGTGCCGCCATCGGCGTTGAGAACGGTGACGTCGCTCATGGAGCGAACCGTCGCGCCGCTGGCATCGGCCCAGCTCGTCGTCTTGCTCAAGCCGCTGGCGTTGACTTTGGCCGTCGTGCGAGAGATCAGCGCATCGCCGATACCCGATTTCGAGATTGTCTCGGTGCGGCTGCCGTCCGCGTTCAGCACCGTGACGTCGGTGGTGACCAGTTCAAAGATCCCATTGCCGTCGAGGTCGGAACTCGAGGTCTTCGACAGCCCGTCATCCGAAGTGGTGACGACCGCCTGGCTTTCGAGCGTGCCAGCAGCATTATATTGTTTGAGGTCGTCCTTCTGCGTTCCAGCGTCGTCGATTGTGATCGTTTCTACAAAGTCATCAACGTTGTCGCTATCGATCTTGGTCTTCACCGTGGTGGTTTTCTGGTCGGCGCTGACTGTGGTGATCTTCTGCGAGATCAGTGTGGTGTTGGTGTCGGTCGCCCTCACCGTTTCCGTGGTGGTGACCGATCCGAGCGGATCGAGTGGCGTTTTCTTCCACGACAAAATCTGGTTGACCGTGCCGTCGCCGTCCAAATCGTAGTCGGTCGATCCAGAAAGGCCGTTGAGATTGGTCGTGACTTTGGTTGTTCCTACGAGCGACGTTCCCCGATAATTCGATACGGTCTGGAACTGCAGTCCATAGGTGTCGAATGTCGTGACATCGGTCATCTTGGCATCGACCACCTCGTCGCCGTTGATGTACTCGCTCGTCGTGATCGACATGCCGTTGCCTGACGTGACGATGATTTTCTTGTCGAGACGCGTGGCATCGCTGCTCGTCAGAGAGATCGTCTCGGTCTTGCTTCCATCGGCATTGAGCACCGTTTGGTCGTTCGTAATCCGGTCGCCGACGCCGTCGTGATTCAAATCCGCCGATACGGTCTTGGTCAGGCCATTGCCGCTGATGTCGGTGATTGTCGTACTGATCGTCGATGCATCCGCAGCGTATTGCCGTTCCCAGATATTGACATTGCCGCCGACCGAGACCGTTTCGACCCGGCGCGTATCGGTCCTGCCGTCGCCATCCGCATCCGTCACGATGGTGGTGCTGCGGCGATCGGCGCTGACGTCGGTGACGATCTGGGTCTTGAGCGTTCCGTCCGCGTTCGTGCTCCTCACAGTTTCCTTCCGCGCTCCGGTGGCGTCAAGAACGGTGACGCTTTTCGTCATGTCTTCGAAGACGCCGTCGCCGTTGGCGTCGGTCTTGACGTACTGGGTCAGACTATCGGCCGATGTGTTGGTGAGAGTCGTGGCAATGGTCGCGCCGTTGGCGTTCTTCGATGTCACCGTTTCAGTGCGGCTGCCATCCGACCACGTGGTAATGACGTCCGTCACCACGAGATCGTTGACGGTATCGCCGTTGACGTCGGTGCTCGTCGTCTTCGACAAGCCGTCGGCAGATGTGACGGCCACGGTCTTCAGGACCAATGAGCCGTCGGCGTTGAGGGTGCGGACCGTTTTAGTCGTCTTGCCATCCGTCCCGACCACAGTCTCGGTCAGCCTGTCGGTCTTGGTGTCACCATTCACATCCTCGGTGACCGTGATCGACTTGCCGTCAAGACTGGTCTTCGTGATCGTCTGCGACAGCAGCGTACCTGTTGTCCCGGTCTTGGTGCGATGCTGGACGGTCTGCGTGCGGTTGGTGGCATCGATCACCGTCACATCCGTATCGGTAAAATCGATGACGTTGTCGGCGTTAACGTCGCTCGTTGTGGTCTTCGACAATCCGTTGGCGGTGGTGATCGTTGCCGCTTTCGAGCGCTTAGTGAAGGACGCATTGGTATTGTAGACAGTCGTGTCCAGGGTCACGTCGCCCGATGCCGCGACCGTCGACGTGGTGACGGTTTTGGTTTCGGTCGGGCCATTGCCGTCCGAGTCCATCTCTGTGGTGATCGTGCGTCCGTCGGCGCTGGTTGTCATGTTGACGACGGAGAGAACTTTGCCGTTCGCGCTGGTCTCCTTGGTCGTTTTCTTGCGAGTGCCATCCGCCGCGACCGTCGTGGTCTCGGTGACGATATCGTCATAAACCCCGTTGCCGTCGAGATCGAGACTTGTCGTCTTGGTCAGGCCATCGGGGGAGCCGTTGACGGCTGTTCCAAACAGGACGGTGCCGTTGACGCTGAGCTGCTGCGTGGTCGTCGTCGTCGAACCATCGGCGCCCTTCACGAAAGTCTGCCGCTGATTGGCGATGCCATCGCCGTCTTGGTCGAGTGTCGTCGTCACGGTCAGGCGGTCAGCGCTGGTGACCGTTGTCGTTCGGTGGGAAAGCGATCCGTCGGCATTGAAGTTGGACACTGTCTTCGTCTGGACGCCCGATGCATCGACCGTCAGGACATTGGTCTGCGAGCGGTCGAATGTGCCGTTGCCGTCATCATCGAACTGGGTCTGTACGCTCTTTCCGTCGGCGCTTGTGGTGACGACGTTGCGGAAGGCGAGGCTGCCGTCCTTGTTGTAGGCAAGAATCGTTTTCTCAACCGAGCTATCGACCTTCGTCACGCTGCTTGTCTTGACGATATAGGAGGCATTGTCGGTTGCCAGCGTTGCATCGCCGACGGCTCCCGTCGTGCCGTCAGCACGGGTGAAGGTCGTGGTTCCGGTGATAGCGGAGCCATCCTCAAAGGTTTGGCCGCTGCCCTTCGGCGTCAGGTCGATAGAGGTGATGCCGAGGCTGTCGAGGGTCACCAGTTGGCCGTTCAAGTCCACTCGGAATTTCGACCATTGGGCATCGCCAGCATCCAGCTTGCCGTTGCCGTTGGTGTCGAAAACATGCTTCAACGCCTCAAGGTCGCTCGTCGCAGAAGAATCCCACTCGGTGAAGGCGAATTCGCTCGAACGGCTGATCTTGCCGTCACCGTCGGCATCCAGTACGAGAACGCCGGTGCCTGTTCCTGCCCAAGCCGTCTGATGCTGGTAACCGTCGCCGTCCACGTCAACGAACTTATCCGAATCGTCCAATGACGTAACCGACAAACCGTTACCCGCGATGTCGAGAAGCACAGGTTTGCTTTTCTTGCCGCCGTTGTCTGAACGCTGCCCCCATCCAGATGACGCGTCCATCCAGGTCAATTCCCAATGTACGGTCAGTCCAAGAGTTAGAACGCCATTATCATAGTTACCGTATTCTTTGCTCGCATCTCCAACCCGGGTCCATCCCCATCCCCCCTGGCGGGAATATGAATCCTCTGTACCTGACCAGGCATCTGGCGCACCGCCTGGCGACGACGGTCCGTCTTGATAGTATCCATAGTTCGGGAGAGCCGAAAAATCCTGAATTGCTGCTGGTGCCAACGGTGCGACAGAAGTCATCGGTGCCGGAGCCGTCAGTGGGGTCAACGAAGAAGCGGTAGTGACCGATGAAGGAGTTAAGAGCGCTGGGAATTGAGGCAGCGCCCACGAGCCGCCAAGCTGCATGCCGGCGTTGATAATGGCAAGATTGTTCAGATGCTGTTGCCCACCATCTCCATGAAGGTCGAAATCGAATTGGGCACCGGTTTTTTTTGCATCGGCAATTCGCTTGTCGATATTCTGTGAAAGTGTGTCTGGCTTCATCTTATAAAACATGACACGCGCGGCGTCTTGTTCGTCTGATGTCAATCGGTTCCAGGCCCCTGAGTCTTTGGAACTAAAGAAATTGTCAGCCTTTGCGATAACGAGCCCCGCAAATGCGAAGGTTGCATCGGTGTCGACAAAGTTTTCCAAATCCATTGCAAGCTTGTAGTAGTTTCCGTCATACTGCTTGAGGTTGAGCGGATCGTCGCTGGCCCCTTGGTGCGCAGCAATATAGTCGTTAAGCATGTCAATGGCGGTTGCAATTTTAATATTGCCTGGACCAACATCGATCAAGGCCATATTATTGAGCTTGCCTCCGAAACGTTCGACACCTCGTTTCAAGCCATTGTAATTATCGGCAAGGTTTTTATTATTACCCCAGAATTTCACCCAACGGTCTGCGAAATTCTGGACGGCACCTCCTCGGGTACCAAAAGCAAGATCCCGATTGTACCTCGTATCAAGCTCGTTGGCGACTGCCCCCATGAGGGCAAGGGATGAAATCCCGAGCTTATTAGCAACGGTATTGGCTTTGAGTGCATTCTGTACGATAAAGTCTGTCGTTCCCTGCGTGAAAAGCGATGTCGCTTCTGCCATGGCATGTCCTCTTGAAATTACTCGTTGTTAATTGCGTATATAACCAGGGCGGTCCACGCTGAACCAAGTATAAGTATTGCAGACCAAATACACATTAACCGCCTTAAGGCGCCATCATTCTTCCGAAAGACCTGTATTAAGACTGCCAGGACCATTAGCAAGTAAACCTGGGGTGACACCACCAGTATTTTTGCAAAGATACCCTTAATGCTGAAGATACCGGAGATTTCCTCATGCACGCTTTGATAATAGGCTCCCTGCCTTAGGAAAGTATACAAAGATATAAAGTAGAAAATTGAAATTGCGATTATAAATAATCTACACAAATCTTTTCTATTCATGAATTAAATCTCACACAATCGGCTATTTTACTTGGCATACATTATTTGCCGAGTGAAAAGACATTCGGAGCCTGATAATAGGAAGGAAATGCGCCAAAAGCGGGAGGCGCATGCGATAAAGATGCATTCAAATCGAGCGGGCCGGGTTCAACCAAGGATAACATTTGAGGGCTCATTTCAAGGTCCCGCTGACGCCGCTTTGCCGGGATGATTCAATAGATCAACAAGGTTCTCACACGCTGGATTCCGAAATCACGCGCGCCGCAACTTTCGTAAGTAGTAAAAGTGGAGTTGGCAAACAGGTCAAAACGACACTTTTTGAAACGGAATATTGAGTACACTTTCGCTTTCAAAGATATCCAACTGAAACTCCGGAGTGTAAGAAATCAACTTAATGACGAAATTATTTTTGCTCGCGGCAGTTGTCAATAGCCTTCAGTTTAAATTATTTCTTTGATAGCCTGTAATTTTTGAGCTCACGGAACTCAAGTGAAGAACAAGCGAACGGGGCCAAAGCCAAGAATAATCCCCATCGGCGTGATCAAATCTTTCCAACTGGAGATGAAATCTTTTTATTAATCGCATATTGAAATGCTTCTCGCACTCCGCTTCGTGGTTGCGAGAAGCATTCAATGGCTAGACAAAACCTGGTCCGGATTATCTAACGGGATATACGTTAAGTGATTCCGTGTTACTCGCGGCAGCCAACCACTTGGCGTCGCCAAACCTTCGGGGAAACCTCCACCCGAGCTATCTCAGCAGAGCGATGAGCCCACTGGCGCGAGAATTTTCAAACGATCGAGGTCATCGGAAGCGATTGGTCTGGAAAGCGCGACTTGGCACTCGTCCCTGTCGACCTTTTTGACTATTGCCGCGGCAGCCGGAACAGGGCAGAGACCCGAGCAGATGATCAAAAGCAGCAGCAGAGCAATGGCCTGCTGTCCACCTGCCGAGCAACTGAACCCAACGTTTTTCAAGGCCCGTTCTCTTCGATGTCTTTGTAGCAAGCGTCGAGAGGACCGATCTCTCGCTTCGCGATTGCGCTCCAAATTCCATTCGCGAAGTCGAAATACTCCATGATGCATTTGCCGCTGTCATATGAGCCCCACTGCGCCACCATCAGGCGGCTGTCGAGCTGGTATTTGAGGGTGAGATACATGTTGTCTTCACCACCTCGCGGAAACGAATATGGTCGACCGGTTTTGTTGCTGGCGACAATCACCGCTGAGCAGCCCGTGCCGCAGCCAAACTGAATCACTGAATATTCACCCGCAAAGCCCGGTCCCCCAGCCATTCCTTGTCGGATCCGAGTGCGAAAGTCCCTGAAGTGAGCGTTGCTCCCGGAAAAATCAGGCTTCGCTGTCTTACCGCGATAAACACGCTCTACCGGGAAGTCGGCGGTTTCAGGCTTCCTGGACGCGGCCTGTGGGGATTTCGGTGCTTGATCCGAACCGCTCCCCGGCCAGTCTATGGCGGAATAGTTGGGCGACTTAGTTTTATCGCTGCCCCAGATCGTTTCGAGATAATCCTTTTCGCCAACGATGACCGCTTCAAGTTTTGCTATGTCGCCAACGTTTGGGTTTGAGCCCTTTTCCTTGATGGATTTTACGGTCACGGCAGAAACGCTAGTCACGAACGTGGCGATAGTGCCCGAATCGTTTACCTCGTACGAATTGAAAAGCGCGAGTCCGCCGTCAGGGGTTGGAGTTGCGGGAGGACGATCCTTGAAACTCATCCCGTTGCTTCCGAGCTTGGTGCGGATCTCGGTGAGGGTGGTCTTGCCGAATTCGAACCCTTCGAAGTCCGAGAAGGCTCCGGCCGTTTCGCCTCCCCAGTCCGTCTCCAGGTAGACAATCTTGCCGGAGGCTCGATGGTACGTAACGGAAAGCTCGTTGCCGCCCGAAAGCTTGTACTTCTCAATCGTGTGGGGACCCATTGCCTCTGTCGCGACCGGACGGCTGCCTATGCTGACGAGTTGCTGTCGATCGCCTCCAACTGACACGCCGGACATCGACTGAGCAAAGGCTGTCGATACCGTGGAAATCATAAGGGCGGAAAGAGCCGCTGCGAAAAGATGTTTCATCGAGTACGGGTCCCCTGCCGGAAAAGATCAATCGGATACTGAGACGTCGATCCAGCGGCCAGCGCCCTGGCTGCCGTAAATATCCACGTCAATCCAGACATTCCCGCGAACGATCATGTTGGCGGCGTCCCTCGTCATTGTGCCGTTGCGAAGCATCTGTTCAAGCGCTTGGCGGTTGACCGGATCTGCAAAGAACGTATCCGTCTCGTCATCGCGGTCGCGTACATCGTATTGATGGAAATTTGCTCGGTCTTGCCGAATGATCTGCCACGGCTGCGTCAGCCTTGCGCCGGTTGAGTTAAACAGGTCCGCCTCACCGATATAGGCTCGGTAGCTTTCGACTAGGCCGTTTCGATGTGTTGCAGTGACCCTTGCCTGAGCATGCGCAGTCCCGCTCATGGCCGCTACACCAAATAGTATCAACAAAAGTTTTTGCATGGTGCCCTCTTTCGAGGACGTTCGTACTCAGAGTTGTAAGAATTGACTAGACGAAAAAGCGCACCTGGTTAACACCGACGCCGAGAGCCGCCTGAAACAAGAGCTTAGCGCACCCTCGTCGGGCACAGCTCCTTGAACTGGTCGATTGCAACGGGATAGCCGCTGGCCATGCTCCCATCGAGCGGCTCATTGGTATCCGGGTCGATCAGCACAAAGTCATTTCCCATCGTGCCAGCGTTGGTGGCGGTATTTCGCCCGAAGAAAACATAAGTTTGCCCTGTAATCGTCGTAAAGCGTCCGGTCTTGCAGTCGCCTGTGAACTTGTTTTGAAGATCGATGGCCAGCTCGTCTTCAATGCACTGATCCGTTACCTTCAGAACGTAGTCACGGCAAAACGCAACTGCGTCTTCGCGGCGGTGTTCGATCTGGATGACGGCCCGGGGCGTATCAATGCCTGAGCGAGACACCACTGAGACCTGCATCCCGGCGCGAGAGCCGTAGTAAACCTTGTCTTTCCGATCACCGTCCACCGGCTCACCCAGGATGATTGACTTGTAAGCGCCTACGGCCTTTGTCATGGTTGTCTTCAAGCAATCTATATCCGCGCCACACGCCCGCCGTTCCGCCAACAAGGACCGCGACAATGGTTTGACGACCACTGGCGCCTGTCTGCGAGCCTCCCTGAAGCCCGCTGCCATCGCGTCATCCAGGCCCGAAAGCTCATCGTTGGAGCAAATGGCATGCTCATCGGCACTGGACGCCTTCCGGCAATCGAAGCTAGCCGCGGAAGCCGGGCTCGCTGCAAACGCAGCCCCCATGATCAAACAGACAAAAATAAGCATGCCGCTACGGACAAGCCGCTCTGGCCATGCATAGCTTTCGGGCGCAGGGACTTGAGTGTCCATCATTGTCATTGATCCCGCCTGAGGTGGAATTTGCTGTCGTCGGAGACGTCTTTTTCCAGGGTCATGGTGCAGCGCCAGTCCGAACCGCAAATGATCACCGGTTGGATCTCAGAAATCTGCCAGGCGTCAAACTTCGTCTTCTTGACGCCCGCAGCGCTGTCCAGGCCGACCAAACTTCGCACTCCAACTCCCTCAACCCCAATCGTCCTAAGAGAGCACGCCGCTGAACCACACTCAACTTCAATTTTTCGGCTATTGCAAAGCGTAACGATCTCGCCCGACAATAGATTGACCGCATCTCGATCAATCCCGCATGAATTGGCCTGCTGCCGGTTTATCGGACACGAGATTAAGCTAATCCCACCTTGGTTTCAAAGTCATTTGGGCTGAGATACCCCAGTGTCGAGTGGCGACGTTTCGGGTTGTAGAAGCGCTCGATGTAATCGAACACGTCCGCTCTGGCGTCGTTCCTCGTGCGATATACCTTGCGTGCCGTTCTCTCCGTTTTCAGTGATGAGAAGAAGCTCTCCATTGCTGCGTTGTCCCAGACATTTCCGGAACGGCTCATCGAACAGGTGATGCCGTGGTCGCCCATGAGGCGCTGGAACTGCTCGCTCGTATATTGGCTACCCTGATCGGAATGGTGCAGCAGCGCGTCCGGTTTTCCTCGACGCCAGATCGCCATGATCAGTGCATCGGTGACGAGTTGGGCCGTCATGTTGGCATTCATCGACCAGCCAACGACACGGCGTGAGAACAGGTCGATGACTGCTGCGACATACAACCAGCCCTCTGCGGTCCAGATATAGGTGAAGTCAGCCACCCACTTCTGGTTCGGACGGTCCGCTACGAACTGGCGGTCGAGGACGTTCGGCATGATGACGGCACGGTCACCGGCATCCTTTGGCAAGCCACGCCGTCTTGGCCTGGCCCTGAGCGCATTCAAGCGCATCAGCCGCTCTATACGATGGAGGCCGCAGGATAACCCCTCTTCCAGCACATCGTGCCAGACCCGTCGAGCACCATAAGTGCGGTCGCTCGACTTGAAGCTCTGCGTGATCTTGTCCAGCAAGAGCTCATCATAGCGGGCGTGTTCGCTCGGAGAACGATTGAGCCAGGCGTGAAAGCCTGATCGGGAAACTCCCAGCGCTTCGCAGAGCCATGCCACCGGCCAGATCGAACGGTGCTTTGCAATGAACGCGAACTTCATATCGCGTCCCTGGCAAAGTAGGCTGCGGCCTTTTTTAGGATATCGCGCTCCGCCTTCAGCTTGGCGACTTCACGACGGAGCCGCTCGATCTCAAGCTGCTCCGGCTTCATATGCCCTTTTCCAGGAAACGACTGGCTGGGATCGTCGCCGTATTCACGAACCCATTTGCGCAAGACATTCTCGTGGACATCAAGATCACGAGCCGCCTGCGCAACAGTGACCCCACGTTCCCTGACAAGCTTCACAGCCTCAAGCTTGTACTCGCGGCTGAATATTCGTCTTTGCATTCATGCTCTCCGGTTTCAGGAGGAACACCTTAACTCGATGTCCATGAAACCGGCAGCAGGCCAACGCACAGCTTCAATTCCGTGATCAAATCTTTCGGTACGTCAGGGCGGCGATGGAAGTTTTCCAGAAGGTCCTCGACTGCGCGGACCAGCTGACCGTCTGGGTCAGTAGCGTATGAGACAAATGCGTCATAGGCGAACGAATCCGCAGCCATCGGAGCCCCCCTTCAGACGCGCCGTCGCGATACACCTTCTGATGGAAATGTATCACAGCTGGGACCGGCTTTTCATCACGAAAGATGAATTACCTTCAATAAATTTAGACGAAAGAAGGTCACAACGAGTATATCCGCTTTTGTTGACGGATTTCCGAACGGTGACGCCGGTGTTGTAGAAACGAAACACCGGACGTTACTTTCGATTTGGTGTAACAAAATCGCTATTTCGCACGTATATATATGTGAGAGACAAATTCGACTATACTCCGTCCAAACTTGGAATCTTCTGGTTCCTTCCGACCCGAACTGGCCACCGCTTTATCGGCCTGGCGCACGATGCCGCGCAGGTTGATTTCATCGGTGGCTTCAAGACAATCGAAGAAGGTCTTGTCGACACCTGGCCAAAGGCGGCCGACGGGTCACTGTCGCGCTATGGCTACGAGTATTTTCCAAGTGGTAGGGTCAATTGGCGCGAAGAGGACAACGCGTTCCTAATCCTGGCCGACGCCTCGATCTTCAGGCGCAATCTTCACAAGGTGGTTATCGAGCACTGGAACCTTGGCGGGGAGACAGTGCACCTTTTGACAGACCCTCATTGCAGAACCAACAAGCTTCCATGATTTTTCAGCAGAGGGGACGTGCATGAGCGATGGGTTGCAAATCTGTATCCACAGAGGCACCAATCAGATCGGGGGCAGTTGCGTCGAGATGCAGTGCGCGGGCAAGCGTATTGTAGTCGATCTCGGCCTGCCTCTGGGCGGCGAACTGGAGGCGGCGGAGCTTCCGGACATTCCATCCATAGATAATGTGGAATAATTTTGCGCAGTGCACGCTAATCCGGCACTAGTTTCCGTAATGCTGCGTTTGGTTCCTAAGGATCCGGTTTTTGCTCCGTTTTTACAAGAGCCTTTGCACGCAGAACTTAGTTAAGTTCCATAAATATGCTTACGCGATCTGTTATAACATAACATACGAATATTGAAGACGAGATATCGAACTCCCAGCCTCCTCCCAGGGCAACTCGGCTGCCGTCGCACAGGTCTCGACGGCAGCCACTTTTCTCGGAGGCATCGCAGTCTTGGCTTCTACCGAGATTTCAATGCTGGCGTCCGGTACCAAACCTGCCGCCGACCGCGGCGCAACTGAGCGCGATTTTTGTCATGAAGGAATGGATACTCTCGCCACTTGAAAAGACCTGCCTTCGATGGATTTCTCGGGGTAGGACCGTCGCCGAAATCGCTTTGCTGGAGGGCAAGAGCGTCGCCGATATCGAGGGTTACCTCCAGCGCGCGCTTGCCGCGCTGGAGGCAAGATCAACGGAAGAAGCTCTCGCGAAGGCCAATCTCTCAGAGCCCGAGTGACCGGCTCCGCTGGCGGGACTGGGATCGAAGAATTGCGACGCGCTCGTTGCGCTGCGTTTGGCAAGTTTTGGAGGGTTCGTTGCCGTATCGTGCGCTCTCAAAATATGAAGTTGAACGGGCTGATGCCGGTGCGATGCCGGCGCACGACGCGAGCGCGTTGCTTTCGACGAGCGTTGAACCGCTCCGCCAAGGGAGCGCTGGCCAATATCGACACTACATCGTCGGCCGTTTCAGCGCTTGGGAGGGAAAGTGCCGTTCAGCCCTGAAACCTGGCTTCGATGACGCGCCCGACGCATTCGTTCTTTACCTGCCGTCCACCAACGCGCCGGAGATACGTGCCGGGACACAAAGCTTGCCGACGACGAGAGCAACAGGTTTTCTGGAGGATCTCGCGCACTTCGACGAGCTAACCACTCATGAACATTCCAACTATATCTGCCTTTCCTTCGAAAAGGCGGCGATGGTGCAGCAGGTGAGTGAACTGCTGGATGGTCCTGTCACGACGGATCTCGAATTCGATCGTCTTGTCGATCTGACTTCCGAGAAAGGATTGCGGTTGGCGGCGCTCGGCCATCTTGTTTGGAGTTGCCTCAATCTTTCCGAAGCAGATCGACTATCACCGGCCGCTATCGAGCGGCTGTTTCAGGCGACGATGATCGCACTTCTGGAGGTCGCTCCCAACAGCTACATGCCACGGCTCGAACGGTCGCTCTCGCCGGCTGTCCCGTGGCAGGTGAAAAGAGCGATCGAGTACATGCACTCGAACCTGGCGCAATCCATGACGGTTGCACTGATCGCAGCCGAGACGGGTACAAGCGTCAGGGCATTGCAGGCGGCCTTCCAGCGCTTCAAAGGCGCCACGCCTTTAGGCTATCTCAGAACGATCCGCCTTGAAGCTGCCCGCAGAGCTCTCCTAGGCGATGGCGGCTCACGATCGATTTCCGATGCGGCGCGCAATGCAGGGTTCACCCATATGGGGCGGTTCGCCGCCGCCTATTATCAAGCTTTCGGCGAAACGCCTTCGGAAACGCTCCGGATGCGCTGAGTGTCCGGTCGGTGGGTAGGGTGAAGGCGGACACGATTGTTGCTGAGGCGCGCGAAACTGCCGCAGGACCCATAGGCGTGCGTGATCCTTTATCTCCAGCGGAAGCAGCCCAATCCCGCTCTTTTGTGATGGCGTCCTGGCCCGGCGCCGGATCTTCCACGATCAACCCGTAAAGGGTCCGCTAGCAAGCTGCGGCCGCTTCGGCTTCGCCTCGCGGTGATCGCGCCCGCCGTCGGGCCTTTTGAGGAGCCATCGAGCGGGATTGGCCCGCTCCCGAAGGAGCCTCTCACATGTCGCACGATCTTTCCCTCGCTCAATCCCACGCCTTCCAGCTCTCCCGCGACCTGATGGTCCCGGTCACCCTCTTCTCGGTCGGCGGCGAGTACGGCGTGCTTCCTTCCGACGAGATCGACGCCGATGACGATCTTGAGATCGTCCATGAGTTCTTCCCATGGCCGGCTCATTGAGCCGGCCTGTGCCTCCGGCGTGCCGCTTGCGAGCGGCAGGCCGCAAGGTAGGGCTGCGCCGCGGCCGGGTCTTGCATGATCCGACAATTGCCAGCCGCGCCCTTGCCGCCTTTGCTCTTCGCGGCTGGTGGAAGTGCGCCCGCGAAGCGACGGGCAAGGAAGGCAAAGAGGAAGAGGCATGAACAGGAAGGAAATAGAGGCGCTGCGCGAACGGGTAGGCTGTGCGGCTGTTCTTGAGCATGCGGGCTTCGCCATCGATGCGAAGGAGAGTACCCGGCGGGCGGTGAAGTTTCGGCGTGGCGCTGAAATCATCATCGTGACCCATGAGGGGCGAGGATGGTTCGATCCGCTCAGCGATGCGCAAGGGGATGTGTTCGGACTTGTCGAACATCTCGATCATGTCGGATTTCTCGAAGGCGCGGGCAGGGTCGCCGACCTCGTCGGTTTCGCGATCACGGAGCCGGAATGGCAGGCGCCGGGGCCTGATCACGGCCACGACCTTTCCCTACCCGAGCGTTGGCAGGCACGCCGCCGTCCCTGGCCTGGTTCATCGACATGGGCTTACCTCTGCGGCGAGCGTTTCCTGCCAGCCATTTTGCTCCGCGCGACAATCCGGCAAGACCGCCTCCGGGAGGGTCCCTATGGCAGCATGTGGGCCGCGCATACGGACAATGACGGAACTGTCACCGGCTGGGAGGCACGAGGGCCTGAGTATCGGGGCTTTGCCTCCGGAGGAGCAAAGGTTCTCTTCCGTCTGGGGCCGGACACAGCGTTGCGCCTGGCCGTCACTGAAGCTGCTATCGATGCCATGAGCCTTGCCGCCATCGAGGGGCTGCGTGATGGAACCGTGTATCTCAGTACCGGGGGCGGATGGTCGCCGTCCACGGAGGGGGCGCTGCGGCAGTTGGCCTCGCGACCCGATGCTCTCCTCCTCGCCGCGACAGACGCCAATCCCCAAGGGGAGTTGTTTGCCGAGCGGTTGCGGGCGCTCGCCGATACCGTCGGCTGCGATTGGTCGCGGCTCCGCCCGCCCGAGGAGGACTGGAACGAGACCCTGAAAATCAGGGAGAAAGAAAAGAGGAAAAGGAAGGAAGGCGGCGTGCCGCATTCGCGCCGCCCGCGTCAAGGGAAGCTTCGCCCGGCGGAGCCGGCCCTTGACCCGGCCGGCCGCGATGCCGGCGGCCCGGAAGGTGTCATGAAGGACTGAAGAGGATGGCAAGGTCGATAGGACAGTGCTGCGCTTCGGTCCCGAACCATCTCGAAGGAGCCGCAGATGAATCCCTCTCCCACAATCCGAAAGGTCTTCCAGGGCGTCGCGTCACGCCAGCAAATGTTCCGGATGTTCGACCGGCACGCCCAGCGTCCGAACCGTTGGGAGGGCGACGCCTCACCCCTTTATGCCGGCGAATGGTTCGAGATCACGGAAGTCGAGCATGACTACATGTTCGAAATCCTCCCACCGCTCTGGATCCGCGGCGCGATGTTCGCCATGCGCGAGTTTCTGACCGGCTCGGTGACATCAGTGTTCTTCGCCTTGCGGATCGATGGCGACATCCGACACTTCCATGGCGATTGCGATCTCTCCGATGGGCAAGCGGTCGAGCGCATGCGCGTGGCAATCATCGAGCGTGAGAGCCGGCCGGTGCGCGCCATGACGCGCGAGGAACGCCTGGAGCATATCTGGAGCATCACGGCGGACGACTATCGTGGCTATGCCGGAGATCGCTGGGATGAAGCCGTGCGCGGCAAGCGCACGATCATGCTCTACGGCGGCGCGGTGGGCAGCACTCTGAAACTGCTGGACGAACTGACCGACGACGAAATCGCAGCCAAGCTGCCGGTGCAGCTGCGCCACCTCCCCTCACCGATCGCCGCATGAAGGAGGCTTCACGATGCTTTCCTTCCCGCTCACATCCGTCCGCGAGGTGCTCGCCCGCGGGCGTGCCGATGCGGAAGCCCATGGCGGCTTTCGTGACCCCCATTACGGCCTACGCTCTGGCAAGGACCAAAAACCGGGTCTCTGGCTCGTCGGCGACCAGGGCGTCTATCTGATGTCCAACGGCAAATTGCCGGATGGCGCCAAGCCTTTGGTCGTCTATGCCGAGGAATGCGATCCCCGCACCAATGACGACTGGTTCGCTGTCAAACGCCGGACCTTCGGCGGCGATGACGGTGTCGATTTCATCGATGCGGAACAGCTCGAAGCCATGATGGCGGCGGCTCCGGAGGCGACGCACCTTCGTGTCGCATTCCTTCAAGACTCGATGCAGCTCTATCTGGTCGCGAAATCCTAGACATTTCGCGACCAGCCCGGCCCGTTTGGCCACAAAACCCAAAACCCTGAGCGTCCTTCAGTCCCGCAAGTGCTTCCCGCGGGGTGATGACGCTCGCCTATCTGCGAGGAAAATTTCATGAGCAACGATCCCTTCACTCACGACATGTTCGGCAGCAGCGCGCTGTCATCAGGCCTTGGCCTGGGTGTCACAGCGTTCGGCGGCTTCGAGCCGGTCGCTGCCAATGACGACGACCCCGAACCGCCGCCGCCCTCTCCTGCCCCCGCTTTGCCGGCCGCGGCGATTGAACGTCCGGCGCCCCGGCGGCAAGGCAACCGGTGCAACTTCTACCTCGATGATGCAGATCGAGGCTTGGCCGTATCCTGGAAGGATCGCGCCCGCGCCAATGTTGCGGCAATCCTGATCGCGAACAACATCGAGAAGCAGGATCGACCAGCCACGCCGAAGGAGCAGGCGCAACTCGTCCGTTTCACCGGCTTCGGCGCGAGCGAACTGGCAAACGGGATGTTCCGCCGCCCCGGGGAAGTCGATTTCCGGACCGGGTGGAGCGAGCTCGGCGGCTCGCTCGAAAGCGCTGTTTCGGACGCCGATTACACGTCGCTCGCCCGCTGCACGCAATATGCCCATTTTACGCCGGAGTTCATCATCCGGGCAATCTGGACGGGCTTGCAGCGCATGGGCTGGCGTGGCGGCCGCGTGCTCGAGCCCGGTATCGGCACGGGCCTATTTCCAGCTCTGATGCCGGCGGCGTTCCGGGACAGGACCTTCGTCACCGGCGTCGAACTCGATCCTGTCACTGCCCGGATCGTCAAGCTGCTGCATCCGAAGGCCCGCATCATCAACGGCGACTTTGC
>Ga0209256_1001825_pt1 | contig 19903 bp, 20 predicted proteins | sample AraplaCol_mCL_r2_2_FD_184270 | JGI IMG/M metagenome (GOLD analysis project Ga0209256, IMG submission 184270) | Arabidopsis root microbial communities from North Carolina, USA - plate scrape MF_Col_mCL_r2 (SPAdes) (version 3) | ecosystem: Host-associated > Plants > Roots > Endosphere | place...
AAGAGCCAGGGCGCCAAGCGCTACACCTTCAACTACGACGCCCTGAAGATGGCCAATGACGAGGTGCAGATGCGCTCGGACTGGACCATCCCGCTGTGCACCGGCGAGGAACGGATCAAAGGGGCTGACGGAAACAAGGCCCACCCGACCCAGAAGCCGGAAGCCCTGCTCTACCGGGTGATCCTGTCGACGACGAAGCCGGGCGACGTGATCCTGGATCCGTTCTTCGGCGTGGGGACCACCGGCGCGGCCGCCAAGCGCCTGGGCCGCAAGTTCATCGGCATCGAGCGCGAGGCCGAATACGTCGCCCACGCCAAGGAGCGCATCGCCAAGGTCGTGCCGATCGCGCCGCAGGACCTGGACGTGATGGGCTCCAAGCGCGCCGAGCCGCGCGTGCCGTTCGGCACCATCGTCGAGGCCGGGCTGCTGAACCCCGGCGATCCGCTGTACTGCGCCAAGGGCTCGCACGTGGCCAAGGTGCGGGCCGACGGTTCGATCACGGTCGGCGACCTGTCGGGCTCGATCCACAAGGTCGGCGCGCTGGTGCAATCGGCCCCGGCCTGCAACGGCTGGACCTACTGGCACTTCAAGACTGACGCGGGCCTGGCCCCCATCGACGTCCTGCGCTCGCAGGTTCGCGCGGGGATGAACTAGGGACTCAGACCAGGCGCTCGCGCCCGGCCCTCGCCGCCTTCAGGAACACGCTGGGCAGGGCGGCCAGGCCCTCCGGCGCGGTCCAGACGAAGTCGCCCTCGCCGTTGCTCTCGGCCCGCATGACGCGAAGGGTCAGGGCGAAGTGGGTGAAGACGTGCTCCACCGTCCCGACATCCCGCCAGGCGCCCGACGCGGGCGCGGCGTTTTCGGCTTCAAGATCCGTCCACGGACGATCCCGCCACTCGCTGGTGGGCAGGCCTAGCATGCCCCCCAGCAGGCCTTTGGGCGGGCGGCGGACCAAGGCCACCTCGTCGCCGCGCGTCAGGACATAGGCCACGCCGTGCCGCCGCGGCCGGTCGGCCTTCCTGGTCTTGCGCGGATAGGTCTCGGGCGCGCCGATCCTGAAGCCCGCGCACCAGGCCTGGACCGGGCAGCGGTCGCACAGCGGTCCCTTGGGCCGGCAGATGGTCGCGCCCAGATCCATCAGCGCCTGGGCCCAGTCTCCCGGCCGCTCGCCGGTGACCAGCGTTCCGGCCAGACGCTTCAGCTCCGGCTTGGCGTCGGGAACCGGCTCCTCGACCGCGAACAGCCGCGCCATCACCCGCTCGACATTGCCGTCGACCACATTGGCCTCGCGGTCGAAGGCGATGGCGGCCACGGCGGCGGCGGTGTAGGCGCCCACGCCGGGCAGGGCGCGCAGGCCCTCCTCCGTATCGGGAAAGACCCCGCCGTGGTCGGCCGCCACCGCCCGGGCGCAAGCCAGCAGGTTGCGGGCCCGGGCGTAGTAGCCAAGGCCCGCCCAGGCGGCCATCAGGTCGCCGTCCTCCACCGCCGCCAGGTCCGAGACCGTCGGCCAACGCTGGGTGAAGCTGAGGAAATAGGGCGTGGCGTGCGGGACGGTGGTCTGCTGCAGCATCACCTCCGACAGCCAGACCCGGTAGGGATCGGACCGCCGCCCGGCCTTGCCCGCCGCCGGCCCGGTGCGCCAGGGCAGGTCCCGCGCCTGGGCGTCGTACCAGGCGAGCAGGGCGGCGCGGAGGGCGGGGATGTCGAGCATGGTGGGAGCTATGCAAAACCCCTCCATCGTTGTCATCCCGGAAAGCGCGCAGCGCTTGTCCGGGATCCAGGTGAATCGCAACGCCTTCGCCCAGTCCCCTGGGTCCCGGACAGCCCCTGCGGGGCTTCCGGGATGACAACCTTTTGGGATCACCACGGAAGAAGGCTTCTGCTACCCTCCTCCCATGCGCCGTCGCCCCCTGCCCACCGCGGAAGAAGCCCTCGAGATCCTCAAGCGCCGCCGCACGCGTCCGCAGGTCCGCCCGCCGCCCCCGGCGGGCAAGTCGCTGGCCCCGCTGATCAAGAAGCTGGACGAGAAGTACGGCCAGGGCCCCGGCGCCCTCCAGGCTCGCTGGAAGGAGATCGTCGGCGAGACCCTCGCCCGCCGCACCGAGCCCGTCCGGGTGATCAAGAGCCGCACCGGCGAGGGCGGCACGCTGGAACTGCGGGTCGACGGTCCGGTCGCCTCGCTGATCCAGCACCAGGCCCCGCAGATCACCCAGCGTTTGGACCTGCTGCTGGGCAAGGGCGCGGTGACCAAGCTGCGCATCGTCCAGGGCCCGGTGAAAGCGGCCGCCGCCCCCGTTGCCGCCCGCCCCCGCAAGAAGCCGCCGCTGGACGCCGCCCAGGAGCGCGACCTGGCCGACAGCCTGGCCGGCCAGCCGGAGGGCGGCCTGAAGGACGCCCTGCTGAAGCTGGGTCGCGGCGTGCTGCGCGGTCCACGTTGAGCGGCTCTCTAGATTGACAACCGCACGTTCGATAGGCTGATGCGACGCCTTATCCGCGCCCTTTTCACGCGACTAAAGAATCGCGCTTAACTTCACTGTTCACGCCTCTTCCAGGGAAGATCACATGCGTCCGTTGACCCGCCGGCTCCTGACCGCCGTCGCCCTCTCCGCCACTCTGGGCGTCGCGCTCGCCGGCTGCGACAAGAAGCAGGCGGTGACCGCCGAGGACATGTCGCTGGGCAAGGCCGACGCCAAGGTCACAGTGGTCGAGTACGCCTCGGTGGCGTGCCCGCACTGCGCCAAGTGGAACAACGAGGTCTTCCCGGCCTTCAAGGCCAAGTACATCGACACCGGCCGGGTCCACTACGTTTCGCGCGAGTCGCTGACCGGCGATCCGCGCCTGGCCGCCGCCGGCTATCTGATCGCCCGCTGCGCCGGCAAGGATAAGTACTTCCAGGTCGTCGACGCCCTGTATCGCGCCCAGGAGCGCATCTACACCAGCGGCGACATCCGCGGCGAACTGCAAGGCATCGCCCAGGCGGCGGGCCTGAACGAGCAGCAGTTCACGGCCTGCGTCAACGACGAGAAGGCCCTGAAGGAACTGAACGACCGCGTGGAACGCACGGCCAAGGCCGACAACATCACCGGCACCCCGACCTTCATCATCAACGGCAAGAAGGCCGGCGGCGACGACGGCGGCGAGCAGACCCTGGCCCAGCTGGACGCCCTGATCGCCGAGGCCGAGGCCGCCGCGAAATGATCCTGAGCCGGCGCGCCCTGATCGGAACGGGTCTCCCGGCCATGGGCTGGGCGGCTTCGGGCGTGGCGACCCTCGCCACGCCGACGATCGCGCGCGCCGCGCCCCTGCCGCCGGCCGAGGGCGACATGACCCTGGGCTCGCCGAAGGCCCCGGTTCAGGTGGTGGAATACGCCTCGCTGTCCTGCACCCACTGCGCCCACTGGAACAACGACGTCTTCCCGGCCTTTAAGAAGCAGTTCATCGACACCGGCAAGGTCCGGTACGTGTTCCGCGAATACCTGACCGAGCCCTACGCCTTCGCCGCCGCCGGCTATCTGCTGGCCCGACGGGTGGGGCCGGCCCGCTATTTCGAGGTGATCGACACGATCTTCCGGCAGCAGGCGGCCATCTTCCAGAGCGAAGATCACTGGGGCGGCCTGCTGAAGATCGGCAAGAGCTTCGGCCTGACCGAGGCCCAGTTCACCGCCGCCCTGCAGGACAAGAAGGCCCTGGAGATCGTCAACGCCCGGGTCGAGAAGGCCACCCAGCGCGACCAGATCGAGGTGACCCCGACCTTCTTCGTCAACGGCGAACGGATCGAAGGCGGCCAGCCGATCGAGATCTTCGCCGCCGCGATCGCCAAGGCGGCCGCCAAACCGGCCCAGAAGCCGGCCAAGGGCTGAGAGGCGGGCGCGCGCCGTGCAATTCCAGCGCCTGCGCCTTCAAGGATTCAAATCCTTCGTCGAACCGACCGAGTTCCGGATCGAGCCCGGCCTGACGGGCATCGTCGGGCCCAACGGCTGCGGCAAGTCCAACCTCCTGGAAGCCCTGCGCTGGGTGATGGGCGCCAACTCGGCCAAGGCCATGCGCGCGGGCGGCATGGACGACGTGATCTTCGCCGGCAGCGGCAACCGCCCGGCCCGCAACCACGCCGACGTCACCCTGACGATCGACAATTCCGACCGCACCGCCCCGGCCCAGTTCAATGACGACCCGACGCTGGAGGTCGTGCGCCGCATCGACCGGGGCGAGGGTTCGACCTACCGCATCAACGGCCGCGAAGTGCGGGCCCGCGACGTCCAGCTGCTGTTCGCCGACGCCTCGACCGGCGCCAACTCGCCGGCCCTGGTCCGCCAGGGTCAGATCAGCGAGCTGATCGGCGCCAAGCCGCAGAACCGCCGCCGGATCCTGGAAGAGGCCGCCGGGGTCTCGGGCCTGCACACCCGCCGCCACGAGGCCGAGCTGCGCCTGCGGGCCGCCGAGGCCAATCTCTCGCGCCTTGAGGACGTGGCCCGCGAGCTCGAAACCGCCCTGAACCGGCTGCGGCGCGAGGCGCGCCAGGCCGAGAAGTACAAGCGCCTGTCGGCCGAGATCCGCGCCGTGCAGGGGGCCGTGCTCTACGCCCGCTGGACCGAGGCCCGCGACACCCTCAATCGCACCCAGACCGAAGCCACCGAAGCCGCCCGCGCCGTCGAGGACACCGCTCGCGCCGCCTCCGCCGCCCAGACCGCGATCCTGGCCGCCGAGACCGCCATGCCGCCGCTGCGCGAGGAGGCCTCGATCGCCCAGGCGATCCTGGGCCAGCTGGCCATCCAGAAGGACCGGGCCGAGCGCGAGTCCGAGGCCGCCCAGGCCGAGTTCGAGCGGCTGTCGGCCGACCTGACCCGCATCGACGACGACCGCGCCCGCGAGGCGCAAGGCCTTCAGGACGCCGTCCAAGCCCTGGCCCGCGCCGACGCCGAGCTGGTCGAGCTGCGCGCCCAGATCGCCGCCGCCCCGGCGCGCGGCCCCGAACTGGCCGCCGCCGCCAAGGCCGCCGAGGAGGCGCGCGCCAAGGCCGACTCCGAGGTCGAGCAACTGGCCGCCCGCGCCGCCGCCGAGGACGCCCGGGCCCGCGCCGCCGCCCAACGCCTGCAGGAAGCCGAGGGTCGCCTGGCCCGCACGGTCCGCGCCCTGGAACAGGCCAGGTCGGAACGCGCCGCCGTGGGTCCCGTGGTCGATCCGGCCGCCGCCGAGGCCCGCCAGCGCTTCGCCAACGCCGAGGCCGGACTGGCCGCCGCCCGGCAGGCGCTGGAGGAAGCCGAAGCCATCCGCGTCAAGGCCGCCCAGGCCGAGGCGCAAGCCCGCGACCTGGCCCGCAAGGTCGAGGACCAGCTCGGCCGCCTGCGCACCGAGGCCCGGGGTCTGGCCCAGCTGACCGCCCCGCGCGCCAAGAGCGGCTTCTCGCCGGCCCTGGACGCGGTGACGCCCGAGAAGGGCTATGGCGCCGCCCTGGCCGCCGCCCTGGGCGACGACCTGGAAGCCGCCCTCGATCCCCGCGCCGCCTCGTTCTGGGCCGGCGCCGACGCCAAGCCGGTGAGCTGGCCCGCCGGCGCCCAGCCGTTGGCCCCGCTGATCAAGGCCCCGCCGGAACTGGCCGCCCGCCTGTCGCACGTGGCCGTGGTCGAGCGGGCCGACGGCGACCGCCTGGCTAAGGACCTGCCCGTCGGCGCGCGCCTGGTCTCGAAGGAAGGCGACCTGTGGCGCTGGGACGGCTTCGTGGCCCGCGCCGACGCGCCCAAGCCCGCCGCCGTTCGCCTGGAACAGCGCACCCGCCTGGCCGAGGTCGAGGCCGAGATCGACCAGGTCGCCCCGCGCGCCGAGGCCGCCACCGCCGCCCTCAAGACCGCCGCCGACGCCCTGCGCGTGGCCGAGGACACCCTGCGCGACAAGCGCCGGGGTCCGCCCGAGGCCGAGCGCCTGCTGACCGGAGCCCGGGAGCAGGTGGCCCGCTACGAGCGCGAGGCCGCCCAGCGCGAGGCCCGCGCCCAGTCGCTGGACGACACCATCGCCCGGTTCGAGGCCGAACGGGCCGAGGCCCAGACCGCCCTCGACGCCGTCCGCGCCGAGAGCGCGGGGGTGCAAAGCGCCGAGGACCTGGCGCCCCAGCTGGCCGCCGCCCGAGCGGCTGCCACGGCCGCGCGCGAAGGCGCCGCCGCCGCCCGCTCGGCTCTTGACCAGGAGACCCGCGAAACCGCCGGCCGCGCCCGCCGCCTGGAGAGCCTGGAGCGCGACCACGCCGACTGGGCCAAGCGCCGCGAGGCCTCGGCCAGGCGCGAGACCAGCCTGGAGGCCGACCGGGTCAAGGCCGCCGCCGCCCTGGAGGCGGCCCGCGAGGCGCCGACCGTGCTGGCCGAGAAGCTGGTGGTCATCGTCGAGCAGTTCGCCGCCGCCGAGGATCGCCGGGCCAAGGCCTCGGACGCCCTGGAGGCCGCCGAGACCGCCCGCCTGAACGCCGACCGCGCGGCCCGCGCCGCCGAACAGGCCGCCTCGGAAGCCCGCGAGAAGCGCGCCGGCCTGGTGGCCACCCTGGACGCCGCCCGCGACCGCTTCGCCGAGGTGGCCGGCGCCATCCGCGAGCAGGCCCGGATGGAGCCCGAGGAGCTGGGCCGCCACGTGGCCGGCGAGGCCGTCGCCGTCCCGAAGGACGCCGCGGGCGTGGAAGCTCACCTCTTCGCTCTCGAAAGAGAGCGCGACGCCATCGGTCCGGTGAACCTGCGCGCCGAGGAAGAGGCCAACGAGTACGCCGCCCGCCTGGAGACCATGCGCACCGAACGCGCCGACCTGTCGGGCGCGGTCGGCAAGCTGCGAGCCGGCATCGAGGAGCTGAACGCCGAGGGCCGCGAGCGCCTTCTGGCGGCGTTCGAGGTGATCAACGCCCACTTCCAGACCCTCTTCCAGGCCCTGTTCGGCGGCGGCCAGGCCGAGCTGCGGCTGATCGAGAGCGATGACCCTCTTGAGGCAGGATTGGAAATCTTCGCCTGCCCGCCCGGCAAGCGGATGGCCTCGATGAGCCTGATGAGCGGCGGCGAACAGGCCCTGACCGCCAGCGCCCTGATCTTCGGCGTCTTCCTGGCCAACCCGGCCCCGATCTGCGTGCTGGACGAAGTCGACGCGCCGCTGGATGACGCCAATGTCGACCGCTACTGCAACATGCTGGACGAGATGCGCCGGCGGACGAAGACGCGCTTCATCGCGATCACCCACAACCCGGTGACGATGAGCCGGATGGACCGGCTGTTCGGGGTGACCATGGCCGAGCGGGGCGTGAGCCAGCTGGTGAGCGTGGATCTCAGCACCGCCGAGCAGTTGGTGGCGGCGCAGTAGGGCTCAGCGGCGCACCCGCTTGCCCCCACCTCGCGGCTTCGCCGCCTGTCCGCCCCCATAGGGGGCGGATGTCTTCTAGCCACCGAGCCTGCGGCGCCCCTCTTCCCCCCTCTGGGGGAAGACGACCGCGAAGCGGTCCGTAGGGGGCAAGTGTTAGCCGCCGAAGAATCCGACGATTGCATGCCGCAACGGATTCCCCGGGTCGCTCAGCAGCTTCACCGCCATGGCGCACGACATCACCACCAGCAGCGGCCGGATCAGTTTCGCCCCGAACCGCATCGCCAGGCGTGAGCCCACCTGCGCCCCGATGAATGCTCCGGCCGCCATGACCAGCCCCACCGGCCAGACGACCGCGCCCTTGAGGATGAACAGCGACAGGCTGCCCAGGTTCGACGCCGCATTGGCCAGCTTGGTATGGGCCGTGGCCTTCAGCGCGCCATAGCCCAGCAGGGTGACGATGGCCACCATGTAGAAGGCGCCCGCCCCAGGGCCGAATATCCCGTCATAGAAGCCGATCAGCGGCGCCACGCAGAAGGCGAAGACTGGCACGGTCAGGCGCGGATGCACGTCCTCGCCCTTCAGACCTTTCGAGAACCCGAAATAGAGGGCGATGACGATCAGCAGGATCGGGACCAGGGCCGCCAGGACGCGCGGCGACAGCAGGCTGGCGCACAGGGCGCCGCAGAGGCCGGCGACGGCGGCCGCTCCCGCCACGGGCAGGGCCGTCTTCCAGTCGATCAGGCCGCGACGGGCGAAGGCGGTGGTGGAGGAGATGGCGCTGACCGCGCCCTGCAGCTTGTTGGTGCCCAGGGCCGCGACGGGGTTCATGCCGGTCAGCAGCAGGGCCGGAACGGTCAGCAGGCCGCCGCCCCCGGCGATGGCGTCGAACGCCCCGGCGATCGCGGCCACGGCGAACATGGTGGCCAGCAGGGACAGGTCGACGTGCATCTGGAGCTCAAGCCTTTGCATGGCCCGCCCCCAGACGGGTCGGGACCACGCGATGGAGCGAGCGGTAGTCGGTGATTACTTCTGGCGCGCCTTGCGGGCGGCGTACTTGGCGTCGCGGCGGGCCTTCTGCTCGGCGGCGGTCAGGGCCTTGCGCTCCTTGCGCTCGGCGCGCTTGGCGGCCAGGGCCTCTTCTTCCTTGGCCAGGGCTTCCTGACGGGCGGCTTCCTTGACCGCGGCGCGCTCGGCGCGGACACGCTCCAGCTCGGCTTCGCGCTCGGCGTGGCGCTGCTCGAAGTTGGGATCCTGGACGGTCGGCTTCACCTTCATCTTGGCCAGCATGGCCTTCTTGGCTTCGGCGGCGGCGGAGATGCGATCGGCGAAGCCGGTGTTCTTCAGGTGCGACATGAATCTTCTGGTTGGTGGAAAGTGCGCCTCTAAGACCTCAAAACCGCGCGAAAAGCAATTGATCATCCCTTCGCCGCCCCCCCCCGGACGAATGGACGCGGACCGCCTTGATTCCCGGATCCCGGCCGCCGGCCCAAGCTTGGCCGCGGGTTCCGCGAGGGAACCGGCCCATTCCAAGCGTCACCGATCCGGACAGGCGATCACGTAAGGGCGCGCTGATTCCGACGCGCGGCTCCAAAAACTCCAAAACCCGTTATAAAACGGACACTTGATAGTATACCGGCCAACCTTGACGCACCGCAGCGCGCCCTATAGGTTCCGCCGCGATCAAGCCGGCCGGAAATCCGCCTCTATTGGGGCGGCCGCGGGCGTTTTCGGACCTGACCGCACCCATGCCCAAGGCCGACGAACCGAACGACCAGGCTCCGCAGAGCCTCGACGCTCGGATCGCCGCCTTCGAGGCGCGGAAAGCGGCGGAGCAACCGAGGCGCGCCGAGCACGAGAAATCGTCCACGGACGGCTATCGTCTCCTGGCGGATTTGATCGGGGGCGTTTTGGCGGGGCTCGGCCTAGGCTGGGCGATCGACCGATACGCCGGAACGGAGCCCTGGGGCATGGTCGGCGGTCTGCTGATCGGCATGGGGTTCTCGATCTATCTCGTCGTCCGCAAGGCGACAAAACTGAGCGCGCAGGCGTCGGCCCAATCCTCACTGAAGGAGCAGGCCGACGGAGACACGGGAGGCGGGTCTACCGCCCCCAAGCAGAAGAGAGACTAGGGCCTTGGCCACGCCGATCGACCCGATGCACCAGTTCATGATCCAGAAGATCGTGGAGCTGCCGCCTGTTATCGTCCCGGGTCTGGGCGCGATCGACCTGTCGATCACCAACTCGATCGCCGCCATGCTGCTGGCCGCGACCCTGATCATCGTGTTCTACGCCTTGGCGGGCAAAGGCGCCGTCATCCCAGGCCGCCTGCAGACCACCGGCGAGCTGCTGTATGGACTGGTCGACGGCCTGACCAGCTCGATCATCGGCCACGACGGCAAGAAGTACCTGCCGTTCGTCTTCACCCTTTTCGCCTTCGTGCTGTTCTGCAACCTGCAGGGCATGCTGTTCGGCTGGACCGGCAACTTCACGGGCTTCACCGCCACCTCGCAGCTGGCCGTGACCCTGACCCTGGGCATGCTGGTCATCCTGACCGTGATCGCCGTGGGCTTCGCCAAGAACGGCATCAAGTTCTTCAAGCTTTTCGCCCCGTCGGGCGTGCCCTGGCCCCTGTACTTCCTGCTGGTCCCGATCGAGATCATCTCGTTCCTGATCCGCCCGATCACCCTGGCCCTTCGTCTGTTCGGCAACATGCTGGGCGGCCACGTGGTGCTGAAGATCTTCGCGACCTTCGTCGCCATCCTGCTGGCCATGGCGCCGGCCTATTGGGTGGTCGGCCTGCTGTCGCTGACGTCCGTCGTCGCCCTGACGGCCCTAGAGTTCATGGTGGCCTTCCTTCAGGCCTTCGTGTTCGCGGTGCTCACCTGCGTCTATCTGAACGACGTCGTGCACCTCGACAGCCACTGATCAACCTTTAGCCTTTCAACCAACACAGCCTTCTCTACAGGAGTTTCAACTATGGACGCTTCCGCCGCTAAGTTCATCGGCGCTGGTCTGGCCATGCTCGGCATGGTCGGCGCGGGCATCGGCCTCGGCATCATGTTCGGCAACTACTTCCAAGGCGCCCTGCGCAACCCGACCGCGGCCGCTCAAGAGCGCCCGATGCTGTTCCTGGGCATGGCTCTGACCGAAGCCCTGGGCATCTTCGCCCTGGTCATCGCCTTCCTGATCCTGTTCTCGAAGTGATAACCCTGGGGCGCGGCCGGTCCGGCGGACCGACGCGCCCCAGAACCGTTCTTCGAGCCTTCCCCGCGTTGGGGCGGGCTCCAAACTAAGAGGCTTCTTCGCCCATGGCGACGGAACATCACGGCACGGTCGAGTCGACCGAGGCCCCCCACGGGCAGGAAAGCGGCGGGCTTCCCCAGCTGCAGTTCCAGCACTGGGGCGGCCAGATCGTCTGGCTCGTGCTCATCTTCGCCGTTCTCTACGCGGTGCTGTCCAAGGCGCTCCTGCCTCGGGTCAGCGGCGCGATCGAGACCCGCGGGGCCAAGATCGCCGGCGACATCGCCGACGCCCGTCGTCTGAAGGACGAAGCCGAGGTGCAGGCCCGCGCGGCCGCCGCCGAGGTGGCCGAGGCTCGCGCCAAGGCCCAGAAGACCGCGGCGGACGCCAAGGCCAAGGCTTCGGCCGAAGCCGCCGAGCGTCAGGCGAAGGAAGAGGCCGCGCTGGCTGAAAAGCTGGCCGCCGCCGAAGGCCGCATCCAGGCCGCCCGCGACGAGGCCATGGGCCACGTCCGCACGGTAGCCTCGGACACCGCCGGCGCCATCGTCGAGAAGCTGACGGGCAAGGCGGCTTCGGCCGCCGAGCTCAAGGCCTCGCTGGCTTAAGGAGAGACGACGATGGAACATCACTCGCTCTTCGACCTGGCCAACCCCGAGCTGTGGGTGCTGGTCGCCCTGGTCCTGTTCATCGGCCTGCTGGTCGTGCTCAAGGTCCTGCCGGGCGCCCTGTTCGCCGGTCTCGACGCCCATGCCGCCAAGATCAAGGCCGAGCTCGACGAGGCTCACCAACTGCGTGAAGAGGCCCAGGCCCTGCTCGCCGAGGTGAAGGCTCAACGCGACGAAGCCGAACGTCAGGCCGCCGGCATGCTGGAAGCCGCCAAGGCCGACGCCGCGCTGATCGCGACGGAAGCCAAGGCCAAGCTCGAGGAACAGATCGCCCGCCGCGCCGAAATGGCCGAGCGCAAGATCGCCCAGGCCGAGGCCCAGGCCGCCGCCGACGTCAAGTCGGCCGCTGTCGACCTCGCCGCCCAGGCCGCCGAGCAGATCCTGACCGCCCGCCTCGCGGCCGGCGCCTCGGACGGCCTCGTCGACACGGCGATCGGTCAGATCGGTTCGAAGCTGCAATAGCGGTTTCGGATACGGCAAAAGACAGAAGGGCGCGCTCCTCGCGGGGCGCGCCCTTTTTCTTTGGCATCCGCCCCCTACGGGGGCGGACAGACCGCGTAGCGGTCAGGTGGGGGCAAGTGGTGAGTGACAGGACGCCAACTGGTTAGCCTCGCGGCGGCTAATACTTGCCCCCTACGGACCGCTTCGCGGCCGTCTTCCCCCACGGGGGGGAAGATGCGCCGACTACGTCGGCTGCTTCTTCAGCCACCGACGCTTCACGTGCTTGCGCCCGCGCTTGAGCACGCGCCAGGACGCCTTGCGCAGGAGAAGCTTCTCCGATCGCAGCAGCTGCTGCCAGGCGACCAGCATGATCTCCGGCTCGCGGCGCATCAGCCTGCGGATCGGGAAGATCAGCTTGGGATGCCGGCGCTGCCAGCGCAGGAAGCGGCGCTTGGCCTGGAACGAGTTGCGCAGCACGATCATCAGCCCGACGACCAGCAGCGGCAGGCCCAGGTGCCCCGGCAAGGGGGTCAGGATCACGCCGGCCAGCAGCACCAGCACGCCGAAGGCCAGCGCCGCCCAACGGGCGACGCGGCCCGCGGTTTCTCGCAGGACCAAGGCCAGACGTCGACGGCGCCGGTAAAGCTTCGAAGGCAGTCTGGCGAGCGTTTCGCTCGGCGAACTCACGTGCGCGTCTTGGACGCGGCGCGCTTGAGCGCCGATCGCTTCAGGGACTGGCGCCAGTTCCGGGCCACGCGCCAGCGGCGCGGGATCACCAGGCGCTCCATCCGCAGGACCTGCTGCCAGGCCACGGGGAAAACCTCCGGTTCGCGACGCAGCAGGCGGCGCAGCGGGAAGAGCAGCTTGGGGTGGGCGTGCTGGAAGCGGACGAACTGCTTGCGGGCCCGGAACGAGTTGCGCAGCACCAGCATCAGGCCGGCCACGGTCAGCGGCACGCCCAGCGGGCCCGGCAACGGCGCGATCAGGAAGCCCGCCACGATCAGGATAAGGCCCAGGGTCACCAGCACGATGCGCGAAATCCGCCCGAGAAGCTCGCGGGCGAGTTCGTCGGCGGCGGAGAAACGCACGGGCGGCATGGCGAGGGCGAGGTTCATGGACAGGAGAAACGGGTTCCGTGGTCCGTTTGATCCTGGCGACAGGCCAGCTCCTCGGCTCACGAGACCGATATGAGAACGGGGCGCCCTTCCGTAAAGGCGCCCCGTTGTCGCTTTCGACGACTGTGTCGTCTATTCCGCAGCCAGTGGCGCGGCGGCCACAGGTTTCCACCTCAGACGTGGTTTACGCGCGGCAAGGGTTTCGTCCAGGCGCTTGAGCGGAGCGTGGTACGGGGCGCCCTTGAAGCGTTCGACGTCTCCGCCCTTGGCGGCGCCGGCCAAGGCCCGCAGGGCGGTGACGAAGCGGTCCAGCTCCTGCTTGCTCTCGGTCTCGGTCGGCTCGATCAGCATCGCGCCGTGAACGACCAGCGGGAAGTACATGGTCATCGGGTGGAAGCCCTCGTCGATCATCGCCTTGGCGAAGTCGAGCGTGGTCACGCCGGTGCCCTCCAGCCAGGCGTCGTCAAACAGGGCCTCGTGCATGCACGGACCGTTCGGGAAGGCCGGGCTCATCAGGTCCGACAGGCGGGCCTTGATGTAGTTGGCGTTGAGGACGGCGTCCTCGGCCACTTGGCGCAGGCCGTCGGCGCCGTGGCTGAGCATGTAGGCGTAGGCCCGCACGAACATGCCCATCTGGCCGTGGAAGGCGCTCATGCGGCCGAAGGCCTGGGCGGCCGGGCCCTCGGCCTGCTCGACCAGCTTGAAGCTGTGCTCGTGGCTGACCACCCACGGGGTCGGGGCGAACGGGGCCAGGGCCGCCGACAGCACCACCGGACCCGCGCCGGGACCGCCGCCGCCGTGGGGCGTCGAGAAGGTCTTGTGCAGGTTGATGTGCATGGCGTCGACGCCCAGATCGCCCGGGCGCACCCGGCCGACGATGGCGTTGAAGTTGGCGCCGTCGCAGTAGAAGTACGCGCCCGCCGCATGGGTCAGGCGGGCGATCTCGACCACGTCGCGCTCGAACAGGCCGCAGGTGTTGGGGTTGGTGACCATGATGGCGGCCACGTGATCGCCCAGCTTGGCCTCCAGGTCGGCCAGGTCCACGCGGCCGTCGTCGGTCTGGGCGATTTCCACGACCGTGTAGCCGCAGAAAGCCGCCGTGGCCGGATTGGTGCCGTGGGCGCTGGTCGGGGCCAGGACGGTCTTGCGGTGGCCCTGGCCGTTGGCCTCGTGGGCCGCGCGGATGGCCAGCAGGCCGCACAGCTCGCCGTGGGCGCCGGCTTTCGGCGACAGGGCGACGGCGGGCATGCCCGTCAGGGTCTTCAGCCAGTGGGCCAGGCGGTCCATCAGCTCGATCGCGCCCTGCACCGTCGACTGCGGCTGCAGCGGGTGGATGTCGGAGAAGCCCGGCAGGCGCGCCATCTTCTCGTTCAGGCGCGGGTTGTGCTTCATCGTGCACGAGCCCAGCGGATACAGCGCCAGGTCGATGGCGTGGTTCTTCTGGCTCAGGCGCACGTAGTGGCGCACGGCTTCCGGCTCGGACAGACCGGGCAGGCCGATGGCCGAGGTGCGGACCAGGTCGCCCAGGTCATCGGCGGCCGGAGCGTCGGGCAGGTCGACGCCGGTCTTGTCCCAGGCGTCCAGTTCGAAGATCAGCGCTTCGTCCTGCAGCAGGCCGCGAGCCCCGGTCAGGGTCGGGTGGACGTAGTCGTTGGCGTCGGCGGCGGCTTCGGGACGGGTGGGGCGTCCAACGGAATTCATGCTCATTGGGCCAGCACCTTGCTGAGGGCCTTGGAGAAGAGGGCGATGTCGGCGTCGGGCGTGGTCTCGGTGACGGCGACCAGCAGCACGTCGTCCAGGCCGGCGGCCGGGTCGAGGCGCGAGAACGGCACGCCGGCGATGACGCCGTTGGCGGCCAGGGTCTCGACCAGCTCGGCGGCGTTGCCCGGAACCTTGATCGCGAACTCGTTGAAGAAGCGCGGGGTCAGGATCTGGACGCCCGGCACGGCCGCCAGGGCGTCGCGCAGGGTCTTGGCCTTCTGGTGGTTGACCAGGGCCAGCTGGCGCAGGCCTTTCTCGCCCAGCAGGCTCATGTGGATGCTGAACGCCAGGGCGCAGAGGCCGCTGTTGGTGCAGATGTTCGACGTGGCCTTGTCCCGGCGGATGTGCTGCTCGCGGGTCGACAGGGTCAGAACGAAGCCGCGACGCCCCTCGGCGTCAACGGTCTCGCCGCAGAGGCGGCCGGGGGCCTGGCGGACGTATTTTTCCTTGCAGGCGAAGAGGCCCACATAGGGACCGCCGAAGTTCAGGCCGTTGCCGATCGACTGGCCCTCGGCCACGACGATGTCGGCGCCCATCTCGCCGGGCGACTTCAGCAGGCCGTACGAGACGGCCTCGGTGGTGACCACAATCAGCAGGGCGCCGGCGGCCTGGGCGGCGGCGGCGATCTTGCTGACGTCGGTGGCGGTGCCGAACACGTTGGGGGTCTGGACGACCACGCAGGCGGTGTCGGCGTCGATCGCGGCGATCACCGCGTCCTCGGCGTCGATGGCCGGGGCCAACCGGTCGGTGGCGACGCCGGCGGCGTGAGCCAGGGTCTCGACCGTGCCGACATATTGCGGGTGCACGCCGCCCGACAGCACCGCCTTGTTCCGGCGGGTGACGCGGGTGGCCATCATCACCGCCTCGGCGGCGGCCGTGGAGCCATCATAGAGCGAGGCGTTGGCCACTTCCATGCCGGTCAGGGCCGCGACCTGAGTCTGGAACTCGAACAGGACCTGCAGCGTGCCCTGGGCGATTTCCGGCTGGTAGGGCGTGTAGCTGGTCAGGAATTCCGACCGCTGGATGATGTGGTCGACCGTGGCCGGCACATGGTGGCGATAGGCCCCCGCCCCCACGAAGAACGGGCCCTCCGAAGCCGAGCGGTTGCGGCGCGACAGGCCCAGCATCTCGCGCTCGACCTCCAGCTCGCCGGCGTGGAACGGCAGGTCGACCGGCTCGGCGCGGCGGGCGACGGCCGGAACGTCGACGAACAGCTCGTCGATCGACTCCGCGCCGATGACGCCGAGCATGTCGGCGCGATCCTGGGATGTGAGGGGGAGGTAGCGCATGATCTTTATTCCGCTCATCCCCGCGAAAGCGGGGACCTAAGCTGAGGAGGCCGCATGGGTCCCCGCTTTCGCGGGGATGAGCGGAGTTTCTAGAGCGTGCCGAGGAACGCTTCGTACGCGTCGCGGTCCATCAGGGCGTCCAGCTCGGCCGGGTTGCTGAGCTTGACCTTGGCGAACCAGCCGCCGGCTTCCGGGGCGGCGTTGACGGTCTCGGGGCTGTCGCCCAGCGTGACGTTGGCCTCGACCACCTCGCCCGACACCGGGGCGTAGACGTCGGAGGCGGCCTTGACGCTCTCGACCACCGCCAGGCCCTCGCCCTGCTTCACGGTCTTGCCGACGTCCGGCACCTCGACGAACACAACGTCGCCCAGCTGTTCGGCGGCGTAGGCGGTGATGCCGACCGTCGCGACGTCGCCGGCGACTTCGACCCACTCGTGGTCCTTGGTGAACTTCATGATCTTGGCCCTTCTCTTTAGCTTTGCCGGCCGACACCGGCGTCCACTTTCGGCTGTCACGCCTCGGTTAGAGTTTGCGCACGTAGCGGGTGGGAACGAACGGCGAGGCCACGACCTCGGCTTTCTGCGGCTTGCCCCGGACGATGACTTTCAGCTCCGAGCCGACCACGTTGTACTGGGGCGGCACGAAGCCGATGGCGATGGCGCCGCCAAAGCTGGGGCCGAAACCGCCGCTGGTGACCTTGCCGATGACGTTGCCGTGGGCGTCGGCGATCTCGGCGCCTTCGCGGGCCGGCGCGCCTTCCAGCACCTTGAGATTGACGCGCACGCGCTTGAGGTCGCCGGCCAGTTCCTTGCCGATGCGGTCGGCGCCCGGATAGTCGCCGGCCTCGCGGCGGCTCTTGCCGACGGCGAAGGGCATGCCGGCCTCGATCGGCGAGACCGTCTCGTCCATGTCGTGGCCGTACAGCGGCAGGCCGGCTTCCAGGCGCAGGCTGTCGCGGGCGCCCAGACCGATCGCCTTCACCCGCTCGTCATCCAGCAGGGTGTTCCAGATGCGCGTGGCTTCGGTCGCCGGGACCGAGATCTCGTAGCCGTCCTCGCCGGTGTAGCCCGAGCGCGAGATGAGGACGTCGGTCCCGAAGGCCGTCACCGCGGCGCTGTCCATGAACACCATGTTCGCGGCTTCAGGGATGTGGGCGGCCAGGACGGCGGCGGCCTCGGGGCCCTGCAGGGCCAGCAGGGCGCGGTCCTCCAGGCGCTCGACCGTCGCCTCGCCCTTCAGGGCCTCGGCGATGATCTTGTAGTCGTTGTCTTTGCAGGCGCCGTTGACGACGATGAACAGGCCGTCGTCGTCGGGACGCGCGGTCATCAGGTCGTCGATCACCCCGCCTTGCGCGTTCAGCAGCACGGCGTAGCGCTGCTTGCCCGGCTTGAGCCCCTGGTAGTCGGCTGAAACCAGCTTCTCGAAGCTCTTGGCCGGGTTGTCGCCGCGCAGGCGCGCCTGGCCCATGTGCGAGACGTCGAACAGGCCCGCGTGCTCGCGGGTCCACAGGTGCTCCTTGAGCACGCCGTCCTTGTACTGCACCGGCATGTGGTAGCCGGCGAACGGCACCATGCGGGCGCCAGCCGCGACGTGCGCGTCGTACAGGGGCGTCTTCTTGAGGTCTTCGGTGGACACGGCGCGGGCTCCAAACGGGGTCGGCGACGGGACCGGCTTCCGCCGGCTGGTCGCGCCCCCGCTGTCCCTTAGGCCTGAGAGATTCCGGGCCCCTTCCAGATGGAAAGAAACGGACCCTTGCTCCTTCGGCGGGCGGGCCTTTCGACCTGCCTCTTTCCAGCGTTCCTAAACCCGCGCGGTCCTTTTGCCTGAGCGTTTCCGGGGCGGTTGCGCCTTCGGCCTCGGGACAGAATCCCGACGTCTCCCGCGAGGGTCGAGGCGTGTTTGGGCGAGGGGGCGGGCGGAGTCAACGGGGAAGGCGTTGGGCGGGGGCGTTCGCGATCGATGTTCGACAGCCGTGCGTGGTTCTCGTCCTTCGACAAGCTCAGGATGAGGACCATGGATAGGCCTGGACCTTCGAAAAACCTCATCCTGAGCCTGTCGAAGGAAGAGGTTTTCGCCCCGGCGGGCGGGACGAACCTAGGCCGTCAGCAGCCTCGGCAGCTTGAAGGTCACCGTCTCGCGGGCCTCGACCAGTTCATCGACGGTCAGGTCGTAGCGGGTGGCCATGGCGTCGATCACGCCCTGGACCAGGTCTTCAGGGGCCGAGGCGCCCGCGGTCAGGCCCACGGTCCGCACGCCCTCGAACCACGACCAGTCGATACCGCGCGCGTCGTCGATAAGTTGGGCTTCCCGAGCACCGGCCCGCTTGGCCACCTCCTTCAGGCGCACCGAGTTGGAAGAGTTGCGCGACCCGACCACCAGCACCAGCTCCGAAGCCTCCGCCAGCGACTTCACCGCCTCCTGGCGGTTGGTGGTGGCGTAGCAGATGTCTTCCTTGTGGGGGGCGGCGATGCCGGGGAAGCGCGCCTTCAGCAGGTCGACCATCTCGGCGGTGTCGTCGACCGACAGGGTGGTCTGGGTGAGGAAGGCGACGTTGCCGGGGTTTTTCGGCGCCCAGGTCCGGGCGTCGTCGATGTCCTCGATCAGGGCGACGGCGCCCTCGGGCAGTTGGCCCATGGTGCCCACCACCTCGGGGTGCCCGGCGTGGCCGATCAGCACGATCTCGCGCCCGGCGTCGAAATGCTTCTGGGCCTCGACGTGGACCTTGGAGACCAGCGGGCAGGTAGCGTCCAGATAGACCATCTCGCGGGCCTTGGCCGCGGCGGGCACGGTCTTGGGCACGCCGTGGGCCGAGAACACCACGGGACGGTCGTCCGGCGCCTCGTCCAGTTCCTCGATGAACACCGCGCCCAGGGCCTTGAGACGATCGACCACGTGGCGATTGTGGACGATCTCGTGGCGCACGTAGACCGGCGCGCCGAACTTCTCGATCGTCCGCTCGACGATCTGGATCGCCCTGTCGACGCCGGCGCAGAAGCCGCGCGGACTGGCCAGAACCACGCGGAGTTCGCGGCGGCCGGGACTGGAAATGGGCGAATGGGCGTTCATGGCGCCGAACCTAAGGGTTCCGGCCCGTCCGCGCCAGCGTCCGACCGGTGCTGGGCTGAAAAGTCGCCGCATCTGGTCGAAACCTGCTGTACATTGCGACGTCACGCATATGCCTTTATCAGGCTCCATGACGCTGGCGGGGTTTTCCCGCTCAAGCTTTCAAATCTCGAACCGGACGTTTCATGCGCCGCAATCTTTCCGTCGCCCTCAGCGCCCTGATGGCTCTCTCGATCGCCGCCACCGCGACCAGCGTTCACGCGCAGCAGCGCGGCCGCGGCGAGGGCCAGGGCGAGGAAGACCAGGCCGCCAAGAAGAAGAAGCGCGACGACGAGTGGAACCAGCCCAAGGCCCCGCTGGCCCAGCTGCGCAACGCCGGCCCGTGCCCGTATGTGAAGGTGCTGTACGACGCCAGCCGCTATGTCGAGTTCAAGGACGGCAAGGAATCCGCCGCCCAGACCGGCTACACCGGCGAGATCCAGGGCCTGTCGTCGGGCTGCGCCTACAAGAGCAACGACCCGATCCAGATGCGAGTCCAGATGCTGTTCGAGATGGGGCGCGGTCCCCAGGCCGCCGGCAGCCAGAAGACCTATCGCTATTGGGTCGCGGTGACCGAGCGCAACAAGAGCGTCATCGCCAAGGAATATTTCGACCTGCCGGTGACCTTCCGCGAAGGTCAGGACCGCGTCTATGTCGAGCAGACCCTGAACACCATCACCATCCCGCGCGCCGACGAAAAGGTCAGCGGCGCCAACTTCGAGGTCCTGGTCGGCTTCGATGTGACCCCGGAAATGGCCGCCTTCAATCGTGACGGCAAGCGCTTCCGCGTCAACGCCGGCCAGACCCAGCAGGCCCAAACCCAGACCCCCGGAAACGTCGCCAAGCCATGAGTGATTTGAAGCGGTCCCTGAGCGAGGCGGCCGCGGCCGCCTTCCAGGCCGCCGGACTGTCCCCCGACTTCGGTCGCGTCACCGCGTCCGACCGGCCCGACCTGGCCGACTTCCAA